>FWPU01003536.1_pt1 | contig 39134 bp, 27 predicted proteins | sample 2228361 | NCBI WGS metagenome assembly FWPU01 (sample SAMEA103939777, study PRJEB20133) | metagenome | reverse complement strand
TCGCTTCAAGACCGCTTCGCCGCAACTACTGCGTTACACCGGCCTGTTATACGGTTAAATTATTAATGTTCATAATCCCGCGGTACATGGCCCATTCTCAAAGCAGCCTGTAGCGATACACGTTGGTCTCGCGGCGCTCGAAGCCCAGGCGCTGATACAGACGGTTGGCAGCTTCGCGCGATGGCCGCGAGGTCAGGTCTACGGTCGTGGCGCCCACTGCTCGTGCATGATCGAGCGCGGCGCGACACAAGGCTTCGCCGATCCCCTTGCCCCGGCTGGCCGCATCCACGATCACGTCCTCGATCCAGGCGCGCAGGCCGGTAGGAATACGGAAGAGCGCCAGCGTCAGCGCGCCGACGATCGCGTTGTCCCGGTCCGGGTCGCGGGCGATGAAGAGAACAGTCGCCGGCGACGCGATGATCTCGCGCAGCTCGTCGCGGGTGGGCGGCGGATTGGACGATGACAGCTGCGGAATGAGCCGGTCGAAGGCCGCCACTAGCTCATCTGTGACTCCGGTAGCTCTTTCGATCCTCACGATCAGAGGGCCTAACCTGAAAATCGTGCCACCGCACGCCGCCGGGCGTTCAAACGCCCGGCTCAGGCAGGTGAAAGTCGGTCGAGACCGACTGCCCTAACCTGATAATCGTCGCCAGCACAGGCTCGTTTCCAGGGCACGTTGTGCGCCGGCCGGTGCATGGACAACTGAAACGATTTACGGCAAAGACGTGCACGTAAACGACCGATCCCGGCTCAGGTCGGTGCGCCAGGTGCATGGCCCGGCCTGCACCGCCAGCGGAGCGGTCAGCGTGCCGGCTTGCTTACGGACGACCAGCGTGTACGGCCTCGCCGACACCGTCTCCGGAAGCCGGTAGCGCAGAGTGATAATCGCCCGGCTGCCGGGCCGCAAGACGAAATCGCCACTGAACAGGCTCGAGCCGTTCTCCCCGCGCTCAGTCTTGCTCTGGCGCAGCCCGTCGGCCGCCAGCAGCTCGCTGCCCAGGGGCACGTAGACCCGCAGGTAGTCCCAGTAGCACCGCTCGGCCAGCGCCTGATACGAGTCGCCGTATCTCAAGGTGCGGTCGCACGCGGCATTGGCCGGCAGCGCCGGCGCGGCGTGCGTGTAGGTCAGGATCAAGGTGGCGGTCAACCGGTCGCCCTCGGGCACGACGCGATAGCCGATCTGTTGTTTGACCGACGCGTTGGCTTTGTTGAAGCCGACGTTGGTGTCAATCACGGCCAGAAAATCGCCCTGCGGCGGCGTCAGCGCGCCATCCCAGCCCTGTCGGCGCAGCAGGACAGATACTGTCGGGTCGGCCACCGCGATCTGAAGGTGGCGACCATCGAGCATGGCCAGCACGGCCTTGCCCAGCGCCACAGGGTCGAGGCGGCCACCTTCCTGTACCCGCGCGAGCGCAGCAGCCGCGATCTCGCTCATGAAATCCTTGCGCTTGCGAAACCAGTCGGCGGTCGGCTTTTCGACCGTGTCCTGGCTGGCGGTCGGCGCTTCCCAGGCTCGCTTGATCTCGGCGATCACATTGTCACCCGTAATTGGGGCGGGTCGGCCGGGCACGGTCAACGGTCCGAGCGCGGCGACCAGCAGGCGGACCGCCTCCATGTCGAGCGCAATGACGCCATCGGTGGCAATCCCCTGATCCTGCGCGTAGAGCGCCTGCGCGACCAGGGCGCTGCTGGGGAAATCGGGCGACCAGTTGCTATCGCGTAGCACCAGCAGGTCGGCGCCCATGTGCTCGCGCAGCGCGGCGGGCGGCTCGGGATGCGGCTGGGCGAAGTTGTCCACAGCATAGCTATCGCTCAGCCTGATCTCGGCGATGCGGCCACGCTCCAGCCGGGCGTGGCCAGCCCCGCTGATGAAGCCGCCGGTGGCGCGCAACTCCTCGTTGTTCTGGGCCAGGATCAGATAGGTGCGCGGACCATCCATGCCCAGCAACGCCGGGGCGACCTGGGCAGCCTGCAACGCCACCCGGAGGAGCGGCAGGAATTGATCCAGGCGCTCGATCTGAGGTGCCAGCCGGGGATGCAGCGGCCCCTGCACCTGACCGCGCAACGCCTCGGCGCGAGCCAGCCGCGCGTCGGCTGCGGCGAGCTGGGGTCCAGCCGCAACGAGCGCAGGCAGCGCCCGACCGAGCGGGTCGGCCTGGCCGCCCTGCGCCAGCAGATCGGTGACGGGCAGCAGCGCATCGAGCGCCATACGGCCGCCCCCGGCCAGCTCAAGCGCCATCTCCAGCAATTGCGGCGCGTCGCGGAGCGTGGGGCCGAATTCGGGTATCCAGCCCAGGCGGGGTGCCAGCCACAAAAACGGCCGGCCTGCAGCCTGCACGCCCTGCAGATGGGCCTCGAGCCCGGCGAGGTTCTGGCGCAGCGCGGGCAACGTATTCAGTTGCGGCTGCGCGGCCAGGGCCTGCAGCCCGCGCAGATCGGCCAGCACAAGCCGGGCCTGCACGGCTGCGCGATAGCCCGTCCAGCCGAGCCAGGCGATGATCAGTACGAGTATGAGGAGGAAAGCGAGAAGCAGGCGTCTGGATTTCATCTGTTTTTGTATTGAAGCGGTTCGGCGGCGCAGCAGGATGCAAACGGTCAAACTGTGCCCCGATAATATCACCCTACGGCACGGACAGTCGCACCAGCTCACCCGCCCCCTCCTCGCGGAGGCCGGTCTCGAAGCCGGCCAGCGCATCCGCCCGATAGAGCGGCCTGCGGCGCGCGGCCTCGACCACGAATTCCTCGACCGGGAGCCATGTTTCGCCGACCATCAAGTCCGCCAGCTCCGGATGATGCCGCCGCAGCGCAGCCTGATACCACGGAAAATCGTACAAATGCACGTTGATCGGCGTCAGATCGGACCGTTGGCCCAGTCCGTAGCGGCCATACCACAGCGCAAAGGTCGCCTGATCGCCGCCGACCAGGATCACTGCAGCCGGCGCAGCCTCTTGCCAGACGGTGGCCAGGAAATCCTCGGCGCCGCGATCCTGGCTCAAATCCATCTCGGCCCACCAGCGACCGAGCGCTGCGGTCGGAAAAAGGACGGCCGACAGCAGCGCTATGGCCATAGCGCTGCGCGCGCGACTCGCCGGCCGCCATGCGGTCGTCTGCTGCGCCACCCAGGCGATCCCCCGGCCCAGCCAGATACAGGTCACCGCCCAGGCCGGAATGAGATATAGCCGGGAATCAGCCGCATTGTAGCCGATGCTGTAGGCGATGTAGGCCGCAGCCACGAGCGCAGTCGCCCCCCACCAACGACGGGCTTCCTGTTCCGGCCGCCACAGGCCGACCAGGACCAGGAGCAGGCCCCACGGTCCCGCGCCGAGCTGACGACCGGCCTCACCGGCCCAGGCGGCCAGCCGATGCGGCAGATCGGCCAACGGCAGACCGAAGACCAGCGGCCGGTAGATCGAGGCCGAAACGAGCCACCAGAAGCCGGCCGGCGTGCTCGGATCGCCCCAATTGACCGGTGGCCCGTGTCGAGCCACCCACGGCAAATAGAGGTAGACCGTCGTGCCCGCCAACGCAGCGACCATGGCCGTCATCCATGCCCGCCATGTCCAGCGTCGCCAAAACCAGACGATCAATCCCGGCAGGAGCAAGGCCATCGTCAGGTGGACGCCCAGACCCAGGCCGATAACCAGGCCGATGGCGATCGGCCAGCGCCGGCCCGGCCGACTGCCGCGGCTGGCCAGCCACAGGACGAGGACGACGGCCAGCGCAGTGAGCGCATACACTTCGGTGATCGTGGCCTGGCTCCAGAGGCCGGGCGATGTCGCCCAGGCAAGCCCGGCCGCCAATGCAGCCAGGGTTCGAACGCCTTCGGGAACATCGCGCAACGTATGCCGGACGAGATCGGTCAACAGCGCGACGGCGAGCGCAGCAGCCACCGCGGAGAAGAGGTTGCCCGCGCGCGCCGGCGCCTGGGGCCACAAACGCACGGCCGCCGAGAGGAGCAACAGATAGGTCGGATAGCCCGGAGGATGCGGCACACCGCGAGTCAGGGCGGCCGCCAGGAAGTCGCCGCCGTCTGCGCCGTGATGTGCCCAGGTGAGGCCGGCCGCGGCCGTGCGCACGTAAAGCGCCACGGCCCCCAGACCCGCGACCAGGGCCGGCCACGCCGTGCGGAGCCAGGACAGAACTGTCTGCCGCATGGAACCGTCAGCGGGCCAGGCCGGCGCCTCTCCCGACGGCCGGCAGCTCTGCAGGGGGCATGGCGATGAGGGCTGTCGCATGCACCGGTGCCAGGCCCGCAGCCTCGACGCGCGCCTGAACGGCGATCACTTGCCCGGCCGGCACGTCTGCAGCGACGGCAGCCGCAAATACCGCCGTTGTCTGGGCACCGGCAGCCAGCTCGGCCAGCGCTATCCGCAGGGTGGCACCCTGCCAGCGGGCACCAGGCGGCGAAAGCACAACGCCAGGCTCCAGTTCAACCGGCAAGGAGACGAGCAGGGCCATATCGCGCAGCGCGGCCGCCGACCGGTTGGACACCGTTAGCGTGTACACCACCGTCACACCCGACCAGACCTGGATCGGGTACGCGATCAACGACAGACTCACGGCCGCCGGCGCGAGCGTGGCAGTAGACGTCGGTGTGACCGCCACACTCCGGCGCGTCGCGGTCGGCGTGAGGGTGGGCAGCCGCGTGTCGGGCGGTCGCGGTGTATCGGACGGACGCGGCCCCTCGGTCGGCGGAATGGTGGGCGGCGGCTTCGGCGTCCGGGTCGGTACCGTCTGGCTGGCATACATGGAATCGGGCGAGGCCCACGCCTGCGGCTTGCCGGCCAACGCGGCGAGGACGACGGCTGCCGTCAGGAGATAGCCTACCAGGCGAAGAAAGCGCATCATGATAGTACCCTTCTGTTCAAAACCCGTTCGATCGGGTCTGAGAGGCTTCGGCCAGTCGGCGCAGATTCCAGCTTCGACGCCACAAAGCGATTGCAGCCCATATGCTCACGCCGCCGACCACGAGCACATGCAAGACGAGCCCATAGGCCAGCCCGATCGTCGCCGGCACATGAAACACCGACAGGCCGAGCACGCACAGATAATGAAACACCCCGATCTTGCCAGGGGTCGAAGGCACTGCCACGCCTGCCTGCAGCACCGCCAACAGGAAAAAGGCGATCAGCGGCGCAGGCGGCAGGTCAAACGCCAGCAACATGACGTAGTTCGTGAACGCCGCAACCGTCCAAAACACCGCCGTCCAACCCCACACCGCCATCGCTGCTCGTCGCGAGCCCAGCGCGTTCAGGCCATCCAGCCCGGCGCTGAGGCGCACCAGCCACCGCTCGCGCCAGGCAGAAGGCAACCAACGCAATCCCCAGTCGGCCAGGCGCATCAGCCCGCGCCGGCCGCCGAGCAGCACGGCCAGACCGATGACCACGGCCAGCGCGGCCAGGAACAGCGGTCCCACCCGGCCCGCCAGCCAGTCGGGCAACGCCAGAAACGGCAACATGGCCGCGATCAGCAGCGCCAGCACGATGATGTCTATCAACTTCTCGGCGGCGATCGTGCCGAGCGCGTACAGCTTGCTGATGCCGGCCTCCTCGCCGGTCAGATAAGCGCGTGCCAGTTCGCCGACCCGAGCCGGAACGTAAAAGTTCACCGCCTGCCCGATGACGATCAGGCTGCTCAATTGCACAAGGTTCAGCGGCACCCGGCGATCATGAAACAGCGCGCGCCAACGAAGCGCCTTCAGGACATGGGTGCCCGTGGCCGTGACCAGGGCTATCGCCACAAACGGCAGTCGTGCCGTCTGCAGCACCTGGATGAGCTGCACAAAGTCCACCGAGCGCGCCGCCAGATAGACGGTGACTACGGCCACCACTGCGCCCAACCAGATCTGCAGCCAGGTGCCGAACCAGAAACGGCCCCTGGCGCGCCGTGGGCCGGCCGCTGGCTGCTCAGGCGCGGCGCTCACGGCTGCACGGGCCGGGCGCGCACGATCAGGCGATGGGTGTTGCTCCACGGCGGCCAACACGTGACCAGGGTCAAAATCGGCTCCGGGCTGGGATCCATGTAGCGGGCATTTTGCAGCCGCTGTTCCAGCGACACCCCCGAGTCCTTCAGCCGGATGAAATCGGTGATCGCGTATACATACACCGTGCCGGTGGTGCCGTAGATCTGGATCTTCCGCCCCTTGAGGATGTCGGAGCGATCGGTGAACGCATCCACTACGATCTTGTTGCGCTCGTCCCAGGCCAGGCTGATCGCCTCGAACACCTTGCCCTCGATGTTGTTGTGGCCCGAGATGACGACATTGCCCACCTCGTTCAGCGCCGCGCTGTTGATGTGATGACCGGCCGCGTTTTTGGGAATCACCCATTCGGAGCGCGGGCCGGCGGCGGTGGTGACGATCGTCCAGCCCATTTCGACCACCTGCCCGTCGAGCTTGAGATCGGGAATCACGATGCGCGCGGGCAGATCGGGTGTGGCGGTGATCGGCGGGACCGGCAACGCCGTGGCAGTCGGCGCAGGCGTGGGACTGGCGGGCGCGGCGGTCGCGCTAGCCGCTGCGGTCGCGGTGGGTGACGGCGTGATAGATGGCTCGGCCGGGACCGGCGTAGCCGTCTCCGCCGCCTGCAGTTCGGCACGCAGCTGCTGGCCGGCCACCTGTTGCTGCACGAAGATGGAGCATCCGGCCAGGAACGCAATCAGGCCGAGAAAGATCAGTACGTTTCCGATGAGTCTGCGCACACGGTTGGCTGAGATCATAGGATCGCCTTTCGCTGTCTGAGGCTGACGCAATTATAGCACAGGGCATTGTGGACGCAAACCCTTGAGTTGCGAGAGGACCTGAAGGGTTGGCCGCAATTCCGGTTCGGCATTGTTGTGACGTTTTGTGCCCCATTTGTTTTTGTTGCAGCTTTCTGCTATTATCCTGATGAGGGCCCTATGATCAGCTATCAGTTGCGCCAACGCGAATATCTGTTGCAGATCAGTCGGGCGATGACGTCGCGGCTGGACCTGCCATCGCTCCTGCGCTTGATCCTGACCAACGCGGCCGAGATCGTGCGGGCCGAAGCCGGGCTGATCGCGCTCCGTCGTGGCCAGTCGAGCGCGCTGACGATCCATGCCAGTTACAACATACCCTCCGCGTTGTTGCCCCGTTTCGCGCCACTGCTCACCGATGTCCCGCTGCGCACCGATCACTTCATCTTTCCCGACTTGCAGCTGCGGCTGGACATGGTGGCGCGGGCCATTTTGTTGCCGCTCCATCAGGTGATCGCCTTACCGCTGGTGTTCGAGGAGCGGCTGCTGGGCCTGATCTACCTGTTTCGCAGCGGTACCGCCGCGTTTACGGCAAATGATCGGGCGGTACTGACCAGCTTCGCCGATCAGGCAGCCATTGCGGTGCGCAACGCCCAGCTTTATCAACAGCTCAGCGAAGAAAAGCAGCAGCTCGACGCGATCATCCAGCACAGCGCGGACGGCGTGATGATCCTGGACGCCGATCTGCGCATCCAGGTCTTCAATCGGGCACTGAGCCAGATGACCGGCTGGAGCGCCGAAGCGGCGCTAGGCCGGCCCTGCTACGAGGTGTTGGCGCTGGAGCAGGCATCTGGCCCGAACCTGTGCGGCCCCGATCCGGTCGAGGAGATGTTTCCCGACGGTCAGCCGGTGATGGTCGAAGGGCTGCTATCCCGGCCGAGTGGCTCGCGACTGGCGGTCAGCATCACCTATTCGCCGCTCTACGATGAAGATGGCCGACTGACGCGCATCATCGCCAACGTCGTGGACATCACGCGTTTCCGCGAAGCGGAAGAAATGAAGTCCACGTTCGTGTCGGTGATCTCGCACGAACTGAAGACGCCGGTGGCGCTCATCAAAGGTTACGCCAGCACGCTGGCGCGAGAGGACGCGCAATGGGATGCCGCCACGCTGCGCGAGGGCCTGCAGGTCATCAGCGAGGAAAGCGACCGGCTCAATGCGCTGATCAACAATCTGCTGGATGCCTCGCGCATCCAGGCCGGCGCGTTCAAGCTGGAGCGCGGGGATGTGCTCATCCCGAGACTGGCCGCGCGTGTGGTGGACAATTTTCGCGTGCACGCCACCGGCCACCGTTTCGTGCTCGATTTTCCGGCCGATTATCCCTGCGTATCAGGCGACGAGGAGCGGCTGCGCCAGGTGCTGGACAATCTGGTGAGCAATGCCATCAAGTATTCGCCGGCCGGCGGCGAGATCCGAATCGGCGGCTGGAGCGACGACGCCTGGGCGACAGTCTATGTGGCCGATCAGGGGATCGGCATTCCGGTCGAAGAACAGGGCAAGCTCTTCCAGCGCTTCTATCGAGTAGACTCCAGCTTGCGGCGCAGCACACAGGGTGCCGGGCTGGGGCTGTATCTCTGCAAATCCATCGTCGAAGCGCACGGCGGCCGCATCTGGCTGCGCAGCGAGCCGGGCAAGGGCACAACCGTCTTCTTCACCCTGCCCCTGAAGTGAGTGAGGCGAACCACATGAGGAAGCGCATTCTGGTGACCGACGATGAGGCGCGCATGCGTCGGTTCGTACGCATGAATCTGGAACTAGAGGGTTACGACGTACTGGAAGCCGACAACGGGCTGGCCGCGCTACAGCGCGTGCGCGATGACATGCCCGACCTCGTGCTCCTCGACGTGATGATGCCCGATCTGGACGGCTTCGAGACCCTGGCACGCCTCCGCGAGATGTCATCGGTGCCGGTGATCATGCTGACGGTCAAAGGCGATGAGGAGGACCGCATCCGGGGGCTCGACCTGGGCGCCGACGACTACATCACCAAGCCGTTCAGCCCGCGCGAGCTGGTCAGCCGCATCCGCGCAGTGTTGCGTCGCGTGGAGCCGACCAGAGCGCAGGCCGAGGAGCCGCTCGTGATTGACGAGGACCTGGCGATTGATTTCCCGCGCCGCGAAGTCATTGTGCGCGGGGAACGGATCAAACTGCGGCCCACCGAGTATCGTTTGCTGCTGCACCTGGTGGAAAATGCCGGCTGGATCGTGCCGCAGGAAGCGTTGCTGGCCAAGGTCTGGGGGCCGGAATATCGGGACGATACCCAGCTTCTCAGGCTTTATATCAACTATTTGCGCAAGAAGATCGAACCAGATCCGGCCAACCCGCGCTACATCTTCACCGAACGGGGAATGGGATATCGGTTTGTGGATTATCGCCGCGAACAGATGAAAGGCTGACCCACAGCGCCCGATATGGCCTGTTGCGCGGCATGATCTCCGCGCCATGCCCCGCCCCTGTCCCTCTCCGAAGAATCGGACAGGGACAGGGGCATCTTCCTCCTCAGATCAGCCCCACCTGCTTGCCGACCTGCTCGAATACCGCCAGCACCCTGTCGAGTTGCTCATCGGTATGGGTCGCCATGTAGCTGGTGCGCAGCAGATCCATGCCTTCGGGCACCGCGGGCGTCAGCACCGGATTGACGAACACCCCGGACTCGAACAGCACATGCCAGATCATGACGGTGCGCATCCGATCGCCGATGATGATCGGGATGATGGGCGTGACCGACTTGCCCGTGTTGAAGCCGAGGCGTTTGAAGCCGCTGCGCATGTAGTCGCCGACCTGGTTCAGCCGCGCCACCCGTTCGGGCTCCTCGCGCATGATCTTCAGCGCGGCAAGCGCAGCAGCGGCGTTGGCGGGCGGGATGCTGGCACTGAAGAGCAGCGAACGCGCATGGTGCTTGATGTAGTGGATCACCGCTTCGTCGCCGGCGACGAAGCCACCCAGCGACGCGAACGACTTCGAGAAGGTGGACATGATCAGATCCACCCCGTCGGTGACGCCGAACTGCCAGGCCGTGCCATGGCCGCCGCCCGTCACGCCGAGACCATGGGCGTCGTCCACCATCAGCCGCGCACCGTACTTTTTGCACAGAGGCACGAGTTCGTCGAGAGGGGCCAGATCGCCGCCCATCGAGAAGACGCCATCCACCACGACGAGCTTGCCTTTGTCCGCAGGCAGCCGCTTCAGCAGCCGCTCCAGCTCGTCCAGGTCGTTGTGCGCGAAGCGCTTGGTCTCGCCGAAGCTGAGCAGCGCGCCATCCACGATGCTGGCATGATCCTCTTTGTCCAGGATCACATAGTCTCCCCGGCCCACCAGCGCACTGATCGTGCCCAGGTTGACCTGCATGCCGGTGGAGAAGACCAGGGCGGCTTCCTTGCCGACGTATGCGGCCAGCTCGTGCTCGAGCTGCTCATGGAGCTCCAGGTTGCCGTTGAGGAAGCGCGAGCCGGTGCAACTGGTGCCGAACTTTTCGATCGCCTCGATGGCGGCCTGGCGCACGCGCGGATCCACCGTCAGCCCCAAATAGTTGTTGGAGCCACACATGATGAGCCGCTTGCCGCGGAAAACAGCCTCTGTGCCCTCATTGCCCGTCAACGGAATGAAATAAGGATAGATACCAGCGGCAATGGCCGCCTTTGCCTCAGTGAACTGATGGCACTTGTCGAAAAGATCCACGGGATAAGCTCCTTATGATGAGTGGTAGTAAAGCGTGAAGCGCGAAACGTGAAGCGTCATGCGTCACGTGTGACGCTTGACGTTTCACGTTTCACGTCACATAACCCTGTGCTTTGTACCATGCATATGCCCGTTCGACTGCGCCGCGAAACGGGAGCAGGGGGTAGTCCAGCTCGCGCACGGCCTTGCTCGAGTCGAAGAACAGGTTGTACGCGCTCAGCCGCGTCTGGTCGCCGCTGACCAGAGGTGGCTTGCGGCTGATGCGATTGTACAAGTCAATGGCCAGCGCGGCGGGCGGCAACGTCCAGGCCGGAATCGTCCAGCGCGGCGGCTGCTGGCCGACTACGGCGCAAATGGTGGCTGCGATCTGATGGAACGAGAGGTTCTCGCCGCCAAGGATGTAGCGTTCGCCGGTGCGGCCGCGCTCGGCTGCCGCGAGATGACCGTGGACGACGGCGTCCACATCCACCACGCACAGGCCGCCCGGCGGCACAGCGGGCGTGCTGCGCCGGGCAAACTCGACGATCATACTGCCCGAGATCAGGTGATGGTCACCCGGGCCGAACACCGCGGCCGGATTGACGATCACAGCATCGAGTCCCAGCTGGACCAGCCGGCCCACGACCGCCTCAGCCTGATGTTTGCTGTCCGCGTAGGCCAGGCGCGCGCTCGTGCGATCGAACGCCGTTGTCTCGTCGGCGGGCCGGCCGTCGGATCGCATGCCAATGGCCGCCACCGACGAGGTGAAGACCACGCGCGGCACCCGCGCGGCCAGACACGCCTCCATGACCACGCGCGTGCCCTCCACATTGACACGATAGATGGTCGCGCGCGGCGCGCGCCAATAGGAAGAGAGGGCCGCCACGTGGAAGACCAGATCGCAGCCATCCACAGCGCGCGCCACCGCCTCCGGCTCCAGTATGTCGCCGATCACATGCTCGACGTCGGGGACCTCCTTGAGGGCGATCAGATCCGAGCTGGCGCGGCGCAACACCCGAACCTGATCCCCGCGCCGGACGAGCGCCGCAACTAGTTGCGAGCCGACGAAGCCGGTTCCGCCGGTGACCAGGACTCTCATAGCCGCTTCTCGTAGATGCGATAGGTCTTGTAGCGGACGCCGCCCAGCCGCTCGATGATGAGGTTCATCATGGTATTCGTCTCCAGGATCCAGGAGCCCTCCAGCCGCTTGTAGCCGCACTCGACCGCGCGACGCGCGGTGTTCAGATAAAAGTATGCGTCTATGCCGCGGCCGCGATATTTTTCGATCACGCCCATGATCAACAGCCTGACCTGGTTGATTTTGCGCTTGTGCCAGAGAAACTTCAGGATGCCGAACGGATACATGTGGCCGCCGCCCGCCCGCTTGAGCGCCTGATGCAGGTCAGGCAGGGTCAGGGAAACGCCGATCGGCTCACCGGCGGCTGTCTCGGCCAACAAAATCAGCCGTGTGTCCGCCACCGGCAACAGAGACCTGACCAGGTGGTCTATCTCGGCGTCGGTCAACGGCACGAAGCCCCAATTTTTCTCCCAGGCGCGGTTGTAGATCTGCTTGACGAGCTCGACATCGCGGTCCAGATGTTTGCGATCCAGCTCGCGCAGGCGGATCCCCTCCTTTTGGACCACCTTATCCACGACTCGCAGCACCTTGGGCGGCGGCGCCTTCAACGACTCTGCCAGGTCCTCGACGATCCAGGCGAACAGGTCCATCGCTTTGGTGTAGCCATGGCCCTCGATCAGGGCAGGATAATAGCGCGGATTGTAGGTCATCATCACCATCGGCGGCTCGTGGAAGCCGTCAATCAGCGTGCCGCATTCGTCGTTGGTCGAGAAGCTGAGCGGCCCGCGCACGATCTCCATCCCCTGGCCGCGCAGCCACTCCTCGGCCGCGTTGAGGAGCGCGTCGGCGACCGCCTGATCGTTGATCGTCTCGAAAAACCCGAACGCACCGGCCTTTTCGTTGTGAAAGGCGTTATGATTGTCGTTGACGACCGCGCCGATCGTGCCGACGATCTCGCCTCCGCGTCGCGCCAGGAAAAGCTGGTAGCGGGCATGTTCGTAGAACGGGTTCTTCTTCGGATCGAAGAAGTCACGGCGTTCCTCGATGAACGGCGGCACCCAGTTGGGATCGCCCTGGTAAAGCTTGAACGGGAACTTCACCAGCGCTATGATGCCTTTGGCATCGGTGACCGGTTCGACCGAAATCGGAGCATTCATGCCGTGATCCTTTCCACGAATGATTCAGCCGTCGCTTTCGACAGCCCGGGCCGCGAGCGTCGCCCGGCCTGTCCGGCGCAATGCCCGCGCCGCCAGCGCGTCCATGACCGGATACAGTAGCGGGCCCAGGAATCCGGCCAGCCAATAGGCGGCCATGGTGTCAAGGCCCGGCGTGATGATGTAGCGCCGCCGCGCGATGCCCGTCACGATGGCCCGCGCGACCGAATCCGCGGACTGTACCCGGCCGGCGCCGCCCAGCATGGCATCTAGTTCCGGCGGCCGGACCCGCTTATCGTAGGCCAGTTGCGGTGTGTCGGTGTCGGGCGGGAAAACGATAGAGACATAAATGCCGCGCGGCTTGAGCTCCAGCCGCAGCACATCGGAATAGCCGCGCAACGCGTACTTCGAGCCGGCATACGCGGCATAGCCGAATACCCCGATGAAGCCTGCAGCCGAACAGACGTTCACAATATGCCCGGAGCCACGGCGGATCAGGCCGGGGAGCGCAGCCTGAATCACATGCACAGCGCCCAAATAGTTGACCTCGATCTGCCGGCGAAAGGCCGCCAGATCGAGTTTTTCGACATAGCCCGGCAGGACGATACCGGCCGAATTGACGATGATGTCCGGCAGCCGGGCGGCCGCGGTCACCCGCTGCACCGCGGCCGCCGCCTGTTCCGGATCGGCCACGTCACAGGAGATGATGCCGTGCAACCGGGACGGCCTGCCTGCCGCCTGCACTTCCGACAACGCGGCCAGCAGCCGCGCCTCATCGCGCGCGAGGAGCCAGACGTGTGCGCCGTGGGCTGCCAGCAGCCTGGCGGTCGCCAGGCCGATGCCACTGGAGCCGCCGGTGATGAGAACAATACGATCGTCAAAGTCCATGTGCTGATATCGAGACGCCATCGGCTTCGAGGATGAGTTCTTCTTACCAGACCACCGCCCATACACGCATGGAGGGCCGGGAAAGAGTGCAAACATTATATCACGGCTGCGGTGATTGGCAAGGCAACCCCGTCACGATTCTGTCCAGCAATGCACGCGCCAACAGCTTGGCGTCGAGCATGGCGTCATGCTCCAGCACGGGGCCCACACAGCTCGGGCAGCCGTGCGCGCAGGGGCAGCCGGCCGCCAGCTCGCGCGCCGCCGCCAGCACCTGCGGCAGCGAGCGATAAAGCTGCTCGGCGTAGCCCACGCCGCCGGCCGTCTGCTCGAAGATCGTGATGGTGGGCCGGCCGCTGGCCGGCGCTTGCGGCTCGACGACCATGCCCAGATCGGCCGGATCGCACATCAGGAAGATCGGCGCGACGCCGAGGAGCAAGGCGGCCACGCCGCCCAGGCCGGAGCGGATGCGCACGCTCGCCTCGGCCCGGCGGTGACATGCCGGGCAGAGGGTGACCAGGTTCTCCAGGGCGTTGGCGGCCTCCCAGGCGTGATCGGCCGGCAGGCCCGCGCGTCGCGCCGGGTCGGCCACAAAGGCGCGGAAGGGCACGCGGTGATGGACGTCGTGCTGCCGGCCCGCCGTCTCGGCCGCGCCGCAGCTTTGACAGCGATAGCCGTCGCGCGCGCGGGCCGCATCGCGCTGCCTGGGCCAGTTCGGGCCGTAGTCGTTGGGGTCCGACAGCCACAATCCGGCGGCCTTGAGGCCCTCGATCAACCCCTCGGAGAATTCGATCCAGACGCCTTCCGTCTCGAACGCGTGCTCCGGCAGGTCAACCTGGCCGAAGCCGAGCACCTCGTTGCTGCCCCGGCGTATGATCCGATAGCCGGTGACCTGCCGCGCCACGCGCACATCGCCCCAGGAGACGAGGAGCGGCGGGTGGCTTTCTCCGTCGGCCGTCGGCCCCCCTGCGCCCTCCATCCTCTCCCGCACCGCCAGCGCCTCGACCCCCTCGCCCATGATCGGCCGGGTATAGAAGTCGGCTGCGACAGGCCGGACCGCTGCGACGCCGGCTTCCCAGTCGAGGCGTTCCACCAGGTAGCTCGTCCCCTCGTGCAGGTAGATCGCGCCTTCGTACACGAAGAGCGACGCGGCCGTGCGTTCGATCTCGCCGATGACCTGCGGCTTGCCCGCGGCGTCCGGCGCCTGGATGATCACGCGGTCGGCCGAGCTGCTGCGCAGGCTGATGGTCGGCGCGGGCGCGGCGTCGCCGGCCCAGAAGAACCTGTCGCCGCCGCGATAAAGCTTGCCCGCCGCGCTCAGATCGTCGAGCAATCCGGCGAGCGCCGGCCACTCCAGCCGGCCGAATGCCTCGCCGACGACGACCGGCAGCTCGGCCGCGGCGCATGCCAGATGGCCGCCCAGGATCACCGCGTTGTCGGGGTTCAGCCGGGCATGTTCCGGCGTGCGGCCGAGCAAATAGTCGGGATGGGCGATCAGATATTGATCCAGCGGTTCGGCCGTGGCGACGAAGAGCGCCGCCGCAGTCTCGTCGCGGCGGCCGGCCCGCCCCATCTGCTGCCGCGCGCTGGCAATCGTGCCCGGATAGCCGGCCAGCACCACCGCAGCCATCTGGCCGATGTCAATCCCCAGTTCGAGTGCGCTGGTGGCGACCACCGCGCGCACTGCGCCCTCGCGCAGCCCGCGCTCGATCTCGCGGCGCTCGGCGGCCAGGTAACCGCTGCGGTAGCCGCGCACCGTGCGCCGAACATCGCACGCCGGAGGCTGCGCCGCTTCTGGGGCGAGCGCGTCGTGTGTTTCGAGCGCCTGGCGCAGGTAGGTCAGGATCAGCTCGGTGGTCAGGCGGACGCGGCCGAAGACGATGGTCTGCGCGCCGTGGCGGACGAAGTGGCCGGCCAGGTCGGCCGCCTCCAGGCTGGCGCTGCGCCGGATGCCGAGAGCGGGATCGAGCAGCGGCGGGTTGTAGAAGAGGATCTCCCTGGCCGCCTGGGGCGCGCCGTTGCGCTCCGGGCCGATCACGACGACGGCGGCTTCGACCAGGCGCTCGGCCAGCTCCTGGGGATTCGCAATGGTCGCCGACGCCAGGTAGAAACGCGGGTCGCTCCCGTAGAAGCGGCAGATCCGCCGCAGGCGGCGCAGCACATTCGCCACATGCGATCCGAAGACGCCGCGGTAGACGTGCATCTCATCAATCACGACCGCGGCCAGGTTGGCGAAGAACGCGGCCCAGCGCGGATGCTGGGGCAGGATGCCGACGTGGAGCATGTCCGGGTTGGAGAGCACGATCCGGGCCGCATCGCGCACTTTGCTGCGCTGCGCCGAGGGGGTGTCGCCGTCGTAGGCGGCGCAAAGGAGCGGAGAGGAAAGTTTCCTTGTGTCTCTGTGTCCCTGTCTCCCTGCCTCCGCATCGCCCCACAAGAATCCGGTCAACTCGCGCAATTCGGCCAATTGATCCTGGGCCAGGGCTTTCGTCGGGTAGAGATAGAGGGCGCGGGCGGCCGGATCGGCCAGGAGGCGATGCAGCACGGGCAGGTTGTAGCACAGCGTCTTGCCGCTGGCGGCCGGGGTCACGACGGCCACGTTGGCGCCGGCCAGCGCGGCCGCGACCGCCTCGGCCTGATGCGTGTAGAGCTGGTGCACTCCGCGGTGGGCCAGCGCCTCGACCAGGCGACGCTCCAGATCGGCCGGGACAGGCGCATGGCGCGGCGCCTGGGCCGGCAGATGCGCCCAGTGGACGATATTGCGCATGAAGCGAGGCTCCAGCCGCAGCGCCTGCAACGCGGACTCGACAGACATGGCGCACATTATACCGCGCGGCCGATCATAGGCGATAATGGGCGGTTGGTGCTATAATGCAGGCCATGTCGCTCTCCGATGAAGTGCTGGCGTATGCGCTGGCTCTGGGCTTCGACCGCGCCGGGATCGTCCCGGTCGGCCCGCCGATGCACGCCGCGGCGTTCGCTGCATGGCTGACGGCCGGCTACGGCGGCGAGATGGCCTACCTCGCCGATCGCGCGGTCGAACGGCTCGACCCGGCCGCGTGGCTGGGCGCCGCATCCAGCCTGATCCTGTTGGCCCTCAACTACAATCCGGGCCCGCCGCCCCCGACCTGGCGCGATCCGGCCTGGGGTCGGTTCGCGCGCTACGCCTGGGCCGCCGATTATCATGACATCATCAAGCGGCGGCTCTACGCGCTCGACGCGTTCATCCGGCCGCGCACCGGCCGGACGACCCCCGGCAAGGCGTGCGTGGACACGGCGCCGTTGCTCGAACGCGACTTCGCGGCGCAGGCCGGCCTCGGCTTCATCGGCCGCAACACCTGCCTCATCACGCCGGAGCTGGGGTCCTGGACGTTCCTGGCCGCGCTGGCCGTCCCGGAACCCCTGAACGAACACCCCAAAACGACAGAGGATTCATCCATCGCCCATCCCACATCGTACATCCTACATCCCACATCGTACATCGTACATCCTACATCCTACATCGCCCATCCCACATCATCCATCGTCGGCTGCGGTCGCTGCACCCGCTGCCTGGATGCCTGCCCGACGCGGGCGTTCGTCGCGCCGCACGTGCTCGATGCGCGGCGCTGCATCTCCTATCTGACCATCGAGCTGCGCGGGCCGATCCCGACCGGGCTGCGGCCGCTGATGGGGAATTGGGTCTTCGGGTGCGACGTGTGCCAGGAGGTCTGCCCGTACAACCGGGCTGCAGTGATAGCGCAGCCGGAAGCTTGGCCGGCCGACCCGGCGCGAGCGGCGCTTCCGCTGTTGGACCTGCTGGCGCTTGACGAGGAGAGGTTCCGAGCGCGTTTTCGCGGCACGGCCATCTGGCGGGCCAAACGTCGCGGCCTGGTGCGCAATGCGTGTGTGGCCGCCGGCAACTGGGGCGATCCGGCGGCCGTTCCCGCCCTGATTGCGCTGCTGGCCGACCCTGAGCCGCTCATCCGGGGACACGCGGCCTGGGCGCTCGGCCAGATCGGCGGCCGCGAGGCGGCGCGTGCGCTGGCCGACCGGGCCGGGGTGGAGCCAGATGAGCGGGTGCGCGCGGAGATCGCGGCGGCGTTGTAGATGAGGCGGCTCGGTCAGCCTCTCCTGGCCGGCAGGCCAGGGGAACCGGCCGCAGCGCGGGCAGCGGGATCGGCCACAGCGGGGTGTCGCGACTGATGGCGCGCCCGAACCATCTCGAACAGCGGCTCGTCCGGCGCCAGACCACACACGTTCTCCAGTACCGCGGCGACCCCGTCTCGCCGCAGCCGCGCCTGCAACTCCTGCGCGATGGGATCGGCCGGATGGTCGAAGCGCAGCGCCGCCGCGATCCCCGTCGCCAGATTGACCGGCGTTACGCCCTGCGTCCAGGCATTGCGCGCCGCGCCCACCAGCCGATCCGACGGCGCCAGCTTGCGCAGCGGATCGCGGCCCAGGCGCAAGATCGTGTCGCCGAGCGCCCGGTTGGCGAAGCGCGCCAGCAGATCGTTGATGTTGGCCAACAGCGCGCCGGCCGGAGGGTGATATTTGCGCGTCAACGCCAGCGCCGACTCCTCCATCGCGCCGCGCACCTGGAAATAGATCTCGTCATCGGCCACCGCCTCCCAGCCATACTCGTAGCCCGCCAGATAACCCAGGTAGGCGAGCACGGCGTGGCCGGCGTTGTGGATGTAGAGCTTGCGCTCGGTGAAGAAGGCAAACGGCGCGTAGGGGATCATGCCCACGATGGCGGGCGGCTCGCCGACGAAGCCCGCACGATCCACCGGCAGCTCCTTGTACGGCTCGACGAGGATCAGGCTGGGATCCTGCGCCCGTAACTCCGGCGTCAGCGGCGGCGCCATGCGTGCGATCACCGTGTCCACGAAGCCGATGTGCGCCGCCATGAAGGCCCGGTCATCGGCCGAGAGGTGGCCGGCCACCAGCTCGCGCAGGACGGCCGCGGCGCCCTTCAGGTTTTCGCACACGATCAGGTTGAACGGCGTCCGCTTGCCGGCCTGGGCCCGCCGCGCGATTCCCTCGGCGAGGCGCGGCGCGATGTGCGGGAGTGCGGCCGCGCCCACTGCGGTCGCGCCGATCTCGGCTGCAACGAGCGCCTCGGCCACGGCCTCCCGGTTGGCCGCGTGGAGCGCCCGCACCGGCCCCACCATCGCCTCCTCGCTGCCCTCATTCGTGACCAGCCGGATGGTGTACGCGCCGCGGCGGTTCAATGCGGCGATCAGCTCCTGATCCACGTCCACGAAGGTGACGCTGTACCCCGACTCGCTGAAGAGCTGGCCGATAAAGCCCCGGCCGACGGCGCCTGCGCCGAAAATGATCGCTTCTCTCATGTCAGGCATAGACCTCCGGCGCGAACGTGCGCAGAAACTCCGCCTCGGCCTCGCGCGTCCAGACGCCGCCGTCGCCCAGCCGGTCATAGACGGTCGGCGCGACGGTCTTCAGCTCGGCCAGCGCGGTCAGCGGAAAGGACGCGACCTGCGGATAGATGACCATCTTGCCGGGGAAACGGCCGTCCATCAACCCCTGCATGCCGTCGCGCGCCGCGTCCAGCCCGCCAATGGCTGCCACCGCGCTGGCGGTCGAAAGGTGGCCCGCGGCCACTTTGTCCAGCACGCTGCGCTGATCGCGGATGGCCGAACCGGCCGAGCCGGTGATCTGCGCCGCGCCGAGATAGATGTTCGAGAGATCGAGCTGCGCGGTCGTGCCACGCGCCAGCCCGCCGAAGACCACGAGCAGGCCATCGGCGGCCAGGTGCGGCATGGCAGCCTCGATGGCCGGCACGCTGGCGACGATCACCACGATGTCGTCGAAGCCGCGGCCGGCGTGCGCCTGCGCCAGCGCCTCCTGGTAGGCTTCGGCCGGCATCTGTTTGGGGTTGAGCACGATCAGTTCGATGCCCCGGCTGCGGGCCAGAGGGCCGAAGTCGGCGATCAGCTGCGGATGGCGGATGGCGTTTGTCTCGGCGACGACGATCCGGCGGGGGCCGTTCGCCATTTCCAGCATGCGCTGCAGGTGCATGCGGCCCATCGGCCCGCCGCCGCCCACGATCCAGGCGACGCCGGCCGGCCGCAGCTCGGCCCGATTGCGCGCCTCGCCGTATGCCGCGCCGACATCCCAGCCGCGACTGCCCAGATAGGTCACGTAGTCGTAGTGGATGCGGCCCACATCCACCTGCACGGGCCGCGCCAGGGACCGTTCGCCGATCAGGTTGATCGTTGCGCCTGCGGCGACGACTGCGGGCAGCGCGTCGAGCCGTTCCGGGTCGGGGTCGAGCACGATCACATCGTCGAAGCCGGCCGGCGCCTCGGCCTGCATCAGCGACCGGTAGTCGGCCGGCGTCAGATTATCGCGGATTTCCGCTTCGGGCCAGGCGACCTGACAACAGAGCGCATCGGGCACGTTGGTGGCGACGATCCTGCCGGGCAGGCCGCGCGCGAAGGTTTGACCGATGCGGTAGGCCGCGTTTTCGAGGCCGGGCCGGCCCAACAGCCAGAGCACGCCGGTCGGCTTGATGTGCAGCCGGCGCCGGGGCGCGTAGGCCGCTTCCACGCACGCCCACGGTTCGGTGAGCGCCACCTCGGCGTAGCCGAGGCCCGACGGCGCGGGAATCGCGTAGCAGCCCTCGTCGCCGTCCAGGATGGCCGGGCCGAGCAGGCTGTATTGGGCCAGGCCGCCGGGGAAAACGTAGCCGTAGGCCAGGTTCAGGCGTCGGTAGTAGACATCGGCCTGGAGCGCCAGACGTTGGCCCGGCGTGAAGCGATCGCGCCACGCCTCGCCCACGGCGACGACGGTCAACGCCACCTCGTGGCCCTGCACCACCGGATTGACGCGCAGGTCGCGGTTGTAGAGCCGCGGATGGCTGCCGCCCTGCCGGATGATCTTCACATCAGAATAGCAGAGGCCGACCGCGTCGGAACGGACGAGGATCTGATCGGCGGCCGGCCGGGGCGTCGGCCAGCGGACGGGCCGGCCGGCTACGCCGAAGTTGTCCAGGCCGACGCCGTACAGGGGCCAGACGAGCATGGTATCGGGGATCAAAAGCTCACCTCCGACGGCGAGCCACCACGCGAATGATGTCCGCTGGACACACGTTGGGGCTCGCTTTGGTGACAATCATACCGTCTTTCGGCCGATTCGCCAAAAGCGTGGGGCGGGTTCGACGAGAGTGCGGCCAGCGCAACCCAGGAGAGCCTGAACAGATCGGGGGCTGCCCCGTTGCTTTGCCGGTCCGATCTTTCGCCGGCCAGTTCACGCCAGGCGCTGATCGAAGCGCCTGGCGTGTCTGGCGGATCACAGCGCGGTCAGTTCGGCCTGGATCGCGCTCAGCTTCTCCGGCGTCACCAGGTGGGGTGCCATGCGCTGCATCGCGTCGAGCGTCTGATCGCCGACCCACGGCGGCACGCGCATCGTGGTAAGCGCATCGCCCAGGTGCTTCACCAGGATGGCCTGCGCGCGTTCGTCGGCCATCAGCTCGCGCACATTGCAGCCGATGTCGAGCCGGCCGGCCACATGCCGGACGTTGGCGAATGCCTGGGCCCGGTTCAGGCCGACGCTGACGAACTCGTAGCGGCCTGCGCCGACCTCAACCACGACCGCGCCCTCTGTGACCTGCGCCGAGCGGATACCGGCCGCGGCCGCGAGCGGCTGGCCCCCCTCGGTGACCTGCGCCAAGTCGCTCGCCGGAATGCGCACGGTAGCGCGCGTGTTCGGGGGCACGGTCACCTGCAGGCGGAAGTCGGCGTCGGTCAACTGCCAGGCCGAGACGATCTCGCCGTAGAGGGTGCGCAGCGACGCGCGCACATGGGTCAGGCCGCCGCCGGGCTGCGGCCGGATCAGGATGTGCTTGTAGCCGGGCGCGTCGGCGGCCGTGTCAATGCCGGCCACGACCCGGTACATCCAGTCGCCGATCGCGCCGTAGGCGTAGTGGTTGAACGAGTTCATCCCGGCATCCTGGAAGCTGCCGTCCGGCTTGATGCCGTCCCACCGCTCCCAGATCGTTGTGGCGCCCTTCTTGACCGGGTAGAGCCACGACGGGTAGCTCTCCTGGTTCAGCAGCTCGTAGGCCAGGTCGGTGTAGCCGAAGCGGCTGAGCACATGGCAGAGGTAGGGCGTGCCGACGAAGCCGGTGGTCAGGTGGTAGCCGAACTTGCGCACCTCCTCGGCCAGGCGGGCGGCGGCTTTCGGTCGCAGCGCCTCCGGCAGCAGGTCGAAATGGAGCGCCAACACGTAGCTGGTCTGGCTGTTCGGCCCGACGCGGCCGTTGGGCGTGACGAACTCGGCGGTGAACGCGGCCTTAATCTTCTCCACCATCGCCGCGTACTTCGCCGCGTCCTCGGCCTTGCCCAACGCCTCGGCGGCCTTTTGCAAGAGGCTGGTGGAATAGGCGAAGAAGGCGGTGGCGATCAGCTCTTTGTCGGTCATCGGCGTGGTGTCGAAGCCACCGCGGCCGCGATAGTCGAGCCAGTCGCCGAAGTGGAAGCCGGTCATCCACAGGTAACGGTCGCCGGCCTGCTCGGCCATGTAGCGCACCCATGCGGCCATGCTGGCGTACTGTTGCTCCAGGATGCGCTTGTCGCCGTAGCACAGATAGATCGTCCACGGGCAGATGGTCGCTGCGTCGGCCCAGGCTGCAGAGCCACCGGCCGTGCGCCCGAACGGGCTGCGCTTCATCGGGTCGGGGATCACCATCGGCACGCCGCCGTTCGGGTGCTGCTCGGCGGCGAGGTCGGCCAGCCATTTGGTGAAGAAGCCGGCCACGTCGCGGTTGAAGCACGCGGTGCGGATGAAGACCTGCGCGTCGCCGGTCCAGCCCAACCGCTCGTCGCGCTGCGGGCAGTCGGTGGGCACGTCCACGAAGTTGCCCTTCTGCCCCCAGACGATGTTGTGCTGCAACTGGTTGATGAGCGGGTTGGAGCACGCGAACTCGCCGGTCGGCGGGATGTCGGAATGCACGACGATGCCGGTGAGGCTGTCGAGGGACGGCTCGCCCGGCCAGCCGTCCACGGCGACGTAGCGAAAGCCCATGAAGGTGAAGCGCGGCTCGTAGACCTCGACGCCGTCACCCTTCAGGGTGTACTGGACGGTCTGCTTCGCCCGGCGCAGGTTGGCCGTGTAGAAGTTGCCCTCCTGATCGAGCACCTCCGCGTGGCGCAGCGTGATAGTCGCGCCGGCCGGACCCTGCACCTTGAGGCGCACCCAGCCCACCATGTTCTGGCCGAAGTCGAAGACGGTCTCGCCGGCGGGCGCGTGGAGGATCTGGATCGGCTGGAGTTCTTCGTGGCGCACGACGAACGGGCCGTTTTGGGCGATGAGGGTGGATTTGGTGTGGTCGAGCACGCGGACGCCAGACCAGGCTTTGTCATCGTAGCCCGGCGCATCCCAGCCGGGCAGCTCCAGCCGGGCGTCGTAGGTCTCGCCCATGTAGATGTCGGACATGCGGATCGGGCCGAGGGTGGCGCGCCACTGCCCGTCGCTGGCGACAATCGCGGTGCGGCCGTCCGCATAGGTGACGTGCAGTTGCAGCAGCAGCGCCAGCCGGTCGCCCCAGGTGTTGCGATTGCCCTCGAAGCCGAGCCAGCCGCGATACCAGCCGTCGCCCAACAGCGCGGCGACCGCATTTTCGCCGTTGCGCAGCAGGTCGGTCACGTCGTAGGTCTGGTATTGCAGGCGTTTGTCGTAGGCCGTCCAGCCGGGGGTGAGCACGCCGTCGCCGACTTTCCGGCCGTTGAGGTGCAGCTCGTAGAGGCCCAGGCTGGTGACGTAGACGCGGGCCGCCTTCACCTCGCCGTCGAGCCTGAACGCGCGGCGCAATGCCGGCTGCGGCTGCGACTGCGACGTGTCTTCGTCCCAGTCCGGCGTGATCCACTCGGCCTGCCAGTCGGATGGGTCCAGCAGTCCCATCTCCCACCAGGCCGGCTCGCTCCAGGCGGAAGCGGCCCCGGTCTCGTCCCAGACGCGCACCTGCCAATAGACGCGCTGGCCAGAGCGCAGGGCCGGGCCGGCGTAGGGCACATGGACGGACTGATCGGACAGCACCTGGCCGGTGTCCCACAACAGATTGCGGCCGGCGACCAGGTCAGCCTCATCTTCGGCGGCGCGCACCTGATAGGCCGTCTGGGCAACGCCGCGGCGGTCGGATGCGAGCTGCCAGCTCAGCCGCGGCTGGCGCACGTCAATGCCGAGGGGGTTAACGCGATACTCGCAAAGAAGATTCGTGGTAGTGGTCATGGTTTCCCTCTGTGTGGCAGTCTGGATGTTCAGTCTGGTTCTCGAAAAAGCCCTTTGAAGCGAGCGCTCAGCCCCGCGTCTCCGCCAGAAACGCCCTGACGACCTCCATGTACCGCTCGAACTGTTCCCGCCGGATGCTGTGGCCCGCGCCGGGGATGTGGACGACCTTCGCCTGCGGCACGAGCGTCTGGAACACGGTCGTCGCTTCCGGAGGCACGATCGCGCCCTTGTCCGTGTCCGCGGTGATCAGCAGCGTCGGGCAGGTGATGCGCCCGATCGTCGCCGGCCAGTCTATGGCCGCGGTCTTGCCCCGGCGCAGCACGTTGAAGCTGAGTCGCAGCTTCGAGTCAGCCCAGGGGCCGAGCTCCGCCTCGGCCCAGGTCGGCGACTGCGCGCGTGCATGCGCGATCAGCTCCTCGCGCGTCTTGCGCTTCAGATCGGTGACCCAGTCGGCGAAATTGCGTCGCCGCAGGACCGGTTTGCCATCCGCCGGCGGCATCCAGAAGGGCGGCGGGTCCTCCAGCAGGATGGCGCGCACGAGATCGGGATAGGTTCCCGCCAGCGCCAGCGCGGTCGCGGCGCCCATCGAGTGGCCGAGGACGGCCGGTCGCTGCAGGCCCAGCCCGCCAATGACGCCCGCCAGGTCGCCCGCGTGTTCGAGCGAGCCGTAGCCGCCCTTCGGCCCGTCGGAGCGGCCATGCCCGCGCGCATCCACCATGATCACGTCGTAATCCGCCTGCAACACCTCGGCGACAGGCGTCCAACACAGCCCGTCGTCGGAGAAGCCGTGCGCCAGCACGACCGGCGGCTTGTCGCCGCCCGTGCGGGTGTAGTGCAGCTTCAACTTGTTGACCACGATGTCGCCAGATTGCCAGTTGCCCATTTTTTCTTCCCTCTTGTGATGCGTCATGCGTTCAACGTTGAACGTTGAACGTTCAACGTTCAACGTTCAACGTCAGGCCAAACCCGAACGGAAACAGCGGGTTTCCCGAATCATACGGCGCGTCAGGACGCTGCCCGCGCACCGCCTCCATCGAGGAGGGCAGCTCAAACGGCAGTTTGCCCGCGGGCGCGAAACGACCGAAGATCACGTCGAGCAGCGCCTCGTCGCTGGCGCCGAAGTCGGCCAGAAGCGCCGCGCACTGCGCCGCGATCTCCGGGATCACGGCCGGCCGATCCAGGTGGATCGCCACGATCGTCGGGACGCGGCCGAGGATGTCCAGGATGCGCGCCAGCTCCTCGCCCTTGAAGTCGAGGTCGCCGGCGTGGAAATGCTCGCGCAGGAAGCCGGTGCGCTTCTCGAACGGCGTGCTCAGGTGCAGGATGGCGCATTCGGCTTGTTCGGGCGTCGGGACCACCTCGCCGTAAGCGGCGGCTGCTTCCGTCGCGATCCCCTCGACGTAGAGGCGCGGCCGGCCAGCCAACGGCAGCGCCCGGCCGGCGCCGATCTGGCCGTTCTTCAGCAGCACGATCGCCTTGCGCTGCGCCAGCTCGCCGGCGCGGCGGAAGGCCGGGTTGCCGGCGATGCGCTCGGCGGCTTCCGGGTCCACATAGGGATCATCGAAGAGGCCGAGCTGGAACTTCACGCGCAGGAGCCGGCGCACCGACTCGTCAATGCGCGCCTCGGTCACCTGGCCGCTGCGCACCAGCGCCACGACGAGCTCCGGACACGCCTCGCCGCCGAACTGATCCACGCCAGCGTTCAGCGCCTTGAGGATGCGCTGCTCGCGGCTCAGATGCTCGACGCCCCAGGCGCGCGCCTCGAACACCTCGCCGTTCGGCAGCACCGCCGAGGTGATCAGGCCCCAGTCGGTGCAGACCACGCCATCGAAGCCGTATTTTTCGCGCAGCAGGCCGGTGATCACATCCCGATTGAAGCCGAAGCCCACCTCCTCGATGCCCGGCACGCCGATGGGCTGGCCGTAGTAGGGCATGATGGCGGCTGTGCCGGCCCGGAAGGCGGCCTCGAACGGGATCAGGTGATAGTCGAACATCCCGGCGGGATAGACCTGTTCTTTGCCCTCCGGGAAATGCGGATCTTCGCCGTCTCGCTGCGGGCCGCCGCCGGGGAAGTGCTTGGTCATGCAGGCGACGCTGTGCGGGCCGAGCGTCTCGCCCTGGAAGCCACGGATGTAGGCATAGGTCAGCCGGGCAGACAGCCCGGCGTCCTCGCCGAACGTGCCGTTGATGCGGCCCCAACGCGGCTCGGTGGCGAGATCGGCCATCGGGTGCAGCGCGGTGCGGATGCCCACCGCCACGTATTCCTGCCGCGCGATATCGGCGAACTCCTGCACCAGCGCCTCGTCGCCGATGGCGGCCAACCCGATCGGCTCCGGCCACTGCGAGAAGCCGGCGGTCATGGCGCCGACCGCGACGTTGCGCGTGAACGCATGCCGCGGATCGGACGCGATGGTCACCGGGATGCCCAGCCGCGTGCCCTCGGCCAGCCGCTGGAGGCGGTTGTACCACTCGGCCGTCTGCCGCGGGGATGCGATGCGCGCCACGTTGAAGTGCGTCATGTGGCGGTTCAGCAGCATCTCGCCGACGCCCGGGCCGCCGAACATCCCCGGGCCCATCAGGGTCGTGTCGTCCGGATTGACCGGGACGAAGGTGTGGAACAGCTGGCCGGCCTTCTCTTCCAGCGTCATCTGCGCCAGCAGGTCGGCCACACGCTCCTCGACCGGCCGGCGGGGATCTTCGTAGGGGTCGAGCCGGCCGTTTTTGTTCAGGTCACGGAACATAGGAACCTCGCTTCGTGGAGTTGACTTCCTGGCAGAAGAGTCTATCATACCATCTCAACGGCGCCAACCGATGTCAAGCCTGGCGCTGATTCCCGGCTCAGGAGTCCTCTCATGCCAGACATCCAAACAATTCTCGATCAACTCACGCTTGAAGAAAAAGCCGCCCTCTGCACTGGCGCGACGATGTGGACCACGGTCGCCGTGGAGCGGCTCGGCGTGCCCGCCATCGTGATGACCGACGGCCCGCACGGAGTGCGCCTCTCTCCCGATATGAACTCGATCGGGAAGACCAGCCTGCCGGCCACCTGCTTTCCGACCGCCTCGTGCCTGGCCTCGACCTGGGACAGGGCGCTGATTCGCCAGGTCGGCGAGGCGCTGGGCGAAGAGGCCAGAGCGCTCGGCGTGGGTGTGCTGCTCGGCCCCGGCATCAACATGAAGCGCGACCCACGTTGCGGCCGCAACTTCGAGTACTATTCGGAAGACCCGTTCCTGGCGGGCGAACTGGCCGCGTCCTTCATCCAGGGCGTACAAAGCCAGGGCGTCGGCACGTCGCTCAAGCATTACGCCGTCAACAACCAGGAGACCGAGCGTTTCCGGATCGACGTGGACGTGGACGAGCGCACCCTGCGCGAGATCTACCTCCCCGCGTTCGAGACCGCCGTGAAAGCAGGCCGGCCCTGGACCGTGATGTGCGCCTACAACAAGGTGAACGGCGCGTACTGCTCCGAGCACCGGCGCCTGCTGACGGAGATCCTCAAACAGGAATGGGGCTTCGAGGGCCTGGTCGTCTCCGACTGGGGCGCAGTGCACGACCGGGTCAAGGCGCTGCAGGCCGGGCTCGACCTGGAGATGCCCGGGCCGCAGCCCCGACGCACGCAGGCGGTGATCGAGGCCGTCAAGGCGGGCAGCCTGGACGAGGCCGTGCTGGATGAGGCCGTGCGCCGCATCCTGCGCATCATCTTCCGGGCAGCCGAGACGCCGAAGGGCGGCGCCTTCGACAGCGCCGCGCATCACGCCCTCGCCCGCCGGGTCGCCGCCGAGGGGATGGTGCTGCTCAAGAACAACGGCATCCTGCCCCTGCAGCAGCCGCGGCGCATCGCGGTGATCGGCCGCTCGGCCAAAGAGCCCTATTTCCAGGGCGGCGGCAGCTCGCACATCAACCCGACGCAGGTGGACATCCCCTTCGACGAGCTGCAGAAGCTGGCCGGCGGCGCCGAGCTGACCTATTGCGAGGGCTATCCGGCCACCCCGGCCTTCGATCAGGCGCTCATTGACGAGGCCGTGGCTGCGGCCCGCGGCGCCGATGTCGCGCTCCTCTTCATCGCGCTGCCGGCCTTCATCGAATCCGAGGGCTACGACCGGGCCGACCTGAACCTCACCCCGCAGCAAACGGCGCTGATCCGGGCCGTCTGCGCGGCGCAGCCGAACTCGGTCGTCATCCTGAACAACGGCTCGGCGCTGACGATGAGCGAGTGGCTGGACGGCCCGGCCGCGGTGCTCGAAGCCTGGATGATGGGCCAGGCGGGCGGCGGCGCCATCGCCGACGTCCTCTTCGGCCGCGTCAACCCGTCGGGCAAGCTGGCCGAGACCTTCCCGCTGCGGCTCGCCGACGCACCGGCGTATATCAACTTCCCCGGCGGCGCCGGCCAGGTGCGCTACGGCGAGGGCATCTTCATCGGCTATCGTTATTACGACGCCAAAGAGCTGCCCGTGGCGTTTCCTTTCGGCTTTGGGCTCAGCTACACCTCCTTTGCATACAGCAACCCCCGGCTGTCGGCCGAGTCGTTCACCGACACAGAGGGCGTGACCGTTTTCGTGGACGTGACCAACACCGGCGCGGTCGCCGGCAAGGAGGTCGTCCAGGTCTACGTCCACGACCGGAAGGCGAGCCTGCCGCGGCCGCCGAAGGAGCTCAAGGGCTTCGCCAAAGTCGAGCTCCAGCCCGGCGAGACGAAGACGGTCGCCATCCCGCTCGGCTTTCGCGCGTTCGCCTTCTACCATCCCGGCTACCGGCAGTGGGTCGCCGAGGACGGCGAATTCGACATCCTGATCGGCGCGTCGGCGGCCGACATCCGCTGCACGCTGGCCGCGACGCTGCACTCCACGCAGAAGCTGCCGTGCATCCTCAACCGCGAGTCCACCGTGCGCGAGTGGCTGGCCGATAGGGCCGGCCGGGTCGCCTTCGATCCGATGTACCAGATGATCAAGGCGCAGACCGCCGCGATGTTCGGCGCCGGCGAGGGCGGCGGGATCGGCATGGATCCGACCGGCTTCATGCTGGAGATGCCGCTGCTCAGCCTGCTGCAATTCCAGGAGAGCAGCCTGCCGATGCCCGCCGAGGCCATCGTGGACATGCTGCTCCAGCGGGCGCACGAGCTGGCCGCGCAGTAAACATGAAGCGAGACAGGATTACAGGATTGACATGGAGGTCGCGACCGAATCCTGTTCATCCTGTAAATCCTGTCGAATGCATGGCATCTTGCGTTACGCCCCCGCCGCTTCTCAAATCAGCCATGCCGGGATGGACTGCGCCGCTGCGGTGAGCGGCAATGACTGCTCGGCCAGGCAGATCACGCCGCCCGGCCCCGTGGGCAGGCCTAACCGCGCCAGCGCCGCGAAATGCCGGACATCGTCGCGGCTGGGCGAAGCGGTCTTCCTGATCTCCAACGGATAGACGATCCCATCCCGCACCAGCAGCAGATCAATCTCGCGCTGATCCTTGTCGCGGTAGTAATAGAACGGCGGCTGGAGGCCGACGTGCCAGTAGCTTTTGAGCAGCTCGGCGACGATCCACGTCTCCAGGAACGCGCCCGACATCGCGCCGGCCTCCAGCGTCTCCGGGCTGGCCCAGGCGGTCAAATAGGCCGCCAGACCGGTGTCAAGAAAGTAAAGCTTGGGCGCTTTGACCAGCCGTTGCGTGACATTGGCGTGGTACGGCTCCAGCAGATAGACAATCTCGGCGCTTTGCAGGATCGAGAGCCAATGCCTGGCCGTGTTGGGCGCCACGTCGGCATCGCGCGCCAGGTCGGCCAGGTTCAGCAGTTGGGCAGTGCGGGCGGCCGCGGCCCGCAGGAAGCGCAGAAACGCCAGCTCGTCGCCCACTCGCGCCAGGGCGCGCACATCGCGCTGGAGGTAGGTCTGGACGTAAGAGCCATAGAATAGATCACGCTCCATCGCGTCGTTGAGAGCAATCGCCGGCAGCGCGCCGCGCCAGATGAGCCGATACAACTCCTGCAGGGTCAACGGCCGACGCCGGCTGCTCCGGCGGGCCAGTTCGACCGGCGTGGGCAGAAACGGTGTAGCGGCCGGCCCCTCGCCCAACAGCTCGGCGCGTGACAGGCCCAGCAGGTGCAACACGGCGACGCGGCCGGCCAACGATTCAGACACGCCGGCCATGAGATGGAACTGTTGCGAACCGGTCAGCCAGAACAGGCCTGGTTGACGGTCTGAACCGGCGGCGCGGTCGGCGGCCATCTTGATGTAGGGCAGCAGTTCCGGCGCGTACTGGATTTCGTCAATCAGGACCGGCGGCGGGAAGCGCTGCATGAAGAGCGCCGGATCGCCCTTCGCCAGGCTCAGCACCAGCGGGTCGTCCAGCGTCACATAGCCGCGTCCGGCCTGGCTGAGCCGGCGAAGCAGGGTCGTCTTGCCCACCTGCCGCGCGCCGGTGAGCAGCATGACCGGGAACTGCTCGCTGGCCCGAAGGACAACGGGTTCGAGAGTGCGGGGGAGATACATGGCGGCTCCTCAGATCGTCTGATTTGCATTCCCAATGCATAATAGACGCATTTGCCGAAGCTGTCAAGAGGACCCGCTGAGCGCCCCCATGCGTCCTGGTCATTGTGGTTTCGATGCTTCGCTACACCCCCAACCACTCCCCGAATCGCTCGATCCACCCGTCCACCGGCAGCCCCAGCCTGTTCATGCCGAAGCCATGGCCGCCCTTCTCGTAGATGTGCAGCTCGGCCGGCTTGCCGGCCGCCTGCCACGCGGTGTAGATCCCGATGCTGATGGCCGGCGGGATGAGCGGATCGTCGCTGGCATGGGCCAGGAAGAGCGGCGGCGCGTCATCCGGCACTTTGATCTCGCCGAAGTGCGCGGGGTAGATCGGCGCGGCGAAGTCGGGCCGACTGCTGGCGTCGTGGTGGAGCGTCACCGCCATCGTCACCCCGCCGCCGGCCGAGAAGCCCATGACGCCGATGTGGTCGGGCCGGACGCCCCATTCTGCGGCGCGCTGCCGCACCAGGCGGACCGCCTGCTGCGCATCGGCCAGGATCAGCGGGGCCAGCGCCTGCATCGGCCCGGCCATCTTCGCGCGGTCGGCCAGGCGCTCCTGGACTTCCGCTGCGAAGTTGTCGCCGGTGCGGATCAACCGATATTTCAGCATGAAAGCGGCGATCCCGTGCGCGTTCAGCCATGCCGCCACCTGGATGCCCTCGTGTTCGTAGGCCAGGAAGTGGAACGCACCGCCGGGACAGACGATGACGGCCGTCCCGTTGGCCAGCTTCGGCTCCGGCAGGAAGGCGGTCAGGGTCGGCCGGCTCACGTTGCGGATGACCTTCAGACCGACCTGCGGCATGACCGAGATCTCTTCCTGGTGTGTCCAGTCCTCCGAGCCGGGCGCCGCGCCCGGCCAGAGGGGAATGACCATCGGCTGAGATGTAGCTTGCACAGTGTGCCTCCTTTCGATTGCTCATGCGCCGGCCGGCGCACAACGTGCCACGAAAACAAGCTTGTGCTCACGTGCTCCTGCGCCAGCAGGGGCACGTCCGGCGACTAGTTTCTGATCAGTCGGTCTCGACCGGCTTTCACCTGCATGAGCCGGGCGTTTGAACGCCCGGCGGCACGCCGGTCGGCGCGATTTTCAGTCCCCGACGGGCGGATGCCATCCGCCCCTACAGACGCCGATCCCGTAGGGGCGCACGGCGTGCGCCCTCGTCCGACTACCTGACCTTCGCCCGCGCGCCGGCCCACACCCCCAGCAGGCAAATGATCGGCAGGCTGGCGAACGCCAGGCCCCAGCCGCCGGCCGACTCGGCGAGCGCGCCGAAGATCAGCGGCCCGACCAGCACGCCGACATTCTGGCCGGCGATCACCACCGCCATCGCCAGGCCGCTGCTGCCCGTCTCGCGGCCGGCTTCCACGGCGGCCGCGAAGATGTTCGGCGGCGTCACCGAGAGGAGCAGGCCCTGCGCGGCGACCAGTGCGACCAGCACCGGCAGGCTGGCGGCCCCGGTCAACGGCAGGATGAACGCCGCGGCGACCAGGCCGAACAGATACACCTGTTTGCGCGAGCCGATCCGATCGGCGATCACGCCGCCGGCCGGGCCGGCGATGATGGACATCAACGAGGTGATGCTCGTCAACCCGGCCGCCTGCGCCAGCGCCGCCCCGCGCACGGTGTGGATGTAAGTAGGCAAGAAGGTGCCGATGGCGAAGACGGCAGTGCAGTAGCAGGCGAACGCGACGCCCAGCCACCAGACGGTCGGATTGTGCAGGGTCCGGCCCACGGCCGCCGGTTGCGGGTCCCCGGCCGTCCGCTCTTGGGTCGGCGCCGGCCGCACGACCAGCAGGAACAGCAGGGTCGTCAGCGCCGCATAGCCGCAGCCGAACCACCACACGCTGCGCCAGCCGGCCGCCTGCGCCAGCGCCGGCGCCGCCAGCAGCATCGTGATCAATCCGACAGGCACCCAGGTCGCCCAGATGCCCAGCGCGATCCCGCGGCGCCGGGGAAACCACGGCGCGATCACGGCCGGCGCCATCACCGCAACGAACCCGGTGCCGATCCCCTCCAGGAGCCGGCCGAGCAGCAACGTCTCCAGGCGCGCGCTCAGCGCGCCGAGCCCCGCGCCGAGCGCGATGCTCCCGCCGGCCAGCACTCCTGTCCAGCGATAGCCGATCCGCTGGTAGATGAAGCCCGAAGGCAGCGCCAACACCACCCCGGTGATGGCAAATACCGACATCAGCAGGCCGGCCCGGCCCACCGTCAGACCCCAGCTTTCCATCAGGATCGGCAGGATGGGCGGGACTTTGGACTGATTAAGCGGCGCCGCAATGCTGAAGAGCAGCAGCGTCGCCAGGACCAGCCAGGCGCGACGATGAGCAGATGGAAATGCGTGTTCAGGCAATCGAGGACGCTCCGCAAAGCGTGCCAGGCACTTCGGAGATGTGCCTGGCATGCGACAGTCTATGCGCTGACGACGTGTTTCCCGGCCGGCAACCGCCGCGGCGCCTGGCCCGGCAGGTCCACGATCACCGGCACGGGCGACTCAATGCTCACCTTCCCCGGCTCGGCGCACACATGGATCAGGCCGTGCGGCGTGGGAACCTTCCCCTCGGCCCAGGCCAGCGGCCCCAGCCGCGGCGCGATGCGCGCGACGGTATAACCCGGCTCGGCCGGCGTGACGCCCAGCGTGTAGAAGATCATGTCCTTCGTCGGCGTGCAGCTCCAGCCGTGCACGTGCGTGCCCCAGCCCCAGCACTCGCCGATGGTGTCGTAGCCGTTCACGAGGAACTGGCTCCAACGCCGGTACAGCGCCGGCAATTTGTCGGCCAGGCCGGCCTCCGCCACTGCATCGTGCACCAGGTAGCTGATGAACGGCTCGCCGATCACGATCTCGCGCTCGACGTCCCAGTCCGCCTCGTAGATGCCCATGAACTGCTTCTGCATCTTCTCGATCGAGTAGTCGCCGGTCTCGCCGCCGGTCCATGAGCGCACGACCAGCCGCGTCGGATCGGTGATCGTCTCGATGATGCGCGGCCAGCGTTCCCGCGGGGCCAGACCCGAGACGATCGCCAGCGCGCCGGCCACCTGGCTGATCGGCTTCTGCGGTACGCCGTCTTTGATGTGATCAATGTATGTGCCGCGAGCCTCGTCCCAGAACATCTCATAGCCGGCTTTGGCCTTTGCATACAGGGCCTCGGCCCATTCGCGGCTGGCATTCTCGCCCAGCCAGCCGGCCATCTCGCTGAACTCCTTCAACCCGCGCGCCCAGATGGCTGTCAGGATCGAGCTGGTGTCTTCCACGAAGAGCGCGGCCCAGTCCACCAGGTTCCACTCGACGACGTCCTTCAGCACGCCCGCCTCGGTCTGGAAGGGCGCGTACCAGCGCAGGAGCCGCTCGACCGTCGGCAGGTACGCCTTCACCCTGGCCCGGTCGCCCTGAAATCGGTAGAGGTTGTAGACGCCGTGCACCCAGTGCAGGCCCCAGTCGGGGATGGTGAGCCCGCCGCTGGCCTCGATCTCGCCCGCCACGCTCATCGGCAGAATGCCGTCGTAGCGCGGGGAGTTGCCCAGGTTGAGGTACTGCCAGGCCAGCCGCCAATCGGTGTTGGTGGCCAGGTGCACCATCTGATGTACGACGCTGTCGCCCACCCAGGCGCGCTGCTCGCGCGTCGGGCAGTCGGTGAATGCATCGAACGAGTTGAGGTTGACCGTGCGGATGCCGGCCCGGAAGATGCGGTTCAGCTCCTCATCGCTGCATGCGAACCCGGCGCCAGGCGACCAGGGATAGATCATCTCGCGCACGGCCAGCCGCTTGACCGTGACCTGCCCGGCGGCGCCGTGGATGACCATGTAGATGCGACGCAGGCCGTTGATGTCGAAGGTCTCAAAGACGTCGTCGTGCCCGCGCGCGACGTAGCGGCTGCCGTTGTGCGGGCCAAACGTCCCCTGCTCCTTGCCGGTGAGCGGATCTTCGACGTAGCAGAGGTCGAAGACCGTTCCGGCCGGCGCGCTCACCTCCCACTGCACCAGGCCGGCGACGATGCGGCCGAAATCGGCCGTCAGGCGCACCGCCTGGCCCGCGGCCAGCTCCACGGTTGCGGGCAGCCCGCCGAGCGCGGCCAATGGGCTGGCTGGCAGCCTCATGCTGGCGGCCACGCGCCCGGCCGGCCCGGCTTTGGACGTGTCAATGGCCCCCTGCAGCACCTCGGCCTGGACGGTCGCCGGCACCACCACCTCGCCGCCCAGTTGGGCGATGGGCCGCGGATAGAGCGGGCCATAGGGGTCGGTCGGCGGCTGCGAGCGGGCGAAGCCGCCGATGTGGATGGCGCGCAGGACCTGGGCGGTCTTCCAGGCGCTGTCGTCGAAGCCTGCCTCGCGCCAGCCCACGGGCAACTGCCGCGCGTCCACGATCTCCACCGGCACGCCGCCGGTGACCGGCTCGGCGCCGGCCTCGGTCGCCTCCCAGGCCAGGCATTTGGTCGCCTTCCAGCTGGCATCGCTGACCAGCCAGCCGTCCGGGCCGAGGTCGGCCTCGAACACCAGCGCGCCGGTCAGGCCGAGGCCGGAGTTCGGCGCCGGTGGGATGTAGAAGGAATTGGGCCGGCCGTAGTATTTCACCTGGATGGCGATCAGGTTTTCGCCCGCCTTCAAATAGGGCGCCAGATCGAGGAAGTCGTACATCATGCGCCGCGGCTGGCTGCGGGCCGGCCCGCGGGAGACCTCCTGACCGTTGACGTACAGCACATAGCGCGAATCAGCGGTGATGCGCGCCGGCGCGCGTGTCGGCGCCGCCGCCAGGGTAAAGCGCTTGCGGAACAGGCCGTGCGATTCACGCCGCGACGGCGGCGCGCCTCCCGGCAGGCCGATGTTGAAGGGGACCTGGTCTTCGGGAACCCAGATCCAATGGCCGCGCCAGCGAATCTCACCGAAGTCTTTGGGGGTGACCGGTGTGGACATCGTTTTGGCTCCTTCTATTTCAAAGTTGTTCGCTACGTGCCAGGCACTCTGGAGGATGTAGCCCGACTCGGCCGAGGTGACGTCCAGCGTGTAGAACCATGTGTGATCTCAAGGCTCATGGCGAGTTCCCTTCTCATCTGACCTGGCCCGCAGCCCGTTCATGAGCACGTCGGCGAGGGCACGGGCGATTTCTTCCGGCGCCAGCGGCTGGCGATGCCAGCCGGCCAGCGACAGTTCGATGCCGATGGTCAGGCCCATGATCATGCTGCCGAGGGCTTCTTCGGCGACAAACGGATCCACCGGTCGCAGCGCGCCGTCAGCGATCAACGCCTCCAGGCGGGCGATCAAGTCATCCTGGCCGCGGCGAACCATCGCCTCCAGATGGCGGCCCACTTCGGGGTCGAGCACGGCCTGTTGCAGGGTGAGGATCGTCGTCGGGTGTTCGCGCGCGAAACGCAGCCGGCGCGCGATGAGCTGAACTATGGCTTCTTCGAGCGTCTGCGCCGCGATCTGCTCGATATCGCGGCGCCAGCTCTCGGCGACCCGGTCAATCAACGCCAGCAGGATAGCGCGCTTGCTGGCGAAATAACGATAGAGGCTGCCTTCAGAAACGCCGGCCTCGGCCGCGATCTCGCGCGTGGTAGCCCGGTCATAGCCGCGGCGGCTGAAGACCCGTTCGGCTGCCAGCAGGATCTCGCACGGCCGCTCGGCCGGCCGGCGGCGTGCGACCTGGCTCTCCTCGTGTGACATCGGTGAAGTCTCCGATCTCAAGGCAATGGGCTGACCCCGCTGCTGCGCTAATGAGTGAGTGATTACTTATTATAGCGGAGTCGCGCGGCGTGTCAAACCGGGGTAACAGAGCAATAGAGCGTACAGTCACGAATTTGACAAGGCGCACTTTCTATGATAGAGTTGGTATACTACATACGGCATACTACATACCGCATACAAAAAAATGAATTGGAGTGCTTCACCTATGCCCCAGGGTGACAGCCCAACTTTGATAGCAGAGCCTTCTTTGGGCGGACTTTTCCGACTTGAACGCCATCTTCTCGGGGCGCAGATCGTCGAGCTTTTGCGCGAACGCATTATCAGCGGCTATCTTCGACCAGGTACACCGCTCGTGGAACGTGAGCTGGCCGAACAGCTGGGAGTAAGTCGAATCCCGGTGCGGGAAGCGCTCATGCAGTTGGAGGCTGAAGGGCTAGTTGTTGGCAAGCCCAATGGCCGTTGTGTGATCGAACTCACCGAGCGCGACATTCAGGAGCTCTACGAGGTGCGTCTGGTATTAGAGAAATTAGCTGTGCGTTTGGCAGCTCAGAAGGCTTCTGCGGCTGATCGAGCTGCTCTGGAAGAAAAGGCATACGAGATGCAACGCGCCATTGCAAACAATGATCGGCGACTCTACAGGCGCAACGACCTGGAAACCCATCGACTGATCTGGCGCATGTCTGGCAATGCCCACCTCATGCGGGTATTACAGTCCATGGTAGGGCCAATCTTCATGTTGGTCTCTCGCCATGCTGAACATTTCGACTGGTCTGAGACTCGTTCTTTGCACGAGGAGCTGATCAGCTGCATCTGCGCAGGGGATGCGGCCGGTGCTGAAGCCAACATCGAGCGACACATCGAAAACGCGCGGCAACGATCATTGAGGTTGTTTGCGCGGGGCCTGCTGTAACATTTGTGAGGAGGTGATCAAGAGCGATCGAGTGAACAAGCGCAGGGCTTTCGCATTGCAGCTACTTCGTTGAAGCCAACCGGCAATTGCCAGTTCGTGTCACTACAAGGAGGTTATCTCATGGCTAAGCGAATCACGCGTCGCACCTTTTTAAGCATGTCGGCCCTGGCCCTCGGCAGCGCAGTCGCGGCCTGCACACAACCAGCCGCGCCGGCGCCCGCGCCTGTCGCAGCGCCAACCACAGCGCCAGAACCGATCAAGGCCCCGCCAGCGCCCACGAAGGCCCCAGAACCCACGAAGGCTCCGGCAGTGCAACCAACGACTGCGCCACAGATGTCCGCTTACAAGGAGGCTCCGACCCTGGCCGAAATGGTTAAAGCGGGCAAATTGCCTCCGGTCGAACAACGGCTGCCGAAGGAACCACAGATTGTCAAGCCGTTCAGAGGCACCGGGCAATATGGCGGCACGCTTCGTTTCGGTCAGCCCGACAGCGGTCTGTGGAGCTTCACCTGCTTGCGGTGCACAGGATTATTCGAGTACGATTTTGCCAACAGCGAAATCAGGATGGCGATGGGGAAGGCCTATAAGTTTTCGCCGGACGCCAAGACATTTGCCATTGAATTGCGCAGTGGTCATAAGTGGTCGGATGGGACGCCTTTTACCGTGGATGACATCATATTCTGGTGGGAGGATGTTGAAAACAACAAGGACTTGCGTCCAGCGCGCGACAAATTCTGGCAAGCTGGTGGTCAAGACCCTGTCTTCAAGAAGGTAAGTGACACCGTTCTAGAGATCACTTTTGCCGTTCCTTATCCAGTCATTCTGGATCGGTTGGGCCGAAGTTGGTTCTCTTCGGAGAATGTACTTTTTGGGCCTTCGGCATATCTCAAGAAGTATCACATCAAGTATAATCCGAAGGCCGACGAGCTGGCCAAGGAAGAAAAGTTCGACGATTGGAAGAAGATGTTCGCGGCAAAGTGGGATCCGGCAGGCCGGATGCTGGTCGGTCGCCCGACCTTGTGGCCATGGATGCCTGAGAGTCTGAGCACCGAGCGCGCGATCTGTGTGCGCAACCCCTACTACTTGGGTGTAGATCAGGCCGGTAATCAGTTGCCATACATTGATAAATTGGATTGCCAGATCACCGGCAACCGCGATGTGTTGATCCTCAAAGCCAGCTCGGGCGAACTCGACTTCGAAGCCTATCACATGAACTTGAAGGACATGCCGGTCTTCAAGCAGAACGAAGCGAAGGGCAACTTCCGCACGCTGCTGCCCAAGCAGTTGCGCACCAGCGACTGCGCGATCATGCCCAACCGCACGGTACAGGATCCGGTGCTGCGGGAGCTTTTCAATAACAAGGATTTCCGCATCGCACTTTCCATTTCCATCAATCGTAAGGCTATCAACGACGCCCTCTATTTCGGTCTGGCCACGCCGTATCCCGGCGCCGGTCATCCGGGACTGCCGTTCATCAAGAAGGAATGGCAGACGATGTACATCGAGTACGATCCCAAAAAGGCGAATGAACTGCTGGACAAAATCGGCCTAACGAAGCGAGATGCAGATGGCTATCGCTTGCGACCGGACGGCAAGGGTCGCCTGAGCCTGGTCCACGAAATCGGTGTGCTCGAAGGGCCGAAGCAGGAAATCTGCGAGATGGTCAGCAAGGACTGGAAGGAGATCGGCATCGAGGCTACAGTCAAGGTATATGAGGGCGCACTCTTCAACCAACGTCATCTGGCCAATGAGTTGCAACTGCCAAACTGGCACACCGATCGTGCAGCACTCGGCGGACGCTCTAATCCGCTTTTCTTCGGCTGGGATGATCCAGCACAGCAGCGCTGGGGCGGTCAGTGGTGTCTATGGTTCCAAACCAACGGCCGGGAAGGCATCGAGCCGCCGGACGAGATCAAGAAAAATCGCGAGGATCTGAACAAATGGCGTGCCACCATGATCGGCACGCCGGAGTTCAACGAGGCAGGTGCCGAGTTCCATCGCTATTTCTTCGAGGAGATCCCAATGATTGGTACGGTCGGTCTGGCCCCTATCCCTCTGATCGTCAGCAACCGGCTGCAAAACGTGCCCGACGGCCCCGATATCTCGTGGACGTCTGACACCAACTTCTATGCACCGTATCACCCCGAGCAGTGGTGGATTAAGGGCTAGGAGGGTGCTGAAAAAGTCCGTGCATGGGCCAGGCCAAAACTCGCGCGAAAACGCGTTTTCTGGTAGAGTAGGGCTGTTAGCC
>FWPU01003535.1_pt1 | contig 39135 bp, 36 predicted proteins | sample 2228361 | NCBI WGS metagenome assembly FWPU01 (sample SAMEA103939777, study PRJEB20133) | metagenome | reverse complement strand
GCTACCTGCACCACTCTCAGTCGCCAATATTCCGGACGGTTACGTTGCCTAATCATTTCGTAGTATGGGATTGGACACATGCGCATCTTCTTTCTTGATCTTTTTAGAACCTCCGATGTTGGAGGCGGTGCGCCATGTATCCATTCTAGTTTTGGAGAACGGCCCTGTCTGCCCCCTTCCCCCCTGGGGGCAGGCAAGTTGCTACTTCCCTCCCAATTCTCTCCCTCAATACCCCCCATCTCCCCTAAACACCGAATCCCCATAAGGGGGATACCATGTCCCTTCCGCAGTCCAGCAGTCCATGGGAAAGGTTTGACACACTGGGGACCACTGGATTATCGTGCGATGCGTACTCATAATTTTCGTTTCGGAAGGTTTCGACGCTAAAGCGAAAGGAGTCATAATTGGCTGCTGTGATCCAGGTCAAGGTGAAGAAGGGCGAATCCATTGACCGGGCGCTGAAACGCCTCAAAAAAATCCTCGATCGGGAAGGAATGATGAGGGCGCTTCGTGCCACCCGCTATTTCGAGAAGCCCAGCGAGCGAAGGCGTCGGAAAGAAGCCCGGGCCCGCGCACGCGCTCAGCGAGGGTGATGCCCTTCCCTCGCGCCCGCCTTCCCACCGGAAATCCGTGAAGCTTGCCGTTTCCACCCGTTGGAATGCCCAACGCCATAAGGCGGGTCAGTCGTTGATCGAGGAGATCCTGGCGCTAGGGATATCCCACGCGGAGTTGGGATACGATCTGACGGCCGATCTGGTGCCAGGCGTCCTTCGCCTGGTGCAATCCGGAGCCGTCACGATCACAAGTGTCCATCATGTCTGTCCGGTGCCTTTGGGGTTTTCTATGCCTCACCCGGAACTTTTCCTTTTAAGCAGTTCAGACCGGCGGGAACGCGATCGGGCCGTGCGTTATCTGCTGCGTACCATTGAGGTGGCCGCTGAGATGCGCGCGACGGCGGTGGTGATTCATGCGGGCCGTGTTGAAATGGCACCGCTCACACCGAGGCTGCTGACGATGCGAGAGCGTGGGGAAGCAGAATCGCCTGCTTACGAAAAGACACGGATGCGCCTGATTACGCAGCGCGAAAAACGCGCGCGGCGGCATCTGGACTGGTTGCGCGCGGGTCTTGAAAGCGTTGTTCCGGCTCTTCAAGCGTGCCAGGTCCGACTGGCTCTGGAGAATTTACCGACCTGGGAAAGCCTTCCTGCCGAACACGAGGTTGCGGCCGTGTGTGGGGGATTTCAGCCGTGGGTAGCCTACTGGCACGATCTGGGGCATGCGCATGTCCGCGAGCAGCTCGGGTTCATTGCGCATCGGCATTGGCTGAAACAGTTGACCCCCTGGCTGGCCGGCTTTCATGTCCATGACGTGAAGGGTGTTTCCTGGGACCACCTTCCACCGGGGCAGGGCGAAATGGATTTTGCTCTTTTCACGGAGTATGTGCGCGCGGATAGTATCGTCGTGGTGGAAGTGCTCCCGGGTACGCCAACGGACGAACTTCAGGCGGGACTCCAGTATATCCGGACATTGTGGCAACGGCCGCACAGAGACAGTGATGGAGAGGCATTATGGCCAAAAGGGCGTTGATCACCGGCATCACGGGGCAGGACGGATCCTATCTGGCGGAATTTCTCCTCGGCAAAGGCTATGAGGTTTTCGGTATGGTGCGCCGATCGAGCGTGGAAACCTTCGAACGGCTTGCGGAAATCAAAGACCGGATTCGCCTCCTGCAAGCGGACCTGCTGGACGAACTGTCGCTTTTGGAGCTGTTGGAGGAAGTGCAGCCGGATGAAATTTACAACCTGGCGGCTCAATCTTTCGTTCCGACCTCCTGGAGTCAGCCGATTTTGACCGGCGAGTTCACCGCCATGGGTGTGACACGCCTGCTTGAGGCCATGCGCCGCGTATGTCCCCACGCCCGATTCTACCAGGCGTCCAGCAGCGAGATGTTCGGCAAGGTGCGAGAGGTTCCGCAAAACGAGAAGACCCCTTTCTACCCGCGCAGTCCGTACGGTGTGGCCAAGGTTTTTGGGCACTACATCACGGTCAACTATCGCGAGAGCTACGGGCTGTTTGCCGTGTCGGGGATTTTGTTCAACCATGAAAGCCCACGGCGCGGCAAAGAGTTTGTCACGCGCAAGGTCTCTGACGGCGTAGCCCGGATCAAACTGGGCCTGGCCCGGGATCTTCGGTTGGGCAATTTGGATGCGGAACGTGATTGGGGTTTTGCCGGTGATTATGTGGAGGCCATGTGGCTTATGCTCCAGCAGCGGCAACCGGACGATTACGTGATTGCCACCGGGATTTCCCATTCCGTGCGGGATCTGGTGCGCGTTGCGTTCGAGCATGTGGGGCTGGACTGGCCGCGGTACGTGGTATCCGATCCGGCACTTTTTCGCCCGGCCGAAGTGGAACACCTGCGGGGCGACAGCAGCAAGGCGCGGCGCGTCTTGGGCTGGGAACCCCGGATGCGTTTCGAGGAACTCGTGCGTCTGATGGTGGATGCCGACATAGAACGGGTCCAACGGGAAATTCCGCGGGCGAAATGAGAAACCCCGGGGGTGCATCCTTGCGGCCGCCGGGCTGGAGGCCGAAACGCGGAGGCACGTTTCTTTCGTCATGCGAGTCCTCGGGAGAAAACGTCCAACAGCATGAAGGTTCTGGTCACCGGTGCGGGCGGATTTGTCGGAAGGCACCTGCTGCGTGAACTGAGCGGATACGGCCATTCGGTCGTGGCGTTCGATGTGGCCTTTCCCCAGCCGCCCGAATATGCCGAGACCGCGGTCACCGGCGATATCCGCGACGCGGACGCGGTGGACCGACTGTTTGTCGCCACGCGGCCAGACGCCTGCGTGCACCTGGCAGCCGTGAGCTTTGTCCCTTCGGGAGAAAACACTCCGGAAAGGGTGCTGAGCGTCAACGTGGGAGGGACGCGGATACTTTTGGAGGCGGTGCGGCAGAAGGCGCGGGCATGCCGTGTGCTCCTCATTTCGTCTTCTCAGGTGTATGGTCCGGTGCAGAGTCCCATGCCGATCCCTGAAACGGCTCCCCTCGCCCCCGTCACACTCTACGCGGCATCCAAGGTTGCCGCGGAAGCCTTGGGCGAGGGGTATGCGCGTCACCATGGACTTCGCGTGATCGTGGCGCGCCCCACCAATCACACGGGGCCCGGCCAGTCCGAACTGTTCGCCTTGAGTTCGTTTGTCGCCCAAATCAGGAGAATCCGGGAAAAAGAGACGCCACCGGTTTTGTTGGTGGGAAACCTGGAAAGCGAACGTCCCGTGCTCGATGTGCGCGACGTGGTGCGCGCGTACCGTTGTCTCGCGGAGCGCGGAGAACCCGGCCAGGTGTACAATGTGTCGCCTCCACACCGTGTCCGCATGGGGCAGGCGCTGGACTGGCTGTGCGAGCTGGCCGGGATATGGCCTGAATGCCGGGTGGACGCGGAGCGTTTCCGCGAGACGGACCATGCTCCGGTTTTGAACAGCAGCCGGATTCGTCGGCTATGTGGATGGGAACCTGAATACGATTTGCGGGAAACCCTGCGCGCGATGCTGTCTAACCCCACGTCATGAAACGAAAATTTCTGGCGCTCCTGCAACTGGCACTCGGCGTTGGGCTGGTAGCCCTTTTGGTGTGGCGGATGGATAGGCATACGCTTTTGGTCACCTTCCGCGTTGCGCCGGCCACCGTGGGGGAGGGGGCCACATACCGGCTGGCCGACTCCGGACGATCGCGCGACACAGGCCCGCGACGGCCTCAGGTGTCTGCCAGACAGGAGCGACGCGTGATCGTGTGGGAGGGTTTGCGGGAAGGCACCCGCCTTGTCTGCCTGTACGCGGCACCTTCCGTCGCAACCATTCCGGAATCCGGACGAATGGAAAAGGTGTCCGGGACAGGGCCGGAAACGATGGCGTGGCACGGCCGCGACGTTCGCCGGCATGGGTTACGTTTCTTGGCGGGAACGTTTCGCCGGGCGTTCGCCAACCCGGTGTCTCTCATCGCCGGCATCAGTTCGTTTGCTGTCTGCGTTTTTCTCTGCATGATTCGCTGGGACCTTTTGCTGCGGAGACAAGGGATACGCCTTCCGCTTCGTCAGGTCGCCTCGGTGTTTTTTGTTGGGCAGTTTTTTAACTCCTTCATGCCGGGAGCCGTGGGCGGAGATTTGGTCAAAGCGTATCTGGTAGCACGGGCAGCCGGCCAACGCAAGGCGGAGGCGGTGGCTACGGTCATCATAGACCGGGTGATCGGGCTGTTGGCCATGATCGTATTGACCGCTGGTGTAATGGCCGTGTTTTTGCCTTTTTTTCTCCAACACCCCGCCACCCGAGCGGCCTTATGGCTATGCGGAGGCGCCTTGGGGGGGGCGGTCGGTTTTTTTTTGCTAGCCTTTCGCCAGGATCTGTTTGCCCGCTGGGTTCTGTTTCGCCGGTTGGAGGAGCAGACACGGATAGGACGGATTCTCAGCCGTGTCTATCGCGCGTTTCGCCTTTGTCTGACCCATCCCGGTCTTTTGTTTCTCACAAGCCTGCTTTCCCTGGCGAACCATGTTGCCTTTGTCGGGTGCGCCTGGCTGCTCGGGCGGGCGTTGCGTATTCCGTTGGCGTTTCTGGACTATCTGAGGATTTTTCCGGTCATCAATGCGGTGGCGGCTATTCCTGTTACGCCGGGTGGGTTAGGGACACGCGAGGGAATGTCGGTTTTCCTTTTGGGAGCGGTGCATGTTCCGGCCACCAGCGCCATGGCTCTTTCCCTTCTGCTGTACGGTGTGGTGTTGATCTGGAGTCTGATTGGCGGTTTGGTTTATGTGAGTTACCTCTACGCCTACGGCTCCCGGCTTCGGGAAGACCTGAACCGCCTGGCCGAGGAGGGGATGGATAGTGACGACGGCAAAGCCTGAACCCGAGTTTGGCGCCATCTGCTTTCGCTCGTGCGTCGCGGGCCGTGGACCACGAGGCCACCTCGAGCGTTCGTCATGGTGAAGGTCGTCTTGAACGGGATGCTGCTGGCCGGGTCGTTTTCCGGTGTACAGCGGGCGATTTGGGAGCTTGCCCGGAGCCTGTCGCAGACGGGTTCCGGAGCCTACACCTTTGTCCTCCCGTGGGACGCGCAGGTGGAAGGTTTCTGCGGTGAGCGGTTTTTCACGCGGCGCGTCGCCTGCCCCGGTCGGGTGCGCCTTTTGCGCATTCTGTGGGAGCATGTGCGCCTTCCCCAACTGGCTCTGCGGGAGGAAGCCGACCTGATTCATGCTCCCGGCTACGTGGGGCCGTTATGTAGCCGTGTGCCGACGGTGGTGACGCTTTATGATGTTCTGGCCCTGGTCAGACCCGAGTGGTGTACGCGGCTGAATGCCTGCCACTACAGGATGCTGCTTCCGATTTCTGCCCGCCGCGCCGCCGGCATCATTGTGCCGTCCGAGCAGACACGGCGGGATGTTCTGGCCAGTATGCCGCAGGTCCGCGTTCCTCTGGCCGTGATTCCGCTGGGCGTAGGAAAGGAATTTCGCCGCTTGGAAGATTCACGCACGTTGGTGGCTGCCCGAGAGCGGTATGCTCGAGGACGTTCCTTCATCCTTTCGGTGGGGCGGATAGAGCCGAAGAAAAACTTCCTCCGATTGGTGGAGGCCTTCGCGGAGCTGCGCCGCGCGGGTATCAGCCGCCACCTGCTGCTCCTTGTGGGACCGTGGGCCTGGGATGGTCCTCGAGTCCGGCGGCGTATCCGGCAGCTTGGCCTGGAGCAAGAGGTCGTGTTGACGGGTTCGATTCCCGACGCCGATCTGATCGCGCTGTACAACCTTGCGGACGTGTTTGTATTTCCTTCCCTGTTTGAAGGTTTCGGCATGCCTCCCTTAGAGGCCATGGCGTGCGGGACTCCCGTCGTGGCGTCCCAGCGCGCAGCGCTACCGGAGACGGTGGGGGATGCAGCGCTTTGGGTGGACCCGGACGATGTGGGGGCGCTGGCAGGGGCCATCCGCGCCGTGATAGAAAATCAGGCCTTGCGCCGCAATCTCATCGCCGGGGGACTTCGGCATTCGGCTTCCTTCTCATGGGAAAAAACGGCGGAACGCACGGAAGCCTTCTATCGGGATATTCTCCGCGTTGTGCAGCCCACGGCCCCTTGACGATGCGCAGAGGTTGCGGAATGCTAGGGCAGACCCTGTGGCGTCTTACGGTGGCGCCACGGGGCTTGGCCACGGAGCAATGAGGTGGTGCCCGGCATGACACATCGAGATTTTCCGTTGCACGTGGGTTATGTCCTGGCTCGTTATCCCTGCCGAACAGAAACTTTTATTGCCCGAGAAATCGAAGCCCTCCTGGGGGAGGGGGATGAGGTCTCCGTTTTCGCACTGCGAAAAACCGAGGGCGAGGGCCTCCCTGTGGACGTTGTGCGCGCGCCTTCCCGCCTGTACTATCGCAAAGGCTGGAACGGGATTGCGGGCTTTTCGGCGGGGACGAACCCGGAAGGCAGGCCGCCGGTTTCGCGTGCCGCATGTTTGCGGGCGCTGGGGCGCGCTCTGGGGGAAAGCATTCGGAGCGGTCTCCCAGGCGTTATTCTGTTGCGGAACGTGGGGGTGGCGCGTGCGTTTGCCCATGCGGCATGGCGGATTGGGGCCACGCATTTCCATGCGCATTTTGCCTTCACTCCGCTCGATATCGCCCGTTTGATGGCCGGGATGGTCGGCGCTTCGTTCAGTGTGTCGCTCCATGCGCGCGATCTCTACACGCAAAAGCCTGGCCGACTCAGGCGGCGTCTCCGCGGTGCCGCTGGGGTGGCGGTCTGTACGCAGTCGGGCCTTTGTTACCTGCGCGACACAGTCCAGCTCCGGGGGGCCGCAAGGTTAGAATACGTGCCCCATGGCGTGTTCGTGGAGCGGTTTCCGCGAGCGGATCCCTCTACGGCCGGCGCCTGCCTTGTCGCTATCGGCCGGCTCGTCCCGAAGAAAGGATTCGCCTGCTTGTTGGAGGCCTGTGCGCATCTGCGGGCGATCGGCGTGCCCTTTCGCTGTGTGATCGTGGGAACGGGGCCGGAAGAAATCAGACTTCGCCGCCGCCTACAGGCCTTGGGTTTGCTCGAACGCGTATCGTTGCTCGGGGCGCGGAGTCATGCCGACACCCTGCATGTCCTCCGGCAGGCGTGTGCGTTGGTGGTCCCCTCCGTCGTAGCGCCGGATGGCGATCGAGACGGACTTCCCAACGTCGTTCTTGAGGCGATGGCTGTTGGGATTCCTGTGATCGCCACGAAGGCTTCGGCTGCGGGGGAAGCGGTGACGGATGGCGAGAACGGCTTTCTTGTGCCGCCGGCGAACCCCCGTGCCCTGGCCGACGCCATGCAGCGGATACTTTCCGACGATGCGCTGCGCGCACGCCTAGGCGAAGCAGGGCGACACCGGGTGGCAAACGCCTTTGACATTTCACGCAACATTCGGACCCTTCGTGCGTTGTTTCAGGTATCGGAGCCTTTACGGTGCCCGAGCAATCCCAGAGCTGGCTTCGGCTGATGGCGCAGCGCGTGGGGCGAGCGAGTTTGGCCGTCTTTTTTGCCCACGTTCTGTTCAAACTCGTCGGCGTCATTCAGGCAGCCGTGATGGCTCGCTACATCCCTCACGCCGTGCTGGAGCCCATCTACGTTTTTGCGTTTGAAGGCTGCATTTTCAACCTGTTCCTCATGGTGGAGGAGGCGATCGGCCCTTCGTTTCTCCCCGTGCTGAGCCGAGAACTATCGCAGCGGGGGGAGAAGGCCGGCTGGGCCTTTGCGAATACGGTCGTGACCCTCGTGCTGGTGACCACGGGCATGTTAGCGGTCGCCGTGATGGCAGGGCGCGACTGGATCGTGGCGCGGTTCACGGCCTGGGATCCGGTGCGGCATGCGGAGCGTTGGGCGCTCGGGCACGAAGCGTTGGTGTGGCTTGCACCTGTTCTTGTGGGATTTTCCGTCGGCACGGTGACCTACCTTCTCCTGAATGCGCACAAGCGGTTTTTTGCTGCTGCCTGTGGAGAGGCGGCGTGGAAAGCGGCCGCGGTGTGCGGAGTGCTGGGAGGCATGGGATGGCTGGGCTGGGATTACCACGGCCTCCTGCTGGGCCTCTTGGTTGGAAGTCTGGCCAAAGTGGCGACCCATCTGCTGGGGTTGGGACGTCGCCGCCGTTATTTTCGGCTGGCTTTGGACGTGCCGTCTCCTGCGGTTCGTGAATTAGGGTTGCTCATCCTGCCACTCCTGGCAGGCATCCTGCTCGCCAAAGTCCGCGATATTTTCAACAACGTGTATATACTGAGTCGTCTCGATACCCCTGGGCTAATGATGGCCAACTCGTTCGGCCGGAAACTGGCCAACACCGCAAACTTTCTTCTCCCCTACACTCTCTCGATCGCGGTGTTTCCTTTTTTCTGCGATCTGGCGATTCAGGAAGCCAGAGACCGCTTGGCCGGGTTGGTGACCCACACGTCGCGCCTCATTCTCTCGGTGATTGGGCCTGCCGCGTGTGTGGTGGCGGCCCTGGCGTCTCCGCTGACCGCTTTGGTGTATCACGGCGGACATTTTTCGGTGGAAGACGTTTCGCGTACGGCGGTTTCGACGGCCTGCTATATCTTCCTGTTGCCCGCCACGGTGGTCGAGACTCTCCTTATGCGCGTCTTTTGGGCCAATCGGCTGATGATTTCGGTAACGGTCATCGGAGCGTTTTTTGCCGCGCTTTCCATGGCGATCAGTGCGTGGGGCATTGTGGTGATGGGGTGGCAGGGCTCCGCGGCGCTCGCCACGGTCGCGCTGGGGGCCGTACTGGCGCGCGCGTTCAAGGCCGGTGCGCTCGCGATATACCTGCGCCGACGGTACGGAATGCCGCTATTTCCCCTACGGGAGACCTTGACGTTTTGTGCCCGGACGGCCTCGGTGGCCACGGCGGCAGCCGCGGCCGCATGGGTGTGCGTCCAAGGGTTTGAGACGTGGGCAGGATGGGGCCTGGATAAACTGCGCGTGATCGGCATGCTCGTTGCCGGAGGGCTCGGTGCCACGGGAGGATTCCTCCTGGCAGTCCGACTCACCCGCCTGCGCGAACCTGTTCAGATGCTTCATTGGTTGTTGGAACGCATCGGCCGCAACGCTCCTATAACCTCCTCACTGCATGACGACTCCATGCCGTCCGCCTGAGCGCCGCATACGACCGCGGGTGGTCCATGTTTTGGAAGCCACGACCGGCGGGACCCGTCGGCACCTTTTTGACCTTCTCACACAACTTGATCGCTCGCGCTACGAGGTGGAAGCGATCGTCTCTTGCCGACGCGACGCGTCGTTCCGTGCGGACATCGAACTTTTTCGGCGGCGCGGGATTGCCGTGACCGAGGTCCCGATGCGGCGCGAGATCCGGCCTGTGGCCGACACGCTGGCCTTTATGAAGCTCGCGCGGCGACTGCGCGCCATTCGGCCGGACGTGGTGCATACGCACAGTTCCAAAGCCGGCTTCCTGGGACGGGTAGCAGCGCGGCTTTGCGGCGTTCCGGCGGTCGTGCATACCCCTCACGTTTTCGCCTTTCAGATGGAGGTGGGACCGGTGCGGCGCGTGTGGTATCGTGAGTTGGAACGATGGGTTGCCCCGCTGGCGGATCGGATCATCTGTGTGTGTGCCGCCAGCCGAAAAGAGGCTTTGGAACGCGGGGTGGGGTCTCCGGAGCGGCTTGTCGTGATCGAAAACGGAATTCCGGAAGATTTTCCTCCGCCCGTGTCGCACGAGGACCGTCTGGCCTTGCGTCGCGCGCTTGGCGTGCCGGAAACCAGTCCATTCGTAGGTGCTATCGGGCGCCTAACCCGGCAGAAAGGTTATGACGTTTTGATCCACGCCGCACGACGGGTGGTCACGGAATGTCCCGAAGCGCGCATTGTGATGGCCGGAGATGGGGAAGAACGCCCGGCGCTGGAACGGCTCCTGCGATCCTTGGGTATCGAGGCGCAGGTGCGGATGGCGCACGCGACGAACCGGCCGGCCGTTTTTTACTCGGCCGCGGACATTTTTGTGCTTCCCTCGCTCTGGGAGGGGCTACCCTACGCTCTGCTGGAAGCGATGGCGTGCGGTTGTGCTCTTGTAGCCACGAGCGTCGGCGGGATTCCCGATGTGATCACGGACGGGGTTAACGGCCTGCTGGTTCCGCCGAAAAATCCGGACCGGCTGGCCGAGGCCATCCGGACGCTCCTGCGTGATGCTAATCGTCGGGCTCTGTTGGGGGCCCACGCGCGCGCACAGATGCGGCGGCGCTGTCGGCGTGCCGGAATGGTTCAAGCGGTTCAGAAGGTGTACGACAGTCTGTTGAGTGGTCGCGCGTCTCAGGGGGAAACGGCTGAAGGAGGTGTGCGTTGAGTGCGGCTGTTCCGTTTGGGGCCGGCGTGGGAGACGCATGGGCCAGCCTTGAAAAGACACGTGCGGCTCGATCCGCGCGGTTCCCACGGGCATCTCGCGCGGCGCGTACGGGAATGCGGAACGCCGGAACCTTCGCAGGACGTCGCATCGCGGAGCCACGGGTCGGTTGCGGAGCGCCGAGTCTTCAGGGTATTTGTTTTTTGCCGGAATGAAGACGTTTCAAGCCAGCCTGGATAGGATCGCGGCCACAGGCGCTGTTCTGGCTGTGGCGACCGCACCCACCCAGTGGAGCATTCCGCTGCCTGGAAACATTCATCTGAGTCCCGCGGACCTCATCATTGCCGTCGCGTTTGCCGCCTGGCTGCTGGGCCGATGTGCGGAGCGAACGTGGACATGGCCGCGACGGCCGTCCTTTCTCACCGTGCTCTTTGTGCTTTTGGCGCTGCTTTCCGGACTCCGGGCGCCCCACCGACTCGAGGCCGTCAAGGAGATCGTGCAGTACACGGAATACTTTCTTATCCTTCCTCTACTCATCGTGTTTGCCCTGCGCCGTCCTGGGACGAGGCGAGGCTTTTTGCTGGCCATTGGGGGTATCGGAGCGGTGGTGATTTTCCTCGGAACGTGGCAATACTGGAACCCGGCGGTGCCGGCGTTCAAGGTGCGGGCGACCTTTGGGAATTGCCATGTGTTGGGAGGGTATCTGTCTCTCCTGCTGCCGATGCTTCACGGGGTTTTGATCGGGGGTGCGGCCGAATCGCGGCGTCTGCGGATCGCGTTGATTCTGGTCCTCGTGGCTGGCCTGTTGACGGTTCTTTCCGGTGGAAGCGGTGTGGCTTTGCTTCTCGCCTTGGCCATGGTCTCGGCGCTACGGGGACGCCGGGCTTTGGTGGCTGTTCTAGCCGGCCTTCTGGTGGTGGGACTGGTGGCCGCTTATCTACCGCGGCGGAATGTGGACCATATGCGGCACACCCTGGCCACCTACGACGCGCAGGGACAGGGAACGCGGCGATACATGGAATGGGAGGCGGGAGTGGCCATGGTGCGCGCCTATCCGCTTCTGGGCGTAGGCACGGGAAACTATCAGGCTCATATCGGACAATTCTATGGCGCCATCCCGGTTCCGGCCATCGCGGCAGAACCGGATTCGCAGATGCTCTATCTGGTTTTGGCGGGTTCCATGGGTGTGCCCGCCATGCTGTGTTTTGTGGGGATGATGCTCGAAGCGGCCGCAGGAGCGTTACGCCGATCCGTTTTGGCGACAGACGGGGAGAGCCGGGGAGTGGCTCTGGGTGTGCTGGGCGGCCTCATCGGTTTTGCAGTCAACAGCGTGTGGAGTCCGCTTCTCGTGCGGGGGATCGGCCCGCTGCTGGCTTGGTTTCTGACCGTAGGGGTGGGAGTAGAGGAGGAAGCGGATTGTTCGTCAGAATCGTACGCGGCGAGTGAGAACCGTGGTGCGGGGACGCCCATGCCGTGACGGATGCAGGGGAGGATGGGCGAGGAGGAAGCCGGTGCTTCTCACGGCGGCACGGGCTGCTCTTCGGCGTTGTGGGGGTAAACCCTCTCCAGGTAGATGCATATCCCTTCGGCTATCCCTTGCGCGAGGCGATCCCGATAGGCGCCATCGGACAGTTTGCAGGACTCCTCGGCATGCGACAGGAAACCGCATTCCAACAGTATGGCGGGACACCCGGCTTCGCGAATGACTTCAAACCGCGCGTTTCGGATGCCGCGGTCTGGCGCTTCCGTTGCGGCTAGTACGGCCCGATGAACTTCGTACGCCAGCGCAACACTGGCCGCTTCCCATTCTTGGGAACCGTTCGATGAAGAAGCAGAATCCGGTTTTCCACTTTCCCGTGTGGTTGGGGCCGAACACACGAAGGTCTCTACGCCGACCGCATGTGCGCTCTCTGCCCAGTTACAGTGGATGCTGATCAGTATGTCGCTGGCAAGCTCTCGGCTAAGGCGCGTGCGTTCGGCCAACGTAAGGGCCATGTCGTTTGTTCGAGTAAAGGCGGTGCGACAGGATTCTCCGGCGAGATGTTCCGCCGTGCGCTGTGCGATATCCAGGACAAGATCCTTCTCCAGAATATTGGTTCCGGCCCGGGCGCCGGTATCGGCTCCACCGTGTCCGGGATCGAGCAGAACGAGAGGCGTGGCTTTCTGTGGGGCGTTGGGGGGTGGTCCCAACAGAAGGGCGAGCAACCGTCGGCCATCGGCCTCCGCAATCCGCCAGTCATTGGAATGGGGAAGAAGGGGGTCGTTGAACCAGACCAGGACGCCATTGGCTAGAACACGGCGGCTTCCGGCTTCAAGAGTACACGAGAGGTAAGGAGAAGAAACGATGATGTGTTGTGGCGTCTCGCCGCCGTGGTGACGAAGCCCATATCGTTGCAGAAGTTCGGGCAGCGGCCTGAAGGCGGCAGAGGCTGTCTCCCGCTCTGCGGGAAAAGCTGGAGGAAGGGCGAGGGCCGAAACCAGTATCCAGAGGCCAGAAGGACCTCGCATGGCGGAACCATACCGGAGGCGCAGCGGCGCGTCAACGTTCTGGCGAATGTATCTTCCCAGCACCCAGGACAGACCCGGACAGCGTTTCGCGGGGGGACGCCAGCCACGAACGTTGCGGCCGGGAAACAACTCGACGCTTCGGCGGGGCAGAACAGGGGAGTGCTCCGCCGGAAGCGGGTGTACGTTGCCGGCAGGAAGGTCACGCCGATTCCTGCCGGATACGTCGGGTTGGGTAAAGGCAGTCTTGCTGTCCCCGGCGTTTTTCCGCGGCCGCGGGAACGCCCGGCGGGGAAAAAGGGATGGATCGGGGAGACGATGAGCCGAACTTGACGTCCGTAGGCGGTTGCGGGTAAAAGAAGCGCAAAACGAAAGGCGGTGCGGAACACCATGGCCCAGGTGACACTGCAAGAAGTCACCCAAAGGGTGCGCGATCTTTTCAACAAGGGTTCCCTGGCCTTGGAGCGAGGGAATCTGGATTATGCGATCGATCTTCTATATCAGTGCGTGGTTGCCGAGCCGCGGTTTCTTAATGCGCGCAAGTATTTGTGGGCCGCTTCTGTTCAACGGTACCGCCAGGCCAAAGGGATCGTCTCCAAACTGACGACGAAATTGAGGCATCTTCCCCACAGGGTCCGCGCCGTGGGGTTTTTGAAAGGGGGGAAGTACCGTGAGGCGTTGGATCTTCTGGAAACATTGCTCACGGAGACGCCATTAGACAAACACTTGATCCTGCTGTTTGCAAAGGCGGCCGACGGACTGGGATGGCACGACGTTTCGGTGCAGGCCTTGGAAATCGGCCGAGATCATCATGCCCAGGACACGGCTTTGTTGCGCCTGCTCGGAGGGCAATATCTGAAAGCCGGGAAGATCAAAGAGGGCCGTGAGATTTTCGAGCGGCTGCACGCGTTGAACCCGCGCGATCCGGAGACGATTCGGGATTTGAAAAATGCCACGGCGCTTGAAACGATGCACAAGGACGGTTGGGCGGAAGCCGCTGAAAAAGGCACCTACCGCGACGTGATCAAAAGTGTGGACGAGGCGGTCCTTTTGGAGCGGGAGGCCAAGGCGAAGAAGGCCGACAAAGATCTGGATGCCTTGATCGAGGAAACGCTGAAACGTCTGGAGCAGGAACCGGAGAATATCAATTTGTATCGGGCCCTATCGCGTTACTACGCCGACAAAAAGATGTTCAACGAAGCCCTGGGGGTTTTGGAGAAGGCGCAGGAAATGAGCCCGGGGGATCCGGAATTGGACAACGCGTGGAGCGCCATGCGCGTGCGGAAATATAATCAGACCATTACGGACCTACGGGCGGCTGGCTGCGAAGACGACGCAACTCGGGAGGAGCAAGAACGGGATCAGTTTATTTTCGATGATCTCCAGGAGCGGGTAACGCGCTATCCTAACGACCTCAGTTTACGATACGAGTGGGGCGTGAAACTTTTGGAAAACGACTATCTCGACGACGCTATTCAGGAATTTCAGAAAGCACAGCGCAGTCCGAAACACCGCTCGCGTGCGCTGTATTATCTGGCTATTTGTTTTCGCCGCAAACAGTTGTATGATCTGGCCGCAGAACAGCTCGCGTTGGCTCAGTCTGAGATAGCCGGCATGGACGAGATGAAGAAGGACATCCTTTACGAATTGGGAGAGGTGTTGGAACTGATGGGGCAGCCCGAGAAGGCCGCGGAGTACTACAAACAGATCTACCAGACGGATATTGGCTACAGGGATATCCGCCAGAAGATTGAAAGGGTCTACCAGAAGGGGTCGGGTAACCGTTAGCCGTCGGCATCGGTGGGGGAGGAGACAGGAGGAGAAGGCCATTGCCCCTCTACGGCATGGGCCACCACTTCGCGAAAATCCACCGGAAAATCGCTGCGGAGCATCCATTTCACTAAGTTGGGATCGTTGGCGATCACGGTGCGAAGCGGCGTGCCTTTTTTCTTGCCAAAATTCAGCACGATTTCGCCGTTCTTCCACCGGAGCCGACCCGCCCGATCCACCCAGGACGGATCACGCGCATCGCAGTACCGGTCGAGGTCGGACACGTTGCGCGGGAGATCAGGGTAGCGCGCGAACTGCCCCTGGAGCACGCGGATGGTGGCGAGCACATCGGCCTCGGCGCCATGGGCGCCGTGATGGGTTTGGCCGCAATAGAACAGCAATGCCGCCGCGAGATCCCGCGGTTCGCGGCGGTGAAAGATTCGCTGCACGTCAATGATGCGGCGGCCGTCCGTGGAGAACGACCTCCCAGCGCGCAAGAATTCTTCCGTGAGAAGAGGAATATCAAACCGAAGAATGTTGTACCCGGCCAGATCGGCATCGACAAAAACGTGATGGACATCCTGGGCAACGTCCATGAAGGTGGGGCATCCGGCCACATCGGTATCGGTAAGGCCGTGAACACGCGTCGCTTCGGGAGGGATGGGCATCTGGGGGTTAATGCGGTAGCGATGCGTGGAATGCCCGCCTGACGGCAATATCTTCACAATGGCCAGTTCGATGATGCGATCCGCCCGCGGGCTTGAACCCGTTGCCTCGATATCGAAAAAGGCAAGCGGGCGGTCCAGTTGCAACTCCAGTTTAGGAAAGGCATCCATCTCGTATGAGGCCATTTCACATCATCATAGGGAGTGCGACGGATAATCGCAAGCGGATTGGCCAGACGGCGGAGGGGGCACAAAAGCCTATTTACTTCCGCAGAGGAATGATTAGTATGTCTTTTCATATGCCAGGGACGTGGTCTTTCCGCAGCGCGGAAGGACCGACACATAGCAGGGCGGAAGGTTCTCCCGTGAACCCGGAGTCCGAACGGAAAAGCATTCTGATCGTGGACGATGAACCTTCGATCCTTCGTCTGTTCAAAACCATCCTGACGGGTGCGCTTCCGGGGATAGAAGTGGACACGGCGACGAACGGAGAGGAAGCCGTCCAGGCGTTTCTGCAGAGGCGTCATTCCGTGGTTCTGATGGACTTGCATATGCCCGTTATGGATGGGCGGACAGCCTTCGTGAAAATCGAGGAAGCCTGCCGGGCAGAGGGGTGGAAGGTCCCATCCGTAATTTTTTGCACCGGATTTGTTCCTCCGCAATCCATCAAGTCCGTCGTGGCGAATAACCCGGCTCATGGCCTTCTCACTAAGCCCGTTGCCGGGCATGTGCTGGTGGATGCGGTGCAAAAACGTCTTCCCTAAACGCGTCTTCTTTCCGGCGCACAGGGACGGCATTGTCTCCCGAGTCATGCCGGCGAATCATCGCGCGCGAAGCATGTCAGTATGAAGCGGATTACCGCTCCCGGGGAGATGCAGCGTACGGCCCTTGCCTGGAAGCGGGCCGCTCAGAAGGTCGGCTTTGTGCCGACCCTGGGGTACCTCCATGAGGGGCACTTAAGCCTTATCCGACGCGCGCGGGCAGACACCGACATAGTGGTGGTCAGCGTCTTTGTCAACCCCACCCAGTTTGGGCCAGGCGAAGACTACGAGCGCTATCCGAGGGACCTGGAACGGGATGCTCGTCTCTGCGAGGAAGCCGGCGTGGATGTTCTGTTCTGCCCTGAGGCGGGGGATATGTACCCCCGTGGGTGGAGTGTCTACGTGGACGAAGGGCGTATGAGCCTTGGACTCTGCGGGAAATGGCGTCCCGGACATTTTCGGGGTGTGCTGACCGTCGTGGCCCAATTGTTTCACCTGGTCCTTCCCGATGTGGCCTTCTTTGGGCAGAAGGATGCCCAGCAGGCGCGATTGATCCGGCAGATGGTTCGGGATCTCCATTTTCCCGTGACCATCGAAGTTTTGCCCATTGTCCGCGAGGCGAGCGGTTTAGCGCTGAGTTCAAGGAACCAATATCTGTCCCCGGAAGATCGTCTTCAGGCCGCCGGGCTTTATCGATCGTTGGTTTTTGCCGAGGCTTTGGTTCGCGATGGAACACGGGAAACCGCGATTCTGCGCGAGAGAGTCCGTGGCGAGATTCTACGCGCCCTCGCACCGGTGGACATCGAATACGTGGAAACTGTCGATGCGGAGACTCTCGAACCGGTGGAGCGGGTGGATCGGCCAACACTCCTGGCGGTTGCCGTCCGTTTTCGTGGCGTTCGTTTGATTGACAACGTTCTGTTGGTCTCGGGCTCGTTATGACGGTCGGGCAGGTTCGGTACGGGAGACCTGTCGCCGTTTCGCGAGGCTATGCGCGTCCACCAAGGCGAGGAGGATACTCTCCGGGTCACTGCGGCTGTCGACAAAAACAATTTGGGAGGTGAGTCCGCGGGGTTCGTTCTGAGGGGTTTCGGAGAGCGCCACAATGCCGGCGCCAGGGGCCAACGTCGCCATGGCGCGAAGCAGACTCTCGGATTCTTGCTGGAGGAGATTTTTATCCACCACAATGCCATCCAGGGGAGGATTTCGACTGACCCGACCAAGGACGGCCAAAACGTCAGACGCGCGCTCCACGTGGCCGGTTAGCTCACGGAGCCGTCGTTCTACCGTGTCGGCGGTATGGCCGGATGCGGCGGCCACAAGAACAGACCAATGGCGCAGGTAGGGGATGAGATCCCGGAGGGTTGAGGCGGACCCTTGGGAGGACGCGGGTACGGGAGTTCCCAGAGGAAGGCCGACGCGATACGAAAGGCCTCCGGGTCCCGGAAGGGACTCCAAAAAGCCTCCGGGTTCCTCGACCATAGACCGCAACACGGAGAGGATCACGCCGGATTCCGGTGTTGTGCGCATGGCGTCGGAATCGTTCCGGCCCGAGCCCCCTGCGGCCGATGGTTGAGCGCTGATGCGGAGAACTCCGGCTAGCGCTCCCCCAACCGGAAGCGAGGGGTCGTGGCCCGGGCGCGACAGCGAGACGGAGAGAACACCCGGTGCAGGCTGCGCATCCACGCAGAGATAGCCAAGGTTGAGCACGATTTGCTCGATCTGCAGGCCCGTGAGTGCCACCGTGGGAATGGAGGCCACGGAACAATCCACCTTCCAGCGATCGGAAATGGTATCTTTCAAAACCTCCACAGCAAGGTTGACGAATTGAGCGGCGGCATCGGTGAATTGAGCGGGAACGGCCGATTGCGCAAGATCAAGGAGATGGTTGGAAAGAGCCACGCCGCGTTCTGTCGAACGCAGAATCTCTTCGCCAATCTGACGGGCCTCAAGGACTCCGGTGGAATGCCGGGCCAACAGGGAAGCCTGCCCGGATACGACACAGAGAAGGTTATTGAAGTCGTGCGCCACACCCCTTGCGATTTGGCCGATGAGTTGAAGGCGGGCCAGTTGCCGACGGTGAGCCTGCTGGGCGGCCATCGCCGTGATGTCGCTCACCAGGAGACACGTCAGTCCCGATGACGGCTGGGAACGGAGGCGTAATGTGCGTACGGCATCGCCGCGCATCACGGAGCACTCTAATTCCGAAGGGGCCGAACGGTCGAGAAGAGTGGCGATGTCCTTTCCAGAAAGGCTAGGGAACAATTGGGGCAGAGGCGTACTGACTGTGAGCGCCTGCCCGACAAGGCGTGCAGCAGCCGGATTGAATGCCGTCACACGGCCTTGGGTGTCGAGAGTGATCAATCCGTCGCTCAAATAATCCATGCTCTCTACGAGCATGCCGATCCGGCGGCGGCTTTCTCCCTCGGCAGAAAAGTGTATCGCCCACAAGCCAAAGGCGCCGGCAATAAGCATGAATCCCAAGGTGAGGGCTGCGATCAGGAAGGCGATCGTTGGGAAGGCTTCCGGGGTCTTGAGATCGTTCTTGATGTGCCCGAGAATCTCCCAGACGGTCACCGTCGCAATGGCGAGCAGGACAACCAGCAGTATGGCATATCGCCAGGCCTCTTTCGGAAGTGGCCTCATGCCAAAACCCTAGAACGGCGCGCGCGAGCGTCCCGTCCACTGCCTCCCTCGCAGACCCGGGGCGCGGCTTTCTGTACGCGGGTCGACACCGATTTTCCCTCCCCGCCAACCGGGACGATCCCACTAGAACGAACGCCTCAAAAGGCGGGTCGGTGCGGCGGCGTTGCGCTCCTTTTTCTTTTGAGCCGCTTCCCTCAATTCCCGCATGTCGGCTTCAAACTTGGCCCGATTGACTTCATCGGAGACCATATGCTGGTTGACCAGCTGTGTGTTTTCCGGCAGACCGTCTAGCGTCTGAATATTCTCCGGAACCGCCAGGCCTACCGTGACGAAAATAATGGTTTCCTGTTGGACCCTGCCCTTGTGGCGGTACGTGAACAAGTATTTCCCAATGATCGGGATATCTCCAAGCAGCGGAACCTTGACTTCCTCGTCACGATCGTCGGTTTCCGTCAGCCCCCCAATGGCCACAGTCTTGCCGCTTTCCAGGCAAAAGATGGTCTTGATGCTTTTGGTGGCAATAATCGGGTAGGTCTGGCCGTTGGGCGCCACTGCATCGCGGACAAACCGGGTCAACTCAGGCTCGATTTTCACGGTGATATTGCTGGCCGTATTCACCGTCGGCGTGACGGTCACCTTCACGCCCAAGTCAACCGGGTCGCCGGGGTTATAGGTCACGATCGGAGCACTCATTTGGGTCGCCGGTGTGACCGTAGCGATAAACGGCCGTTCGCGCGTTCCGATGTGAATGACGGCGGATTGCTCATTGGCCACAATGATTTTGGGATTCGAAATGATGCTCACGCCGTTCAGTTGTTTGAGCGCACTCAGTACCAAGGCAAAGTCCGCAGCGCCCAGAACCGCCGCCCGCATGTCGCTGAGGGTTCGGTCAAACGCTTTGTTGATCTGTTGCTCCACGGTTTTCCCTCGGTGCACGCTATCCACAATAGCCCGGCTTGGAACACCGGCTGCGACACTGAGCGAGTTGATTCCAGGGGCTGTGTCACTGGGCGCATCGTAAAGGGTTGAACCCGCGGCGGCAGCGCCGTTCTCATAGCGCTCGTCTTGCGTATCCAGATTGCTGCGACGATCCCACTGCCTTGCGCTGTCGGTGCGATTGAACGTCCAATTCCGATTGTCGTTCAGGTTCCACTGCAGGCCGGCGGCGTTGATCGAATAGGCTTCGAGGACTTTCCAATGGATTCCCAAGCTGCGGATGGCCTCATCGCTCAGCTCCAGAAACTTAGCCTCAATAAAAACCTGATCGCGCAGCTTGTCCACGCGTTCGATAATCTGCTTGATCTCGCCGTGAATAGGACTGGTGGTTCGAACCACCAGCGCATTGCGCGACGGGAAGGGCGAAATCGTTCCGGTTTGTCCCACCAGGGGAGTCAGAAGCCCTTGCACCTCCGCCACGGTGGCGTACTTCAGGAAATAGGTCTCGACTCGCAGAGGCTCCTGACCAACCGGCTTGGGCAGAATCGTATAGACGCCCGATCCGGGCAGGGTCTCGCGCAGGCACAATTGATGCATCTCCAGAATGGACTCCAGCGCAGGCTTCCATTCCACGTCCGTGAAGTTCACCGTGACTCTGCCGCGCAGGTTGGTCGGATTGTACATGATATTGGCATCGGCGATTTTGGTGAACATCTTGGCCACGTCAATCAACTCGACGTCATCGAACGTCAAGTTAATGCGACCGGCTGTTGTGCCGGCTGCGATCCGGGTCCCCCTCGGTTCACCGGTTGCGGACAGAACGGGAGCAAACTCTTCCTCCCCGATCTCGACTTTCACGGTTGTTCCGGTCGCGGCGGTCCTCGCCGCCTCCTCCGCTGAAACAGGAACGGACGGCGAAGCAACAGCCTTCGCCTTGGGAACGTCCGGGAGCTTGACATCGGCCGTCTCCGCGGCCGGTTTCACGGGTCGTGCCGGGGCCGTTGCTGTCGGTTCCTCCGCAGCCTCTTCTTGCTGCGCCGTGAGAACAAGAGCGCTCATGAAGGCGCAAAGCGCCAGAAGAAAGGCAAGCCCATAGAATCGACTTTTCATGCGGACCTCCCTGATGTGGAGTTCGTAGCACTTTTACTGTTGCGTAATTGTCACAGACGCTGCGTTGTTTTTCGCGTCATACACGGTGATGATGTTGTCGCCGGACTCGCTATTGGTGTTGCCGGTGTAGGTGACCGTTTCGCCCTCGTCCGTGTCAAGCGTGCCCAGACTCTGATCGCTTACGGTCCACAGATATCCGCCTGCGCCACCAAGTGCCTTGAAGGTCTGTGTCCCGCCCTGGGCAACCGTAATCGGACCGGGTGGCTGGATGATGAGAGCCGATCCATTGATCGTCGCGAGAGCGGCATCCCCGTTGCGGTCATACACCACAACGGTATTCGGTGCGACAGCTCCCGCCGTGTAAATGGCCTTGTAATCGCCCTGTTTGGCTATGGACCCTGCGGCAGGAGTTGTCACCGCCCAGGTGTATGGGAGTTTCCCGCCGCTGGCCGTAAATAAGACCTTGTCGCCGATGTCGGAAACGGTTGCAGAAGCCGGCTCCACCTGGAGCACAATTCGTCCGGTATCATGACGCGGATCGGAAACATAGGGATGTTCCTCAAAGAATTTATCCACGTCGTTGTCGCTGGGCTCGTCTTCGCAACCTGGGCCGAGGACCAGGAAGCTCGCTAAAAGACTCAACGGCATGGCCACCCAGAGCATGCGGCGAATCCTTTGAACGTGCATGGCCTTCTCCTCTCTTCGTTTCTTCGGCGTTTTTCCTCCGCCGCCCGCTGACACAGAACTCATCTAGGGTTTTCCTACCATATTGGTTGTTGTTTGAATAGGTAGAATTTCCAATTTTTGATAGCGAATCCCTTTCTCGCCAATAGCCGTGATTTTCCAGCGGAAAATGCGATCTCCCTTTCTCACGCGAACCCAATCGCCGACCTGGACCAATCCGATATCCTTGAGCATCGCTACCCATTGATTCTGTGGGGTCTTGGAGATCGCTACCACGTGAAGCGTGGGCCAGACGACTTCCTCCGACACGGACGTTGCGGGCCCTTGAGGCGGCATGTTCGTTTCTGGGTCCGGTTTCCGGTATCCGACCGGCCAAAACGGATCGCGGAGCGTCATTTCTACGGAGTTTGTTGCCGCATCCGCCTCCCCGGGAACGATAGGTGCCGTTTGTTCCCCCGCAAGGCCGATCCCTAGGCCGACGCTGACGAAAAACACGAGAAAAACCCGCGCGGGAATGCCGTGCCGTAGGACTATCCTGTTCATGATCCTCTCATTTTTTTGACAAGCTTGGCGCTCGATTCCAACTCGGCTGCGAGTGCGGCCGTTCTCTCGTGGTGCTTATCCCATACGGGGCCCTGGACAACCAGTGTCATGGCATGCTCCAACGGGTTTTTGGGATTGGCCATAATGGAAAGCCGGGTGACCGTCAGCGACGGGCTGCTTTGTTCCATCGCGCGGAGCAGGCGGATCAAATCGTGCAGTCCTCCGGATGGATTGACGGTGAAACTATAGGCGTGAACGCTCGATCCGGAAGGGTCCGCATAGGGAACGGCAACGCGTCCCACTTCCGTAGGCGTCGAAAGTTTCAGGCCATGGGTCTGGCTCCACTCTTCAACCATTTCCGTGACACCCAGGAGATAGTTATCGCCCAGGCGGGGCGTGAGGAAATAGCGATGCGAGAAGTCTGTTATTTTGGAGAGGACCTCGTGGTTTTTTTCGGGATTGCCGCTTGTGAGGTCGAGATACTTTTGGGCTTCTCTGATTTTGCTTTGAAGCTCTTCGATTTTGGCCCGGCGCGCTTTCCGTGCCTGCAGCATAGGACGCAGGCCAAGCGTCAGGCCTCCGTAAAGGATGGCCACGCCCACAAGTCCCATCAGAACAAAAATCTGAATGCGTTCCTTCCTTTTTTCAGGCCATTTCATGGCGCAAACTTCTTCGGGCGAAAAACACAAGCAACGGAGAAAAGCCGGTCATGGCGGCTTGCTTCTGCCGACGTATCGGCCCATCCGCGCATGCTGACCGACTGAAAGTGGCCGGCAAATGGCGGGCGCGTTTTGAGGCGATGGACGAACGCTTGGATGTTTTCCTCCGCGTTGGTGCCGACCGATCGACCTTCTAACCTCAGCGTATAAAATCGCGCCAACGTTTTTCCTTCATGCGGTTTCCAGTCATGCGAAAGCCCAAGGGAAGTCAATTGAATATCGGGTGGCACCTCGCGCAGAAGCCCCACGAGGTAGTCACTGAAGTTTACCCGCGCAGCCGGCCATCCCTCGATGGCTTTCCACAACTGGCGATTTCGCGCGACGTCAGCGTTTAGCTTTTCTGCTGCCTTCCGTTTGGATTCCAAAATGCGCCAGTGCTCCTCGAGTTCCCGGAGCGTGGCACGCTGACGCAAGTTGGCGAGGATAGAAAGGGCCACGACGAGGGCGAGAAAAACAGGCCCCGTAAAGGCGGCGACCCGTGTAAACAGACGGATAGTGAAGACACTGACGCTGCGCCGCTCCGTATCCAGCATCAGATCAACCCGAAGATTCATGCTTCCTCCAGTGTGCCTTCACACGCGCCAATGGCGGCAGCCAACCGCCAGTCCTGCCCGTTCCAATTGGCCGGTAGGGCTCCGGACGCCACCGTGAGCCCCGTTAAGGGATTCCACGCGACAATGTCCATGCCCAGAGCCGCATGCAGAGCGTCCAACACACCCTTGGACGCGCCAAAATTGCCCGCCGCATACAAAGTCACAACCCGACAATTTTCCCGGCGTTCCACAAAATCGCGGGACACAATCAGTTGTTTGATGAGGGGATCGATCGTTTCATGGACGGATCGCGAAATGTCAAAAGCACCGTCCATAAAAATGCTCATTGCCGTCTCGCGATCGACCCCTAAAGCCTCTTGAACTTTGGCTACGATCGTGAGGAAACCGACAGGAAAACGACGTATGAGCGCCAGAAGGCGTTTGTTGAAAATGGCCAGTGTAGTGACCGAGGCTCCGAAATCCAGCCAAGCGACCGCGACATCTTTCTTCTCCGCAGCCAGGCCGTTGAGGAAGGCGGTCGCGCTAGCCAGCGCGGAGATTTCCAGCGAATAAGGAGCCGGTGTCCCACGGGGCAGAAGTTGGGGAGGAACACACGCTTCCGCTTCGGGAAGGGCTACGGCCAGAACACGGGTCTCCGCACGGCCATGCCCTCCCTGGATGAGGCGATAGGAGATGCGATACGCGTCCGGATTCGTCAGGCCAAGACTCTGCACAACCTTCTGTTCGGCTGTTTCGTCAAGCGCTCCTGGAAAACTAAGGAGTTTGACGATGGCGTTTTCTCCGGAGACGGTGAGCGAGGCATACCGGGCTTTACATTTCGGCGGAAGGATCAGAACCGGCGGCGGTTGGGGCGCCTCCTTCTGATCGGTTGCTTCAAGTGTCTGAACGTCAACCTTCGGCAGAATCTCGCAAGCGACCAGAACCGTTTCCTGGTCGCTCTTGCCGAGGCGCACCACACGGGTTTCCTGGGGGTCCAGATCAATCCCGACCACATCCTGCCCGCGACGTTTCGCAGACCTGAGTAGATTTCTGAGTTCCGTCATAGATCACATACCGAATGCCCACATCATGTGTATATCGTAGAAGCAGGATACGTGCGAGACAACAAAAAAATATCATCCGTTTCAGCGCACAGTGTAACAGAGAAAATGTAACCATTTCAGAGCGAAAGCCTTGTTTGGTTGTCACAACGCTCAAGTGCCAAAAGTGTTTCTTGCAGAAATGAGAAAGACTGTAGGGAAACACTTGTTCGTCCGTTTTTCGAAAACACAGATGCCGTGGCCGTACTCAAATCACGCGGATGCCTTCCGCTACTATGCATGGGATAGCTCCTCTCCGTTTGAAAACCAGAAATGGCCTTTCCCTCTGGCACGGACCAAACAACGTTTCACACCTCACCGCAGAACGGAAGGCCGCCTCACCACCCATCCCATTTTTCGTTTTCATGCTCTTCCCTTCGACCCCATGGCCCCCCTATGCAGAGCGGATCGACTCCCTTTGTAAGGCAGAGGGTTCTGAAATCTGAAAAGATTGTGCTGACTTTCACACGGTGCAGTGCCTCCGATGACAGCGAACGGACGCATAAACCCGTGCGCGGGTGAAGGTATCGGCGCAGGCATTTGAAACGTGGGCGAGGGGGGACTCGAACCCCCATGCCTTTCGGCACAAGATCCTAAGTCTTGCGCGTCTGCCTATTCCGCCACTCGCCCGACACTCCCCTCTCCTCACAACGACTGTCGATCAGAGGATAGGGTATGCCCTTTGTCATGACAACCTCAACATGATGTGGTGAGACTCGGGCGTGAATCGGCGTCAGCTCAGCACGACCTACACCACAAACAACAAGGCGTGTGGGTTTCTGCACCTGTCGTGCTAAACGGGAATAGCTGAATCCCTTGCCCGCAAAGTCTACGGTCTGGTAACCGAGGGGGAACCATACTCTTTGTTGGGCGAAACGCGCGCTTCCCGCCAGACCGGCGTGCCAGAAAGTGCGAAAGGGGCAGGGTGACGAGGTCGCAGGGAATCCCTTAGGGGCATGGGTGGCAGGCTCTTTTGCCCTGACGTCCTAGGGTGTGGATGGGATGTCCATTCCGCACGCAGGGACGTGCCGTCCGCTCCTGCACATAGGCCGAGCTACCCGGTCGTTGGATAGTAGGCGTTCACCAAGGGGAGGATGGTATCTTCTTCCACTCGGACGATCGCCAATTCTCGCTCCGCGCTCTCTCTGGAATCCGACGCGTGGATCGCATTGACGAGGATATCGGTCCCGTACTCGCGGCGCACGGAACCCGGGCGCGCCTGGTGTGGGTCTGTTGTGCCCACGATCTCACGAATTTTCTGCACGGCATCATGTCCCTCGTACACAAGAGCCAGACAACCCACCCGGCCGAGCGTGTGCTTCTCGGCGTCTGAAAGGCCCTGCGGGCGGTACCCCGTCATAAATTCGACGATACGTTCGAACTGCTGTTGGGCCAGAAGGGATGCGAGGGCCGCACATGTCTCGGTGAGCAAACCGTCGGGGATCGTCAGGTCAAGCTCGCGCGAAAAAATCTGTGCGACGCGAGCGGGCGAGGAAGCCGCGAACCGACGCGTGAGACTTTCCAAAACAGGGGCGTAGAAAGTTTCCGCTTGAGCCACCGTCATGCAGAACTTCTTCACACCGACGATGCGCAATCCGGAGGCGGACAGGATGTCGATGATACCGCCCGGCCGAATGCTGGGGGAACGGAAGTTGTCGGGTTTCAGCAGCACGAGGGTCCGCTCGGTCCGTTCGTCATGCGGCACGTCGCTGGCTCCTTCCACCAACCCTCCGTCCGTCGCACTGTACTCTGCCCAAAGACGCAGCGTGGCTTGCGCGCGTGACAGAGTCGGCGCCACCAGAACAGCCGGTTCGAAATACCGCACACGACCCTCTTCATCCAGAACATAGTCTCCATACGTATCGCGAATCGTTTCGCCACTTCCCCATTTCAAGGTGGCGCTTCCGGTCACCTCCCAAATTTTCCGCACCGCGTCCTCCCCCTCAAACAGGAGGAGCATGACCCGTCGTGGCCGTCCCGTGGCCGGATCCGGCATATAGGAATGTTCCACATAATCGGCGATTAATGCATTGGTCCCGGCCGGATCCGGTTGCGCACGGCGGAGGTGATCAGCATACCGTCGCATCAGCTCATAACTGGGGCCAAACATGCGTGCGGCCACAAGATCGAGATCCGTCCGATACAGATAGCGAGCGATCACACCGCCGGTGCGCGATTTAGCGATGGTATAGGGATTGATCAAAACAAAAGCTAGTTCCCGCGCCATGAAAGACTTGTCCGCTCAGGCTACAGGTTATGAGAAAGCCGTTCGGCGCTTTCTCGCCTTCACCCAGGTAGAGTTATAAAACGGCCGGCATCCTGTACAGTCGAAAATAGTGAGAGTCAGCGATGTGATGCGGCGTCGGCGGAGCGGGGTGACAAAACAACGTCCGGAGGCGTGGTACAGGGTGACAGCCCTTGCCCCCCTTGGCGGGCCATTGGGGCAGCACGATTTTCAAAACATCGATCCGGGTAGGCGCGCGGAGCGACAGCCCAACTGTTCCGCCACGGCCTTTGCCGCGCGGGTAGAAAAAAGTCAGGCGTTCCCTCTGGAGAGCACGCCTGTAAGCCGCCGCCGCACCACCACGGTACTACGCCACAACGCGGCTCCTTATCCGCAGTTTTGGGCCTGATTCTGTGGGCTTGACCCGCAGGCAAAGGGGGAATAGACTCCGCGGAGAGCATGAGGGGCGATGGTGGACGATCTCCGATCTGACGGCGGGTTACTCCCCTGTCGCTCGGGGATAAAATGCACCGGACGGCATTCCCTTCAGGGATAAGGGGAATCTCTCGCGCACCTGCCTATGTCAAGCCACCAGAAGACATCGCGTTCTGAGAAACGTGAGGGGAAGGCAGGGGAAGACTCTGCCTTCGATAGGATGAGAAACCGTTCCGTCCATCTGACCGGCAAAGTTGCCCTCGTGACCGGAGCGCGCCGCGGACTCGGACTGGCCCTCGCGCAAGGGTTGGTCGAGGCGGGGGCCAAACTGGCGGCGGTAGCCACCCGTCGCGACTGCCGGGAACTTCGTCGTATCGTGGACCGCGCGGGCGGGGAGCTCCTATATCTGCGCGCTGATCTTGCTGAGCGCCGGGAACGTGCGGGGCTTATCACCCGGGTTGTGGAACGGTTCGGTCGGCTTGATATTCTGGTGAATAACGCCGGTTTCCAACACCGGCAGCCTGCCGTAGAATTCGATTTGAGGCAATGGGATCGAATGATTTCCCTCATGCTCACGGCCGTGTTCGAACTTGCGCAGCAGGCGGCTCGCGTGATGCTTCGACAGGGCGGCGGCGCCATCATCAATATCGCCTCTGTTGCCAGCTTCCAAGGCGGTTGGACGATACCGGCCTACGCGGCGGTCAAGCACGGTGTGGCAGGCCTCACCCGTGCCCTGGCCAATGAATGGGCCTCTCAGAATATCCGGGTCAATGCGCTTGCCCCTGGATATTTCGACACGGATATGTGCGCAGCGCTTCGATCAGACCCGGGCCGTGAAGCCCACATTCGCCAACGAATACCTGCTGGCCGATGGGGACGACCGGACGATCTGATCGGTCCCCTTCTCTTCCTGGCCAGTGAAGCCAGCGCCTATGTGCACGGACACGTACTGGTCGTGGATGGAGGGTGGATGGCCCGTTAGGCTCCCCGCAAGTGGAGGCCAGGATCAGCGATCCCACCTTGCTTCCGCTTGTCCGTTTGCGCACATGCGTGCGGAGGACGACCGACAAGGGGCTATGCACACGCCCGCGTATCCTTTTTGGCACGAAGGCTACGTTAACCGGTAAGGGAAGCCTGGTGCCGATTCCATCCGAAATCGGTGGTATCATTATCGAGCATGGGACACCGCAACGCTCGATCATCGCCTAGGGTGGGTACAAAAGGAAAGGCAAACCGTCGCAGGTCCGGCGAACCCACGCGAAGCGGATGAATCAGGCAACCGACCCGCCCTGTCTGTTCGTTCCAAAATTCCCGCAAAACAGCAACGACCAAACCACCGACGCCAAAGCGTGGCACTGAGCCCGAAACTCGGCGCCACAATCCAGAAGGCGAGAAGGTGATCGAGCCAGCCGTCGCACCGCCACTGGATACGCGCAAGATCCAGACGGGTAGGGCGGTGGCGCCTTCCCATTGCCCGATGGAACAGTCGGGTGTTTCGCGCCAGATGGCGAAAAACACGCTCCGGCGGCCACCTCATATTGGCGCAACACCCCACACAGCCCTGGGCAAAACGCTGGCAGGTGCGGTCCTGCTCGTTCCCATGGGATCCTTCGTTCACGGTTTGTGCCTCCCCCGGTCAGGCATTCTTTGCCCAACCGGGTTATTGCACACGCCAAGTGGATGTTCGTTCCCCGCGAGACGCCTGTTGAACCTTCTGTTGCTCAAAGAAACCGCGTCTCGGTAGCAGACGTAGTGCCGATCGCGGCGTTGCTCTGATCTCTTGGTGTGCGATGCACATGGGGACAGAGACGTGGTGAGCCTGGGGATGGGAGAGCATGCCCGGGCGATGGGCGCCGCAGGAATAGATCCGGCTCAGCCGACAGAAGCAAGCAGTCAATCATCCGTTTTGGGATTGGGGTTTTGTCTGAAGAACAAAATGGTGGGACAGCAGATCGTTCAGTTCGTCCTGCCAGGCGGCGCGGACCGCATCGTCTGTCTCCGGGTTATCCAGGGCCACGCGCAAAGCGATCATACGGCAGAAATCCTTGGCCAGGGAATGAAGCGCATCGCGTGCCACGCTGGCGCCTCCCAGTAGGTTCCGCATGTCCGGTTTCATGACAATGTTCGTCCCGTAGAAGAGAATCTGGATTGTTGCTCCGTTGGGATGGCGCTGCGGAGAGAAAAGCAGGCCGCTGGCAACTTCCAAAAGCTGACCGAACTTTTGGATTTGCTCTTCCTTCAGACTGTCCAAGGAACGCGAGGACGTCCAGAAGGCAATCTGCCTTTCGAGAGCTCGCAGTCGAGCGGTCACATCAGGATCGAGCCCGGAGGGGTAGATCGCATAAGCGATCCGAGAAGAAAATTGCCCCGGTGGGGCAGGGACGAATGACGCGGCGTTGGCGCCCGAAGGGCGACCGGGTGGGGGAAGTTTCTCCCGCGCAGCGCTGTGCTGCATGTGAGCCTTGAGCTTGGCGTACGCCGCATGGCGGGAAAACCGGTGGGAAAAGGAGCGCTCGGAATAAGGCGCAGAGGGTCCCCTGATCCCCCGGCGATGAGGCACAATAGATGAGAAGGACCCTTCGCCCATTCGGCGGACTTTCCGATGGACAGTGGTTGTTTTCACCTCCCCCTCCTCCTGAGCGACGGCTAGGGAAGGAAAAAGGCCCTCGAGATTACCCCCTGCGCATAGAAGGATAACGGCAAAGAGGAACTTCCATCGCGTCACCGGCCACCTCCATAACAACACAAGAATACCATACTAGCTTCGCATGAAACAGCGCCAATGTCAAGTATGGTGAAATACTTGCGCGCGCTCACGGGGTACGGGGGCTTCGCGAGGCTTTCCAACCGGAAAGGGCAGCGTGACGCAGCCACCCCGCAAGCCAGGCTTCTTGCCCGGTAGGGCTCCCCGGCTGCTGGTACCGCACGTCCCACCTTGCTCAACCGCCGCAGACAAAAATGTAAAACTCCGCCAGACTCACTTCGTTCGGCATCCTAATGGGCCGTCCTGCGTGGCGTAAGTAAGAGAAATTGTCCCGGATGCGAAGCGCGGTTCTCGTTCTCAGCCCTCGGCCGTGGATGTTGCGTCCCCATCCGCATCGGAATGCGCCTTCCATCCGCAGATTCCGCGCGAGGATGTCTTGACAAACTCCCAACGCCCACGAGCTGGCCCGGACGGAAACTGGCCCTCCAGACGAACGACAGCCTGAGCCACATTGAGTCCGGAGCGGTACAAGATGTGAAAGGCGGAGCGAATCTGCCGCCGTTCTTCCAGCTTCAGCCCCGCGCGACGAAGATCTACGATGTTGAGCCCCGCCTCGCGGTTCCGGCTGAGACCGGGGACAAGACAAAAGGGCGCCATTGGCCACGATCACCTAACGGCCGAGTCGGACGTTGTGGGCACAGTGAGAGAAGGCCATCAAGCAACACTCTTCGCCGATTTCGGTTGCTGTTCCATGCTGGGTTCCCCGGTGCACGGCGCCTCCATGAATCCGGCAGCCCGGACCCAGGGTGATGTACCGCAGGATACTGACGCGGGGGGCCGATGACGCAATGATCACCGATTCCCACGTCCCCCTCGATATACGAAAAGGGTCCACCCACTACGTTACATCCGATCTTCGCCCTCGGGACGATGACGGCTGTCGGGTGAATCATTTCCATTGTATCCGAATCCTTGGCGCGTTGCGCCACCCTCCCCGCGCGTCACCGACGCGCGGGTCAGGCAAAGTCTACGAGTCCGGCCTCGCGCAGGCTGACAAAACTTCGTCCTTTACCTGCGCCGGGCTGCCCCAGGATCACGTGATCGAGCACCTTGATATCCACGACGCGGCCGGCGTCAACGACCTTTTGCGTGATGCGGATATCCTCTGCTGACGGTGTGGGATCTCCGGACGGGTGGTTATGGCCGAGCATAACCGCCGTTGCCGCGGCACGGATAGCCTGGCGAAAGAGTTCGCGCGGGTGAACAAGGCTTGCATCCACCAGTCCACGGGTCACTTCCACCGGCGTTCCTTTAACACGGTGGCGCGTATCCAGCAGAATCACCCAGAACGCCTCCTGATGGCGCCCCTGGGCATAGGGTTGCAGGAGGCGAACAGCATCCGCGGCCGTGCGCATCGTCGGCCGCTCTTGTATACGCTCGGCAAACAACCGGCGACCGATTTCCAGGGCGGCATGAAGGCCAATGGCTTTGACCCGTCCCATGCCTCTGATGCTTGTCTGGAGTTCCTCCAGTGGCGCATCTGCCAGAGTCGACCAGGAACCGCCGTACTGCCGCAGCAGATCGTGAGCAAGGTCCATCACGTTGCGACCGGCCGTTCCTGTCCGCAATAGAACCGCCAACAGTGTGCTGTCGGAAACGTTTCGCACGCCCCGGCGCTCTATTTCCTCGCGCGGACGAAGAGACGCCGGAAGGTCCCGGACGCGTCGGCTTTCACCGGATGCGGGATCCGGCAGCGGATCGGCGAGAGGGGTCGGGCCTGTCGCCTGCCAGTGCGCCAGCACCCGTTCCATCACCGCCTCCACCGAAAGCCCCTGGACGTCAATCCAGCGTACGCTCGCCTGGCGGCAAAACCAGGTGCGTTGTCGTTTGGCCAGATGGCGCGTGCGGGAAATAGCACGTTCCATGGCCTCCTCGATAGGACACTCCCCAGCGATCGCGGAGAGCGCTTCGGCATACCCAATGGCTTGGCGAGCGGTCGGGGAAAGAGACGGCCAGGTTTTCAGAAGGGTTCTCACCTCATCAAGAAGTCCACCCTCAAACATGGCTCGCACCCGTTGTGCGATTCGCGCGTTGAGCTCCTCCGGCGGAGCCGTAAGCCCCACCAGGGTGCCGTGTGCGGATGGGCATGACCACGCGCGCACCGGTGACTCCACACCGGCCTCGGCCAGTTCCAGCGCGCGAATCAATCGCCGCGGATTCCTCCGGTCTCGCAGAGCCCCATAAAGACGCGGGCTTTTCTCTCGCAGCGCCTCCGCCAAAGCCTCCGATCCCCGTTCCCGCAGCACAGCCTCCCAGTATCCCCGCAAATCTGGATCCGCCCCAGGGACAGGAGCTAGCCCATCGGTCAGCGCTTTGACGTACAGACCACTCCCCCCGACGACAATCACCGAACGGTTCGCACGAACAGCCTCGGCGATCACCTCGCGAGCCCGCCGGAGGTATTCCCAGACGCTGAACGGTTGGTCGGGCGTGACCCAGTCCAGGCCGTGGTAGGTGACTTCGTGGCGCTGAGCCGGAGTGGGTTTGGCTGTCCCTATATCCATTCCCTGATAGACGGCCATGGAATCGGCTGACAGGATGTCGTAGGCAAGCCGTTGCGCCAGCCGATGCGCGACCCTCGTTTTTCCCGTGGCCGTAGGCCCCACAAGAAAGTAGGCGGACAGAAAACGATTCATGGGCCAGCTTCTGGAACGCTCGTTGTGGCGGCAGACCCACCCCACGGGCCGAAACGTTGGGTCAGAAGGTAAAGAGCCACTCCGACACAAATGGCGGAATCTGCTACGTTGAAGGCAGGGAAATGATGCTGGCGCCAGTAAAAATCGAGAAAGTCAATAACGTAACCCCACCGAATCCGATCCAACAGATTGCCCGTGATGCCTCCCACTATCAGCCCAAGCGCGCCGCACGCGAGCGGCTTGCCATGAGTGAGGCGCTGTCGCATAGAAACCAGGACTCCCAGCATGACCACAGAAAGTAGGACCAGCACGGCGCTCGAACCTTGAAACATGCCCCAGGCAGCACCCGTATTCTGCACATAAATCAAATCGAACCATCCGGGCAGAACGGGTCGCCGCTCGCCGACTGCAAAGGCACGTTGAACGAGAATCTTGGTAACCTGATCGGTGAGCGTGACCGCTAAGCTCACGAACAGAATCCCCATCGTACAACTCCTCCCATCCTTTAGCGGTCAATCGGAGGTGAGGACATGTCCAGGACGAAGGAAAGATGCCCGCCCTATTCGAAAAGAGACGCTGGACGAATCCGCGACGGGCCTTTTTCCATTTTTGATTGGCACACCACGCAGGTCTTGACAAAAGGGAGCGCCTTGAGCCGTGCCTCGCCGATAGGACCGTTGCAGGATTGACAAATTCCGTATGTTCCTTCCTCCACGCGCTCAAGGGCATCGTCAATTTCCTGAAGCATCTCATTTTCCGAACTGACAATGTTGAGAGCAAACTGCCGTTCGAAAATATCGGTTCCATCTTCCTCCAGATTGAGCCAGTCAACGCTCTCAAGAGAATCGTTCTTGAGCGCGTTCATCTGGCCGCTCAGGCGTTTCCGCATGGCCAGAAGCAGATCTTTAAAGACGCCGAGAGCCTTGGGAGAAAGAGCAGCGGAACCCGGCTTGTGAGGAGCCGATGACTTGGCGACAGGAGGGCTGCACGCCTTGCCCGCACTTCTGGCCGTGACCGGATGCGATTGTCGGCACGTGTCGGCTTTTCGAGAAGGCCTACGTGTGCCGGAACTCCGTTCGTTCGAGGACGGCTTTTTTTTCTTCGTCACAGACGACTCCTTTTTATTTATCTCATCCGTTTGTTGCTTCAACCCGTGTCAACGATTGAAAGGCGCAACCCTTAGCATGCAGTGCGCATCCGTGTCAACTAAAAGGAGGGACGGCGTCCCCGCCGGACCCCCCGCAGAACGTCACGGCTGTCGCCTCGGCATCCCGCGACGTTACGGTGTCGTGGACCGCGCCGCGGTCGCCGGGCGTAGCCTCCTATCGAATTGAGTGGGCGTCCGCCTCGGCGCCCACGCAAGGGAACCTGCGCGGCGACCCCCCCAGACGTCCTTTGTGGACGGTGGCAAACCGGGTACGGATCTCGCTGATAGCACGTGGTATCTGTATCGCGTGACGGCCGTCAACACGCTCGCCGTACTGGGCTCTCCTTTACCCCCGTGAAGGTAAAAACGTTGCTGCCGCCTGCTAGGGAAACACGGTCTGACGCCGGACGACGGGGTGGATATCCCTAAAACAAACTACGGACAGGAAGCGAAGGACACCGCGAAGAGATTGAAAGAGGCGTTGCTGGATAGGCCGACCGATATCATGGTCGGAATCGCTAAAGACATCCACGAAGCGACGGTGGGTTCCGACCGATATAAAAACGAGCGCAATGAAGCCGAGCGCACCGAAGAAAGGCAGAAGCAGGAAAATTATGACCGTTTGATCCGAATGGGCGCCACCCCGAGCAGGCCAGGCAGGCGATCGATGGCCCCATGGGAAGCGTCATGCAACTCGCGAGGGAATCACGCGAAAAACAGGAAAAGAAAAACGAAATCCCGAAAGAGACCGCGGAGGACAAAGAGCAAAAGCAGGAGCGAAACCGGGAAAAAGAGAAGTCCGAAAAAATCACACAGGATGACGCCGGCAAGCAAGACAAGGAACCCCAAAGCGAAAAAAATAACAAGCGACATATTTCGACACGCCGGAGTGCGAATCGCCCGACCGACAGGCTTTCGCCAAACAGGATAAACGCGAGCCCTACACCGGCCCGGTCAATGACGCCGGGCAAAGAGTGGATCCCGGTGCTTACGACGAAGGCGATACCGTAGTGACGTCGGACGGAACCGAATGGCAAAAAAAGAAGGGCAGTGAACAAAAACCGGCAACCACTACGGGCCGTATTCACCGGGTGGCTTGAGGGGTTCGGAACCGCCGCCGAGGGTACGGGAGACGATTCCGGCAGTGAATCGCGAGGCCTGGTCAAATGCCGCGGGCAGCGACGCGCAGGCGACTGGCGCCAAGTCGGCATCCACAACGGCCGCCGGCGAGCGCGAAGAAAGCTGGGGCAAGGCCATCGGCGACGGGGTGCAACAGGGGATAGAGAAAGGCTTGACCTCTGCCGCAGGATCCCTCGGTGCGCGTGAGGCAGACAAGGTTGCCAATCAGGCCTTGTCGCCCGAAGAGTGGCTCTGGGGCGCCCCTGCCGTCGGCTGGCGGAAGCGCAGATGGTGCCACCAAGGGCGGCAGTATGACGGCCAAGTCATCCAGCGGGAAGAAGATCGCGAAAGGCGGCAGCGCGCCAGCTCCTGCCAGCACGGCATCGTCTTCTCCGAAACAAACGGGTCGTCCGGGTGCGCCTTCTTGTACCTACACGAATAGTAGGGCGTTTTCAACAGGTTTCCCGGTGGAACCAGACGCGCCGGTAGAAACCAAAATCCCTGATCCGCCTGGGCCGAGATCGAAAGATAGGTGACCAAAAAACTATGCGAAGAAAGAAAAATGTCATCACCCCATGGACGTCACTCAAAAAGCGGCACGCCTGGGGCGGAGCACATGGTCTCGCGAATGCGGGACGATGTGCGGAGGGGAGACGACGGCACGAGACTGCGTAAACAGGCGTAGTGCCGGAGGGGGATCACTCAGGAGAGCCCGGCGGCATGGCTCCGTTGCTTGCAGGGGAGACCTTCTTCGCGTTCTGCGTCAACTGCTCAATAACCTTCTCTGCTTCCTTCAGCGAATAATCCTTCGCAACTTCATCGGCCGTGAGACGGGCTTTCCGCTGTTGGAGAAACTTCTGTATGCGTTTCACGTCGGATGCACGGCCCAACTTTGCGATTGCTCGCAGCGCATTTATCCTTACACCCTCGTCACCATCGTCCAGCAAAGGGATCAGGCTATTGATCTCTTCTGGCTTGCCGATTCGTCCGAGACAGGTTGATGCCGCAATCTTAACGTCATCCGCATCGCGATTCTGCTTTCCTTGATACTTGACGAGCAACTTTCTTGTAGCGGCGATGGGAACGCCTTTGTCACCTTGCGCTTCGGCGAAGACTGCGAGAATGCGGCTGATGACGATAGGATCACTCGTCTCGTCGAGGATCTCTGCAAGGGCGGGATGAGCATTCGTGCCGAGCAACAGCAGTTGCTGGTAGTTCGCGACATCTCGGCGGTCCAGCATGTCGGGTCCTTGAGGAAGAAGTTCCAAGACGCGCTCCTTTGTTGGTTTAGATTGTGCGTTCGGATCAGCACACAGATCAAGGCACCAAAGAGAAGTGGCAAGGCACACAGCCGCAAGTGAAACTTGTTGAAGTCTAGTGAACATGGGAATTCCCCCTGATTGTTGTTTCCTCTGACGCCGTTAGACGGCGAGAACCTGCCGCTCCAGTCGTGGTCAAGACAGCGCCGTGCATCAGTCGCCATGTGTCGGCTGTTGGATGTCCGGCGTCGGTGGTCAGATGGGTGAGTTCGTGCGCGGCCGCGTATCCGCCCCATGGCGAGGAAGTGCTGCTGTTGATGAACATGTTATACGCGAAAGGGTCGTCGCTCTCATCGAAATAGAAGTCCGCAACGGCCAGTCCACCGGCGAAACTGCTACCCACAGCGATGCGGTTAACATAGAAGACGTGGATATCGGCCGTCGTGTTCGCCGTGCCGACGGCGGAAATCAACGTCTTTGCCTCTGCCGAAAGGACCGTGCTTGTCGACGTATCGAGAACCTGAAGCCAATCGCTAAGGTCAACGCCTGCTGGCGGGTCTTCCACCGTCGGTCCCGTCCATTGAATGTCAACGCCCACTTGTGCATACCGTTCCTTTGCGATGTTCCAGAAGTTCGACACCGTCGCCACCGCAATGACGGGCACGCCACCGGTTGCCGCAGATTTGTCGCGGAGAATGATGACATTCACATCAATTGCCTTTAGACTCGGTGGCACGTTGGCTTCCTCCTCGCAGATCACCGTGCCGGTTTCCGGGTACTGAACCTTCACCTTGCCGCCAAGAGCGATCTTGTGGGTCCGATCGTTCTTCGTGTCGTCGGCAACAACGTTCGGATTCGTGAAGTCATCATCCACGTCATCCGAGACCATGAGCATGTTGGTCGAGATGAAGATACCGGAGTTTGCCGGTTCCTCGTTCCGTTCGATTTCCGTCGCGTCGTCATCGTAGTCCGTCCCGGTTGAATCGGTTGACAACTTCACGCTGACCTTGCCGGTCCTCTTCTTCGACTGGTCGTTGACCCGTACATAGAACCGGTCGGGATCCAGGTCTATGAAGTTGTCCTTCACTGTCGGCCCGGCATTGAAGGCGTTCTCCCATTTCCCGACCTTCAGCGTCGAAACCGGGTTCTTGGAGGCATCAAGGAAGTCTACAGAGAGGAGGGTGAGGCGAGCGTGGAAGGAGAGGGAGGAGAGGTTCAGCGGGCCGTCAAGACTGTTGGGGTGTTCGACAGCATGGGTCCGACCGCCGTCCACGTAACGCGCCTTGTCCTGCACCACACCCCGCACCTGAAACCGATACACCCCAGGCAACACCTCGCCGTCCGCCCCCTTCGGCGGCTCCCACCTCCCGCGCGCGGACAGGTGTGGATACCCCCACGCCTCAACCTCCAACCACGCCCGGTGTCTAGCGCTACGCCTGCGCAACGCGTCTCGCATCCGTTCCGTCAGCCTTCACGGGACCGGAGGGAACACGCGTCTCCACCCGCTTCACCCTGTCGGCATGTTTCTGAACGATCGCTAATGGCGTGGTCAACGCCCAAGAAAACTCACTGTTCAGGCGGGATGGGCAAGTCGGCAAAGGTCTTTAGGGCCGCCCGCGCCTGGTCCTTCACTTCCGGCGATTCGGTGGCATCCTTTGATAACGCGGTAAGCGTAGGCGTGATTTTCTCTATCTCGCCCTTGAGTGTCTTCAATGCTTTTCGCGTCTCAAGATCGAGTCGGACTTCCCCCGTTTGGATTAGGTTGTTAAGATTCTTCCACTTCGCTTTGTCACCCCTGAGCGGCCGAACGTTCTTGTCGGCGTGAATGATCCGGCGATAGTCTTCGGCAAGAGCCAACTCGATTTCCCGGCAAGTCAACGAGCGAAAATGACGTGATGACGTTTTGTCTGTAAGTACAGAAAATAGAGCTTCTCTGCCTTGCTTCCGCTGAATGTCGGTCAGCTCTACCCAATACCGTTGACGCAAAAGACGTGTTAATGTTTCCCTGAAAAACAGGCCCTCTTTCACATCCGTGATGATTTTCAACACCGGAGCCAGCTTCTTATCGTCAAGGCCACCCTTTTCGTCACCATAGATAGCCATTATGATCCCGACAGCCGCACCAGCCTGCGCCCATTGATCCTCCGTGTACTTGGCCTGATATTGATCACAGTATTCCCGAGCTGCCTGAAGTGTCTGTTCCGGCGTTAAACTTCTGAGATACCTTTCAAGCGCAGGATTACCCTGAGGTGTATTGAGCTTTGACAGTTCTTCAATGCGCCCCCAATAATTGCTCTCAGCGTATGCGAGAAAGGGTGCCAGCATAATAATGTACATCAATAACCGGATAGTCATATCAATTCCCTCCCGTACTGCCGATTGGCTGGCAAAGGTTCTGTTGCTCAAATTGCGTATCCGCTTCCTCCAAGGCAACGTGGCCGCATTGCGTCGCCGGCTGAAGCGTGTCGTCCCAGCCAACACCGTCGAAGTCGTTGTGCTCTTCAAGGTTGTCCGGCCGATCATTCGCTCCCGCTGTCCATGTGCCCCAAGTGGCACTGTAACTCCAGTTGTCTGCCGAGTCGTTGATCATGTAATGGACCGTATGATTGTCCGCATCCCGCTCCATCCCCCAGGCTTCGACGCCATTGATTTCGTAACACGCCTCGATCAAACCGTCGCAACGTAGTGCCGTAATTGCATCCAAATCACCGTTCCAATCAATCGGCTCCAAGGCGTTCTCGACTGAATAGGCAATGTTATTCGCCCTTGCCACCAATGCGCGCGCGGCAGCGATGATTCTGAGGCGCTGGACATAGGAAATCGTTGGATTCCTGAAACACCCGTATCGAAGAAGCCCCTGCTGTTGCGTGATGGTTGTAAGATCGCGGTTATCCGTCGGGCCATCCATTTCGATGAGAATGAAATTCACATCGTTGGTCAGATCGGCTTTCGTGCAAGTCCCGGCGTACCGCCAGACCAAGGCACCATGACCCCGATCGCCGATAACCGGCCAAGAATTGTCCCGATAAACGGCATTGGCGAGGTTGATCATGACGAGCGTGGCAGCGTTGTCGTCCTTGCAGATTTCCGTCCCGCCGCTGTCCTTGTAGCGTACGGTGAACGTGACGCCGCGCTCAGCCGTTCCGACATCCGTTCCTTCGATCCAATAGCCGTCATTCATGAAGGTCTGGAAGTCGGCCTTCTCCGTCGAGTTGGCGAGATGCCAGGTCTTTTTGT
>FWPU01003534.1_pt1 | contig 39149 bp, 34 predicted proteins | sample 2228361 | NCBI WGS metagenome assembly FWPU01 (sample SAMEA103939777, study PRJEB20133) | metagenome | reverse complement strand
CGCCCGCGCAATGACACGGATCGGGACGGCGCCACACGCTCCTGACCAGCCAGAAGGATGGCACGGGCGCGCGGGAATCGCCGCGCGCTGATCTGAAGATGATTGGACACCTAACGTTGGTATGAAAGGTGCAGAGTCATGATCGCCACGCATGCTCGTTCATATCATACCTCTCCGGATCGCTTACCGGTGACAACATGTACACGGATTGAGATGCGTGGAGAGAATGAAACGTGATCTGCGATCCATCAGCGTGGCATTGGCGGGTTTTGCGCCTTTGTGGCCCGATCATCACCACCATCGCTCGCTGGCGGAAAGGATATGTTGTGAAAGCATATCAGAGCAGGTTACCGTAAACCTGCCAGCGTTCTCGTGATGTGCGGTATGATTGAGCCTGGCAAGTGCGACCGGAAAGGAGCGACTCGTGCGCCTGATTAGTTTTCTTCCTCCCACCGGCGGCCCGCCGCGGGCCGGCGCGATTGTAGGCGCAGCGGTGATCGATCTGCCGGCGGCGGCGCCGCTGGTCAGCGAAGATGCGCCTGATCAGCCGTGGGACGTGTCTGCGCTATTGCGCGGAGAACAGCCAGATCTGTCGCTAGCCGCCGTCACTGACATCGCGCAGGCCGTGATCCACGTGATGGGCAGCGATGATCTGACAGGCATGGCAGTGAGCGGATTCGACTGGCAACACGGGTTGATGATTGGCGAGACTGCGCTGGTGTGGCCGCTCGATCAGATCCGGCTGGCGGTGCCGTTGCCCTCCCTGACCTCGTTGCGTGACTTTGAGGCGTTCGCCGATGATCAAACGCTTGCGCTACGGCAGGCTGCCGGTTACTGGAGCGGCGATCGCCACTGGCCGGCTTTCCGTTTCGCCAGCCATACGATGGTGTTCGGCCCTGACCAGCCGATCGCACTGCCGGCCAGCGGCCCGCTCGATTGCGGCTTGGCGTTGGGATGTGTCATCGGTCGCGCCGGACGCGACATTCCTGCGGCAGAGGCAGCAGCGTATATCGCCGGTTACTGCCTGATCAATGCCTGGACGATCCGCGATCCACTGCTGACCAGTCTGCGCCCGCGCGATGTCGGCACCTCTTGCGGGCCGTGGCTGGTCACGCCTGACGAGCTGGAATACTATTGCGACGATGACGGTCGCCTGATGCTTTCGCTGCGTCTGCTCATCAATCAGCGACTCATCGCGCAGATCAACACTGCTTCAATGCGCTTCTCGTTTGCCGAGATGATCGCGTTCGCCAGTCGTGACACGACGCTGCTGCCGGGTGAGGTGTTGTGCAGCGGCATCGCGAGCGGCGGTTGCCTGTTCGATCATCACGAGGGCGCCGGGCCGTATCTGCAACCCGGCGATGAGGTGATCATCGAATGCCCTGAGCTGGGACAGTTGCGTAACCTGGTGGGCTGGCCTGAGGCGTAGTTGAAGCAGTTTCGGCAACAATCGCTGCGCTATCGCAATACGACAACCGATCAGCATGCAGGTATCGGGCAGCGCAACGCTTGACCAGGTAATACGCTGGCCGATCGTACCCGCCGACGCTTGCCAGTCTGGGCATCATCTGGTATAGTCCGCGCGATTATGGAAAAGAACGAGTATGTCACAATGGCAGCGGTTGAGCTGCAACACTGGTGGTACGGCGGCATGCGGGCAATCAATGCGGCGCTGTTGAATCGCGTCTTTGCGGGCCGCAGTGATTTGCGTATTCTCGATGCCGGCTGCGGCACCGGCGGTGATGCGCTGTTTTTGCAGCGCTACGGCACGGTGTTCGGGCTTGATCTGGCCGCTGAAGCGCTGACATTCACCCGCGCCCGCCTGCCAGGGCGAGCGCTGCGCGGCTCAGTGCTTGCGTTGCCTTTCGCCAGCGCGAGCTTCGATCTGGTAACATCATTCGATGTGCTGTACCACCGCGCCGTCGTTGACGAACAGCAGGCGCTCACCGAAGTCCGCCGCGTGTTGCGCCCCGGCGGCTACCTGCTCATCCGCCTGCCCGCTTACGAGTGGCTGCGATCACGGCATGATCGCCAGGTGCATACCCGTCACCGCTACACCGCAGGCGAGGTCGCCCGGTTGCTGCGCAGGCAAGGATTTCACATCGAACATCTTACCTACGCGCTGACCATTCTCTTCCCGTTGTCAGCAGCGATCCGCTTGCTCGAACGGGTTGCGCCAGCCGCAGACACCGGTTCAGCGATGCGGTTGCCCTCGCGACCGGTCAATGCTGCGTTGCGCGTGCCGATGGCGCTCGAAGCGGCATATCTGGCGGCAGGCGGTCGTTTACCGTTTGGGCTGTCGATTGTCGCTCTGGCCCGCGCGGCTCCCCTCGATCAGGCGCCGGTTCGCGCTCCTGCCCCGGCAGATCAACTCAAGCACTACAGGTAACAGAACGTTTATGCTCAATCCAATCTTTGATCGCTTAAGCAACGCTCCCGAACTCTGGAATCGGCTGCGCTGGCTGGCAGAAGCCGGGTTTACCGGCGAACACCTGGCGATTGCCCGTGAATTGCGTCCCTGGCACGGCGATCAGCGGCGTTTCCTCGATATCGGCTGCGGGACGGGCGAATTCGCCGTCGATTTTCCGGCTCACCGCTACTTCGGCATCGATCCATCGCTCACCTACCTGCGCTACGCAATCAGACATCGTCCCGGAACCTATCTGGCGGCCAGCGGCGCGGCATTGCCGTTTACCGATCAGACCTTCGATGCCGGGTTAATTCTCGGCGTGTTGCATCACCTGCCCGATCACACAGCCCGGAGCGTGATGGCTGAAGTCCAGCGGGTCATGCGTCCGGGCGCAACCATTTTAGTGATGGAAGATACGCCGCCACCCCCCGACCAGAATCCGCTCGGCCACCTGATGCACGCAATCGATCGCGGCGGCTACATTCGCCGTGATGCCGATTATCAGGCGATGTTTGGCGATGGCTTCGATATTGTGCGCGATTACCGTCTGCGTTCGGGGATTTGCGATTACGCAGTCTATGTTTTGCGGCGACGACCATGAGATGGCTTTCCATTCGCAATGTACGGCTACAGGCTATGGTGATGGTTTTCATGCTCTTGCTCACGGCCAGTGCGCTGACTGTGACCGGTGAAGTCTTGCTGAAAATTGGAATCAATCACGTCACCGAGCAGGTAGGCGCTTTTTCGCTTGATCCGCGCGTGCTCTGGGCGACATTCACCGACTGGCGGGTGCTTCTGGGGTTCGGGCTGGTCTTCGGCGGCGCGCTCTTCTGGCTGGGCGTCATTTCGCGCGTCGATCTCTCGTTTGCCTATCCGCTGCTGGCCCTAAATTATGTCATCATCCTGATCCCGTCGCGCATCCTGCTCAATGAGTCGATCTCATTGATCCGGCTGGTCGGCGCACTCATCATCGTGTTCGGCGTGATTGTGATTACGTGGGGAAGCGGCAAATCTTGAGCGCGAAGCAACGACCATTGGCGCGCTGGCAATGGCCGACTCCCGCCTGGGCGAGCGGATTGCTCGTGATCGCAGTGGTCTTGCTCGGCTGCGGGCTGGCCTACCAGCTCCCCTTCGATCTCCGGCTGGCCATCGGCGGCGATCCGGTTGAGCGGCGGCGTGAGGATGATGCGCCGTTTCTCCGCATGGCGCATGCATCCGAGCCTGCCGTCGCCAGCGGAGCGAACTGGTGGGAGCTGCCGGGCGGCAATGATCCTTATCGCTGGACGCAACCGGTCAGTCAATTGCAGTGGCCGGGTATCGGTGGAGGAAGCTGGCTGGTGACCCTGCGAGCGCAGGGTGGCCGCCCTGACGGCGGCGAGACGATCACCCGCTGGAAGGTGGGTTCGTTAGCGCCCATCACGCTTTCGCTGCCAGCAGCGCCGGCGCGCCGCTACACGATGCTGGCGCCGGCCAACGGCACATTGCTGGTTGTGATGGAAACTGCGCCGTTGCTGGTTGCCGATGATCCGCGTCCGCTGGGGTTTGTCTTGCGCGATGCGCGCGCGCGATCGGTTGGTGGCTGGCGCGCGCCGGATTGGGGGCAGCTCGGCTGGATTGGCCTGACGCTGATCGCAGCCTGGGGATGGGGGCATGCCGTTGCGTTGCCGGTGCGCTGGCGGCGGGCGCTGATGATGGCGCTGGGAGCGACAGCAATGGTTGCGATTGGCGTGGCGCGGCCAGCAATTGCGCTGCTGACCCCCATGCTGGCTGCGCTGGTCGGCGCAGCGACAGCGATCAACCTGGCCTTGGCGTGGCGCTGGCCGCAGCAGCGCGCCTTTGCGCAGGCCGTTGGTCTCACCCTGGTTGCCATCGTGATTCGGCTGGCTGGCCTGCTGCATCCCCACACCCTCAGCAGCGATGCCGGATTTCATGCCAACAATCTCTTGCGTCTCGGTCTGGGACAGGCGCTCTTAACGGCTGGCCTGCCTGCCGATGCCGGCGGCGGCACGGCGCCCTATCCGGCTGGCTTCTACCTCATCGCATTACCCTTCCAGGCGCTGATCAGCGATGATTTTGCCGCTCGGCGACTCTTGATGACGGTGATCACCGCCGTTCTCGACAGTCTCTTTTGCCTGTTCATCTGGTGGCTGGTAACGCGGGCCGGTTTCAGTCAGCGCGCAGCGCTCTTGAGCGCCGCAACCTATCTCGCTCCCTCACAGCCGCTGGAAGCGCTGACCATCGGCGAATTTGCCAACGTCGGCGGGCAGGCGATGATCTTGCCCGCGCTGATCGCGCTGAGCAGCGGCGTCGCTGCGGCCAGCAGCAGTCCGTTGCTCATCACCGGTCTTGCGCTGGCCATTGCCGCCGGGTTGATGGCTCATTCCGGCGTGACCATCGCGTTCGGCCTGATGATCGGCTGGGCGTGGCTGCTGGCCTGGATCCAGCCGCGTCAGCTCGCGGATCCGATCACACTGCTGATCGCTGCCGTCGGCGGAGGCGCCTTCGCTCTGGCGATCCTCTACACGACGCCGCTCTACGTCGAGCTGATCACTGCGCGGGCCGGTCAGGGTCGCAGCGGCGGCCTGCCATTCGGGCAGATCCTTGCGGAAACGGCGCTGGCGCTGGGCGGCCTGCAACCGCCTCACCGGCGCGCGCTGATCATTCCGCCAGGGCTAACCCTGGCCAGTTTCGCCGGTCTCTGGCTGCTCTGGCGCGCCAGCCCGCCCGCCGCCGATCGGTTGCGCTGGTTGCTGGGCGCATGGTGGGGCAGCGCGCTCACCAGTCTGGCGCTCTTGCTGGTGGCCGATCAGGGAGTGCGCTGGGCGCTCTTCCTCTACCCGGCGCTCTGTCTGCCGGCAGGAATTGCGCTCGACCGGTTAGCCCGGCACCGCGCTGGCCGGATTGCCGTCGCCGTCTGGTTGACGGCAATCATCGGGCAAGGGATGTGGCTGTGGGTCACGCATCTGCGCGATTACCTGCACTGATGCGACTCCCGGCGACAGTCGCTGATGATGCCTGGGCGCCGACAGATGAACGAACCAGCAGATACTGGCTGACCAGATGATCGAGGCGGGTGAAATCAACGACCACGTAGCCAGCCGCGAAGGCGGCTTCGGCGCTGGCGCGGAAATGGTAGCGCCATGCCTGAGCGGCGGCGGGGTCATCGCGTTGGAGAGCGGCAAAATCGCGCGGAATGAGCAGGCGAGCCACCGGCTCGGCAGGCAATACCGGCGGCGTATCCAGCGCCGGATTGATCACCGGCGCCGCTTGAGCCAGATCGGGATCGGGGCGGGCAACGGGCGTATGCACCAGCCACCACTCGACCTGAAAGCGGTCGCTGGGCAGCACGCCATTGATCAGCTCCGGCTCTGGGCCGTACACATTGCGCAAATAGGTGCGGGCAATCGCTCCCAGCTTATGAATGTTGAGATGGGCATTGCGCGCCAGCAACGGATCGAACGTCCACGTCATCAGTTCGAGGTCTTGCGCCAGAGCAAACTCGCGCTGCGCCCGCTTGAGCCGTTCGCCGATCCGCGAATCGCGCAGATCGGGCCGCACCGCTGCCATATGCGAGGCATGTTTGAGGCGCCCATCGGCAGTGCGCGCCAGAAACCCGAAGACAAACCCGACCAGTTCATCACCGGCGAATGCGCCCAGCACGAGACCGCCATTGCGCTGGACGGTGACTAACAGATTGAGCGGAACGGCAAACTCATCGCCCCACACAAGCTGCTGAAGTTGCTCGCAAGCGCGAAATTCGGCATAGGTTGCTACTGGTCGGATCGTGATCTGCATGGTATCCTCTGTTTAACCGGTAATGAGCATGAAACTGCTGAGGTCTATTATACGTGGTTGCCGCGCAACCAACGACAACCCTTTGCGAGCTGATCGATGCGTTTCTGGCTGAGTATGCCGCCGCGCATCCAGCGCAAGCCGCTGCGCTGGGCATGCCGCCGCCTGCCGCCGTTGGCGAACACAGCCCGGCGGCAATTGCAGCGCGGCTGGCTCGTTACGAAGCGCTGGCGCGCGCAGCGGCAGCAATCACGCCCAGGACGCTGGCCGAGACGCTCGACTGCGAACTGCTGCGCTGGCAGCTCGGGCTGGCCATCTGGCAATTGCGCGAATGGCAACCATACCGCCACGATCCGCGCTACTATGCCGGGCTGGTCTTCATCGATCCACGTCGCCTTGCCGCAGACGAGCGCGAACACGAGACGCTGATTGCCGAACTGCGCGCCAGCCCAGGCTGGCTGGAAACGGCTCGCGCCAATCTGGTTCGCCCGCTGAGCCGGCTGGCAATCGAAGAGGCATGCATCGCGCTCGACCACACGATCGCGCTGTTGAGTCACGAACGGTTTGCGCGACGCGAGTTCCAGGCGATTGCCCGCGCAGCGTTGACTGCGATCACGGCCTTTCGCAATATGCTGCGCGCGGACCATCTGCCCGCCGCCGTAGAAGAGGTTGGCCTGGGACGCGACCGGTTGAGAGCCTGGCTGCGCTGGGCCGAGCAAATCAGTCTGTCGCCGGAACGCCTGCGCGCGCTGGGCGAAGCAGAAATGCGGCGTCAGCGCGAGATACTGGCCGCGCTGGCCCCCAGAGGCGACTATCGCCAGCTCATACGCGATCTGGCCGCCGATCATCCGCCCCCAGGGGCGTTGCTTGAGGAGATTCAGCGCCAGATTTGGCGGTCACGCCAGTTTATCGCGCAACAGGAACTGGTCAGCCTGCCCGATGACGGGCTGCCGTCAGTCATCGCTGCGCCGCCATTTGCCCGCTGGGCTTCGCTCAGCCTGATCCCGCCGGGACGAAGCGGGCGGGCGGAAGTGGCCGTCACCCTGCCTGACCCGACGTGGTCAGCGCGCGAGCAAACCGCCTGGTTGCGCGCGTTTGGCCGGGCCTCGCTCGCTGTTGCCGCATGCCACGAAGCGTATCCCGGCCATTACCTGCACCTCTCCTTCATCGAACGAGCGCCGGGGCGGCTGGCCCGCTTCTGCTGGAGTCTGTGCCATCTGGAAGGGTGGGCGCATTACGGCGAGCAGATGATGCTGGCGGCTGGCTTCGGCGCACAGCAACCGCGGCTGGCGGCAGCCGTAGCCAGCGATGCGCTTTTGCGCGCCTGTCGGCTGGTCGTGGCTGTCGAGCTACACACCGGCATGATCGATCTCGACACTGCCAGTATGCGGTTTCAGATCGACGCCGGCCTCGACCCGATCCTGGCCCACCGTGAAGCGCGGCGGGCTGCGCTCGATCCGGGCGTCATCTGCTACACGATCGGGCGGCTGGCGATCGAACGTCTGCGTCAACGCTGGCAGGCAACCGTATCGCTGCGCCGATTCCACAATGCTCTGCTGAGCTATGGCGCGCCGCCGTTACCCGTTGTGAGTCGGTTATTGGCAGCGAGTGATATGCTATAATCCTGTTCTTGCAAGCCTCTACCGGAGACGGGCGCGAGCGTGGCGCGCTCGTCAGGGAGCGTCGTTGTGCCTGCGCGTCCATTCCTGAAATGGGCTGGGGGGAAGAGCCAGCTCTTGCCTGAACTATCGCGGCGGATTCCAGACCGCTTTGGCCGTTATCACGAGCCATTCGTTGGCGGTGGCGCGCTCTTCTTCCACCTCTGGAATAATCGCAGGCTTGACCAGGGCGCAACCCTGAGCGATCTCAACCCGGAATTGATCGACTGTTACCTTGCCGCCCGCGATCATGTCGAGGCATTGATTGAACTCTTGCAGCGTCTGCGCCCCTTCGCCACCGATCGCGACTTCTTCTACGAGATTCGCAGTTGGGATCGCCAGCCCGGTTTTGCGCAACGACCGCTGGTCGAACGCGCGGCGCGCACAATCTTTCTCAACCGCACCTGCTACAACGGCCTCTACCGCCTGAACAATAAAGGCCAGTTCAATGCCCCCTTCGGCTACTACAAGAATCCGCTCATTGTCGATAGCGACAATTTGCGTGAGGTCAGCCGCGCCCTTCGCGATGTCGAGTTGCGGGTGGCCGATTTTGGCGATGTGCTCGAGCGGGCTGAGGCTGGCGATCTGATCTACTTCGACCCGCCCTACGTGCCGGTCAGCCCGACTGCCTCGTTCACCAGCTATACCCGGCGCGGCTTCGGCGAGGAAGAACAGCGGCGGCTGGCCGCCGTCTTTCACCAACTGGCTGAGCGTGGTTGCTTTGTGATCCTCTCGAATTCGTCAACCGCGCTGGCCCGCCAGCTCTACGCCGATGTGTGCGAAGTTGAGGTGGTGCTGGCCAGCCGGAAAATCAACTGTGACGGCAACCGGCGCGGATTCGTCGAGGAACTGATCGCATGCAGTTTCCCGACGGTCACCGTTGCGCGTTAGCCCGGCATTTGGTCATTTCTGCGCTCGCCAGATCAACGAGGCGAAGAAGCCAAGCGCAGCGCCAAATGGGAGCGCCCCCAGCGTCCATACAACCACTGCGGGCACAATCACGCGCAGCCAGTGCCCAATGCCGGCATCAGGCGCCAACTGGCCGGTGAACAGGCCGATCACAACGGTGAATGCGCCGCCGAGCACAGCAGCCAGCGCCGCCAGGATAAGCGCGCCGCGCATCGCCCAGCGCAGGCGGCGCGCCGGAGAAGGGTCTTGTGGCAGCGACATAGCGTTTGGATACAGCATTGCCCATGCGGGCTGCTTAGCCGATCACCATGCAGGTAATCGTGCGCTTGATCCCGCTGACGGCATGGATTTCACTCATCACCATCCGACCGATGTTGCGCGGATCGGGGGTTTGCACAGTGGCGACAATGTCATACGGACCGGTTACCGCATCCACTGCGATCAGGCCATCAATCGCGCGCAGGGCAGCCAGCACCTCGCCAATCTTCCCCGACTCGGTCTCGATCAGCACATAGGCTTTTGCTTCCATAGCCCGGCTCCTTTCTCGATTATGACGGCTCAACTGCGCTCAGCAACTCGCGAATAAAAGCTGCGGCGCCGGTCACCCGCTCGGCTGGCGGCAACCGTTCCAGGCGATCAATCAGCGCGCTCCCCACGATAGCGCCGTCGGCCAGCCGGGCGACGGCGGCAACGTGAGCGGGCTGGCTGATCCCAAAACCAACGACTAGCGGCAGATCGGTCTGCTGGCGAACACTGGCGATCAGATCGGCCAGATTGGCCGCCAGCGCCTGTCGCGCGCCGGTGACTCCGGTGAGCGAGACGATGTACAGAAAACCGCTGGCGTTGGCCACGATCTGAGACACGCGGGCTGGCGGCGTGGTTGGCGCGATGAACGTAATCAGATCGAGCTGATGAGCGGCGGCTACTTGCCGCAACTCGGTCGCCTCTTCCAGCGGCAGATCGGGAATGATCCAGCCATCGCCGCCAGCGGCGGCCAGATCGGCGCAGGCCCGCTCCAGACCGTACCGCAACAATGGATTGTAGTAACCCATCAAGAGCAACGGCGCCGCCACCCGCCGCTGGCGCAGAGCGGCAACAGTCGCGATACAATCGGCCATCGACACGCCGTTCTCAAGAGCGCGCTGGGTCGCCCGTTGAATGGTCGTGCCATCGGCCAGCGGATCGGAAAACGGCACACCCAGCTCAAACAGACTCGCGCCGGCGGCTTCCAGCGCAGGCACCAGATCGAGCGCACTATCGCGTTCGGGAAAGCCAACCGTCAGATAAGGCATCAGGGCAATGCGCCCTGCCGCGCGCAGTCTGGCAAACGTTTCAGCAATTCGACTCATAGATGCAGTATGTTCATGGTAACGGTACCGGTGTGCATACCATCATACCACATGCGCCGGGAGTGATACATGCCCGGCAGCCTGAGCGCAAGAGTCTGCTCGCCGTTGAACCATTGCTGCAAGCGCCGCCCCCCGCCATCGCGCGGGCGCTCCGCGCCCGCGTCTGCTTCTCCCCGCTCCCAGGGTTTAAGGACGGACAGAAAACATGTGCGCCAGCCTCGTTTTGCCTCATCGGAACGGCACAGGCGTGGGGTTGCGTTCCCCCGCTCCCGCGCGCGGGAGCGGGGGACAGGGGGTGAGGGCGTCTGAGGCGTCCCCAAGCCATGGAACGTCGTGCCGATCATGCGTTCTGTCCGCCCTCAAAGCTCCCAGGGGGAGGAGAAAACACAGCGCGGGAGTGAAGATCAACCCTGCCACAAGACCCCTTCCTGTGCTATTATGAAGCGCAGATAGCGCGCTATTTGCCGCAAACCGCGCCTGCGCCGAGGGTTGCAGGTTCACGGCGCGCTGCATTCCGGCATTTTTGCGCAAAGGATAACTAATGACTGCCGAAACCACGTTTGCGCTCGACGTGCCCCCGGATGAACGCGACACCCTGATCCTCCTGCTGCGCAGCGCCGGCGCGCAGGTGCAGGTCGCTCCAACCAAAGATGTGGACTGGCAAACGGTGATTGCCGCGATCGGCGCGATTGGCACTGTGGCCAGCACTGCCTCGGCGCTGATCGACCTGGCCCGCAAACTGAACGAATGGCGCGCCTCGCAGCGCCGCCAGGGCAAAACGCCGCGCGCCCGCCTGCGCCGCCCTGATCAGCCTCCGCTTGACCTTGCTACCGCCACCGACGAGGAGGTGCTGCAATGGCTGCTCAAAACCCCGCCCACAATGTAGCGCCCCTGCGCATGCTGGCGCTGATCGCCGCGCCGCTGGCGCTGAAGCGCGACGACCAGCTCATCCCCATCACGCTGTTGCCGGCCCAACAGGAACTGGAAGCGCTGGAGGATGTCTGTCGGCGCCTCGGCGTGGCCCTGGAGATTCAGGCCGAAATCGCCACCGCCGACCGGCTTGGCGAGGTGTTCGCCACTGCCCGCCTGCCCTTCGACCTGCTCCACTTCACCGGTCACGGCAGTCGGGAACTGGACGGGTCGAGCGTTCTGGCGCTCGAAGATGAGACCGGCGCCGTCCGTCCGCTCGCTGCCGCCGACCTGCAACGGCTGCTCGGCGCTAACCCGTGTCGGCTGGCATTCCTCAGCGCCTGCCATTCGGAAGGGCTGGCAGATGCGCTGCTTGCCGCCGGCGCGCGCCACGTGGTGGCAATCAACGCCGCCGATGCCGTGCTCGACCTGGCTGCCCGCGTCTTCGCCCGCCGCTTCTACGCCGCATTGCTGGCCGGGCGATCGGTGGCAGATGCGTTCGAGGCAGGCCGCGCGGCAGTGGCGACCGACGATGAGTTGCGGGCATGGCGCGACCCGGAGACGTTGCAGCCGAGCGAAGAACTCAAGTTTCGCCTGCTGCCCGACGGCGACCCGATCCACCGGCAGCCGCTTGCCCCTGCGCCGCCGCGCGGCGCGGCGGCGTTCCTCCGCCCGCCGTGGGATCGCACCAACCTCGCCCCGGTCAGCGCCGACCCGTTCGTGGGCCGCGCCCGCGAACTGCACCGGATCGCCGCCGCGTTGAACGACGATCGCTGTCGCTGCGTCGCCATTCACGGCATGGGCGGCATGGGCAAGACCGCGCTGGCGCTGGCGGCGGGGCGCTGGCAGCGCGAACGCGACCGCTGGCGCGACGGCGTCTGGCTGGTGGAATTGCGCAACGCGACCGGCGCGTTCGAGGCGCGCAACCAGATCGCCCTGGCGCTCGACCTGGAGCCGAAGGTTGCCGAGAGCGACCGGGCGCTGGCCGCAGCGTTGCGCGACCAGCATGCGCTGCTGCTGCTCGACGACCTCGACGCCTTGCTCACCCACGACCGCGCCGGGACAGTTGATCTGCTCAGGGCGCTGCTCGGCGCGCGCCGATTGAAACTGATCACGACGGCGCGGCGCGATCTGCCGGGCCAGGTACATCACCAGCCGATCGAGCTGAGCCGACTCGACCCGCCCGACGCAGCTCAGGCCTTCGTCGCCTGCGCGCCGCCGGTTGAGGACTGGGGCGAATGGACGACCGCCGACTGGCGCGACCTCAACCGCTTTCTCGACGGCTACCCCTTCCCGATCCGGCTGGCGGCCACGGCGATGAAGCAGGGACGGCTGCCGTTGCGCGAGCTGCTTCGCCGGTTGCGGGAAAACCCGCAGGGAACCTTCCGCTATCCGGGCGACGAGGAGGATCGCGAGACCAGCCTGGCGGCGACCCTCGACCTCTCCTACACCCTGCTGCCGCCGACGGCGCAGACGGTCTTCACCCGCCTGGCGCTCTTCCCGGCGGGACTGACCCGCGCCGCGGCGCGGGCCATTCTGGGCGCCGACAGCGTAGACGCGCTCGAAACGCTGGCGCAGCGCAGCATGGCCGAATACCGCGCCCTTGATGAGCGCTTCGCGCTGCCGGAACCGGCGCGGCGCTACGCCGAGGCGCGCCAGCCGCCCGACGCGCTGGCGACGTATGCGCCGAAGGCGCTGGCGTATGTTGCCGACCTGATTGATGCTGCCGACAGCGCTCTTGTCGGCGGCCAGATTGTTGCGGGGCGGATAGCGCTGACGCTCGAGCAACCGAACATCGAGCGCTTCCTGGATTGGGGATACGACCACGCAGCCGACAGCGGCGACATCAGCCGGGCGGCGCGGGCGACGGCGCGGTTGGGAAACTACTGGATGATCACCGGGGAGCGCGCGCGGCCAGAAGTCCTTGAGCGCCTGCGCCGCGCGCTGGCCGCTGCGCAGCGGGTTGGCGACCGGCTCGGCGAAGCCAATGTGCTTCAGGCGATCGGCGACGTGCAGCAGTTCCAGGATGAGCGGGAGGCGGCGCTGGCGAGCTATCAGCAGGCCCTCACCCTCTATCAGGCCGTCGGCGCAAAGCTCGGCGAAGCCAATGTGCGCAAGGCGATCGGCGACGTGCAGCAGTTCCGCAAGGACATGGCGGCGGCGCTGGCGAGCTATCAGCAGGCCCTCACCCTCTATCAGGCCGTCGGCGACCGGCTCGGCGAAGCCAATGTGCGCAAGGCGATCGGCGACGTGCAGCAGTTCCGCAAGGACATGGCGGCGGCGCTGGCGAGCTATCAGCAGGCCCTCACCCTCTATCAGGCCGTCGGCGCAAAGCTCGGCGAAGCCAATGTGCTGGCCGCGTTGAGCCGGTTGATGATTGAGGACGATCCGCAGGAGTCGCGCCGCGCGCTTGAACAGGCGCTGGCGTTGCGCCGCGCAATCAATGACGTGTACGGTGAAGCCGCCGATCTCGGCAACTACGGCATTGCCCTGCTGCAACGCGGGCGCGCCGCCGAGGCGCAGCCTTACCTGGAGCGGGCGCGGGCGCTGTTTGCCGCGCGCGGGCTGAACCATCTGGCGGCGCAGATGGATGGCCTGCTTGCGCTGGCGCGGGCGCAGACGGGGGAGGATGCCTCCAGCGGTTCGGGCGCTGGATAAGTGGCCCGGTTCGGGCGAGGTCGCGGGTGAGCGCCGCCCCGATCCATGGCATGGCGCAGATGGGAAAGAGGACGACGCGGGTGATCCGATCGCCAGGAACAGGCGCCTGCCGCGCCGCGCGGCTCGCCATAACATTGAGGAACGCGGGAGCGGCAGGATACCCGATCGGTCACCCTTCTGGAACCAGGATGCCGGGGGAACGGCGCTGGCGGCTGCACCGATCATTCGCGCCGTCGGCAAGGGCGTCTCGTCGTCCCAGCCCGGCATCAGTTGACAAATCGGTCGCAAACCACGATAATTGTCAACTGAAAGGAGGGCCAACAGGATGATCCATCAACGACTCCGCCAGTTGCGACTGGCGCGCGGGATGACCCTCGCCGAGCTGGCCGCCGCCACCGATCACCTTGTCACCCGGCAGGCGATTTCCAAATACGAACACGGACAGGCCCAGCCGTCGCCGATGGTTGTGCAGCGCCTGGCCCAGGCGCTCGGCATTCGACCAACCGACCTGTTCAACCGCCATCATCCGCAGATCGAGCTGATCGCCTACCGTAAGCGCGCCTCGCTCAGCAAACGTCTGCAAGAGCAGATCGCCGCGATGGCGCAGGAAGCGTTGCGTGATCGGCTGTATCTTCAGGAACTGATCGGTGAGCCGGCGCGGCTCGAACTGCCGCTGTTTGCGTACACGATCGGTGATCTGGCCGCAGCGGAAGCCGCCGCCGCCGATTTGCGCGCGCGCTGGGATCTGGGCAGCGCACCGATCGCCGATCTTACCGATACGCTGGAAGATCATGGCCTGCACGTCATTGCGCTCGCTGCCGACGATGGCTTCGACGGCGTCGCTGCCATCGCGCGCAACGAGCACGGTGAGGCGGTGGCCGCAGCGGTGATCGGGCGGCGCAGCAGCGATGGCGCGCGCTGGCGCCTGAGTCTCGCCCACGAGCTGGCCCATCTGATGGTGCAGCCGCAGCCTGGGCTGGATGAAGAGCAGGTGGCGTTTCGCTTTGCGGCTGCGTTCCTGGCGCCGGCCAATGAGCTGCGCGCCCACATTGGCGCTCGTCGCCATCAGATTCATCTCGCCGAGTTGATCTTGCTCAAGCATCATTTCGGCATGAGCATGCAGGCGCTGCTCTACCGCATGCACACGCTGGAGATTATCAGCCAGCGCCTGTACCGATCATTGATGATCGAACTGAGCGAGCGGGGCTGGCGCAAGACTGAACCTGAGCCGTTGCCGGTCGAAGAGCCGCTCTGGCTGCGACGGGCAACGTTGCGGGCGCTGGCCGAAGAGCTGATCGATCAGTCCGAAGCGCGCCGATTGCTGGGTGATGACCCAATCCTGGCCCATGAACCCGCTGCCAGCAGTTGCCGGCATCTGCTGCGGCAACCGCTGGCCGAACGCCATGCGACGCTGGCCGCGCAGGCCGCTGCCGCGACCGATCTCTACCCTTCTGTTGCCGATTCTGCCAGCGAGGTCGATACGGTTGAGTATGTCTAATCTGCCCCGTCGCGGCGAGATCTGGCTGGCCGATCTGGGTGATGCCGATCCCGTTCCTGTGGTTATTGTCAGCGCGAACGCCCTCGAGCAACTGCCGCTGCGCCTGGTGGCGCTGCTGCGACCCTGGGAAGACCGGTTCGCCGACTTTATCTGGTTGCAGAAGATCGATGCGCGCTGGCCAGCTCAGCTCGCGCAACCACATGCGGCCGATCTGTTGCAGTTGCGCAGCGTTGAACGTCACCGGCTGCAACGTCAGATCGGTCGGGTGCCGGCTACGCGCATGGACGAGATTGCCGCTGCCATTGCGCTGATTGTTGATTTCGTTCCAGCCAGCCAACCATGACTGTATCGATATGACGACAACGTTTACTATCAATGCCGCAGCGCTGCTGGCGACCAGTCCGGCCAGCGCTACCGCAACCGAGTTCAACGCGGCGCTGGCGCCTTACGGCCTCTGTCTGCCCATTATGCCGCTGCGCGCTGAGGTGACGCTCGCTGAGCTGGTGGCCTGCAACAGTGGTGGCCGCTATCGCATGCGCAGCGGCCCGATCGGGCGCTACGCGCGCGCTGCGACGATCGTGACCGGCAACGGTCTGCTCACGGTTGGCGGGCCTACGCTCAAGCGGGCAACCGGCTACAACCTCCATCGCGCCCTCGCCGGGCAGGGCGTTCAGTTGGGCGAGCTGCGCGAAGTGACCTTCAACCTGCGACCGCTGCCGGCGGCTACCGCCATCCGCCTCATCCGCGGCCCGGCAGACCGGCTGGCAGCGCTGGCCGGCGCACTGCGCGCGCTCGGCCTGGAGCTGCGCGCGCTGGCTTTTGACGCCGCCGGCTGGTTGCTGGTGGAGCTGGCTGGCCTGCCCGCAGTTATCGCGCGCCAGGCGCGCCAGGTTGAAGAACTGGCCGACCGTGACGGTCTCACCGTCACCGTCGATCCTGTTGCCGCCTGGAGTCACTGGGAAGAACTGGCCACTCGTCACTGCGCCTGCCCGCCGTCGCTTCGGATCGATCTCACTGTGCCCCAAACGGCGCTGGCGCAGGTGATCGCGCTCTGTCAGCAGGCCACAACTGCGCCGATCTGGGGCGATCTGGGCGTGGGGAGCCTGCATCTCGGCCCACTCGCCGACGAACGCCTGGCGCGCGCACTCATTGCGCAGGCGCAGGCGCTCGGCGGTCAGATCAATCACGAGTTTGGACCGCCGCCGGCCCCCGCGTTGCCTGCTCTTGCTGCGGGAACCGGCAGCGCAACCGGCAATGTCCTGGCCGAATTGCGCGCGGTGATCGGAGACCGTTACCTCATTCATCATCCCGACCAATTGGCCGTCTATGAGCAAGATGCGTCGATCGCCAGCGCCGAAGGCTTGCCGCTGGCTGTTGCGCTGCCCGCCAGCACGGCAGAAGTCGCCGCCTTAATGCGCATCGCAGCGGCATATCGCCTGCCCGTCGTGACCCGCGGCGCTGGCAGCGGTCTGGCCGGCGGTTCGGTGCCGACGCCGGGCTGTCTTGTGATCGGGCTGAATCGGATGGAACGCATCGAGATCGACCGCGCACAGCAGATCGCGCGCGTCGGCGCAGGCGTGGTTACGGCAGAACTCCAGCGCGCCGCTGAGCGCATCGGTCTCTTCTACCCGCCCGATCCGAGCAGTCAGACTGCTTCGACCATCGGCGGTAATATTGCCTGCAATGCCGGCGGACCGCGTTGTCTCAAATACGGCGTCACCGCCGACTACGTGCTCGGCCTGACCGCCGTGCTGGCCGACGGCAGCATCGCGCGTTACGGCGACGGGCTGGCTGGACAGGGCGCGAGTGACGGCCTGGCGCAGTTGCTGGTCGGCTCTGAAGGCACGCTGGCGGTGATCACCGAAGCGACGCTGCGCCTGATCCCGCTGCCGCGCGCGCGCCGCACCACGATGGCGATCTTTCGTGACCTGCACGCCGCCTGCGCGACCGTCGAGCAGATCATGGCGTCGGGGATCGTTCCGGCCAGCCTTGAGCTGATGGACGACACCACTATCGCTGCGGTGGAAGCTTATCTGAAGATTGGGCTGCCGCGCGATGCCGGAGCGATGCTGTTGATGTTGGCCGATGGCGAGCCAGAAGCGGTTGCGCGCGAGGCAATGGCGCTGGCCGAGCTGGCCCAGGCCGGCGGCGCGCAACGGGTTGAAGTGGCGCGCAGCGCCAGCGACGAAGCCAGTCTCTGGCAGGCGCGGCGCGTGATTGCGCCAGCGCTGGCCCGCATCCGCCCCAACCGGCTCGGCGAAGACATCAGCGTGCCGGTGACCCGGATCGCCGAATGTGTCAGCCGGATCAAGCAGGTGAGCGCTGAGTATGGCCTGCCGATCGTGGTCTTCGGTCATGCTGGCGATGGCAACCTGCACCCAAACATCCTGTTCGACGCGCGCAATCCGGTAGAAGCGGAGCGGCTCTGGCCGTGCGCTGCTGCCATCTTTGCCGTAGCCCTGGAGGTAGGCGGCACCCTGTCGGGCGAACACGGCATCGGCACGCTCAAGCGTCCCTTCATGATCCAGGCCCTGGGCGAAGCGCAGATCGCCGTGCAACGCGCCATCAAAGCCCGCTTCGATCCCGACGATCGGCTCAATCCGGGCAAGGTGCTCCCGCTATGCTGATCACCAGTCTCGCCAATCCAACCATTAAAGCGCTGCGCGCCCTGCGCCAGCGCAAAGCGCGCGACGAGCAGGGGCGCTACCTGATCGAAGGCATCCGCCTGGTCGCTGAAGCGATTCAGTGTCAGGCGCCACTCGAAATGCTGATCGTGGCCCCAGAACTGCTGACCAGCGCGTTCGCGCGCGAGCTGGCCGCGACCTATGCCGCCGGGGGCGGGCGCGTGCTCACCGTCAGCGCAGCGGTCTTTGCCAGCCTGGCGGAAAAAGAACACCCGCAGGGGATTGCCGCCGTCGGACACATTCACTACACCCCGCTGGCGCGACTGCCGGCAGCGCCAATCGGCTGGGTTGCGCTGGTGGAAGTAGCCGATCCGGGCAATCTGGGCACAATCCTGCGCACTGCCGATGGCGCCGGCTTCAGCGGAGTTGTGTTGGTCGGCGCCACCACCGATCCGTTCGATCCGGCGGCAGTGCGGGCCAGCATGGGCGCGATCTTCAGCCAGCAGATCGCGCGCGCCACCTGGGACGAGCTGGCAGCGTGGAGTCGGGCGCAACGCCTGACCCTGGTCGGCAGTTCCGATCAGGGAGCTACCGACTATCGCGCCATCGCCTACCCGCGCCCGCTGGCGCTGGCGCTGGGCAGCGAACGCCACGGCCTGAGCGCAGCGCAGCTCGCCGACTGCGATCTGGTTGCGCGCATCCCGATGCGCGGGCGCAGCGACTCGCTCAATCTGGCCGTGGCAGCAGGGGTGCTGATGTACGAAATCACGCGGGGAATGGAGTGACGAAGACTGCCGGGCAGGGTGATCGGATCCCGGAGTTGATGAGCGCAGAGGCAACAGACTTGAACGATAACGACGAAACGTATCTCAACCTCATTCTGGAACCAATTCGTTTGTGTGCGCAGTATCAACCAAAGTTCGGACAGGGTCACAGAAGCAAAGGATTAACGTTCGCTGATTTCCAAAATCTCTATAAGACTGATCCATTCTACGACTGGTTTGGATTGGATCACCCAATGGTTTATGCCGCTCACAACGTATCCGGTGGCCTGACCAGCATCTATCGTCAAATCGGTGCAGGATGCGAAAGGCTCTTCCGCACAATTCTGTGCGATACACTTGGCCTTTCGGAAACAGACGTAGCCTGGTCGTATGAAGTGCGATGACCCACGGGAAAGAATCGGGTACTGTATCTGGATTCGCGTGTTCCACTCAATCGAATTGCTGACAACCAGCAACAAACAGCTCTTTCGCGACTGGATGAAACAATCTGCTGTAATGATTGGAGTAGAACCCAAAATAGTAGACACATGAGACGGCGTGGTCTTTGAGGTTCGACAGGGTTACAAAAGTAAGGACGCAAAACGTCAACAAGCCGATATCGCAAACGCAGCGATGGCATATACCCAGGCCTATCTTCCATGCGCTGCAATTCTTTCAACGCAAATAGACAGCGACTTGTTACGTCGTTATCAAAGAGAAAAATGGGTTATTCTTACTGGCCGTACCGATGCAAATGACTCATACACTTCTGTCTATACTTTTATGAAAAACATCATTGGCTATGACCTGGCCGGATTCTTCGCTCGCAATCGTGACGTGCTGCGCCAACAAGTTACCACCGTACTGACCGCCCTTCTCACGCCGGAGGAGCCGCGATGAAACCTCTGCGTGAACAACTCCAGCAGCGCGCCGACTACACGCAGCGGTTCAACGCCACGACCGGCAGGCATGGCTGGCTCAGACTCACGCCGGCCTACTCGGTGAAGATCGTCGAGGAACTGGTGCAACGATACCCGCAGGCTGAGCGAATCCTCGATCCATTTTGCGGAACGGGCACAACCGCGCTGTGCGCTGCCCAGCACGGAAAAACGAGTGTAACGACCGACATCAACTCGTTCCTGATCTGGCTGGCGCAGGCGAAGACAGCCTGCTATGAACCGGCAAGCGTTGATGCTGCGCTCCACGCCTGCGCGCGCGCGCTCGATATCGTCGCTCACCATGCCGTTGAGCCTGTGCCCACACCGCCAATCTTCAATATTGAGCGCTGGTGGAGCGCCGAGACCATCCAGTTTCTGCGCCTGTTGCGCGCGGCGATCGAGTGCGTCACCCATGATGATCCCGCTGCGCGCGATCTCCTGCTGGTTGCATTTTGTCGCGCGCTGATGGAACTGTCTCATGCCGCGTTCAATCATCAGTCACTGTCATTCAAGCCGAACCAACAACTCGATCTGCCCTTGCCCATCGATCGCGCGGCAACCTTTGAACGCCATGTTCGGTTTGTCCTTGCAAGCGCAACCGATAATCCATCCGGCGCGGCGCAGGTCGCGCAGGCCGACGCGCGCGCATTGCGCGCAACGCTGACGGGATCGTTCGATCTGGTGATTACCTCGCCTCCCTACGCCAATCGGATGTCATACATTCGGGAACTCCGCCCATACATGTACTGGCTGGGATTCCTGACCAATGGTCGCGATGCAGGCGACCTCGATTGGCTGGCTATCGGCGGTACCTGGGGATCGGCAACCAGCCGCCTGGCTGCGTGGGAGCGTCCGCCAAACCATTTCCAGAGCGCTTATCTTACCGAGATCGTAACAGCAATTGCCGCATCAGCCGGCAAGAGCGGCTTACTCCTGGCCCAGTACGTGACGAAGTATGTTGACGACGTGTGGATGCATTTGTGCGAACTCCCTGCCCTCCTCCGTCCAGGGGCAGAAATCCATTACATTGTTGGCAACTCGACCTTTTACGGCGTCGTGGTTGCTACGGAACGATTGTATGCTGAAATGCTCGCGGCGCTTGGCTTCTCAGAGGTGGTGTGTCGCCCACTTCGCAAACGCAACTCAAAGAAGGAACTCATCGAGTTTGATGTCGTCGCGCGCTGGCGATGACAGGAGCGATGGAGCGGCAGGCGCTTGCCCGCCAACCCCCATCTCTCGCAAGCGACGCGCAGCCAGGCAATGTTCCGCTCAGGCGGCTCACGGCCCGGCACCTGCTACCCAAACGCTGCCGCCTGAGCGCTTCAGGCGAACAATTACTTGAAACCTCTCCCATCCTGCCAACTGCATGCTATAATAATTCAGTATCGTAGACAATGCTGTCACGTTAGCGGCCTGACAAAGGAGTTCGGCCATGATCACAAAATGCCCCAGTCCGAACGGGAAGGTTCGCGTCACGTTTGCTCTGCCTTCGGCGCTCTGGGCAGACACGATCTACCTCGTTGGCGATTTCAATGGCTGGAATCGCCACGCCACTCCCCTCCGCGCCACCGAACATGGCTGGATGGTTACCCTCGAACTGGAAGCCGGCAAGGTCTACCAGTACCGCTACCTGATCAACGGCAACGAATGGCATAACGACTGGAACGCTGACGGGTATGCGCCGAATCCCTACGGCGGCGACAATTCGCTGGTAGACACGACGATGTACACCGCGCGCGCAACCCCGGTCATCGCTGAACAGGAACGCGCTGTCGGCGCCGAAGCGCCGGTCTCTCCGCGCTACCTGCCGGTTCGGTTGCGACTGGTCTCGAATGGTTAGCCGCAGCAATTGGCGCTCTGCCGATGCGCGCACAGGAACGGATGCCGGCGCATCATCCTGATCACACCTGCGCGAGAGCGAGGAATGCCGGCAAAGTTTGCTATAATGCCGACAGGAACAATAGTAGAGCAGCAGCGCCTTCCCGGCGATAGAGAGCGCCATGACAACGCAAAGCATACCTGTTCTTGATTTTGGTTCGCAGACGGCCCAACTGATCGCGCGGCGGCTGCGCGAGCTGGGCTATTACAGTGAATTGTTGCCGCACGACGCGCCCGAAGCGCAGGTGCGCGCGCTCTCGCCGGTTGGCATCGTGCTGAGCGGCGGGCCGGCCAGCGTCTACGAACCAGGCGCGCCAGCGCTGCCGGAGTGGTTGCCCGCCAGCCAGTTGCCGGTGCTTGGCATCTGTTACGGTATGCAGTTGATCAGCCACGCGCTCGGCGGCGTGGTCAACCGACCGTCAGGTCGGGAATATGGCCCGGCCATGATCACCCTCACGACGCCGCATCCCCTGTTTGCCGACACCCCCACTGAGCAGCCGGTCTGGATGAGTCATGGCGACCGGATCGAGCGCTTGCCAGACGGGTTTGTGCCTGTTGCCGCTAATCCGGCCACCCCTTACGCGGCCATCGCCGACGATCAACGACGCTGGTATGGCGTCCAGTTCCATCCCGAAGTTGTGCATACCGTCTACGGGCGCGCAATCCTGCGCAACTTCGCCAATTTGTGCGGCGCGCGCCCCGAATGGCAACCGGGGAGCTTCGTTGCCGAAGCGATCGAGCGGGTGCGTGAACAGGTCGGGCCGGCGGGCAAGGTGATCTGCGCGCTGTCAGGGGGCGTTGATTCGGCAGTGGCCGCGTTGATCATCCACCGCGCGATCGGTGATCGGCTGACCTGCGTCTTCGTCGATAATGGCCTCTTGCGCGCCGGGGAAGCCGAGCAGGTCATCAGCACCTTCCGCGAACATTTCCACGTTCCTCTGATCGTCGTTGACGCCCGCGAAGAGTTCCTTGCCGCGCTGGAGGGCGTGATCGATCCGGAACAGAAGCGGAAGATCATCGGCGAGAAGTTCATTCGTATCTTCGAGCGCGAAGCGCGCGCGCTCGAAGGCGTCGCGTTTCTGGCGCAGGGCACCCTCTATCCCGATGTGATCGAATCAACCGCTCCCGATCGGCCTAAGGCGGCCAAGATCAAAACCCATCACAACGTTGGCGGCCTGCCCGCCGACATGCAGTTGAAGCTGGTCGAGCCGCTGCGCTATCTGTTCAAGGATGAAGTGCGCGCTGCCGGTTTGCAGCTCGGCCTGCCCGAAGATTGGGTCTGGCGGCATCCCTTTCCAGGGCCGGGCCTGGCCGTGCGGATCATCGGCGCAGTGACCTGGGAGCGCCTGGAAATCCTGCGTCAGGCCGACAAGATCTTTCTCGATGAGCTGCGCGCCAGCGGTTACTATCGCGCCACGCAACAGGCGTTTGCGGTGCTCCTGCCCGTGCAGAGCGTCGGCGTGATGGGCGATGGCCGCGTGTATGGCGTAACCATTGCGCTGCGCGCAATTACGACCGAAGATTACATGACGGCAGATTGGGCCAGATTGCCGTATGAACTGCTCGCCCAGATCAGCAGCCGGATTGTCAATGAGGTCGAAGGCGTCAATCGCGTCGTCTACGACATCTCCTCGAAACCGCCGGCGACGATCGAGTGGGAATAGTCATCGCGCGCACTTCATGCTACAATGAGGCCATGCGCTTACCACGAACCATCGCAATTGATGGCCAATCAGCCGCCGGCAAAAGCACGCTGGGCGCGTTGCTGGCCGCCGAACTCGGCTATCTCTACTTCGATACCGGTGTGATGTATCGCGCCCTGGCGCTGGCCGCTTTGCGCGCTGGCATCGATCCCGACGATGAAGCCAGCCTGGCGGCGCTTACCCACCGGCTGACGATCGATGTGATACCGTCAACGGTCGCAGATGGCCGTCAGTATACCGTCTTGCTCAACGGCGAAGACGTGACCTGGGCCATCCGCGACCCAGAAGTGGAGCGGATCGTCTCGCGCGCGGCCCGTTTTCCAGAAGTGCGCCGCGAGATGATTCGCCAGCAGCAGGCGATCGGTCGGCGCGGGCAGGTTGTCATGGTGGGGCGTGACATTGGCACGGTCGTGATGCCTGATGCCGATCTCAAGATCTATTTGCAGGCGTCACTGGCCGAACGAGCGCGGCGGCGCGCCGCTGAATTGCGTGGCCGCAACATCGATCTGCCGCTCGAGCAGATCAGCGCGGCGCTGGCTGAACGTGATGCGCTCGACGCCCATGTCTCACAGCCGGCGGCTGATGCTATCATTCTGGTGAATGATGGCCTCTCTCCAGGCGAGGAAGTGGCCTGGATCATCAGTCACTGCATTTACGGTGAGCGCGCGCGCGAAAACAGCCACTGAAACAGGAGCTGCCTGTGCGAATGAGCGCATTCATCGATCGACTGCTCTACGAAGATGCTGACGAGGCGCTCGATCTTGCGCCCGATGAAAAGATACTCCACGTTACCGGACGCCACTGGGTCATCTTGCTGACCCGCCTGATTGTGCCGCTGCTGAGCCTCTGCTTCTTCGGCGGCGTGGCCCTGTATCGCGCAGTCGGCGGCGGCTTCCTCGTGACCGAAACCGGCGAGCCAACCGGGTTTGACCTGTTCAATATCATTCTGGCGTTGATCGAAGCTGTTTTGCTCCTGTTATGGGTTGCGCTCTGGGTGCGCGGCGGCAAAGACCCCAATCCGCGCCGCGTCTTGCTGGCAGCCAATCTGGCGATTTTGGCCCTGATCTATTTTCGCTACAACGGCGGGCGCATCTTCTTCATCGATCCGGGGCGCTTTTTCGGTCAGGCGTTTGATACCCTCAACCTCACGCTGATCGGTCTGGCGATCATCAGCCTGTTTTCCATCTTCTTCGTGACGTATGACTGGTTGAACGATGAGCTGATCCTCACCAACCGGCGGGTGGTCTACGACAACGATCAGGTCTTCATTCCCCGTCTGCTCGAGCAGCGCGTGCAACAGCAGATCTTTCTGGAAGAAATCCAGGACGTGGTTGCCGCCACCAAGACGTATCCGCAGCACTGGCTCAAGTATGGCACCGTCGAGGTGAAATCGGCCCGCATCGGCGGCAATATCGTCTTCCACGGCGCGCGCGATCCCAAAGAGATGCAGCGCCGGATTATGGGGCAGGTGAATGAAATTCGCAAGAAACTCAGCGAAGGCGATTTCGAGATGATGGTTGAAACCAGAGTCTACAACGAACCGGCCCCTCGGCCAAAACATCCGCTGCCGCCAGAACCGCTGCGAATACCATGGATAAGCTGGATCTTGCCGCCTAATCCAGAGGTGATCCGCGACAAAGAGACGATCATCTGGCGACAGCACTGGATCTTCCTCTGGCAGGGACTGATCCCGCCGCTCAGTTTTCTGTTCGTGGGCTGGATGGTGATCGTGCTTCTGGGTGGATGGGGATTGTTTGAACCGATCTGGCTGGGCGTGCTGAGCGCCGCGCTGGTGATCGCCTTTATCGCCTGGGCTGCGTGGGAAATCGAAGACTATCGGAACGATATCTATATCCTGACCCCAACCAACGTGATCGATGTGGCGAAAAAACCGTGGGGGCCGGAAGATCGACGAACGGCCAGCCTCGGTGCGATCACCAATGTGTCATTCGAGACAACGTTTATCAGCAATCTGATCGGCTACGGCAATGTCTTGCTGGAAACTGCCGGAAGCGGAGGTAAATTCACGTTTGCGCATGTGCCCAAACCGCGCGACGTGGTGGCGATGATCAATGACTATTACGTGATGTTTAAGCGCACAGAAAAAGAGCGCAATCTCAACGACATGCTGTCTCTGCTGCGTCACTACCATCTGGCGCAGCAACGCCATAACGAGCTGCTTACGCCGACGACGCCGCTTTCATCTGAGCGGCCAAATGGATCATCGCCTGCCGCCCAACACCTGCAACCTCAACCAGCAGGTGAGGAGCCTAAGCCAGATCAGCGTCCTGTTCCCCAACAACCGCAGGCGCTACCGGCGCCAGAAGGACGAAAGACCGAATGATGCGCGTGTTTGTATTCGCCGTCTTGCTGGCGCTGACGTTCGGGCCATTTGCCGCGCAGGCGCAGATTCCCTCGCCGATTACTGTGACCGTGCAGGCCGGCATTGATGGGATTGGCACGTATCGCCCCAATCACTGGTTCCCGGTGACCGTGACGCTGGCGAACGATGGCGCCGATCGCCAGATCACGCTCGAATGGCGGGATGTGGCTAGCAATGAACTCGTTCAACGCCGCCGGCTCAGCCTGCCCGGCGGCGCGCGCAAGCAGGTGATCGTGCCCGCTGTGCATCGCGCGAGTCGCTTTGGCACTCTCACTGTGCTGGCTGATGGAGTGGAGATCCAGCGCGAGCGTATTGCCCTGAATCCGCTCAACGACGATCAACTGGCGATTGGTCTGCTCAGCTCGGATCCGACCGTCTTGAGCAGCCTGGCAGTCGCCAGCTTTCCCAATAATCAGCGGGCCGTCCTGGTTTCAATCCGTCCAGAACAGCTTCCCACCGATCCGCTCTTCCTGTCTATGCTCGATATCGTCATCATCCACGAACTAACCGCCGAACTGCAACCAGAGCAGCGCGATGCCCTGCTCACGTGGGTGCAGGGCGGCGGGGTGCTGCTGGTGGGCGGCGGGCCGCGCAGCGATGCGGCGGTGCGCGCGTTTGACAGCGTCTTGCCGGTGACGGTCGGGCCGCTGCGGCGCGATGTGCCGGTGACAGCGCTGGAACGGCTGGCGAACCTGTCAGGGCTGGCAAACTTTGTGCCGTCACTTACCGCCAACACCGTGACTCTGCGCCCCAATGCCCAATCGCTGACCGATGACAATCTGATCAGTCAGAACGCAATCGGCGCGGGGCAGATCGTTTTTGCGGCTTTCGATCTGGCTGCTCTGCGCGCATGGCCGGGTGAAGCCAATCTGTGGAGCGCACTGCTGGCGCCGCAAGGCCGCATCGATCCGGGAGCGTCCTTTCGGTTTGGGTTTAACAATCTGTTGCAGGGTAGCCTGCGCCAATCGCTGTTCTCCATTCCCTCACCGCTGATTCTGCTCACGCTGATCAGCGCCTATATTGTCGTGATCGGTCCGCTCAACTTCTTCCTTTTGCGTCGTTTGCGCCGCCTGGAATGGGGATGGGTAACCACGCCATTGCTGATCGCTGTCTTCCTGGCGGGCGCTTACGGGATGGGCTATGCGCTGCGCGGCAGGCAGGCGCAGATCATCAATCTCACCGTGATGCAAAGCGCGGCAGGCGGCGGCCCGGCAATCACCACGCATTTCACCGGCATTTTTGCCCCGCAACGTCAGCAGTACCGGCTGGAATTCGCCCCCGACACGCTGATCTCACCGTTAATCACCGGCTCCGGCCCGATGGTGATCGAACGCGCGGATAGCGGCGGGCCGGTTGCAGAGGTACAATTCGATGCTGCCGCCACCCGCGCGCTGATCATCGAACAAATCACGATCAGCCCGATCACGATCAATCATCAGTTGACCAATCGCGACGGCAACTGGCAGGGTGCGATCAGCAACACCGGCGCCAGCGCGCTCACCGATGTGATCGTTGTGGCCGGCAATACAATGCAGTGGATCGGCGATCTGCCGCCGGGCAAACAGGTGACGATCAACCTGCCGAGCAACAACGATACGTTCCTGCGCGATTTTATGCCAGCCAGCGAAACCAGCCTGTTTTACCATACCGGTGTGCTGGAAAATCTATTCTGGTACGGCGCCAACAACAATCGCTTCCTGCCCTTCGTCAACAGCCCTGTGTTGCCGGGCAATCTGGTCTATCTGATCGGCTGGACGCCGGAAGCGGCGCCGGCAGTGCAAATCGATGGCGCGGCGCCGGTACGAGGCGAGACGCTGCATATCATCGCGTTACGCTAAACCTTCAGGAAAGATCAGCGATGACCGCAATTGTCGAGACCAAAAATCTAACCCGCACCTATGGCGCAATGGTGGCGCTGGATCATCTCAATCTCCAGATTCCGGCGGGGGCGGTGTACGGGTTTATTGGGCCAAACGGCGCTGGCAAGACGACCACCATGCGCATCCTGACCACTCTCCTGCGCCCATCGGCGGGAGAAGCCTGGGTAGCCGGCTTCTCGGTCACCCGCCAGCGGGCCGAGGTGCGGCGCGCTGTTGGTTTTATGCCCGACTCGTTCGGCTTCTACAACAACATGACCGCTGCCGAATACCTCGATTTCTTTGCCGCCGCCTACCGGGTGCCGCCGACTCGACGGTCAGCGCTGATCGGCGATTTGCTGGCGCTGGTCGATCTCGAGCACAAGCGCGAGAGTGATGTGATGTCGCTCTCGCGCGGCATGAAACAGCGGCTGAGTCTGGCGCGCACCCTGATCCACGATCCGCAACTCCTCATTCTCGACGAACCGGCCAGCGGCCTCGATCCGCGCGCGCGGGTTGAATTGCGCGAGTTGTTGAGAGAATTGCGCCGGTTGGGCAAGACTATCATGATCAGCTCGCACATCCTCACCGAGCTGGCCGAAATGTGTACCCATATCGGCATCATCGAGCGCGGCACGCTGCTTGCTTCGGGTGATGTCGAAACGATCATGCGCTCACTGCGCCCGCACCGCACCTTTGTCGCCCATGTCATCAGCGATGTGCAGGCTGCCGCGGCCATCGCTGCTGAAGCAGCGCATGTGCTGGCCGTGCGCGCCCTGGTCGATGATGGGCCGCCGCGATTAGAGATCGATATCGACGGCGATGACCATGCCGTGAGCGCCCTGCTTGCCCGCCTGATCGGTCAAGGGGTTGAACTGATCCATTTTGCGGCGCAGGCCAGCAATCTTGAAGAGGTGTTCCTGAAGGTCACGGAAGGGATTGTCGGCTGAAGCTGCGCCTTACGATTGCGGCGTTACCGTTGCCCGCAGGCGCGTTTCCACCAATTCAATCAATTGCTGCGGCGTCACCCGCGGAACGTAATCATATTCGATCATAATGGCCGGAACATCATCACAGGCCGCCATGCAGTCCAGTTCGACGATGCACAGGTCGTTGGGATGTGCCGCCTTGAGGCGCGCCAGCGCCTGACGAATATCGGGACGGCTACGCGAGCAGAGCCGGCAGATGGTGAGTTCAACGGCGGCCATCCCCACCTACCTTTCCAGAGTAAGCCTGAGCGGATCGATTCGGTGTTGCGCTATCCATACATCTCTCAGACGCGGCGCGTCATCATCCAGGAGCAAGAAATGACGGTCAAAGCGTGATCGGTGAACCTGTCTGATGGGTGGGTATCACTTACCTGCTTTCTAGTGTACACCCTTTGTCAATGTATTGCAAATGAAAACTCAACCTATTTCCTGACCTGACACGTCAGACTGCCACGGCAGCAATTGCCGTGGCAGTGGAATTATCTGGCATCACAATGGGGATGAACTACGTCCAGCTTGCGACCGTCGCCTCATCGCGAAGTTGGGCAAGTTTCACCGCCAGCCCAATGTAGGTTGCCGGCGTCAGCGCGCGCAGCTCGGCTTTGACCGCCTCGGTCACCGGCAACTGGTCGATAAACTGAGCCAGATCGGCCATGGTCAGCGTTCGCCCGCGGGTCAGCCCTTTCAGCAGCTCATAAGGTTCGGCCAGCCCTTCGCGGCGCAGGACGGTCTGGATTGCCTCGGCCAGCACTTCGGGGTGCGCATCGAGATCGCGGCGCAACCGTTCGCGATCGACCGCCACCTTTTGCAAGCCGCGCAGCAGACGCTGGTAGGCAAGGAGCGAATAGCCGAAGGCCAGACCGAGATTGCGCAGCACCGTGCTATCAGAGAGATCGCGCTGCAAGCGTGACACCGGCAACTTGCGGCTGAACAACTCAAACAGCGCGCCGGCGAGCGCGAGATTGCCTTCAGCATTCTCAAAATCGATCGGATTGACCTTGTGCGGCATCGTTGATGATCCTACTTCACCAGGGCGGGCAGCCTGCATCAGATAGCCATCACTGATGTAGCGCCAGCAATCCTGGCTGAGGTCGGTCAGGATTGCCCCCAACCGCTTCAGGGCGTCGCAGAGCATGGCCAGGGTGTCGTGCGGCTCGATCTGAGTCGTGAGCAGGATCGGTTCCAGATCGAGCGAACGAACAAACGCGCGCGAAAACTTGAGCCAGTCGATCTGCGGCAGCGCTGCCTGGTGCGCGGCAAACACGCCGCTGGCGCCGTTGAGCTTGCCGGTGATCCGGATCGCCATCACTTCGTTGATTGCTCGCTGCAACCGCATAAAAAAGACATTCATCTCTTTGCCGAAGGTCGTGGGCGTAGCAGGCTGGCCGTGAGTGCGGGCCAGCATCGGCGTGGCGGCTTCGGCATCGGCCAGCAGGCGCAACTGATCGCGGATGGCCTCAAGCGCGGGCAACAGCACCAGTTCGCGCGCTTCTTTGACCATCAGGGCATACGCCAGATTATTGACATCTTCCGACGTGATCGCGAAATGGATTGCCTCGAGATGCGATGTTAAACCGAGTCTGGTAAGCTGTTCGCGCAGCCAGTATTCCACTGCCTTGACATCGTGATTGACCCGCCGATCCCATTCAGCAATCGCCAGCGCGTCATCGTCGCTGAACTGGCGATAGAGCGCCCGCAGGCTGGCCTGCTGCGTCGGGGTCAGCGCCGGCACAAAGGCCACGCCCCGCGCGCGCGACAGAAAGATGAGGTACTCGACCTCAACCCGCACCCGATACCGCAAGAGCGCTGCTTCACTGAAGAAACTGGCCAGCGCGGCAACATCAGCCCGATACCGCCCGTCGAGCGGACCAAGCGCAGCCAGTTGAGCGATCCCTGTTGTCATTCCTGTTGCCTCCATGCGAAACCGTGGTCACCAGCATGAGGGTACCATAGAATGAGCGCAACCTGGATCGACTGATCTAAACCATGATATTCGCTGTGCAAGACATTGACATTCCAGCCGCGATCAGGTACGATGTTCATACGAAGCCTAAATATTTTTTACCAGAATAGTTCAAATCTTCAGAATATGCCCGGATTGAGGATGCCATGAATGAGCGCGAGGCCCGCACCCACCATACCAGTGCGATTGACGATATTGTGCGCCAGATCACGTGGCAGAGCCAGAAGCAGTTGCTGCAAACGCTCAGTCGGCCAGAAATTGGCCTGACGCTTCCCCAAATGGTTACGCTGTTTGCGATCCGCGAAGCGGGTATCTGCCGCATGAGCGATCTGGCCGAAATTACCCAACAGTCAGCCGGCACGCTCACCGGAATCGTTGACCGCCTGATCGATGAGCATCTGGTTGGCCGGGTGCGCGATGTGGAGGATCGCCGGGTGGTGCAGGTAACGCTCACCCGGCAGGGCGAGCAGCGTCTGGCGCTGGTCGAACAGGCGCGCCGCGCCGATATGGATCGCATCCTGGCGCGCTTCAGCATCGATCAGTTGCGCGCGCTTGAACATCTCCTTCAACTTCTGCTCGATGGTATCAATGAGCTGATCTGCGCGAATGACGCCGAGCGTGTGGCGCACAATCAGACACCGCCGTCCTCGATGTCTCGCAGCGTCTAGCGCGTAACCGATGTTCCTGCAACATTTTCGATTTATAATCGTCGTAGACTGTAAGAATCGTTCGCTGTGAATGCCCGTTGCTGGCATTCCATTGTTGACCACGGCAGAGAGAGCGTTATGAGTCAGTCAGCACGTCCTCGCCGACGCCAGAACCGTCTGGTGTGGGGTATCGGCGCCCTGCTCGTTATCGGCGGCCTGGTGGCCGCATTTCTGTTCAGCAACCGCAATCAACCTGCGACCACACGCCTGAACTACGCCCTGGCCCGCCCCCAGCGGGCGCCGATTAGCGCCACTGTTAATGCCAGCGGCGCGATCCAGCCGCGACAGGTGCTCGACCTGACCTTTGCCAGCAGCGGCTTGATCAGTGAGGTGTTTGTCCAGATCGGCGATCAGGTGGTTGCCGGTCAGCCACTGGCGCGCCTCGATACCCGCGATCTGGAGTTGCGGGTTGATCAGGCGGCGGCGCAACTGGCCCAGGCTCAGGCTAATCTCGATCGATTGCGCAGCGGGCCAACTGCTGCCGAACTGGCGGCTGCCGAAGCCCAACTGGCCCAGGCCCAGGCGCAATTGCGCCAGACGACAGGCAGCGTGACGGAGAAGGATCTGGCGGCAGCGCGAGCGCAGGTCGAGCAGGCGCGAGCGAATCTGGAGCGAGTCCTGGGCGGGCCGAAGGCAAGCGAGGTGGCGCAGGCGCAGGCTCAGCTCGATCAGGCGCTGGCCGCCTTGCAGGCCCAACGCGATTCGTTGTCTGCCGCCAAGACACGCGCCGAGTCGCAATTGTTTCAGGCTGCCAACAATTTGCGCGACCGCCAGGCTGAGTACAGTCGCATATATAACGATAACCGCGAGCGCGAACAGCAATTGGCCCGGTTTGGGCAATCACTGCCGCAATCGGCGCTGGATACCGAAGCCGCCGCATTGCGCGCGGTTGAGAACGCCGAAGAGCAGATGCGGCAGGCGCGCGTAGCCTATGATCAGGCGGTGCAGGCCGAAATCACGGGCATTGCCCAGGCCGAAGCGCAGGTGCGCAGCGCCCAGGCTAACCTGGAACGGATTCTGGCCGGCGCTGACCCGGATCAGGTCGCCGCTGCCCGCGCCCAGCTCGCTCAGGCCGAAGCCAATCTGAACAAGCTGTTGGGCGACCAGCGCGCCGGTAGCCTGGAGGCAGCCAACGCCGCGGTCGCCAGCGCGCAGGCCAACCTGCAACGCATCACGTCACCGCCGAGCGAGGCCGATCTGGCAAGCGCAGAAGCCCAGGTCGCCAGCGCGCGAGCCAGTCTGGCCCAGGCCCAGCTCGCGCTGGAACGGGCAACCCTGACTGCGCCTATCGCCGGCATTGTCGCCGAGGTGAATCTGGAAGTCGGCGAATTCTATAATGCAGCGCGTCCGGCAGTGGTGCTGGCCGATCTGAGTCAGTACTACGTTGATGTCACCGTCGATGAAATCGATGTGGCCCAGATTGCCGTCGGGCAGCCGGTGCAGCTCGTGCTCGATGCGCTCTCCGATCTCAATCTGCGCGGCACGGTCGAACGGATCAATCCGCTCTCGACAGTGCAATCCGGCGTCACTGCCTACACGGTGCGGATCGTCACCAGCGACACCCCGGCAACAGTGCGCCCCGGCATGTCGGCCAGCGCCGATATTGTGGTGGCCGAAAAGGAGAATGCGCTGATTGTGCCCCGGCGCGCCGTGCGCGCGCAACGCGGTCAGTTCTTCGTCGATCTGACGACCGATCCAACCCTGTGCAATGTTGATATTGCCCTGCGTCCGTTGCAGCCGCAACTCCAGGCCGTGGCAGTGCAAACCGGGTTGAGCAACGAACAGGTCATCGAGATCGTCGCCGGCGATATCGATGAAAATAGCTGTGTCTATGTGCCGGGTGTCGATGCGCGGATCGATCTCTTCAGCGGCCCGCCGCCCGGTGTGCGCGGACGGTGATCGAGAGGTGATAGCTTGCTATGCTTAGTTTCATCGAATCATTGCGAATCGCCTTTACCAGTTTGCTGGCGAATAAACTGCGCGCCATCCTGACGATGTTGGGGATCATCATCGGCGTAGGCGCAGTGATTGCGCTGCTGGCGCTGGGCGGCGCCATCCAGACGCTGGTGACCAGTGAGCTGCAAGGCCTGGGCAGTAATCTGGTCTTCCTGTTCGCCGGCACTAACGATCCCGAAACCAACCGGCGTGTGCCGCCGCGCCTGACCAACGAAGATATTGCCGCGCTCGCCGATCCGCTCAACGTTCCGGCGATTGCTGCCGTCTGCGCGGAGTTCAGTCGTCGCGCGCTCACAACCTTTGGCGGCGCCAGCTACGACGCTTTGATTGCCGGAGTCAGTTCCAACTATCCGCAGGTGCGCAATGCCCGGGTGGCCGAGGGAATCTTCTTTGACGAGCGCGCCATCGAGTTGCGCTCGCGCGAAGCCGTGCTCGGCCATCGCGTGGCGCTGCGTCTCTTTCCTGACGGCGCCAGCCCAATCGGTCAACGGATCCGGATCAACGGGATTGGGTTTCAGGTGATCGGGGTCATGGCCGAACGGGGCGGCAGCTTTGCCTCGAATGAGGACGATCAGATCTTCGTGCCGTTGACTACGGCCCAGGATCGGCTCTTTCCTCCGCCGCCAAATGTCACCCGCCGGGTTGAGGTCACGGTTGTCTATTTGCAGGCCCGCGATGAGAATAGCATCGACGACCTGATTGATCAGGTGACCGCAGTGCTGCGCCAGCGCAACGGCCTGACCTTTCAGGACAACAATTTTACCATTGTGACCCAGCAGGATCTGGTCAGTTCGTTTGCCACTATTACCGGCGCCATCACCATCTTTCTTGGCGCAATTGCCGCGATCTCGCTCGTCGTCGGCGGCATTGGCATTATGAACATCATGCTGGTGAGCGTGACTGAGCGCACCCGCGAAATTGGTCTGCGTAAGGCAGTTGGCGCGCGCCGCAACGATATTCGCCTTCAGTTTCTGGTCGAAGCGACGGTGCTCAGCCTGCTCGGCGGGATGCTCGGCATCGCCCTTGGCTATGGTCTGGCAGCGATCGGCACTGCGCTGCTGGCTAACTTCTCGCCGAATGCGCGCGCCGAAGTGAGCATGGACGCCATTTTGCTGGCGACGCTGACATCGATTGCAGTAGGTATCTTCTTCGGCCTGTATCCGGCGGATCGCGCAGCGCGGCTCGATCCGATTGCCGCCCTGCGCTACGAGTAGGGATGCATTTTCACAGATGATCTTTTCCTCTTATCCGCCACTTGCAGGGGCAAGCGCCTGCGCTTGCCTCCCTCGCTTCCGCAGCGAGGAAGGGAGGGCGGGGGTGAGGCTGATCCGCGCACCCGATCAGGTGAATGCTGCTCCGCGTGGCGCGCAATGACTTGGGGGATGGCAAGAAATGCCTTAGAAGATGTGGCGACGACCCGACGGCATCCTGCGCGGTCTGATGTTCGGTTCCATCGGCATCATCGACGGCCAGGGCGCATCCACTGTCACAAAGCGCGGCAACGATAGACGTGGCAGAATCGGCGCATCCGTCTGACAACGCCATGACTATCGTCTCCACCCTGAAAACGCTCTTGCGATCTGAGTCTGTGGCGCGCATGCTATACTGTACTGGTACTATCAGCGGCAGGCAGGATCAACCATGCGCGTTTTGATCACCGGCTCATCAGGCATGATTGGCACCAACCTCGGCCTGCGTTTGCTCGAGGCCGGGCATCAGGTGTTTGGAATCGACCGGCGAGTTAACCCGTGGACAGATCAGATACCAACGCTGCTGCAAGATCTCGCTACCCCGCAGCGCGACTTTCGCGCCGGGATCGGCGGCGCGCCATATCCGCCGTGTGATCTGGTCGTGCATCTGGCCGCCAATGCCAAAGTCTTTGAGCTGGTGGCTGAACCACACCGCGCGCTGGAAAATATCAACATTACCTACAACGTGCTGGAATACTGCCGCGCCCACGATCTGCCGATCATCTTTGCCTCGTCGCGGGAAGTGTACGGCGATATTCATCGCTATATTACCGAAGAGAGCCGGGCCGACTTCAGTTTCACCGAAAGCCCCTACTCGGCTTCCAAAATTGCCGGCGAGGCGTTGATTTACGCTTACGCGCGCTGTTATGGTCTGCGCTACATCGTCTTCCGCTTCTCGAATGTCTATGGGCGCTACGATAATGATCTCGAACGCATGGAACGGGTCATCCCGCTCTTCATTGACCGGATTCGCCGCAATCTTCCCGTCACCGTCTACGGTGGCGACAAAGTGCTCGATTTTACCTACATCGACGATTGCGTCGATGGCATTATGCGCGGGATTGAGCGTTTAATTCAGGGGGCAGTGGTCAATCGGGCGATCAATCTGGCCTACGGCGAGGGGAACACGCTGATTCGAGCGGCGGAGCTGATCGGCGAAGCGCTGGGCAGGCGTCCTGAGATCATCGTGCAACCAACCAAGCGAGTGGGCGAAGTCGGGTACTACATCGCCGATATTCGTCGCGCGCGCGAATTGCTCGGCTTCAACCCCCGTTTCGCGCTGGCAGAAGGAATTCGGCGAGCTGTGGCCTGGACATACGGAGCGCATGAGCTATGAGCAGTCACGAGCGGGAGCTGACCACCATCAATCCTGCTGCTGCGCGCGTGATCCCGGTCGATCGGGTGCGACGCTGGATGCAGGCCAGCTCATCGTGGCTGGCGTTGCAGGAACCCGAACACCTCTTTCCTGCGCTGACTCAGAGCTTCGTCACTGTGCTCCCGGCGGTGCGAACGGCCATTCTCTGGCTGGTCAATCAGGGCGGTCTGCAACCGGTTGCTCAGGCCGGTTTGCCCATCCCTGAATCGGCCAGAGAACGCTGGCCACGGATCAAATTGCGCGTTGGGGAAGGAGTGGCAGGTTGCGCCTGGCAACGCGATAGCGTGGTGCAGCACCACGGCGAACATGGCTATCGGGAGTTGCAGGGGATCGTCTCGGCCAGCGCGCAAGAGGTGTTTCAACAGCTCAGCGATGTCTTGCCGCGCAGTCTGTCGGTCATCGCTGCCCCTCTCCGGGCCGGTAATGCGTTGATCGGCGTCCTGGAGCTGATCGGTGAAGCGCAGGAACACCTTGACTTCGACCCGGTTGATCTCGAAATGATCGCCAGTATTGCTGCGGCGGCAATTCGCAACGCCCAGATGTACGACGAGATCCGGCGCAGCCATCAGCGACTCAAAGCGTTCGATGCGGTTGTGACCGCCATCAGTACCGCTGCCGATCTGCCCGATCTGGTGCAGAGTGTCCTGGCCGTGGTCATCGAGCTGACACCCGCTCAGAGCGGCGCGCTCCTGTTGTTTGATCCGGCCCAGGAACGACTGCAACTGAGCGCCTGGCACAATATTGCTCCGGCAATGCTGCGCTGTTTCGATCAGGCGCCGATTGATGCAACCCCATGCGCAGAAGTCGTGCGTTACGGCCAGCCCGCAGTTCGACCATTGTTGGGTGAACGCGGCGAAAGTGAGTTGATCGAAGCGGGTATCGCCACGGCAGCGTATCTCCCGCTGCTGGCCGGCGGCACAGTGACCGGCGTGCTGGCGCTGTTTGGCGAGCTAGACCTGATCCACCACATCGATAAGAATATGCTTATGCCGATCTGTAACCAGCTCGGCTTCGCGATTGCCAACGTGCGCCTCTACGAGGATAGCCAGCGCGAACGGCGCAAGCTCAACACTGTGGTCGAATCGATTGCCGAGGGTGTGCTGCTCTGCGATCGCCATGGTCGCCTGACCCTGGCCAATCAGGCGGCCCACGAATTGCTTACGAGCGACGCCCTGAGTTTCGAGACACCCCTGGCCGCTATTCCCGATTTTTACGATCTGCGCGACCTCGATGGCCACCCCCTCACGCCGGATGACCTGCCCTTTACCCGCGCTCTGCGCGGGGAAACCTTCTACGATTATCGCCTCTTGCGCCGAAAACCCGATGGCAGCGAGATCTTCTTCAGTTTTACCGGCGCGCCTGCCATCAATGAGCAGGGGCAGATCGAAGGCGCAGTCATTACCTTTCGCGATATTACCGCCAATCAAAAGGTGCAACGCGCCAAAGATGAGTTTCTGGCGGTGGCTGCGCATGAATTGCGCAGTCCGCTGGCTGCCGTGCGCAGCTACGCCGATCTGCTTTTGCGGCGCGAACAGCAACGTGAAGGCGAAGGGCGAGATGTGCATGGGTTGACGATTCTGACCCAACAGGTTGCCCACATGCTCCGCCTGGTCGATAACCTGCTCGATGTTTCGCGCCTCGATGCCGGGCAGCTTGATCTGCAATATCAGTCGGTCAATCTGGTGATGCTGGCCCAACAGGTTATCGATCAACAAAAGCCAGGCGCCGGCAATCGTGAGCTGCTGCTCGAGACGGAAACTACTGAGTTGTGGATCGAATGCGACGCCCTGCGCATCCGTCAGGTGTTGACCAATCTGATCGGGAATGCTATCAAGTATAGCCCATCTGACAGTGTGGTTGGGGTGCGCCTCCGCCTGACCACCATGCCCGGCCTGACAACGCCAGCCGCGCTGATCAGTGTGAGCGATCAGGGGCCGGGCATTCCGCCATCTGAGCAGGAACGGGTGTTTCAGCGTTACTATCGGGCGCCGGGGCGGCGCGCCGAAGGATTGGGTCTGGGTCTGTACCTGAGCCGTGAGATCGTCCAGTTGCACGGCGGGCAGATCTGGATCGAGAGTCGCGAAGAGCAGGGCACGACGTTTATGGTGCTCTTGCCGCTTGAGCCAGTGCGCCGATAGTGGATGCAGCGGTTTGAGCGACAGGCGCCTGGTTTCATACGTCTCATCAGCATTGATGCCGCCCATTTGCTCAGCGTTGGGCATCCGTCAGGTTTGCGTCTTGTCTGAGGCAATAAAGGAGTCTTACCTGTGCCGATCCGAACCAAACCATATCTCGCCGAGCTAAGTCCGGCGCCGCCGCCGCGACTCGCGTCAGCCGAACCGTCGCTTGCCCGGTTGGGCGCCAATGAGAACCCGCTCGGCCCCTCGCCGCGCGCGCTGGCCGCAGTGCAGGCAGCGCTCGGCGCGATCCATCGCTACCCAGATGCCAGTGGCGCGGCGCTGAAACACGCGCTGGCCGGGCGCGCCGGGCTGAGCGCCGATCACGTGATGCTGGGCAACGGTTCTGACGAGTTGATCATGCTGATCTGCCACGCGCTGCTTGGCGTCGGCGATGAGGCGGTGTTGGCCCAGGGATCGTTCATCAGTTATGTCCGCCGAATCCAGGCGCAGGGCGCTCTTGCCCGTGAGATCCCGCTCCGCAACATGACTCACGATCTACCGGCGATGGCCGCAGCAGTGACCCCGCAAACCCGCCTGATCTTCGTCTGCAACCCCAACAATCCCACCGGCACGACAGTCGGCGCAGCCGAGTTGATGGCATTTCTCGATCAGATTCCTGATCACATCCTGGTCGTGGTTGATGAAGCCTATCTGGAGTTTATGACTCGACCAGATCCGCCCGATCTGCTGCCGCTGATCCGCAACGGGCGCGACAATCTGCTTTTGCTGCGCACCTTCGCCAAGATCCACGGTCTGGCCGGCCTGCGGCTGGGGTATGCGTTTGGTGTCCCGGCGCTGATCGCCTATCTTGAGCGCGCGCGGCCTGTGTTCAATGTGAATGCGCTGGCTCAGATTGCTGGCCTGGCAGCGCTTGATGACGAGGAACATCTCAGCCGGTCGCTGGCTCATGCCGCTGCCAGCCGCGCTCTGCTGGGCGACGGCCTCGGCGCGCTGGGATTGACGGTTATCCCCGGTGAAACCAATTTTATTGCGGTAGCGGTTGACAACGATCAGGAAGTAGCCGCTGAATTGCGTCTGCGCGGCTTTCTGGTGACGCCCCTCACCGGATGGGGTTTGCCCGGCTGGCTCCGCATCTCGTTCGGCACGGATGAGGAGAATCGGGCATTGATTGCGGCGATGCGTGAAGTGCTGACTACGCGAGCCCAGATCGCATCGTCGAAGGAGTGATACATGAGCGAGCCACAATCATCCATTTTCTGTCCCAATTGTGGGCGCAACGTGACCGAGCGAGACCGCTTCTGTCCTGAATGCGGCGCGCGGCTTCCTGAACGGAAAGCGTCGCCAGAACCGTCGGCAGCAGCGCCGCCCACCGTCGTCATCCCGCCCGACCAGCCCCCGGCTGCGCCGCCCACCGTCGTCATCCCGCCCGACCAGCCCCC
>FWPU01003533.1_pt1 | contig 39171 bp, 34 predicted proteins | sample 2228361 | NCBI WGS metagenome assembly FWPU01 (sample SAMEA103939777, study PRJEB20133) | metagenome | reverse complement strand
GGACCTGGGGGTCGATGAGGGCCTTGGGGACGGCCTGATGGCGCTGGAGCACCGGGCTGCCACACCAGCGGCAGGCCTGGGGACGGTCGGCAGGGAGGGGCTTGACCTGGGGAACGAGAAGCCGTAGTCTCATCCTGACAGCGCCTCCTTCTGTTTGATTGTTTATTCACCTCAACCATACCAGAAGGCAGGCGCTCTTTCTATCCCCCACAACCCACCAACCATGAACCAGTCACTACTTGACGGCGTAGAACGCGGCGTAGAGGGGCACCGGCAGATCGAGTTCGCGGACCTCGGAGAACCCTGCCCCGATGGCGAGGGATTCGACCTGCTGACGGTTGAGAAATCCGACGCCGATCCCGCCTTTGGCCAGCGACTGTGGGATTTCGTAGAAGAGGTCCATGTGGGCCAGCGTGGCCTGGTACGGCCCTGTGGCCTCCTCGACCCGGTCGGCGCCGCGCACTTCGGTGATGAGCAGGACGCCGCCCTCGACCAACGCCCGGCGCGCGTTCGCGAGCGCCGCCACGATGTCATCCATCTCGTGGAGCGCCGTCTGGATGTACACGAAGTCGAAGACGTTTTCAATGTTGAGATCTTCGGAGCGCATCACCTCGGCCGCGACGCGATCGGCCATGCCGGCCTGTTCGATGCGCTCGCGAGCGCGCGCGATGCTCGTCTCGTCTGGGTCGACGCCGGTGACGGTGCAGCCGGGGAACGCCCGGGCGAGGCTGAGGAGCCCGACGCCGGCGCCGCAGCCGAGCTCGAGGATCTTGCCGCCGCTGGACAAGCGATCCCTCAGGCCCGGGACGGCCGGCAACAACACGGCCGGTAGGTATACCTCGTAGGCCGCGCGGCTCAGCGCCTCGAGCGTCTCGACGATGTCGGGCCCATACTCGGCGAACGGGATGCCGGCGCCCGTACGGAAGTTCTCCAGCAGGCGGTCGATCTGGCGCGACTCGACGGCCAGGCTCAACGGGATGCCGGCCATGTAGTAGGGGTCGGTCTCGTCGAGGAGGAGGTCGGCCATGTGCGGCGCCAGGCGGAAGCGCTCGTTCGACGGGTCGTACGAAAGCAGTTCGCAGGCGTACGCTGCCTTGGCCCAGGCCGCGACGTAGCGGCCATCGAGCCCGAGGGTTGTCGCCAGCTCGGGGGCGGTCAGGCCCGCCGGCGCCGACCGCAGCGCCTCGAACAGCCCCAGTCGTAGGCCGAAGTAGGCCATCCGCAAGGCGGCGAACCCATGCGCCCACTCGAAGAAGCGACGCGCGCTCTCCTGCTTGCTCACCATGGCGGATCCGTTCACGAGAGCTCCCGGCGGGCCATTCTAGCACGGCCCGCCCGTAAGGGCCGGCCGCTTGTCAGGCTGGCCGGGCGGCACCACAATAGGTGCCACCCGGCGGCGCCGGGGCGAAAGGAGGTGCGTGATGGCGCTCGTCGAGCCGGACACACTGGAGCGCGAATTGCGCAAGCTCCAAGGCTGGGAACGGGGCGAGCACGAGATCGTCAAGACCTACCGCTTCAAGGACTTCAAGGAGGCCATGGCGTTCGTCAACGAGGTCGCCCGCGTGGCGGAGGCCCGCAATCACCATCCCGACATCCTGATTCAGTACAACCGGGTGAAGTTGACGCTCTCGACGCACGATGAAGGTGGCGTGACGGAGAAGGACCTCGCGATGGCCAAGGAGTGCGACGACCTCTTGTAAACGCGCCCGGCAGCGTGTTCACCCGGCGCGAAAGCGCATAAGATACGGCAGCGGGAAAGGCGCCGCTCCGCGGCGTTCAGTGAAGGAGGGTTCACGTGCTCGCATTGACCAGGAGGCTGGCAGCGCTCGCCATTGCGATGGTGGCGGTGACCGGCCTGACGTTCGCCGCCTGTGGCGACGAAGAAGAGGCGCCAGAAGCGAGCCCGACGGCCGCACCGACGGCGCCGGCGGGCGAAACGCCATCGGGCGCTATCGACATCAGCGGCATCCCCGAGCTGGAAGATGGCACGCTCGATGTCGGCTCCGACATCGCCTACGCTCCGATCGAGTTCTTCGAGGGCGACACGCCCGCCGGGTTGGACATCGACCTGGCGAAGGCCATCGCCGACGTGCTCGGCGTCGGCGTCGAGTTCCACAACACCGGATTCGACGCCATCATCCCGTCACTTCTCGGGAACCGCTTCGACGTCATCATGTCGGCGATGACGGTCACCGACGAGCGTAAGCAGCAGATCGACTTCGTCGAATACGCCAGCGTCGGCGTGGGGATCGTCGTCGCGAAGGGAAATCCCGAAGGCATCGAAACCGTCGAGGACCTCTGCGGGCGGACGGTCGCGGTGCAGGAAGGCACCATTCAGGTCGAAATCCTGGTCGCCCAAGACCAGGCGTGCCGGGACGCGGGCCAACAGGGGATCGAGATCCTGCGGTTCGGCACCGACCCGGAGGCGGTGGACCAGGTCAAGGCCGGCCGCGCCGTCGCGGTGCTGAACGACTTCCCGGTAGCGTTCGTGGCCGCTCAGGAGAACCCCGACACGCTCGAGGTGTTGGACACGCAGATCGACCCGGCGCCGTACGGCATCGGCCTGCGCAAGGAGAGCACCGCCTTGAAGAAGGCCATCGAGCAGGCGCTCGACCAGCTCAAGGCGGACGGCACGTATCAGGACATCTTCGCGAAGTGGAACATGGAATCGGCGGTGCTGGACTAGTCACGCCGATCGTTCCGTGCGCATGATCGAAGCCCGCGGGATCACCGCGGGCTTCGGCGTTCGATAGCGCGGCAGAAGGAGATAGCGGATGTTGTGGCTGCTTCAGAACCGGTTCGACTTCGACGTGGGCGTCGTGGGCGACTATCTGTTCGCCGACGTGATCTTGCGCGGCGTGTGGATCACGATTCAGCTTTCGGTGCTGAGCCAGGCCATCGGCATCGGGCTGGGGCTCATCGCAGCGATCATGAAGACGACCCGGAGCGTCACGCTGAACGCGATCGCGAACTTCTACATCTGGTTCTTCCGCGGCACCCCGCTGCTGGTGCAGCTCATCTTCTGGTTCACGGCGCTGCCGCGCCTCGTGGCGTATGACTGGGCGGTGCTGTCACCGTTTCAGGCCGCGCTGCTGGGGCTGAGCATCAACGAGGGCGCATACATGGCGGAGATCGTGCGCGCCGGTATTCAGTCCGTCGAGTCGGGTCAGCTCGACGCCGCGAAGTCGCTGGGCATGACGAACCTGATGGCAATGCGCCGCATCGTGCTGCCGCAGGCGGTGCGGGTGGTGATTCCGCCGACCGGGAACGAGTTCATCGCGATGCTCAAGAACTCGTCGCTCGCGTCGGTCATCGCGTTGCAGGAGCTGTTGGGTGCCTCCCGGGCGGTGTACGCGCGGAACTTCCGGACGCAGGAACTGCTGGCAGTGGCGTCGATCTGGTACCTTGCGATGACGACGGTCTTCAGCCTGGCGCAGGCGCGGCTCGAGGCATGGCTCAATCCCGAGGCCGCTCGCGAAGAGGGCCTGCTGGGACGGGCGCTACGCGCATTGGGAGAAAACATCCGTCTGCCACAGGCACGATGAGTGGCGATCCGATGGTCCGCGTGGAGAACGTCCACAAGCGCTTCGGAAAGCTCGAAGTGCTTCGTGGCGTGACGTTCGACGTCGCCAAGGGCGAGGTCGTCGTCATCATCGGCCCCAGCGGCTCGGGAAAGAGCACGCTGTTGCGGTGCATCAATCACCTTGAGGAGATTCACGAAGGGCGCATCTACGTCGACGGCGAGCTCATGGGTTACCACGAGCGCGGCGGACGCCTCGTGCCCGACCGCGAACCAGTCGTCGCCCGCAAGCGGGCGGCCATCGGTATGGTCTTCCAGCGGTTCAACCTGTTCCCTCACCTGACCGCGCTGGGTAACGTGATCGAGGCCCCCGTGCACGTCAAGAACGTGCCCAAGGAGGAGGCGGTGGAGCGTGGCAAGGCGCTGCTGGAAAAGGTCGGCCTCGGCGACAAGCTGCACGCTTACCCCGGTCAGCTTTCGGGGGGCCAACAGCAGCGCGTGGCCATCGCTCGCGCGCTCGCGATGGAGCCCAAGGTCATGCTGTTCGACGAGGCCACGTCGGCGCTGGACCCGGAGCTCGTGGGCGAAGTGCTCGAGGTCATGAAAGCGTTGGCCCGAGATGGCATGACGATGATCGTGGTCACCCACGAGATGGGCTTCGCCAGGGAGGTGGCCGACCGCGTCATGATGATGGACGCGGGCGTCATCATCGAAGAAGGGCCGCCGGACCAATTCTTCGAAGCGCCGCGCCACGAGCGCACGCGCTCCTTCCTGAGTCGGATCCTGTAAGGACGGACGATGTCCGAGCCGATCCCCGCCGCCCAGGAGCCCCGACGCCCGACACCGCAGCCGGCGCTTCCGCTTCCCGAACTCGATACGCCCGAAGCGCCGCCCCCGAAGCGGCGACGCCGCTGGCTGCTCTACGGAGTGCTCGCCGCGGTGGCGTACGCTGTGCTGGCGCTCGCGACGTTCGTGCAACCGGTGCCGATGCCCTTCACGTCTGTGGGCCTGACGGCGCCGCTGCCGTTCCCCGCGACGTGGCTGTTCGGCCTGCCCGACGAGCCGTTCACGGTGCTCATCGTCGGCCTCGACCGGCGGCCCACACAAACGGGGCCCTCCCGTACCGACACCATCTTGCTCGTTCGTGTCGACCCTGGCCGAAACCGGGCCGGCCTCCTCAGCGTTCCGCGCGACTCGCTGATGCGGATTACGCTGGACGACGGCTCGGTGATCCAGGATCGGGTGAACACCGCCTTCGTGTACAACTGGAGCTCAGAAGACCCGTCCGCTGGGCCGCGGGCGCTCGCCCGAGCGCTCGAGGACAACCTCGGAGTGCATGTCGACCACTACATCGTCTTCGACGTCTTCGGGGCGGCGGACCTCATTGACGCCTTCGGGGGCGTGACCGTGGTCAATGACGAGGAGTTCGGACAGGACGACTACTCTGCCGACGACGTCAACGTGGTTCCCCAGTACTTCCCAGTGGGTAAGCTCCATCTCGACGGGTACCAGGCGGTGGCGTTCGGCCGCATCCGCGAGGGGACGACGGACTTCCGACGCATCGAGCGGCAGCAGATGGTCGCGCGAGCCCTCATCGAAAAAGCGGCCTCGCCGGCCGCGCTGTGGCGGGCGCCGGGGATCTGGTCGGCGTACCGCAGGGCCGTGGACACCGACCTCAGCATGCGGCAGTCGGCGGGCCTGCTCGCGCTGCTGAAGCGAATGGACGACCGGCTCGTGACGCGTTCGCTCGGCGACGCTGCGGTGTCGTGTTCCTGGTGCGAGGCGTCGATTCAGCTCCTGGATCCGGACGAGACGGAGCGGATCGTGGCCGAGGCGTTCGGGGACGAAGAAAGCGGCGCCCGCGCCGCCGCGCTCCTGCGAGCGGCCGGCGTCACGCCCTGAAGCCGACCGACCTCAGGCTTCGCGCCCGCAGTAGTCGCACCACGTCCGCTGACGCCAGCGCTTCCATCGGTGCACGCCGAATCCGCCGATGTGGAGGTGCATCAGGTCGCGGAGCAGCCGCTGGAGGATCATTCGCGGGGCAGCCCCAATCCCCGCATGGCGATGATGTTTCGCTGCACTTCGGAGGTCCCGGCCGCGATCGTATAGGACACCGCAGCGAGGTAGTACCGCTCGATCGCGCCGCGCAAGGGCACCCAAGGCGATCCTCGGGACAGGACGCCGGCGAGCCCAAGGACGCTCATCGCCGACTGGGAAAACCGCTGTTGAAGCTCCGTCCCGTAGAGCTTCGAGATGGACGCCTCGGCGTTGGGCACCATCCCCTTGCTCTGGAGCCAGGCGACGCGATAGGCGAGCAACCGGCCCACCTCGAATTCGATCTTGAGCTCAGCGAGGCGATGGCGGACCTGGGGGTCCGCCACGAGGGGCACGCTTCCGCGCCGAGCTTCCCGCGCGAAGCGGACCAGGTCCTCGTAGAGCCGATACGCGAACATGATGCGGTGGATCCCGCTACGTTCGAAGTCCAGCGTCGTTGTCGCCACGTACCAGCCGCGGTTGAGTTCGCCCACGAGATTCCGGCGGGGGATGCGTACGTTGTCGAGGAACAGCTCGTTGAAATTCGACGCGCCCAGCATGTTCACCAGGGGCCGGATCGTGATGCCGGGCGACCTCATGTCCATGAGGAAGTAACTGATGCCCTTGTGCTTTGGCGCATCGGGGTCCGTGCGCGCGAGCAGGATGCACCAGTCGGCGCGGTGGGCGTTCGAGGTCCAGATCTTCTGGCCGTTGACGATGAAGTCGTCGCCATCGGCCACGGCGCGCGTCTGGAGCGACGCGAGATCGGAGCCGGCGCCGGGTTCCGAGAAGCCCTGGCACCACGTCTCCTCGTTGCGAGCGATGGGCGGCAGAAAGCGACGCTTCTGTTCCTCGGTCCCGTGCAGCATGAGGGTCGGTCCGACCATTTGGACGCCGAGGCTTCCGGCGCCGGGCGCACGGTGATACGACATCTCCTCGTTGTAGATGAGCTGCTGCATGGGGTCGGCGCCGCGGCCGCCATATTCGACGGGCCAGGCCATGGTGAGCCAGCCGCGTTCCACGAGCTTGCGCGTGAAGCGCCGCGCGACCTCAGCCACGGCTTCGTCGGCTTCCTCGCGATCGTTGCGGTTGTCGGCGCCCCACTCGGGCGGCAGCTCATCCCGGAGGAAGGCGCGCAACTCTGCGCGGAAGGCCTCTTGCTCTGGCGTGAACCGAAAGTCCACGGCGTCCTCTCGTCCAGGCTCGCGGCCGTCAGCGTCCTTGGAACCGCGGCGGCCGGTTCTCGATGAACGCTCTCGGCCCTTCGCGCGCGTCTTCGGTGGTTTGCGCGATCGCCATGGCGTGGCCTGCGGCCTCCAGCGCCTCGGCGAAGGTCGAGTCGAGCCCGCGGTAGACCAGGCGCTTCGCGAGCTGGATGGCGACGGCCGGTCCCTGCGCCAGGCGCCGCGCGAACTCCAGGGTCGCTGGGAGCAGCTCGTCGGGCGGGTAGACGCGGCTCACGTAGCCGCAAGCCAGCGCCTGCTGAGCGTCCATGAAGTCTCCGGTCCAGATGAGCTCGAGGGCCTTCGACACGCCGACGATGCGGGGCAGCAAGTAACAGCCGCCGTCTCCCGGCACGAGCCCGACGTTGACGTACGACATGGCGAAGCGCGCCGTCGCCGACGCGAAGCGAATGTCGCACATGCTCGCCATGTCCATGCCCGCGCCCACGGCGGCGCCGTTGATCGCGGCGATGTACGGCTTGTCCAAGAGTTGGACGGCTCGCGGCACCGCGTGCACACCTTCGCGAAGCCAGTTGCGGCGGTCGGCCGCCGACACAGGGCCTTCGGAGCGCGCCAGCTCGCCCACGCCGGAGCCGCCACGCAGGTCAGCCCCGGCGCAGAACCCGCGGCCGGCGCCGGTCAGCACCACCGCGCGGACGTCCGCATCCCGGCGCGCGTCCTCCAGCGCCTCCGCCCACTCGCGAATCATCACATCCGTGAACGCGTTCATGCGCTCGGGGCGGTTCAGCGTGATGACGGCGACGCCCGCGTCCTTCTCGTACAGAATCTGCTCGAACGCCATCGGCCTCGAATCTCCAGCGTGGGAACGGGAACCGTGGGGCCATTATCGGCGACCGTAGGTCTCAGTCAAGGTGCGGCCGGCCCTGCTACTGTCGGACGAACACGGCGCCGCGTCCGTCGATATCGACCTCCCGCCAGCCATCGGCGACGCGCAATGCGCGGGCTAGCTTCGACGCGTCGTGAATGAGCACGACCTCGATGCCCCATCGGTCGAGGACGTCCTGCCAGTCGGAGTCGGCCCGCGCTGCGTGCACGTATTCGTCGATGAACGGCCCCCGGTAGAAATCGGTCCGCCCGTCGATGAACACGGGGACGTCGGGATAGCCTTGGGCGATGAGGTAGCCTCCCCACGTGTAGTCGTTGAACAGCCGCTCTCCGGGATGGTGCTCCGCGACGTACCGCAAGGCGGCTTCGGGGTACCGCGATTCCGACGGCGCTCGTAGGGAGATGGTATCGGACACCCGGTAGCCGACGGACAACGCGACGACGAAGGCCGCGAGCGCGGGCAGCGCGGCCATCGGCAGGCGCATCGTCGTCCCCGAGTCAGACTGCGCGCTGGCGAACGACCAGCGCCGCGCGAGCCCGGGGCCGGCGACAGCGGGCAACAACAGCGCCACGTAGGGTGCGTTGCGCAGCGCCTGGAGGCCGAGAGCGATGACGGCCAGCGTTACGAGCCACAAGAACGGCCGTGGCTTCCCGCGCGACAGGAGGGAGAGGCCGAGGCCGATCATGGCGAGGAACATGGGCCAGAGGATGGGTGCTCGCGGGTCGGGGCGCTGCCACTCGGCGATGAGCCGGAGCTGGTCCGCGTCCTCGAGGTAGCGCAGGGGATACGCCAGCAAGGCCGGGCCCTGCGGGTTCGCCATCGCGGCCAGTCCGCACGCCAGTGCCACGAGGATCGGCTCGCGCAGATCCGCTCGGCGGCCCCGCAGGCGGTCGTAGATGGACGCGGCGATCCAAGCGCCGAGCGGGACGAATCCGTAGACGAACCCCAAGTGGAGGTTCGCCCACAGCGCCATGAGCGGCGGCAGCGCCCACACGGGCGCCGACGCCGATTCCGTCCTCCGATGAATCGTGGCGACGAACACCGCGAAGAGGAGCCAGCTCAGCGCCTGCGGCCGCACCGTGACGTAGAACGACATCACGATGACCGAGACCAGCGTCAGCAGGGCGAGCGGCTTGGTGCCCGCGCCGCCCCACCGGCCGAGTACGTAACCGATCCCCAGCGCTGTGATCGCGGCCCCCACGAACAACACGACGTTGGCCCAGTATCCGAGCGTCGACTGGACGACGTAGATGATGGCCTCGGAGAGCCACTCATGGGCGACCCAAGGCTCGCCGGCCCGCGTCCAAGAGAACGGGTCGTGCCGGGGGATGCCGGAGTGGACGACCAGGTCGCCCGTGCGCAGGTGCCACCAAAAGTCCGGGTCGACGGGCCGCACCAGCGGAATCGCCAGGAGAATGGCGAAGAGGACCGCGAGCTGCGCGCGCGAAATGTGCGTTCGAACGCGGAGCAACCGGGCGACGCGCCACGGTCGGTCGACTCGGGTCGCTCGCGCTCTCTGGATCGCGCGCTCGGGGGCCGTCAAGGGCTGCGCTCCTCGTCGGTACACACGCTGTACGGTCGACGGTACACCACTCCTCCCGAGAACTCCAAACGCTCGCTGTAGGCCGTGGACAGATCGCTGGCCCAGGGCACCGGGAAGACGTTCCGCTTCGGAACGACCAACATCGCGGGAGGACACCGAAGCAACTCCGCGCGCATGGCTGTCCCGCGCTTCGTGTCTACCACGAGAGGAACGCTGTAGAAGTACTTCTGTTGCGGCTGGCGGCCGGCGGCGGCGTTCGCACTCGCGCGCGAGGATTCGTGAGGCGCGAGGCAAAACCAGACGACGCATGCGCCGATAGTACCATTGGAATGAACGGCATCGGCGTTGGGTGTACGGTCGCGCTCGGAATCGGTATCGGGATGCGGATCGCCGCGCCTGCGGGCTTCGATCCCCTCGAAGTCGTGACGTCGATGGCGTTCTACGGGCTCTTGTCCGGCTTCCTGGTGCACGTGTACCAGTTCGCCCTGGCCGGGTTTCGCTTCCCCACGCGCCGGCGCTGAACGCCTCAGGTCTTTCGCAGCTCAGGAGGCGGCGCCGCTTCCGCTGGTGGTGCCGGCGTGGGTACCCGTTCGATCTTGACGAGGACCTCGTGCGCGCCAAGAGCGAGGCGGTCGCCGTCTTCGAGTACGGCCCAGTCCACTGCGCGGCCGTTGACGACGGCAGGGCGGGCGCGATCGAGGCTGTGGGCCATGAGATGTTCGCCGCGCCACCAGATGCGCACGTGTTCGTCGAGGACGCCCGGGTCCTCCGTGAGGCGAAGCCCACAGGTCCGCCCGCTTCCCAGGGTCACGGCCACGTCCTCTACTGCCACGTGCAGACCGCGGTCGGGTCCTGCGGTCACGGTCAGGATGGCGCGCCCTCTACGCAGTTCGACGGGCGTGCGCGTCTGTTCCGGGAGCTCCACCGGTCCGATACGCCCGGCGGGCCCTGCCGTGCGCCGCCGACGCCGCCAGACGTAAAAGGCGCGCGCCGCGATTGTCGCGAGCGAGAGCCCCGCAATCGCACCGACCACGTAGAGAATCGGACTGACGCCGCGGGCCTCTTGGGGTTCCGGCGCGGGCGTCGGCACAGCGGTCGGCGCGGGCGGCGCCGGAAGCGTCAGGGATAGTTGGACCTCATCGCTCAGGGCCGAGCCTTCGCGGGGTAGCGTGACCGTGAGGACGGGCGCGCGGTCGGTGAAATCTTCCGGCAAACGGATCGTGAGCTCGTACTGGCTCCGGAGGAGCGTGCTGATATAGTCGTAGACCCCCGGCAGATCGGCCGTCTCCGCCGGGAAGAAGCGCCCTCGCGTGATGGCAGCGAGCTCCTCCAGGAAGGGTCGGTCGATCTGGCCGCCGAGCCCTACGACGAAGAACGGCACGCCGGCCGCTCGCGCCGAGTCGAGCGCTTCCTGCCGGGTGGAGACGCTGCGACCACCGAAGTCCTGCCCGTCCGACAGCAGCACGACCGCATGACGAGGCGCCTCGGCGCCGCTCGCGACATAGGCCGAAATGCGCACTGCGTCGTAGAGCGCTGTGTTTCCCGTCGCCACCAGCCCGTCGATCTGCGCAGCCAGCGCGGCGCGGTCCGACGTGAACGGATTGCTCGTGTCGACGCCGTCGGCGAAGGGGATGATCTTGGCCGTGTCCTGGGGCGCGAGCTGGTCGACGAACGCTCGGGCGGCCGCCTTCGCCTGCACGATGGCCCCCGATTCGGCCATACTGCCGCTCACGTCGATGGTGAGGACGACGCCGAGGGGGATGCGCGCGTCGACGATGGTGCGCTCGGCCTCGACGACGGCGGAGGTGCCGTTGACGGTGGCGACGAACCCGCGCGCGTCAGCGATGGGTTGCCCTCGCTCGTCGAGTACCTGCACGAGGGCCGTTACGACACGTTGGTTCGGGGGTTCGCCCTGTCGCCATTCGACGATGGTGAGCTCGCCAGCCTCCTGCGCGAACGCAGCGGTCACAGCGAGTGCCAGGATCAGCGCCACAGCGGCGGTCAAGTGCGGCAACGACGGTTTCATCCCTTACGACAACGATTGACGCAACGAAAGTGTACATGCCGCGCGGCCGGCGAACAGGTCGTCTCGAGCGGAGGCCGGATCGGGGAGTTCCCGCGCCGGGATTCGGCTCCTCCCCGACGGCGCGTACGCGGCCGGGCGACGACAATGGCGCCGTACGCGAGCGCCGAAGCGGGAGGGAGCGCGTGCTCTGGGAGAACGGCGTCGTCGGTGTGGTCGGTCTGGGCGTGGTCGGATCCGCTGTTGCGACATGGTTCGAGCGGCAGGGGCGGCGCGTCGTGGTGTACGACCCGCCAAAGGGCTTCGACGAACCGAACGTGCTGGGCGAGGCGGACGTGGTGTTCGTCTGCGTGCCAACGCCGTACGGCGAGCACGGCTACGACGGGTCAGCGCTGGAGGCAGCCGTCAATGCCATCCCGCCGGGGCCCGCCATCGTCGTCAAGTCGACCGTGCTTCCGGGCACTACGGAGCGGCTGCAAGCGGAGCATGCCGACCGGGTGTTCCTGTTCAATCCCGAATTCCTGCGCGAACGTACCGCCGAAGAAGACTTCGTCCGCCCCGACCGGCAGATCGTCGGGTACACCGGGCGCAGCCGTCCCTACGCAGAGGCGCTCCTGGCATCGCTGCCGGCGGCGCCCTACGCTCGGATCATGCCCGCTACGGACGCCGAACTCGTGAAGTACATGACCAACGCGTTCCTAGCGCTGAAGGTCGTCTTCGCGAATCAGTTCTATGACCTCTGCGAGCGGCTGGGCGCCGACTACGATCTCGTCCGCGAGGGGGCAGCCGCAGATCCGCGTATCGGGCCGTCGCATCTCGACGTCCTGGATGGCGGCGAGCGCGGCTACGGCGGCAAGTGCCTCCCGAAGGACATGAAGGCCCTGATCGATTTCGCCACGACCTTGGGCGTCCCGCTCCGCCTCCTGCGAACCGCGGATGCGCTCAACGACCGGCTGCGCGCGAGGGAGACGTCCCGCCGGGGTGAGACGCAGCTCCTGGCGGAAGCGGTCGGGCTGCCATCGGCTCGCCGTGCGGCCTGAAGGTCACAACGACAGGATGTGGACCGTCGTCGCCGCGGCCTCGCCGCGCACCATGCCGCCGCCGTTCTCGGTCATGCCCACCTTGGCGCCTTCCACCTGGCGATCGCCCGCCTCGCCGCGAAGCTGCAACCAGATCTCGTAAATCTGCGCAACGCCCGTCGCGCCGACGGGATGGCCCTTTGCTAGTAGACCGCCGCTCGTGTTCACGGGAAGTCGTCCGCCGAGCTCGGTGACGCCTTCATCGATCAACCGTCCGCCTTCGCCCTCGGCGCAGAGGCCCAGCTCTTCGTAGAGGAGAAGCTCAGCGGGCGCCGAGGCGTCGTGGACCTCGAGCACATCGAGGTCAGCGGGACCGAGCCCCGCCGTCTCGTATGCCTGGCGCGCTGCACGGGCGGCGATCCCGCCGTCTTGCGCACGCGTATCGGAGCCCGAAACGAGGACCGACGCCCGTACCCAGACCGGCTTCGTGGTGTACTGGGGAGCCCCGTCGGCGCTCACGAGGATGGCCGCCGCGGCGCCGTCGCCGATGGGCGCACACATGAGACGCGTCAGAGGCTCCGCGACCATCGGCGACGCCAGGATGTCTTCGAGGCTGTACCGCTCGCGGTACTGGGCATGGGGGTTGAGGCTCCCATTGAAGTGGTTCTTCACCGCGACGCGGGCGAACTGTTCCTTCGTGGTCCCGTACTTGGCCATGTGGTTCCGCGCCGCGGAGGCGTAGATGTCCATGAAGAGACTGCGCGAGGTGCCCGCGCCGCTCTCCACGCCTGCCTTCTGCTCCGACGGTGGCTTGAGCTGCTGCACGATCTGCCGGAGCTGCTCGACGTCGACGCCGGCGCTGAACGCCTGCATCGTCCGCAGCTTGTCGCCCGTGTACATCTTCTCGACGCCGACGGCCAACGCGACGTCGTAGAGGCCCGAGGCGACGTACAGCCACGCGAGCTGGAACGCCGTCGACGAGCTCGCGCAGGCGTTCTCGGTGTTGACCATGGGGATCTTGTCGATGCCCATCTCGCGCAGCACGACCTGCGCGCGGATGCACTCCTGCCCGGTGATGATGCCCGCGGCAGCGTTGCCGACGATGGCGACCTGGAGGTCGCGCTTGTCCATCCCGGCGGCGTCGAGGGCCGCGGTGACCGCCTCTCTCGTGAGCTCCTTGAGGCCGCGGTCCTCATACTTGCCGAAGCGGGTCATTCCTGCGCCGACCACGGCGACGTTGCGCATGGGGTGGTCCTTTCCTCGCTCAGAGTTGCTCTGCCGCCTTGAGCGACACCATCTCGTTCGTTCCGTCCATGATCTGCAGCAGCTTGGCGTCCCGGTAGAACTTCTCGACGGGATGCTCCTTCGAGATACCATAGCCGCCGAAGATCTGCACCATGTCCGCCGTGACCTTCATCGCCATGTCGCTCGCGACCGTGCGCGCGGCCATGGCGGTCGGCAAGTGCGGCTTGCCGATGCTCATGAGCCAGGAGGACCTCCACAGGAGCGCCCGCGCCGCCTCGATCTGCCGGTAGGCGTCGAACAGCTTTAGCTTGACCGTCTCATGCTGGAAGATGACGCGCCCGCCTTGCACCCGCGTTCGGGCGTATGCCAGCGCCTCCTCGTACGCTGCGCGAGCGACGCCGACCGCGAGCGTCCCCACGGCCGTGTTTCCGCCCGTCACCATGCGCTCGAGCATCGCCCGGTAGCCGGGACCGGGCGGAAGGACCATGAACTCGGGATCGATGCGGACGTTGTCGAAGAACACCTCAGCTTGGTTGAGCGCACGCAACCCGAGCTTATTCAGCGGTTTCCCGCGGCTGATGCCCGGAAGGTCGCCGGGAATCGCGAACGTGGCGGTGCCTTCCATCCCCTGGGTGGGGTCGAGGTTCACCATGATGAGCAGCGCGTCGGCCATCCAGCCGTTGCTCACGAACGCGGACTTGTGCCCGTTGACTACATAGGCGTCGCCGTCCTTCACGACGGTGGTGTCCAGGCTGATGTCCGGCTTCCCGAACTGGAAGATGTCGGAGCCATGCTCGGGCTCGGTGATGGCCCAGGCGCCGCTATGGGCACCCTGAGTGTCATTCACGAACGCATCCAGGTACTCCCGATAGAACGGGTGACGGTCGGCGGCCATGGCGGCGCGGCCGGCGATCATGGGCGCGACCAGGAAATGGCTGGCCAGCCCAGCGTCGCCCACCGCCATTTCCTCGAGGACCACCAGGTTGGTCATCGGCGGCGCTCCCAGCCCTCCGACCTCCTTGGGCAGGTTCATCTTGTGGAACCCAATCTCGTAGCCCTGACGGAGCACCCGTTTCATCGTGTCGCTGGTGTACGCGACCTCGGGGTCGGGGATGCGGTCGAGCTCGATGCCTGCGGGTCGCAACACGGTGCGCGCGAACTCGCGGGTCATGTCGCGAATCTTCTCGACCTCCTCCGGAAGGGAAAAGTCCACCATGGCCGAGCCTCCTGCCGCGGTTGTGCTGACGGGCGGCGGTAGGGTACAAGCGGCGTCGTCCGGAGGATACGGTCGAGCGTCCCGACCGGGCAGGCCGAACGGCCCGGCGTGGGATTAGGCGGCCCGGGCGCGGCCGTGAAGGGACGGGAGGGCGCGGCGCCGGTAGAGCCGGAGCATCGCCTCGGCGACGCGGGGGCTGAACTGCCGTCCCGCGCACGCCCGGATTTCGCGCATCGCTTCTTCGACGGTGAGCGCCGGGCGATAGGGGCGGTCGCTGGTCATGGCGTCGAAGGCATCGGCGACGGCGACGATGGTCGCGGCCTCGGGGATCTCGTCGCCCGCAAGGCCGTCCGGATAGCCCGAGCCGTCCCACCGTTCGTGGTGCGAGCGGGCGACCGCCGCGGCGAGCTCGAATCCCCGGTGGCCGGCGAGGAGCTCTGCGCCCCACACGGTGTGCTGCTTCATCAGCTCCCAGTCCTCGTCGGTGAGAGGCCCCGAACCGGAGAGCACCGCGTCAGGAACGCGAATCTTGCCGATGTCGTGAAGGACCGCCGCCAGCCCGAGCATGCGCGCGTCTTCCTCGGAATGGCCGAGCTCGAGGGCGAGCGCTTCCGTGAGCGCGCGGATGTTCTGAAGGTGCAGTCCGGTGACCTGGTCGCGCGCCTCCGCCGCTGCCGCCAGCATGAGCACGGTCTCGGCCTGCGACTGCTCGAGACGGGCCGATGCGGACTGAAGCTGTTCCACGAGCGTGGCCATTCGCACGATGGCGGTGACCTGCGTGGCCACGGCGAGAAGAAACTGCGCGTCCCGGGGCCCGAAGGCGTGCTCCCGCTTGCTGGCGACGGCGAGGATGCCAATGAGTTGGTTCTCCCAGAGCATGGGCACGGCGATAGCGGACTTGAGGTTGGCCGCCTTCAGGAGTGCCCGCTGCTCGGGGATGATCCGCTCGTCGTTCCAGGGGTCGTCGAAGACGATGGGCTTGCGCGTCCGTTCGAGAAGTTCCCGGACCGGGTGGAGCTGGTGGCTCTCGCGTTGGGTCAGGTTCCACGCCTCCACCAGGTCCTCGGGGGCGCGGGCGAACGTGTTCGCCGCCACCACGGGCGTGGCGGGCCTGCTCACCAGCGCGAAGTTCACCGCATCGTAGCCCGCCCCTACCGACAATCGGTGCGACACGAGACGCAGTTTGTCCTCGAGGCGACCGGGCGAGGTGAGGAGGGGTACGATCTCGCCCACAACCTTGGCGGCCCTGTCTGCCGCGAGCGTCCACCCGCCGTAGGCGGACGCCGCCGTGCCGCGCCCGAGGGTACGTTGGCGCTTCGCGGCGTACATGGCGCTGTCGGCGAGACGCACCAGGTCTTCGGCCGTTTCGGCCTCTTCTGGATAGACGGCGATCCCCGCCGCCACGGTCACGGGAAGCACGGCTCCCGATTCGCTGTCCGTCACTCTGGCGTCGCGGAGTCGTTCCGTGACCCTGGCGCGGTACTGCTCGGCGGCGGCACGGCCCGCGCCGGGCAAGATGACGATGAACTCGTCGCCCCCGTAACGGCCGATGACGGCGCCGTCCTCGCGCAGGGCGTCGGCCACCGTCCTGAGGATGACGTCGCCGATGTGATGGCCGAAGGTGTCGTTCGCCGTCTTCATGCCGTCGATGTCGACGACCAAGACGGCCAGCGGTTCGCCCACGGCAGCGCGGTCGATGCACTCGTGCAGCGCATCTGTGATGGCAGCGTGGTTGAGGGCCCCGGTCAGCGGATCGCGACGCGCTTGCTCACGCAGTGTCTCGAGCGCGCGGATGCGCTCGGTCACGTCCGTCGCGACGCCGATGACTTCTTCCACTTCGCCGACGCTGTTCCGAACCGGCAGGTAGTGTGTCTCGAAGTGGAGGCCGTTGACCGCCACGGTCGCCGTGACCTGTTCCCCGGCGAGCGCCCGCTTGAGGTTGTCGGCGATGGCCGGATACTCGCGGTACACCTCGAACGCGGACATCCCGACGACCTCACCGGCGCGCAGCCCCAATGTTTCGAGGCCTTTGCCTTCCGAGATCGTAAAGGTGCCTTCGCGGTCCACGGCGAAGAGCACGATGGGGGCATTGGCGACGACCGCGCGGAGCCGCTCTTCGCTCGCGCGCAGCGAACGAAACGCGCGCTCGCGCTCCGTGACGTCGAGGGCGACGCCGATGACCCCCGCGACCTCGCCGGCGCGGTTCGTCACCGGCACGTACCTGGTTTCCAGGAAGAGGTCCCGAAACGGCTCCACGGCGGTCACCACTTCGCCGGCGAGCGCGCGTTCCACGTTGCGCACCGCATCGGGAAGGTTCGCCAGCGCCTCACGATATGGCTTGCCCGCGACCGCCTCGGGGCAGAAGCCCGCCCGGGCCGCGAGCGACCCATCGACGAGCCGGAAGGTGCCGTCGGCGTCGATGGCCGCGAGGAGGATGGGCGCGTTGGCGAGGACGGCCCGGAGGCCCTGCTCCGTTCGTTCGCGCGCCCTGTCGGCCCGTAGGCGTTCGATCTCCGCGGCGGCGCGGGCGGCGAAGATGCCGAGAATCGCAGCGGCGGCGCTGTCGGCCTTCAGGGGGCGAGCGTCGAGCACGCCCAGCACGCCCAGCGGCTCGCCCGATGCGTTCTCGAGCCGGGCGCCGATGTAGCTCTCAGCCGGCGCTCCCAGGATCTCGTCGCACTGGGGATATCGCGCCGACAGGCGCGAGCGTACCGCGTACCGCCCGCGCTTCAACGCAATGGCACAGGGCGTACCCGCGACCCCGTACTCGAAGGGCTGTCTCGCCTCGCCGTCGACGGTGATCGCGAGGAGCCGCATGCGTTCGCCGCCGCGCGCCAGCTCGGCGGCGAAGGCGCAACGGACGCCGAGCGCTGCCGCGAGATGCGTCGTGAGCGATGAGAAGAAGTCCCTACCGACCGCGCTGGACGTACCCTCGACGAGTGTCCGGAGAAGCTGGTTGACCCGTGTAGTTCCCGAGTCGCGCCGACCCGTTGACCTCATGTCACGTCCTTTCCGACCGCGCGACATAACGATACGGCTCACGGCGAGCCGCTGTACCTTTTCAAGTATCGGCCGGGTGACGCTTCGGCTTGAATCTGGTGGCGGGTTCGGTCATCGTACGGTTCGAATTCAACGTGAACGCAGGAGTCACCACCATGCCCGACGATCGTTCGGCGCCGAGACCATTCGCACTGCACTGGGGAAGCGGCCACATCGCCGAGGAAGCGTCGTTCACGGGGCCGTACCACGAGCCCCGCATCCAGCTCCTCGAATTCACGGACGGACCGGCGGCCGGCTCGTTGGCGGTTCGGTTCTGCTTCTACGATCTCAGGGGGCGCTTCCAGCGAAACCCGCTCGTGGTGGACGAACAGGCCATCGACGGCCTCCGCGCGGCGCTCCGCCAGGCGCCGCGCCTCCGGGCGCTCCTGCGCCGCCTCGTCGAGTGACACCGAGGGGTCGAGAGCGGCGCGCGGCGGCCGATACTACCTACAGAGCTAGCGGCGATCTGCACTCGAGTGGAACGACGAGTATGTGGTTGTTCAAGCGAGAACGTGGCAGCGCACCTCCCTCGCCCTCTGACTCGGCCATCCTCCCTGACACGATCGACCCGTCCCTGCGGCTCGCGAGCCGCGAGGAGTTCGTCCGGGCCGTCGAGGAAGCCATTCGGCGTGCGCGCGAAGACGGTGCTGCGTGCGCCATCGTGGCGTGGGAGCTGCGCACCTTGCCCGGGGAGAAGGTCGATCCGGAAACGGCGGCGCGGAGCGCCCGTCTCCTAGTGCGGCGCCTCCGCGCTGAGGACGTGGTCACCCGGTACGACGAGCGCCACTACCTGGCGCTCGCGGCCGAGGCGGACGAAGCGAGCGCCCGGTCGGCGGCGTTCCGGTTGAAGCGCGACCTCGGACTCGCGTTCCCGCAGGCAGGGAAGTGGCTAGCGGGCACCGCCGCCTACCCCCGGGACGGGGAGACGGCCGAGGCGCTCATCGAGGCGGCGCTACGCGATCTCGAGGAAGACCTCTGGCGCTGAGGCCGCGCTCGAGTTCGTCCATCCACGAGGCAGCGTCGAAGGTGCCGCCCAGCGCGGGCGCGAGCCACCGCTGCGCCGCGGCGGCGAAGCCATTGGGGACGTGAAGCCGCTCCGTATCCAGCTCGGGTAGCCGGGGGATGGCTCCGAGAAGCGGCGCTCGCGCCAACCGGATCATCTCGGCGGGGTTCGTGGCCGACGCGAGGTCCGGTTCTTCCGGGACCCCTGAGATGACGATGCCCGCGACCTCGATGCCCCGCGCTCGTGCGGCCTCGACGGTGAGCGCCGTGTGGTTCAGCGTGCCGAGGCCAGGGCGCGCGACGACGAGCGCCGGAAGCCTCAGATCGCGGGCGAGGTCGGCCATCAGGTAACCGTCGGCGAGGGGCACGAGCAGGCCGCCGGCGCCTTCCACGAGGACCGAGTCCGCGCCTTCCGAAAGGCGCGCGTACATGTCCACGAGACGGGACGCCTCCACGCGGGTCCCCTCGAGGCGGGCCGCGACCGCGGGCGCGAGCGGCTCCCGCAGGCGGTACGCGCAGGCGGTGCGCAGCAGCCCGACATCGCCCGCTGCCGCGCGCACGAACTCGAGGTCTCCGGGCTCGTCGGGCCCGACGCCGGTCTGCGCCGGCTTGTAGACGGCCGTCCGCCGGCCCGCGGCCACCGCCAGGGCCGCGATGGCAGCGGTGACCACCGTCTTGCCGACGCCCGTATCGGTGCCGGTGACGAAGAGCGCGAGGCGGTTACCGCCCATCGAGCTGTACCTCGGAGCGGGCGTCGGCGAACGCCGCCAACGCGCGGTCGATGTGCTCATCAGCGTGCGTCGCCATGGGCGTGACCCGCAGGCGGCTGTGCCCCTCGGGGACCGTTGGCGGGCGGATGGCAGGACAGAAGATGTCGCGGCGCATGAGCGCTTCTGACAGCGCGACGGCGTCTCGGGCGCCGCCGATGACCACGGGAACGACGGCGGATTCGGTGGGCAGCACCCGATACCCCATGGTTTCGAGGCCGCTCGCGAGCCTCTGCGCGAGCGCGAGCACGCGCGCGCGGCGCCAAGGCTCGCGCTCCACGAGGTCGAGCGCAGCGAGCGCCGCGCCCGCGGCGGCGGGAGGTAGCCCTGTGGTGAAGACGTAGGCGCGCGCCCGATTGCGCAGATAGTCGACGAGCCCGCGAGACCCGGCGACGAATCCACCGACCGACCCCAGTGCCTTCGACAGCGTCCCCATGATGATAGGGACACGCCCTTCCACGCCGAAGCGCTCGACGGCGCCCGCGCCTCTCGCGCCGAGGAGGCCGGTCGCGTGGGCTTCGTCCACCATCAGCATCGCGCCGTAGCGCTCGGCGAGGTCGGCCAGCTCCGGCAGTGGCGCGAGGTCGCCGTCCATGCTGAAGACGGCGTCGGTGACTACCAGGCGTCGACGGACGCGGGCGACGTCGTCGCGGAGAAGCGCTTCGAGGTGGTCGACATCGCGATGTCGGTAGATGCGGACGGTTGCGCGCGACAGACGGCACCCGTCGATGATGCTCGCGTGGTTCAGTTCGTCGCTGTAGATGACATCGCCGGGGCCGGCCAACGCGGTGATGGTCCCCACGTTCGCCAGATATCCCGAGCCGAACACGATGGCGTCCTCCGTTCGCTTCAGCGCCGCGAGACGGCGCTCCAGCTCGCGGTGCAACGTCACGTCGCCCGACACGAGGCGCGACGCGCCGGCGCCCGCGCCGTAGCGCTCGATGGCCTGGATGGCGCCGCGCTTGACGCGAGGGTCGGACGCCAGGCCGAGGTAGTCGTTGGATGCGAACAGGAGGACGCGGCGCCCAGCGATGGTGACCTCGGGTCCGGGCGGTCCGTCGACGGTGTTCGGCGCGCGGTACAGTCCGGCACGCCGCAGGGAGTCGAGCTCCTCATCGATCCAGGCGAGCGGGTCGGTCGCCGTGGCCTGCGTCATCGACCCTCCTCCGTGACGGCGCGGATGCAACCGTAGGTGACGTCGAGCAGAAGGTCGAGCTCGTCCTCGTCGATGGCGAGGGGCGGCATCAGGACGATCACGTCGCCGAGCGGTCGGATCACGACGCCCCGTTCTCGGGCGAGGCGGATGACCCGCCACCCGACCTGGTCCGCCGGGTCGTACGGAGCCTTGGTCGCTTTGTCACGGACGAGCTCGATGCCGGCCATGAAACCGCGCTGGCGAACGTCCCCCACGTGGGGAAGCGTCCGGAAGGCGTCGAGGCCGCGGGCGAGCCGGGCGATCTTGGGCTGCAGGCGCTCCAGCGTACGTTCCTCCTCGAACACGTCGAGGTTCGCGAGCGCGACGGCGCACGCCAGCGGATTGCCCGTGTACGTGTGCCCGTGAAAGAGCGTCTTGAACGACTCGTACGGGCCCAGGAACGCCCGGTACACCTCGTCGGTGGTCAGCACGGCGGACAGGGGGAGGTACCCGCCTGTGATCCCCTTGCCGACCGTCATGAGGTCGGGCCGGGCGCCTTCGTGCTCGCAGGCGAACATCCGCCCGGTCCGTCCGAATCCCGTCGCCACCTCGTCGACGATGAGCAGCACCCCGTATCGGTCGCAGAGCTCTCGCACGGCGCGGAGGTGCCCTTCGGGCGCGGTGACGATGCCGGCGGCGGCCTGAACCAGCGGCTCGACGATGACGGCAGCGACACGCTCGTGCGACCGCGCGAGCACATCCCCCAGCGCCGTCGCGCAGGCTAGGCCGCAACCTGGGTAGGTCTGGTCCAGGGGACAGCGATAACAATACGGCGAGGGCGCCGACTCCGTCGGGAAGAGCAGAGGCGCGTACGTCGCGTGGAAGCGATCGATGCCGCCGACGCTGACGGCGCCGATGGTGTCGCCGTGGTAAGCGTTCTCGAGTTTGACGAACAGCGTACGTTGTGGCTCGCCGCGGAGACGCCAGTACTGGAACGCCATCTTCAGCGCGATCTCGACGGCGCTCGCGCCGTTCTCCGCGTAGAACACCTTTGTCAGTCCGTCGGGCGCGATCTGCACCAGCCGGCGCGCCAGTTCCACAGCAGGCACGTTGGTGATGCCGAGCAGCGTGCTGTGGGCGATCCGGTCGAGCTGTTCGCGCAGAGCGGCGTCGAGCCTGGGGTGGCGGTGCCCGTGCACCGTCACCCAGAGCGATGACACCCCGTCGAGATAGCGCCGTCCCTCGGTGTCGACGAGCCAGCAGCCTTCGCCTCGCTCGATGATCAGTGGCGGCTCCTTCGCGTACTCCTGCATCTGGGTGAAGGGATGCCAGACGTACGCGAGGTCGTCCGCCGCGAGGCGACGCGTGCGCTCGGAGGACAGCGCGAGGGCGGAGTCCGCGGTCATGGCAATGCCTCCGTTCGACGCTCGCGAGCAGGGGCGCGCGGCATGCCCAGGTCTTCCAGCATGCGCAGGTCGTCCTCGGGCGGGCGGCCGGTGGTCGTGAGGTAGTTGCCCATGATGAGGCCGTTCACTCCGGCGAGAAGGCCCATCGCCTGAAGGTCCCGGAGAATGAGCTCACGGCCCCCGGCGTAGCGGAGCGTCTGCTTCGGGAAGAACAGCCGGAACAGCGCGCAGATGCGGATAGCCTCGAGGGGCGCGAGGAGTGGCCGGTCGGCGAGGGGTGTGCCCGGACGCGGGTTCAAGAAGTTGAGGGGCACTTCGGCGGGATCCAGCTCTCGTAGCTGGTAGGCGAACTCGATGCGCTGCTCCCACGTCTCGCCCATGCCGAAGATGCCCCCGCTGCATAGTTCCATGCCCGCTTCCTTCGCGATGAGACACGTCGCGTAGCGCTCGTCCCACGTGTGCGTCGTCACGATTCGGGGGAAGAAACTTCGCGCGGTCTCGAGGTTGTGGTTGTACCGGACGACCCCAGCCTCGGCGAGCCGTCGCGCCTGGTCCGGGGTGAGCAGGCCGAGCGAGCAGTGGACGTCGAGCGAGGTCTCACGACGGATGGCATGGACGGCTTCCAGCACCTGGCTCATCAGCCGTTCGCTCGGCCCACGGACCGCGACGACGATGCAGAAGGACGTGCCGCCCAGCTCCTCGGTGCTACGAGCGGACGCCAGCACCTGTTCCAACGGGAGGAACGCGTGGGGCGTCACACCTGTGTGGTAGCGAGCGGCCTGGGAACAGAACGCGCAATCCTCGGGGCAAGCGCCCGTCTTCGCACTGATGAGGGACTCGACCTCGACGGCGTCGCCGCAGTAGTGCAGGCGGACACGGTGGGCCAGCGCCACGAGTTCGGGGAGCCGGGCATCGGGCAGTGCCACGAGTTGGCGCGCCTGCTCCACCGTGAGGGGTTCTTCTCGCTCGATGATCTGGGTTTCGACATCGCGCAGGTCGATCACGTTGGCTCCTTCCGTCGTCCGGGCGGTGGTGGAGGTGGTTCGGTCGTCAGGCGCACGTCGCCGGCGACGACCCGTCTGGTGGCGCCAGCGTCGTCGCGGACCAGAAGAGCGCCTTCTTCGTCGAGGTCCAGGGCCACGCCGCTCCACGTCTCACGAGGCGCGAACACGGTCACCCGTTGCCCCAGGATGTTCGGAAGCGCGCGCCAGGCGTCGAGCACGGGGCCCGGACCTTCGGCGAGATAGCGGTCGTAGAGCGACTCGAGGCGCTCGAGTAGCCGCTGGAGGAGCGGCACGCGGGGCACGTGGCGTCCCAGTTCGGCGCTGAGGCTGGTCGCGATGGGACGGAGGTCCTCGGGAAAGTCGTCCTCGCGCAAGTTCACGTTGATGCCCATCCCGAGGACCACGTAGCGCAGGACGTCCTGCTCGCTGGCCAGCTCGACGAGGATGCCAACGACCTTCCGCCCATTGACGAGCAGGTCGTTGGGCCAGCGGATGGTGGGACGCAGGCCCGTGACCTCCTCGACGGCCTGGTGGGCGGCGATGGCGGCGACGAGGGACAGGAGGATCACCTCCTCCGGCGCTCGCTCCGGTCGCAGGAGGAGTGAGAACCAGAGGCCGCCCGCCGGCGTGAAATAGGCCCTACCCAGCCGACCCCGGCCCGCCTCCTGCCGTTCGGCAACGACGAGCGTTCCCTCTGGGGCGCCCTGCTCCGCCAGGTCGCGGCAATCATCCTGGGTCGAGCGGGTCACCTCGCGGTAGTGTGCCCGGTGCCCGAATCGCGCCGTCCTTAAGCCAAAGCGGATCTCCCAGGGGTATGGCCGGTCGGGCGCCGAGACGAACCGGTACCCGGCCCGAGGTGCGGCGTCGATGACGTAGCCCATGCGCCGCAGCGCCTCGACGTGCTTCCAGAGCGCCGCGCGGGTGATGCCGAGGGTGCGGGCCTCCGTGGCGCCGGAGACGGGGCCCGAGGCCGTCCGCAGGTCGCGAACCAGACGTTCGATGAGGGAATCGTCAACGGCCAGCGGCATCGCGGTTGACAATAGCGCCGGCGGCGGCACCCGTCAAGCTCTCAGGGCTTCACGCCAACGTGCAGCGCCACGGTACCGCCGGCGAACCGCCGGACCGCCACGTCGCGCAGCCCTGCTCGCTCCAGCATGGACGCCAGCGTGTCCGCGTCCGGGTGCCGGTCGAGCGATTGTGGGAGGTAGCGGTACGCCGCGCGATCGCCGCTGATGAGCCCGGCCAGCGGTGGCACCAGGCGGTGGAAGTACACACGGTAGAGGGCAGCGAACGGGCCAGGCCGTGGACGCGTCATGTCCAGGCAAACGAGCCGACCTCCCGGCCGCAGGACCCGGCTCATCTCGTCGAGGCCCGACTGCAGGTCGGCGAGATTGCGCAGAACGAAGGCGTTGGTGACGGCGTCGAAGGTGGCGTCCCTGAATGGCACGCGGAGGGCGTCGCCCATGAGCCAGTGGGCCGCGGTCGCCCCCGCGGCCAGTGCTTTCGCGCGCCCCGCGGTGAGCATCGCCGGCGTCAGGTCCAGCGCGACGACGCGTCGCGCCCCCTGGCGCAGCAGCTCCAGCGTAAGGTCTCCCGTTCCCGCGCCAACGTCGAGGACGAGGGCGTCCTGCGGTCGGGCGGCTGCGGCGGCGGCGCGCCGCCATCCCGCGTCCATACCCAGACTCATGAGGCGGTTCAGGAGGTCGTACCGCGGCACGATGCGGCCGAACATATCGCGCACCTGCCGCGTCCGGTCGATGGCCATGGTCCCTCCGGCTCTTGCCCGGTCATGCTCGTCGCGATAGCATTCGACCCGACCGACCAGTCAGTCGGTTTTTGGCATGGCGCTGGAGCAGGAACGGGCGCAAGCCCGTCACGAACGCATTCTGGAAGCCGCGCTCCGCGTGTTCGCGAGCAAAGGGTACCGCGACGCGGCGGTAGACGACATCGCCGCGCGCTCCGGCACGTCGAAAGGCGGCATCTACTTCCACTTCCCCGGGAAGCAGGCCCTCTTCCTCGCACTGCTCGACCGTACCGCCGCCCGGCTGCGCGAGAAGATCGAGGAGGCGATGGCGGCGCACGACGAGCCCGTCGCGAAGGCGGACGCCGCGCTGCTCGCCGTTCTACGCACTTTCGCGCGCCATCGCGCCCTCGCCCGGCTGTTCATGGTCGAGGCGCTGGGAGCAGGCCGCGAGTTTCACCGCCGCATGGCCGATATCCGGGAAGAGTTCGCTTCCCTCATCCGCACCCACCTGGATGACGCCGTCGCCAGAGGCGTCATCGAGCCGGTCGACACGGAGGTGGCGAGCCGGGCGTGGTTCGGCGCGCTCTACGAGGTCATCACGCACTGGGTGCTCACGGGCGAGCCGAAGCGGCTCGAAGACGCCTACGCGGGCCTCCGTCCGCTCCTCATGCGCAGCGTAGGGGCGCGCGAGCCCGGGGAGGACGCGCGATGAGCGCCCTGGCCGCGCCAGCGCCGTCCCTGGAGCTCGCGGCCGGGCTCATCGACCGCGGGGCGCGCGAGGCGCGCAGGCGTGGCAGCCCTGTGCTCGTGAGCGGCTGGGTGCGGGTTCCCGACGTCGAGCCGGTCGCGGCGTTCGAACGGGCGGAGCCGCAGGCGCGCGCCCTCTTCCTCCAGCCGGACGCCCGCTTCGCGATCGTCGGCTCTGGCATCGCAGCCCGGTTCGTTCACTGCGGCCCTGACCGGTTCGCGCGGGCGACGGCATGGTGGCGCGATCTCGTGGGGAACGCCATCGTGGACGGTGGAGAGGGGCCGTTGCCCGCGCCCGTCTGTGTCGGTGGGTTCGCGTTCGATCCTGCCGCACGCCGACCTCACGCTGCGTGGCGTTCCTTTTCCGACGCCGACCTCACCGCTCCGGCGGTGGCGCTGGTGTGGCGGAATGGCGAGACGTGGGCGCTCGTCTCGGCCGCTGTGCGGCCGGAGGACGAACCGGAGATCGCGGCCGGCGCGCTGGTCACGCATCTGGAGCGGCTTCTTCACTCCACCCCACGGACCTCGGTGAGATCGCCGCGCATCATCGACGAGGAGCCGGACGGCGACGCCTGGCGGGAAGCCGTGCGCGCGGCGACCGACGCCATCGGCCGGGGCGCACTGCTGAAGGTGGTTCTCGCCCGCGAGGTCGTCGCTCGGGCCGAGGACGTGATTCCGCCGGGCGAGGCGCTGCGTCGGCTGCGCGACGCCTATGGCGGGTGCACCGTCTTCGCGTTTGAGCGTGAGAGCGCGACATTCCTCGGCGCGACGCCTGAGCGGCTGGTGCGCCTCGACGGCCGAAGCGTCCGAGCGGCATGTCTCGCGGGGTCGCGTCGCCGGGGCGCGACGCCCGAGGAGGATGAAGCGCTCGGGGACGCCTTGCGGGCTGACCGCAAAGAGCGCTTCGAGCACGCGCTGGTGGTGAGGGCGCTCCGAGACGCCTTGGAGCCGCTGTGCGATGCGCTCGACCTGCCGGACGAGCCCGAGCTCCTTCGCGTGCGCAACGTTCAGCATCTGTACACGCCGGTGAAGGGCGTCATTCGCGACGATGCGACCGTGCTCGACCTCGTCGCCCGACTGCACCCGACGCCCGCTGTCGGCGGCGTGCCTCGGCAGGCCGCGCTCGAGGTCATCCGGCAGAGCGAGCCGTTCGACCGCGGATGGTACGCCGGCCCTGTCGGTTGGATCGACGGTGCGGGCAGCGGGGAGTTCGTCGTTGCGCTCCGGTCGGCGCTCTTGAGCAACGACGAAGCCCGGCTCTACGCGGGATGCGGCATCGTCGCGGGCTCGGACCCGGGTCGGGAGTGGGACGAGTCCAATGTGAAGCTGCGCGCGATGCGCTGGGCCCTGAAGCTGCCCACCTCTGACGGCAACCTATGAACGACGACCCGCGCGCCGTCCTAGGAGCCTACGTCGGGACGTTCGTCGATGCGCTGACGCGCTCGGGCGTGCGTCACGTCTGTGTGTGCCCAGGCTCGCGGTCGACGCCTCTGGCGCTGGCGTTCGATCGGCACCCGGACGTACGGGTGTGGATGCACCTCGACGAGCGGTCGGCAGCGTACTTCGCGCTGGGCATGGCGAAGGCCCTCCGCGAGCCTGTGGCCGCTCTGTCGACATCGGGAACGGCCGCGGTGAATTTCGCGCCGGCCGTCGCTGAAGCGCGCTACGGTCGCGTGCCGCTCATCGTGTTGACGGCGGACCGGCCGCCCGAACTGCGCGAGGCGAGCGCGCTGCAGACCATCGACCAGGTCCGTCTGTACGGAACCCACGCACGCTGGTTCTGGGACATGCCGCTCCCCGAGTCGTCGGACGTGGTGCTGCGTCACGTCGGCGTCTGCGCGGCCCGCGCGGTGGAAAGGGCCCTCGGCCCGCCCGCAGGCCCCGTCCACCTGAACTTCCCGTTCCGTGAGCCACTGGTCCCGTCGTTCGAGCGCGCGCCGACCTCCGGCCTGGAGACGCCGGTGGCGAAGCGCGGAGCGCTCACGCTCGAGCCGGCGGCCGTCGATAACCTCGCGCGCAAGCTGGCCGCCGCGCCGCGAGGCATCATCGTGTGTGGCCCACAGGACGACGACGGCTTCCCCTCGGCCGTCGCGCGCCTAGCGCAGACGCTCGGCTGGCCCCTGTTGGCGGACGTCCTGTCGGGCGTGCGGTTCGGCCCCCACCACGACGCGAACACGCTCGACGCCTACGACGCGTTCATGCGGGACGAAGAGTTGGCGACGGAGCTCGCGCCAGACCTCATCCTTCGCTTCGGCGCGACGCCGGTGTCGAAGCCGCTACAGCGCTACGTGGAGCAGCACGCCGGGGCCGCACAGATCGTCGTCGACGTCGGCGACCTCTGGAATGACCCGTCGCTGGTGGCGGGCGAGGTGGTGCGTGCCGACCCCGCATGGCTCTGCAACGCCCTGGCGGACGCGCTCGCGGGGCATGCCGTTGCGAACGTGACAGAACGTTGGACGGCCCGGTGGCGAGCTCTGGACCGCGCCGCACGCTCGGCCCTCGCGGCAGGCCTGCGTGAAGCCGGAGAGCTGTCCGAGCCGGCGGCAGTGTCCGCGCTCGAAGCGGTGCTTCCGGATGGGGCCACGCTGTTCGCTGGCAACAGCATGCCCGTGCGCGACGTCGACACGTTCTTCCCGGCCGGACCCAGGCGGCTGCGGGTGCTCGCGAACCGTGGCGCCAGTGGCATCGATGGCGTCGTTTCCGCGTCGCTGGGGGCGAGCGCGGTCTGCGACGGACCGTTGGCGCTGGTCATCGGCGATCTGTCCTTCTACCACGACATGAACGGACTCTTCGCCGCGAAGCGTTACGGCTTGAGCGCCACCGTGCTCCTGCTGAACAACGATGGCGGCGGCATCTTCTCGTTCCTTCCCCAGGCGGACGCTCCTGAAAGCCGGGAGCGATTCGAGGAACTGTTCGGCACGCCGCACGGCCTCGACTTCAGGCACGCGGCCGCGTTGTACGGGTGCGGCTGGCAGCGGCCATGCTCCGTCGCGGAAGTGCGGGACGCGCTGGCCCAGTCGCTCGCGTCGCCGGGCGTGCAGGTCATCGAGGTGCGCACCGACCGGCGCGCGAACGTGGATACCCACCGCAGGCTGTGGGAGCGCGTGCGCGGTGCCGTGCGTCAGGAGGCACGAGCGTGAGCCGCATCGAGGTGAACGGCGTCGCGTTGAATGTGGAAACCTGGGGCGAAGGACGCCCGCTCCTGTGCCTGCACGGATTCACTGGCGATGCGTCGACCTGGGCCCCGTTCTCCGGACGCTGGCCGGGCTGGCGCATCGTCGCGGTCGATCTCTTGGGACACGGCGCTTCGGATGTGCCTACGGACCCGGAGCGGTACCGCATGGAGCGCGCGGTCGACGACCTGGTGGCGCTCCTGGACGCCATGGGCATCGCTCGCGTCACCCTGCTCGGCTATTCGATGGGAGGACGCGTGGCCTTGCACGTGGCCCTGTTCGCGCCCCAGCGCGTCGAGGCGTTGATCTTGGAAGGCGCGTCCCCGGGCATCGACGACCCAGCCGAACGTGCGGCGCGACGCGCCAGCGACGAGGACCTGGCGGCGTTCATCGAGCGCGAGGGGATCGTCGCCTTCGTCGACCGCTGGGAGGCGCTGCCGCTGTTCGCGACCCAGCGCAATCTGCCGGCGGAGATCGCCGCTCGTCAGCGGGAACAACGGCTGAGGAATCGCCCCGAGGGCCTCGCCAACAGCCTGCGCGGGATGGGAGCGGGAGCACAGGCGCCGCTCAGCTGGCGCCTCGGCGAAATCCGTGTTCCGACGCTTCTCATCGCGGGCGCCCTCGATGAGAAATACCGCGGCCTCGCCCACTCGATGGCCGCTTCGATGCCGCACGCTCGGGCCGTCATCGTTCCCGAGGCCGGGCACGCTGTTCATCTGGAGCGGCCCGACGAGTTCGCCCGCGCGGTGGGGGAATTTCTGGACGCGGAGGCGCTCGCGAAATCCGACACGAGGGAGGTAGCACGATGACCGTTACCTGGCGGCAGGTCCGCCCGTTCGAAGACATCATCTACGAGCACGCTGAGGGAGAGGGCATCGCCAAGATCACCATCAATCGTCCTGAGGTGCGCAACGCCTTCCGTCCCAAGACGCTCTTCGAACTGAGCGAGGCGTTCGCCGATGCGCACGAGGCGCCGCACATCGGGGTCATCATCCTGACGGGCGCGGGGACGCAGGCGTTTTGCTCCGGCGGCGATCAACGAGTCAGGGGCGAAGGCGGTTACGTGGGAGACGATGGGGTCCCGCGTCTGAACGTGCTGCCCCTGCAGCGGCAGATTCGCACCATTCCCAAGCCCGTCATCGCGATGGTGGCGGGGTACGCCATCGGTGGAGGGCACGTCCTGCACCTGGTGTGCGACCTGACCATTGCCGCGGACAACGCCATCTTCGGGCAGACGGGGCCGAAGGTCGGCAGCTTCGACGCAGGCTACGGAGCGACGCTGCTGGCGCGGATCGTCGGGCACAAGAAGGCGCGCGAGATCTGGTACCTGTGCCGTCAGTACACGGCGCAAGAGGCGCTGGACATGGGCCTCGTGAACGCGGTGGTGCCGTTGGAGCGCCTCGAGGAAGAGACGGTGCAGTGGTGCCGCGAGATCCTCGAGAAGAGCCCGACCGCGCTCCGCTTCCTCAAGGCCGCGTTCAATGCGGACACCGATGGTCTCGCCGGCCTTCAGCAGCTCGCCGGGGACGCGACGCTGCTGTTCTACCTGACGGAGGAGTCGAAGGAAGGGCGGAACGCATTTCTCGAGAAGCGCAAGCCGGACTTCTCGAAGTTCCCGCGGCTCCCGTAGCGACGATGCGTACGACGGCTCCGTCCTCAACGTCTTCGGCACCTGCGGGAGCGCCGCTCTCACGCTGGCGCGTCTGGCTGCTGGCGTCGCGGCCAGCCACGCTGCCGGCGGCTGCTGCGCCGGTGCTCGTCGGCGGCGCAGCCGGTGCCCGCGACGGCGACATTCGGCCGGAGGTGTTCGCCGTCACGATGGTCGCGGCCCTGCTCATCCAAATCGGTACGAACCTGGCGAACGACGTGGCCGATTACGAGCGTGGCGCCGACAGCGCGCTCCGGACGGGCCCCCCGCGGGTGACCCAGAGCGGCCTGGTATCGCCGCTCCAGGTGCGTGTCGCAGCCCTGGCGGTCTTCGCTGCGGCTGCCGCGTTGGGCCTGTACCTGGCGACCGTAGGCGGCTGGCCAATCGTGGTCATCGGCGTCCTCGCACTGCTCGCGGCTGTGACCTACACCGGGGGCCCGTGGCCGTTCGGGTACCACGGGCTGGGCGACCTCTTCGTCTTCGTCTTCTTCGGCGTCGTCGCGGTGAACGGGACCTACTACTTGCAGACGGACCGCCTGTCGGGCACGGCCTTCGCCGCGTCCATACCCGTAGCGATGACGGTGACGGCGATCCTCGTGGTGAACAACCTGCGCGACATCCAGTCCGACCGCCTTGCCGGCAAGCGGACGCTGGCCGTCATGCTGGGCGCGCCCTTGACGCGGGCGTGGTACGCGCTCCTCACGCTCGGGCCCTTCGCGGCCATTTGCGTCGCGGCTGCCCTCGGGGCGCTGCCGCCGTGGTGCCTGCTGGCGCTGGCCATCGCGCCCCTCGCGGCCGCGCTCGTCCGTCGCGTCGGCTCCGGTGCCAGCGGAGCCGAACTGAATGGGGTACTGAAGCGCACGGCGCAACTCCATCTGGCGCTGGGCGTCGCGCTGTCCATCGGGCTTCTGGTGTGAAGATCGTCGCGCTGCGCCCGCATGCGTTCGCTATCCCGTACGCGCGGACGATGGCAACGGCTCGAGGACGGTCCGCCGCGCGGTACGGCGTCATCGTCGAACTCGAGACGGATACTGGGGTCACGGGTCTCGGCGAAGCGTCACCGTACCCGGGACCGGACGAGCGCGAAGCGCAGCGCGACGTCTTGTGGGTCCTCCGGAAGATGGCGGCGGCCCTGCAACGCCGTGACATCGGGGACGCCGAGGGCGAGCTGGACCGGGCGCTCGCTGATGCCGACGCCAGCGCGCCGGTGAAGCGGGCCGCGCGCGCCGGTGTGGAGACGGCCGTGTGGGACGCGCGAGGCAAGGTGGCCGGCGTTCCCATCGCGCAACTGATGGTCCGACGACCCCGGCGATGCGTCGAGGTCAATGCCCTCGTCGTCGACCCGGAGATCGAGGCTGCCCGCCACGCCGCGCGCGAAGCCGCGAATGCGGGCTTTCGGGCCGTGAAGCTCAAGGTGGGGATGACTCGCTCGGTGGAAGAGGAGTGTGCTCGCGTCGCGGCGGTTCGCGGCGCCATCGGACCCGACGTGGCGCTGCGACTGGATGCCAATGGCGCCTGGGACGTTGCTACGGCGCTGCGGATGTTGCGGGTAGTGGCCGGCCACGACATCGAGTACGTCGAACAACCGGTGCCGCCGGACGACCTCGAGGCGATGCGGCGCGTGCGCGAACTCGCGGGCGTCCGGGTAGCCGCTGACGAGTCGGTGACGGACGTCGGGGCGGCGCGGCGGTTGCTCAATGCGGGTGCGGCCGACGTGCTCGTGGTCAAGCCGCTCCTCGTCGGGGGGATCGGCGCCGCGCTGGACATCGCGCGGCTGGCGGTAGAGCGCGGCGTCGCCGTGACCGTCACCACGACCTTCGATTCCGGCGCCGGGATCGCAGTGGCGCTCCACGTGGCAGCCCTGCTTCCCGAGGGGTCGCCGGCCTGCGGGCTCGCGACGGCGCACTTGCTGGAGTCGGACCTGCTGACGGCGCCGTTGATGGTCCGGGGAGGCGCCATGGGCTTGCCCGCAGCGCCCGGCCTGGGCGTCGAACTGGACCGCGCCGCGCTCGCCCGTTATGCGGTTCCGTCAACGGAGGGGACGGGGTGACGGCTCACACGCTCGCAGGCAGGATTCCCGATCCGCTGGCCAACCGTGCGGCGCTCTCTCCAGATCGCCCGGCGCTCGTCGGGCCGGATGCGACCTGGACGTTCAGCGAGTGGCATCGCCGCGCGGATGCCGTCGCTGCCCGCCTTCGTCACGCCGGCGTTCGGTCGGGAGACCGGGTGGCGTTACTCGGGTGGAACAGCCTTGCCCTCGGTGCGGCCGTGTTCGGCGCGTCGCGCGCGGGCGGCGTCGTGGCGCCCCTCAATGCCCGGCTGACCCCGGCCGAGCTCGCCTGGCAACTCGACGACCTCGGCGCCTCCGCCCTGATCTTCGATGCCGACTGTGCGCCGGTGGCTCAGGAGCTCGGACGCGAGCGCCCGACGCTCGCGTTGGTCTCGCTGGAGGAAGCCGTCGCCGAGCCCGGGTCGACCGAGCCCCCTGCGCTCATCGATCTGGCGGCGGTCCACACCATCGTCTACACGTCCGGCACCACGGGCCGGCCACGAGGGGCGATGCTCACTTGGGGGAGCCACATCTGGAGCGCCCTGGCGTCGGCGATGAATCTCGGCCTTCGGGACACGGATCGATGGCTGGTCTGCCTGCCGATGTTCCACGTCGGCGGACTTTCGCTTCTGTTCAAGAGCGTCCTGTATGGGATGCCCCTCGTCGTTCATCGGTCGTTCGACGCGCACCAGGCCAACCGCGCGATCGACGAGGATGGCGTGACGATGGTTTCGGTCGTCGCGACGATGCTCCAGCGCATGCTGGAGGCGCGAGGCGAGCGTCCGTACCCGCCCGCGTTGCGATGCGTGCTCCTCGGGGGCGGTCCGGCGCCGGCGCCGCTGCTCGAGGCCTGCGTACGCCGCGGTGTACCCGTGGTTCCGACGTATGGACTCACGGAGGCGGCGTCACAGGTGGCGACGATGCCGCCTGGCGACGCGGCGCGGCGGCCCGGCTCATCCGGCCGCCCGCTGCCCGGTGTCGAACTGCGCGTGGTGCGCGAGGACGGCTCCGATGCCGCGGTCGGCGAGCCGGGTGTGATCTTGGTGCGTGGGCCGGTCGTAATGGCAGGGTACTGGAACCGGCCCGATGCGAGCGCCGCCGCGCTCGCGAACGGCTGGCTGCGCACCGGCGATATCGGGTTCCTCGACGCCGAGGGGTACCTGTACGTCCTCGACCGCCGGGACGATCTGATCATCACGGGCGGTGAAAACGTCTACCCTGCGGAAGTGGAAGCCGCGCTGCTCGCCCACCCCGCGGTGGCCGAAGCGGGCGTCGTCGGCGTCCCCGATGAGCGTTGGGGCCATGCCGTGGCGGCCGCAGTCGTGCTGAAGCCGGGCGCGCGCGCTGGCGCGAGCGATATCGCAGCCTTCTGCCGCGATCGGCTGGCCGGATACAAGGTCCCGTCGATCATCCGCTTCGTGGATTCGCTGCCGCGGACCGCGGCGGGCAAGGTACAGCGCCATCTCCTCCGCGAGCGCCTGCTCACTGGTGCCCTCTGAGCGTCAGCGCTCGCTGACGGACCAAACCATCAGCAGCCCCAGGACGTAGCCGCTGAGGACGACGATCGCCGTGGGGTCGACCGGAACCCGGCGTCGCTCCGCGCGGAGCACCATGCCGGTCAGGCCGATCATCATGAGCAGCATCGCCACGAGCGCCGCGGCTGCATTGCTGATATGCGCCGTTTCGAGCAGCGGCGCGTCGACGTACACAGCGTCGAGCCAGACGAAAATGGTCATGTTGACGGCGTTGCTGCCGTACAGGTTGCCGACGGCCAGGTCCAGCGCGCCCAGGCGTACGGCCGCCAGCGACGCAGCGAGCTCCGGCATGGAGGTGGCGAGCGCGAGGCCGAGGACACCGACGAAGGTCTCTTGTAGGCCGGTGATCTCCGCGATCCGTTCCGCCGACCAGACCAGCACGGAGCCGGCCACGACGATGGCGGCAGCCGAAGCGACGAACGTGGCGAGAGGGCGCAGCATCGCCGGGGTCCGTCCTTCGTCCCGTTCCCCCGCGGGCTGTGAGATCGCCTCCCGGTATTCGGGGAACAGGAACCAGGCCCCGGCGGCCGTGGCCAGGAGCGCGAGCGAGCCAAAGCCGAACGCTCCCGCCACGCTGTGCTCGAGCCGGGCGACGATGAACAGGGCAGCGATGCCGGTGAGCACGATGGCCACGGAAGCGGTGAGAGCCAGCCCGAGCGCCTCGCGCTGAAGGACCCGCGCCCGCCAATGGAGGAGGGCGATCAGCGCGAGCAGGCCCATGTTGGCCATGTTGCTCCCGAACAGATCGCCGGTCGCGAGATCGGGCGCTCCGCGGAGCACGGCGATGGTATCGGTCGCGAGCTCCGGGAGCGACGTCGCGCCGGCCACGAGAATCGCGCCGACCCACACGTGGCCGAGCGGGGTGTTCCGCGCGATGTCGTCGCCTGCCCGCGCGAGCGCACTGCCGGCGAAGAGCACGACGCCGGCAGCGACCAGGAAGACCAGCCAGACCATGTGCGCAGCCTATGCCGTGACGGCGAGCGGCGAAAGCGCCATACGGTCCGGTGCAGCAAGGCCAGAGTGGCCCAGGCATGCGCGGGGGCGGTTTCCTACAATGAGCCCGACGTTCCCACGGAGAGCCCCAGCATGGCGGTGACCCGCCTTCGTGGGGCCACGCGGCCCTTCACGCTGCCCGCACCCGATGCGGCCGCGAGAGCTCCTCTCGCGGAGCTCCTCGCGTCGCTCGGCTCGAGACCCTCGGGACTGACCGCGGCCGAGGCGGCGCAGCGTCTGGCTGCCTTCGGTCCGAACGACGTGCCTCTGCGCCCGGCGCGTCCCCTCATCGCCATGTTTCTGTCCCAGTTCACCCACGTGCTGGCGGTGCTGCTCTGGATCGCCGCGCTCCTCGCGTTCGTCGGCCGCATGCCGGAGCTGGGGTGGGCGATCATCGCCGTGATCCTCGTGAACGGCCTGTTCAGCTTCGCCCAGGAGTACCGCGCGACCCGTCTGTTGCAGGCGCTGCGACAGCGCAGCGCGGGGTCGGCCCGGGTTCGCCGCGATGGCGCAGTAGTGACCATCGATGCCCGCGAGGTCGTGCCGGGAGACATCGTGCTGTTGTCAGAGGGGGACCGGATCCCTGCGGACGCTCGGCTCATGGCGGCGACCGCCCTGGAAGTCGACGAGAGCGCCCTGACCGGCGAATCCGCTCCCGTGCCGAAGGCGGTGGACCTGCTTCGAGCGGACGGCGGGCTGACCGAGTTGAGCAACGTGCTGTTCGCTGGCACGCTCGTCGTCCACGGCGATGGGGAGGCGGTCGTCTTCGCGACGGGAAGTCAGACGCAATCGGGCGCGATCTCGAGCCTGACGGCTGCGCTCGAGACGACGGTCGGGCCCCTGGAGCGCGAGATCGAGACCCTCGCGCGTACGACGGCAGCCGTGGCCTTGACCTCGGGGCTGATCATCTGGGGCATCTCTTCGGTCGTACTCGGCCGGGACGTGGGCGAAGGGTTCGTCTTCGCGGTGGGCATGATCGTGGCGCTCGTGCCCGAGGGACTGCTGCCCACGCTGAGCCTCTCTCTGGCCATTGGCGTCCAGCGTATGGCCCGCCGCAACGTGTTGGTCCGCCGGCTCGCGTCCATCGAAGCGTTGGGCGCGACACAGGTCATCTGCACCGATAAGACGGGCACGCTGACCCGCAACGAAATGACCGTGGAACGCGTGTGGCTTCCGTCGGGCGAGTTCCGCATCACGGATGCAGGTTTGGAGCCGGTCGGGGTAGGAACGCATGCCGTGGGAACCGCAGCCGAGGCTGCGCGGAGAGCGGTACGGGTCGCTGCCCACGCCAGCAATGCGACGCTCCGGCGCGATGCTCAGGGCAACTGGGCGGGATCGGGCGACCCGACGGAGGTCGCGATCCTCGTAGCTGCGCACAGGTTAGGGGCGCATCCCGGGGCGCAGCGGGTGCGCGAGGCCCCGTTCGACGCGTTTCGCCGGATGATGTCGACGTTGGACCGGGTGAATGGGGAGGTGGTCCTCCATGTGAAGGGCGCGCCGGACGCGGTGCTGCCTCGGTGCACGTCGGGCCCGGACGGCTCGCCACTGACGCACAGCGACCGCGCGGCTGCGCTGCATCGGGCCGACCGCTATGCGGCGGATGGGATGCGTGTCCTCGCCGTCGCGTGCCGGCGGTTCGTCCCCGAGGATGTGTCCCCGGAGTCGTTAGAGCACGACCTGCAGTTCCTGGGCTTGCTCGCCATGGTGGACCCCGTGCGTCCCGAGGCCGTGGAGGCGATCCGCAAATGCCACGAGGCAGGTATCCGGGTGATCATCATCACCGGCGACCACCCGGAGACGGCGGCCTGGGTGGCACGACAGGCCGGCGAGGTGCGTGGCCGTCCCCACGTCGTCACGGGACGTGACCTGGAGCGCATGACGCCGGAGGCGCTCCGGGCAGCGCTCCTCAGGGACGTCGTGTTCGCGCGCACCACACCGACCGACAAGCTGATGATCGTGTCGGCGTTGGAGGAGGCCGGGTTCACGGTAGCGGTCATCGGCGACGGCGTGAATGACGCGCCGAGCCTTCGTCGTGCCGCCGTGGGCGTGGCGATGGGCCGGACCGGCACGGACGTGGCCCGGGAAGCGGCCGACGTCGTCCTGATGGACGACAACTTCGCGACCATCGTCGACGCCATCGAAGAAGGCCGGGCCATCTTCGCGAACATCCGGAAATTCGTGACCTATGTCTTCACCAGCAACGTCGCCGAGCTGGTTCCCTTCGCGGCGATGGTGCTCACCGGGATTCCACTCCCCCTGAAGGTTCTCCAGATCATCGCCGTCGACCTGGGCACCGACCTCTTGCCAGCGCTCGGCCTGGGGGCAGAGCCACCGGAGCCCGGCACGCTGCGCGAACCGCCCCGGCCGCGCAGCGCGAAGATCCTCGACAGGTCGGTCGCTCTGCGGACCTTCCTCTTCCTGGGCCCTATTGAAGCCACCATCGGGCTCGCCGGGTACTTCTTCGTCTACTGGACGCACGGCTGGCGCTTTGGCGACCCGCTGGCCGATTCCGGCGACACCTATGTGCTCGCCACGACGATGACGTTCGCGGCGATCGTGGCGGGGCAGGTCGGAAACGTGTTCGCCTGTCGGAGTCCCCAGGTGTCGTTTCTTCGCATCCCTCTGTTCGGGAACCCGCTCCTCATCGCGGGGGTAGCCGTGGAGGCGCTGGCCCTCGTCGCGCTGGTGTACGTTCCGCCCCTCCAGAAGATGTTCAGCTTCACCGACCTGGGCTGGCGCGAGGGCGCGTTCCTCGTGGCGGTCCTACCCTTGCTGCCGGCGGCGGACGAGGCGCGCAAGAGCATCGCCCGCCTCGCCCGCCGGCGCCGGCGCCGCTACGGGAAGCGGTCCGGATAGAGACACGCTGCCAGCGTCTCGATGGCGTCGATGACCTTCGGTCCCGGCTGACTCACGAGGGACGGATCGACGACGCAGATGCGGCCGTTCTTCACGGCCGAGATATCGCTCCACCCCGGGCGTCCCTTGACCGACTCGGCGGTGACGCCCGAGGGTTCGTCCGCCAGCACGATCACCTCGGGGTCGCGCTCGACGATGACCTCCGCCGAGAGCTGCGGATATGCCTCGCCCGCGTCCTCCGCGATGTTCCGGGCTTTGAGGATGCGGTACATGTCGCCGATGAAGCTGTTCGGCCCCACTGTGTAGTACGTCGGGTCGAGTTCGTGGAAGACGCGCGGGCCGACATCGACGTCGGCGAGCCGCCGCTCGATGGCGTCGAGGCGCTCGCGCATGTCGCGCACGAGGGCGTCCGCCTCTTCGGTATGCGCCGTGATGCGGCCGAAGAGCGCGATCTGGTCGAGCACCTCTTCGACCGATCGAGGCAATTCGAGGTAGAGCACCGGAACGCCGAGATTGCGCAGCGCAGACACCACGCCGTTGATGTCGCTGAAGATGTACACCAGGTCGGGGTCGTACCCCGCGATCGCCTCGACGCTGGGCTGGTAGGCGTCGAGCTCGGGCTTCTCGTGCGAGCCCGCCGGGCAGTTCGCGTACTGTTCCACGGCGACGAGCTGGTCGCCCGCGCCGATGGCACAGAAGATATCGGTGGCGTGGGCCGAGAGCGAGACGATGCGTTGGGGCGGCGACTCGATGGTCAGGGTCTGGCCGTCGCTCTGCGTGACCGTGAGCGGGAACGAGGCCGCGGCGACGGTGGCGGTGGGCGTAGGTTGTGGCTGCGGAGCGGCCTCCTCGCCGTCGCCGCACGCGCCGGACAGCGCCGCCAGGATCAGGGCGATGCCGACGAGCCAACCCAGCTTCAGGACCTTCATGAGACTCCTCCTCACTAGCGGACCGAGCCTCGAGGCAGGCCCGAAGCGCGCCGGGAAGAAGAACGTCCCCGGCCCGCGAGGGACCGGGGACGTGCGACGGCATCGCCGGGCATCGTGTCCGGGCCTTTCCTCGAAGGCGAACGACCGAGACAGCTCGCAGGGGCTGGCGGCCTGGCTCTCCTTCCCTGCCGGGGAAGGACTACAGTTGCGGGACAGCGCCGGACTTTGACCGGCTTCGCATTTACCCCCTACTCCGGCCCTTGGCCGGAGCCCGCGGTCAGCGGGCGGAGGCACCCCTGCGCCATCGATATGCGATTGTGATGCCGTGTTTTCGGACGGCAGCACAGACTCTATCGCGCAGGGGCGCGCTGGTCAATCACGCGAACGCGAGGTGATTTGATCCTCGTTGGTGGGCCAATTGGTGATTTGGTGGGCGAGTGGTCGCGGTTGAAGGAAGGGGCGATTCCCCCGGA
>FWPU01003532.1_pt1 | contig 39178 bp, 27 predicted proteins | sample 2228361 | NCBI WGS metagenome assembly FWPU01 (sample SAMEA103939777, study PRJEB20133) | metagenome | reverse complement strand
CGCCGCCGAAGCCCTAGTCGCCGAGTTGATCGCCCCGCCCGAAGAGCCGGTCACGGTCGAGCCGGAGGCGATAGAGCCCGTCCTGGCCGAGCCCGTCGCGGTCGAGGCCATCGCAGCCGAGGCCCTAGTCGCCGAATGGATCGCCCCGCGCGAAGAACCCGCGCCGCAACCGGAAGCCGCCGAGGAAAAGCCAGCGGCCGCTCCGCCGGCTGTCCCTGCCTGGGATGTCCAAATCCGGGAACAGCGCGCCCGGATTCTGAATACTTTGCTGAGTGCCACTGCTGGTGTGGCGACCCTGATCATCCTCTCTCTCGTATTCTTGAATCTGAGGCAGGCGGATGTATGGCGGAGGTATATCCCTTACTTCGCCTCGTGGATAGTCTTGGTGACTTTGGCTCTGGCTCGCCGGCTTGACCCTCGCTGGCGCACCGGCATCCTGGTGGGCCTGGCCTATCTTGCCGGCACGCTCAGCCTGGTGATAGATGGGCCTCTCAGTGCCGGGTGGCTTTACCTGTTGCTCGCTCCACTGTTGTTCTCCATACTTGTCCGGCCCAGGGCCGGCGTATACGCGGCTGTGGCGAGTTTCGTCCTCTATGTCGTCCTGACCATTGCCCATCGCCTGGGTTGGCTCCAACCGGCTGGAGTACTCAACATCAAGCAATGGGATACCGTAGTCAACCTGAGTACCACCTTCGGCATGCTGCTGATCGCGGCCACGTTGATCCAATGGTTATTCACTTCCACCCTGCTCACTGCTCTGCACGAGGCGAAAGAGCGGCACACCGATGCGCTGCACGTCCAGACGCTCCTCCGCGAACGGGCTGATGAACTCTTCGCCGCGAACACCCTGCTGCAAAGGCGCGCGCTTCAGCTCCAGGCTGTGGCTCAGGTCTCCAGCGTCGCTGCACTCTCAGCCCAGGACCCGGAAGAACTGACACAGCAGGTGGTGAACGTGATTCGCGAGCAACTGGACCTGCGCTACGTTGGCCTGTACCTGACCGACGAGGCAGAGGAGCGGGCCGTGCTGCGAGCGGCAACGGGCGAGGGTGGTCGGGAGATGTTGGCCTATCACTACGAAATCGCTGTGAATCCTCACTCGGCCGTGGGCCGGTGTATTATTGACGCCCAGGCCGAAATTGCAGCGGGCCCAGATCCGATCCGGTTGGCGGATGCCCCCGGCTCGGACGCGGGCAGCCATCCGTTGCCAGACACGCGCTCGGAAGTGGCGCTGCCTCTACGTTCCCGTGGCAAGGTGCTGGGAGCACTGGACCTGCGGGATGTACGCCCGAATGTCTTCTCACAGGATGACTTGCCCGTGTTGCAGGCAATGGCCGACCAGATCGCGGTGGCGATTGATAATGCGCGGCTGTTCGCCAGAGCGCAAGCGAGCCTGAGAGAACTGGAGGAGGTCCAGCGGCGCTATATGCGTGAGCGCTGGTCCGAGTTCCTGTCTACCCGTGCAAGGCCGGTCTACGAGCGCACGCGGCCAAGTGTGGCGCCCCTCGGCGATGCCACACCGCCCGAGATCGAACAGGCGATAACGCGGCGAGAGATCGTCGTTCGGCCAAGTGCCGATGGAGGCACAGAGCCTGCCGCGTTGGTGGCGCCCATCGTGCTGCGGGGCGAGGTCATCGGCGTATTGGGATTGCAGGATACACAAAATGGGCGACAATGGACGGCCGACGAGATCGCCCTTGTCGAGACCATTGCTGCTCAGATGTCGCTGGCGATTGAAAATGCCCGTCTGCTGGAGGAAACCCAACAGCGGGCCGAGCGGGAGCGACTCGTCGCCGACATCACGGCCCGCGTCCGCGCCTATATGGACCTGGAAGGCATTATGCAGACCGCCGTGCGGGAATTGGGTGCCGCGCTTGGTGCCGACCGCGCGTTTATCCGCCTGGGCGGTACTAACCAACCATCTGCAGGGTGAGTCAAGCAGGTTGGAGTGGAGAGATACACGATGGCTAAGATGAGCGATAACCGTAAAAAGACCAAGGCAGAATCGGTCAGGAAACCGCGAGGGACACGCCGGCAAACAACCGGGGCGCAAAAGGTGGCAAAGCGTTCACGCCGTGATAGAGCACTGCTCCCCGAGCAGCACCTGCTGCGTGCCCTACTAGACAGCACTCCTGATCACATCTACTTCAAGGATCGTCAGAGCCGCTTTATCATGATCAGCAAATCCCTGGCAAACTGGTTCGGCCTGGGCGATCCTGCCGAGGCGATAGGGAAGACGGACTTTGATTTCTTTACCGAGGATCATGCCCGACCGGCTTATGAAGATGAGCAGCAGATCATCTGCACCGGACAACCCATATCGAAGGAGGAAAAAGAGACCTGGCCGGATGGCCGGGTGACGTGGGTCTCGACGGTCAAGATGCCCCTGCGGGATGAGGGAGGCAACATCATCGGCACGTTTGGTGTCTCCAAAGACATCACCGCACGTAGACAGGCAGAAGAGGCGTTGACAGAGGAGCGCAAACTCCTCCAGACATTGGTGGACACCCTGCCGGAGTATATCTACGTCAAGAACAGCGCCAGCCAGTTCATGCTCGCTAACGCAGCAGTACTGCGACAGTTCGGATTGTCAACGCAAGACGAGATCGTCGGCAAGACCGACTTTGATTTCTTCCCGAAGGAACTGGCAGAGCGCTACTATGCCGAAGAGCAGGCAATTATCCGCTCCGGCCAAGGGCTATATAATCACGAGGGTCCCACCGTGGATGCTGGCGAGGAGAAATGGGTCTCGACGACCAAGGTGCCTTTCCGGGATGCCGAGGGCAAGGTGGTTGGGTTCGTGGGCTTGGGACAGGACATCACCGCGCGCAAGGCCGCTGAGGTCGAGCGGGAGCGCCTGCTAGCGGCTCTGGAACGCCGTGCCCTTCAACTCCAAACCGCTGCCGAGGTCTCCCGCGCCGCCAGCAGCATCCTCGACCCGGAAGAGTTGACACAGCAGGTGGTAGACCTCATCCGTGAGCGGTTCGACCTGTACTATACTGGCCTGTTCCTGGTAGACCAGACCGGCGAGTGGACAGGAGAGCCGGGCGGCAAGTGGGCCGTGCTGCGCGCCGGCACCGGTGAGGCAGGACGGCAGATGTTAGCGCAGGGGCACAAGTTGGAGATCGGCGGCGCCTCGATGATCGGCTGGTGCATCGCCAACAAGCAGGCGCGCATCGCGCTGGACGTAGGCGCGGAGGCCGTGCGCTTCGAGAACCCGCTCCTACCCCAGACGCGCTCGGAGTTGGCCTTGCCGCTCATCAGCCGCGGTGAGGCCATCGGGGCGCTGACCATTCAGAGCACACAGGAGGCGGCTTTCAGCGAGGAAGACATCGCGGTGCTCCAGACGATGGCCGATCAACTGGCCAACGCCATCGCCAACGCCCGGCTGTACGAGGCGCTGGCCCGCGAGCAATACCTGATGAACGCCCTGATGGATAACGTCCCCGACTACATCTACTTCAAGGATCGCGCAAGCCGCTTCATCAGGACCACCAAGTCTCACGCCAGGACATTCGGCCTGAGTGATCCGGCAGAGGCCATTGGCAAGACCGATTTTGATTTCTTCTCAGAGGAGCATGCCCGCCAGGCGTATGAGGATGAACAGAGGATTATCAGAACGGGCCAGCCCCTCATCGGCCTAGAGGAAAAGGAGACGTGGCCTGATCGCCCCGACACGTGGGTTTCGACGACCAAAATGCCCCTGCGCGATGCGAGGGGAAACATCGTCGGCACCTTCGGCATCTCCCGGGACATCACTGACCGTAAACGAACGGAGGAAGCGCTGGAGCGCCGGGCCACACAGCTCCAGGCAGCCGCCGAGGTGGCCCGTGAAGCCGCCGCCATCCTGGACGTAAACCAACTGCTCGACCGGGCCGTGCACCTTATCTCTGAGCGGTTCGGCTTTTATCACGCCGGCATCTTCCTGGTGGACGAACGCGGCGAGTACGCCATCCTGCGGGCCGCTTCCTCTGAGGGTGGGCAGCGCATGCTGGAGCGTGGCCACAAACTCGCGATCGGCCAAGCGGGAATCGTCGGCTACGTCGCGGCAAGCGGTGAATCGCGCATCGCGCTCGATGTAGGAGAGGATGCGGTCTTTTTTAGCAATCCTGACCTGCCCAATACCCGCTCCGAGATGGCTCTACCGTTGAAGGTACATGAGCGCGTTATTGGCGTGCTCGATGTCCAGTCCACCCAGCCATCTGCCTTCACACAAGAGGATGTCACAGTCTTGCAGACGATGGCCGACCAACTTGCTATCGCGGTGGAGAACGCGCGTCTGCTCGAGCGCACGGAGGCCCAACTACGCGAATTGAACCTGCTGTACGGCGAGTATAGTGCCGCGGCCTGGGCCGGTTTGGCGGCGCTCGAGCGGGTGAAGGGCTATGTCTATGACCGGGTCGACGTCCTGCCCGTAGAGGATGTAACGCTGCCGGCACTTGACTTGGCGATGCAACGCGGCCAGACCGTCAGCGTCGTCGAACCGGGGTCGGAGGGAGCCGTACTGGCGGTACCGCTCAGAATACGCGATCAGGTCATCGGCACCCTGGGCGTCCAGGCTACCGATAGCGGCCGCAAGTGGTCTGCCCAAGAGATTGCCCTCGTTGAGGCGGTAGGCGAACAAATAGCCCTCGCGCTGGAGAATGCACGGCTCTTCCTGGAGACACAAAGAGTGGCCCAACGTATGGCGGTCATGTACGAGACAAGCCGTGCCGTTTCCACCTCTCTGGAGGAAGAAGCGATGCTACGCGCGATCCTGGATGGCATATATCGTGCTCTCGGCTGTGAGCATGTCCTCATATCTACTGTGGATGAAGAGACCGGCACCATAGGTATCCGGCATGGCATCTGGCGTGGAGAGTTCGACGTTTTCCCTGAGTGGATCAGCAAGTCCCGTTATTTGCTCAACCAACCGGACGTCTTGACCGACATTTACCGCACCGGTCGCACCGAGATCATCGCGGGGTGGGATGACCGTTTCAACCGTGAGATATATGAGAAGTATGGCCACGAGCGTTTCTTGCGCATTTTTATGCCCGTTAAAATGCGTGATCGCGTCATCGGTGTCGTCGAGGTCGGCTATGACAGGCGGCAAAAGGATCAGGTGAGCGAGGAAGAGGTGCAGATGCTGACGGCCTTTATGGATCAGGCGGCGGTGGCGCTGGAGAACGCCCGCCTGTTCGACGAGGCGCGGCGACGCGCCCAACGGGAACATCAGATTTATGAGATCACTTCCCGGCTCGGCCGTACTCCCGACATTTCTACAATCCTGCAGACGACCGTCAATGAGTTGGGCCGGGCGTTGCACGCCGATCGCGCGGTGGTCCGCCTGATGGCTCGACCTCGTGCTCAGTAGTGCGTTGCTTTAGAGCATGGGGCCATGAGGAAGCGCACACCGGGCAACTAGGGGAGAGTTGGCTATGTGGCAGAAGGCACTTGACTGGTTAAAGATCCAGGCGCTTGACCTGGTATGGATCGGGCCTTTGGTGACCGATCTGATCCGAGGAAGCATGTTCGCAGCAGTAGCCGCAGGGGTACCCATTCTCCTGTTGGCAGTGCTTACGCGGCTACAGTACTGGGGTCTGATAGCAGGCCTTCTTGTGCTGATCGGGGTTCTGTTCGGCATAGAAAGGCTGAGCCGGCGGAATAGCAGCCTGGCACTCAATCTGTTCCTGGCTGCGCTCGTTCTGTTTGCTGGCGTGGGGAGGCGGTTGGGCCTGCCCGCGGGTGTGGACTTTTTGATTTTCGTGCTGTCCGTTGTGCTTGCCGGGTTGCTGCTCACTGCGCAGGCCGGCCTGATTTGGGCAGGGATCAGCTCGTTCGTTCTGCTAATCCGCATCCCCATCGCTGCATTTGTCCTGCGCAAGCCGGTGGACTATTTAGCCTCTGTCCTCGGCCTCGCCCTGTTCTACGCGCTGGCCTTGGTCATGAGGTCCTTGAGCCACACGTCCCACTCTGTGCGGCAGGCCTTGCGACGACAGGTTCGGCAGGGCGAGGCCAGCATTGAGATCGGCCACGCGATCACAGCCGCCCTGGACCCGCCATCTGTCATCCGCCGGGCGGTACAGTTGATCTGCGACGCCTTCGGATATTACCACGTTGGGCTGTTTATGGTAAGCCCAGGCGCCGCGATCGCCACACTGGTGGACGCGGCCGGCGAGGAGGCTGCCAGTCTGAAGGAGAGGGGTTTCTACGTGCCGCTGTCCGGGACATCGGCGGTCGCCGCTGCGATCACCCAGGGACGTCGGTGGCGGGTGGTTTCCTGGGAAGCGAGTGTTGACCCGCGTGGGCGCACCATTCAATTCACGTACGAACGCCTCCCCACCCGCGCCGAGTTGGCGATCCCCCTTCAGGTAGGGGGCCGCGTGTTTGGCGCGATAGATATTCACAGCACAGAGTTAGATCCCTTCTCAGAACACGATATTCACACCCTCGAAGGCCTGGTCGGTCACGTCGCCAATGCCCTGGAAGGGGCGCGCCTCCTCGACGATGTCCAACAACGGCATCAGGAACTTGCCACACTCTACGATCAAACCGCACGGCGGGCGCGCTACCTGGAGGCCACCGCGCAGTTGGCGCGGGCTATCAGTTCACTGCTCGACCCCCAAGAACTGCTGGACCGGGCCGTCAACCTGGTGAGTGAAAGCCTGGACCTCTACCACGCCGGTATCTTTCTGCTAGATGAAACGGGCGAGTGGGCGGTCCTCACCGCTGCCAACAGCGAAGGCGGGCAGCGGATGATGGCCCGTGGGCATAGGCTGGCCGTCGGCAAACAGGGCATCGTCGGCTGGGTGACGGGCACCGGACAGCCACGCATCGCCCTGGATGTCGGTGCGGACGCCGTGTACTTTGACAATCCCGACCTGCCGGACACACGCTCCGAGATCGCTCTCCCTCTGAGGATCGGCGATCGCGTGATCGGGGCACTGGACGTACAGAGCGTGCGCGAGGCAGCATTCAGCGAGGAAGACGTCGCTGTCCTGCAGACGATGGCCGATCAACTCGCCATCGCCATCGAGAATGCTCGCCTGTTCCAACAGACGCAGCAGGCGTTGCAGGAGTTGGAGGCATTACAGCGCTACTACGTCATGCAACACTGGGAAAGGCTTACGATGCATCAAGACCTCAGGGCCGAGTACCGCAGCGTGGGCGTTCCGCCTCTGGACATTTCCTGGACTCCTGAGATGAAGATGGCATGGGAGCAAGGCGCGCCGGTCGTTATACCCGACCTGAGTGCTATGGGTCAGAACGGAGGAGATGGACGAGGTGAGACACAGGGCGGGTCATCTCCATTGCCCGTTCGCGCCGCGATAGCAGTCCCGATCAAGCTGCGTGGTGAGACGATCGGCGTCCTGGATCTGCAGGAGACGGATACGGCTCGTCATTGGTCGAATGATGAAGTGGCGATGGCCACCGCCGTGGCCGACCAGTTGGCCTTGGCGCTGGAGAACGCCCGCCTCTTCGAGGAGGCGCAGCGCCGGGCGACCCAGTTGGCCGCTGCCGCCGAGATTGCCCGCGATGCTACCGCTATCCTGGATGTGGATCGCTTGCTTGAGGAGTCGGTACGTCTGATCTCGGAGCAATTCGGCTTCTATCACGCGGGCGTGTTCCTGGTGGACGAGCGGGGCGAGTACGCTGTCCTGCGGGCTGCCTCCTCCGAGGGGGGGCAGCGCATGTTGGCGCGCGGCCACAAACTCAAGGTCGGTGAGGTTGGCATCGTTGGCTACGTCGCCGGGTCGGGCGAACCGCGCGTGGCTACCGACGTCAGCAGCGATGCCGTGTTTTTCAGGAACCCTGACCTGCCCGACACGCGTTCCGAAATGGCTCTGCCGCTGAGGGTGCAGGAGCGCGTGATCGGAGTGTTGGATGTCCAGTCAACTCAGCCAGCCGCATTTACCGAGGAAGACGTAGTCGTCTTGCAGACGATGGCTGACCAGTTGGCTGTCGCCATCGCCAACGGCCAGTTGTTCCAGCGGGTCCGTGCCGACGCCATGCGTCGTGCCCTGATCAACCGAGTGGTTCAGGCAGCCACGTCCTCCTTGGACATCCGCGAGATCCTGGAGCGCGCGGGCGAATCCATCTCGAGTCAGTTGGAGATGCCATGTGCCATCTTCGAGTGGGATCCCGAGCATGAGGCTCTGGTCAGGGCGGTAGTCCACGACCACACTGGCAAGAATGTGACCCCCTCTGAACTCGTGATCACGGGTGAGACAATGCCGGCAATGCTCCGCGCGATTCACAGCCGCCAATTGCAGGTCATCTTTGATGTGCTCGAAGGAAGTTCAGGAACGACTGCCGCGTTTATCAGGCAGCTCGATCTGGAAGATGTCGCCTGTATCGCGCTGACATCGCGTGACCGGGTTTTGGGCTTGCTGATGCTGGGCCGGCAGCGGGGTCACCCGATACTGGACGAAGGAGAACTCTCCTTCCTCGAAGTTGTTGCTGCCAACCTGGGCGTAGCGCTAGAGAATGCCTATCTGTTCCAGGATGCCGTGCAGACAGCCGAACGGCTGGCCGAGGTGGACCGGCTCAAGAGTCAGTTCCTGGCCAACATGTCCCACGAACTGCGCACGCCGCTCAATTCGATCATCGGCTTCTCCCGCGTCATCCTCAAGGAGATCGACGGCCCGCTCACCGAGATGCAACGCGCCGATTTACAGACCGTCTACGAGAGCGGTCAGCATCTGCTGAACCTGATCAACGACATTCTCGACCTATCCAAGATCGAGGCCGGCAAGATGGAGATCGCCTTCGAGGATGTGAATCTGCAAGAGATCATCAAGGGCGTCATGTCCACGGCGGTTGGGCTGGTCAAGGACAAGCCGATCGAGTTGCAGCAAGCAACCCCGCCAGACCTTCCGGTCATTCGCGCCGATGGGCGCCGTGTGCGGCAGGTGCTCCTCAACTTGCTCTCGAATGCTGCTAAATTCACCGAGGCGGGCTTTATTCGCCTGGAAGCCATGGCCACCGATGAGGAAGTCACCGTCTCGGTCATTGATAGTGGCATTGGTATCCCACCAGACAAACAGAAGACCATCTTCGAGCCCTTCACCCAGGTGGATGCCTCCTCCACGCGCCGCGCGGGCGGTACGGGGTTGGGCCTCTCGATCTGCAAGTCCTTTGTCGAGATGCACGGCGGCCGCATCTGGGTAGAAAGCACTGTGGGCAAGGGCTCCACCTTCTCCTTTTCCCTGCCCATACGAGGGCCGGCTGTGCTGCCGGAACCGGAGGAGGGTGTCGTTGAAGGACGGATCGAGGACATTGGGAAGCCGGCCGAAGGGCTTGCGGGTAGAGAGGACAGGATGGTATTGTGTGTGGAAGACGACGAAGGGGTGATCACCCTGTTTCGCCGTTACCTGAACAAGCAGGGTTACCAGGTGATCGGGCTGACTGACTCGAGGCGCGCGCTGGAGGAGGCCAAACGTCTTCAGCCTTATGCCATTATGCTGGACGTGATGATGCCCGAGAGGGACGGCTGGCAGGTTATCCAGGACCTGAAAGCCGATCCCGAGACCCAGCACATCCCGGTCATCATATGCTCCATCGTCGCCGAGAAAGGGCGCGGGATGAGCCTGGGGGCAGCCGACTATTTGGTGAAACCCGTCCTGGAGCAAGACCTGATCGCGGCGTTGGATCGCCTGGACCGGGAGGCAGGACGTCACCGGGTGCTGATCGTGGACGATCTCGCGGAGGATCGTAGCCTGCTGCGTCGCATGGTAGAGAGTCAGGAAGGGTATGAGGTGATTGAAGCCTCAGGTGGGCAAGAGGCCATCAGTTTGATAAAGCAGGTATTCCCGCACATCATCATTCTCGACCTGATGATGCCGGAGATGGACGGGTTTGCTGTCCTGGAAGCGCTCAAGCGCGACGAGAACACGCGCTCCATCCCCATTATCGTCGTCACGGCCAAAGACCTCACGGAGCAAGATCGCAGTGCGCTCAATCACAACGTCGCTGCGCTCATTCAGAAAGGCTTGCTGAACAAGGAGGAGTTGCTGGAAGACGTAGCCAGCGCGCTGCGCAAGATGGGCCATCGCCTGTCGGGCTCGTAAGGGGTGTGTGTATGCTTGACCGTCCTCGTTTCCTCTTTCTGGATTAGGAGCCGCCATGGGACTTGATTCCGCCGATCCCCACCTGGAATGTACACATTGTGGCTATCGGGAGCCACTGCAGCGGCTCTTGCATCAGTGCCCAGTCTGCGGCAAGGACTGGCTGGATGTCACCTACGACTATGAGCGTGTGAAGCAGATCTGGCCGAAAGCCCTGCGCGACCGTCCACCGACGATGTGGCGCTACAGAGAACTGCTGCCGCTGCGCGACAGTGCCAATCTGGTCACGATGGGCGAAGGCGGCACGCCGCTCTTGCGCGCTGTCAATCTGGGGCTGATGCTGGGCTGTCCCCGCATCTACGTCAAGGATGAGCGGCAAGGGCCTACCGGCTCCTTCAAGGACCGACAGGCTTCGCTTTCCATCTCACTGATGAAGGAGATGGGCGTTACCGAGGCGGTGATCGCTTCCACCGGCAACGTTGCCATCTCTTACTCCGCCTACTCCGCCATAGCCGGCATCAAGTTGTGGGCATTTCTCAACAGCCTGGTGCCGCCCGAAAAGATGCGCGAGGTGGCGCTCTATGGCAGTGAGGTTATCAAGGTGACCGCCACCTACGACCAGACCAAGAAGGTCGCCGAGCAGTTTGCCACGCGCAAGGGCATTTTTCTCGATCGCGGCATCCGCAGTATTGCGGCCCGCGAGAGCATGAAGACGCTCGCGTTCGAAATCGCCGAACAACTCCCCCTGCTGCTGGAACAAGCCCCGTCGGATAGCAGTCCCCTCTGGCGTACTCCCGACTGGTACGTGCAGTCCGTCAGCGGCGGCATGGGCCCGGTGGGAGTCTGGAAAGGCTACCAGGAACTCAAACGTATGGGATTGGTAGATCGCCTGCCCAAACTGGCTTGTATCCAGGCCGAGGGTTGTGCCCCCATGGTACACTCCTTCCAGAAAGGGCTTGACGAGGTCGAGCCGGTGCCCGATCCCAAGACGCTGGTGATCACCCTCGCGACCGGCAACCCCGGGCTGGCCTATCCCTTCCTTGCCAGAGTCATCCGTGAGCATGGCGGGGCCTTCGAATCCGCCAGCGACGAAGAGACCTACCATGCCATGCACGTGATGGCGAAATTGGATGGTATCTCGATGGAGCCGGCCGCAGCGACGGCCTTTGCCGGCCTCTTCAAACTGCTCAACCAGGGCATCATCCGCCGAGACGAGGTCGTGGTAGTCAACTGTTCCGGTCACACCTTCCCTGTCGAAAAACATCTGCTGGGTGACCACTGGGCGCAGACCATCGAAATGCCTGCGGCCGTGCTCCAGCGAGCCCCATCCACGACCGAGGGGCTGTTAGGCTCGCTGGAGCAGATTGATGGGCGAGTGCATAGCATCGGCATCATCGAGGATGACCCGCAAGCGGCCCTGTTACTGCGGCGCATCTTGCAGACGCGCGGCGATTATCGCATTGTCGAAGCCCGCGACGGGATCGAAGGACTCGAAATGGTGCGTCGTGAGCAGCCCGATCTCATCTTGCTGGACCTGATGATGCCGGGCATGGACGGCTTTGCATTGTTGGATGCGTTCAAGGCCGACGAGACGCTGAAAACCGTGCCGGTGATCGTCATCACGGCCAAGGAACTGACCGCTGCCGAGCGCCGACGCCTCAGTGGTCAGATCGAGGGCCTCATGCAAAAGGGCGACTTTACCGATGAACAGCTGCTGGAAGAGATCCTGAAGCGGACCCCATGACCGGCTATGGCCCAAAGGCACGGAAGCGTGGATAGCCAGATTTCCCCCCAGCGTTTCAAAGTCCTCTATGTCGAGGATGACCCGTCCAGTGTGAACCTGGTACGACGCCTGCTCGGCGCTGAGGGCTACCAGGTCGTCACTGCTGCGGACGGCCTTTCTGCTATCGAGGTTGCGGAGCGCGAGCGCCCCAACCTGATCTTGGTAGACATCAACATCAGCGGGTTGGATGGCTATGAGGTAACGACCAAGATCCGCACGATCCCGGAGTTGGACAGGGTGCCTATCGTCGCCGTCACCGCTGCTGCACTGAAGGGCGATCGAGAGCGAGCGCTTGCCGCCGGTTGTGATGGCTACATCCCCAAGCCGATTGACGTAGACCGCTTTCCGGAGCATGTGCGCGACTTCCTGTTGGGGATGCGGGAAGAGTTCGAGTCACCGGAAAAGAAGGCCGAATACCTCGCCGAATACAACCGCAAATTGGTGCACCGGCTACAGGAAAAGATCGGTGAACTGGAAGCGGCCAACGCCGAGTTGCAGCAGATTGACAAGATGAAGTCGGATTTCATCATCCTGGCGGCCCACGAACTGCGCACGCCCTTGACCTCCATCTACGGCTATGTCCAGATGTTGCTTCTCAATCCAGAGATTCCGGGCGGGGAGGATGAAGGCAGTCCGCGCAGCATGCTGCAGCGTATTGCCAACGCCGCGCAGCGGCTCAACCAGGTCTTTGACGAAATCCGCAACATCACGCTGATTGACGGTGACCGTCTGGACCTGGTCTGGGAGCCGGTGGCCTTGTCATCATTGGTGCACATCGTGGTGGACAATCTGCGTGGCCTGGGCCCTCCGCGGGATCTGCGCTTCGAGTTTGCCAATCTGGATTCTTTGCCCATCATCCAGGGCGACCCACAGCGGCTGTATCACGCGCTGTGGAACATCGTCAGCAACGCGATGAAGTATACGCCCGATGGGGGACGCATCACCATCTCGGGGCAGCAAATCGAGGGCATGGTGCACATCAGCGTCCAGGACACCGGCGTGGGCATACCTCCAGACCAGCAGGAGCGCATCTTCGACCGCTTTTACGTACTGGAGGACATCCAGCGTCACCACACCAGCAAGACCGAGCACCAGGGTGGTGGGCTAGGATTGGGGCTTTCGGTCGCCCGAGGCATTATCGAGGCCCACGGCGGGCGGGTCTGGGCGGCCAGCGAGGGGTACGATCCGGAGCGTCTGCCGGGGAGCACTTTCCACATTCTTCTGCCGATACGGCAAGGAGGAGCGAGGCAAGCCGGGGATTGAGGCCCTGTTTCGACACTCGGCCTCAGGCCTGCCTTGCCCCTACTGCCGCCGCCACTCCAGCGGTTCATTCCCTATTGCCAACCGTAGACCCGGATCGCGTGACATCAACGCCAGGCTGAGCACCAGCAATCCTCCGCCAAGCCACTGGATCAGGGTCAAGCGCTCACCCAGGATGAGGAAAGCCAACCCCAGGCTGACCAGCAGTTCCAGCAGTCCGGCCAATGACGTTTCGATCCCCCCCACATATTTCAGCGCGCTGAACATGGCTAACCGCGAGAGCGCGGTCGTCAGCCCCAGGGCCAGGATAGCAATCCAGCCGGTGGTTGCGAGCGTCTCCACGGGCCGCGCTTGGGCGATACGTGCCACGCCAACCACGCAGGCCATCGTCGTCAGGATGTAGAGCGTCGCAGTGCGCGCGGAAACATCGGCCAGTACCCACTGCCCCAGCACGAGATGCCAGCCATAGGTCGCCGCCGACGCGATCATGAGCATCACTCCCAGCCAGTCCAGTTCACCCGGCCTTGCCCGCGTCAGGAGAAAAATCCCCAGCATCGAAAGCCCCGATCGCAGCAGTGTCAGGCGCGTGAGCGGCTGCCCAGAGGCGGAGAGGAACAAAATCACCCACAGCGGGTAGAGCGTGTTCAAGAGCGAAGCGCGTGAGGCGTCAAGGCGTGAAAGACTGGTATAGTACAGCAAAGAGCCAAAGCCATTGACCATGCCGACGCCGATGCATCCGAGCAGGTTGCGCCAGGAGATCACGATCTCACGCGGACGGAAGAGTAGGAACATCACCCAGACCAGCAGCGCCGCCACTAACGTGCGAAGGGCGACCAGGGTAAACGGCGTGACGCCGTTGGCATAGGCTATCTTGCCCAGGATAGGCGCCCAACCCAACAAGAAACTGGCCAGCACTGTGTTCAGGACACCGAGGCGTCGCTCATAGTTCAGGCGAGTTCCGATCATCCGTTCCTTTCATCCGCTATTGTGTTGTGGCCGTATTCATGTTACACTCAATGCCATCAGGACGTAACATGGGCCTTACGGTTCCGTGGGAACATGGAACGCTGCCCCACCGGGCCGGTAGCAACCGCCCAGGTTGGGGATTCCCCACTGCGAGGCTCTTTCTGCAGAATCGCCGGGGGCTACGCCGAATGACGTTGATGTTACCTTTTGCCCGATGACGCCGAAGCAGACACGCATCATCGCCGTCTTGGCGCTTGCTGACATCGCCATTATCGCGGGGCTGATAGCACTGATGGCGTACATGGCGCACATCACCGCCTTGCCCATGCCCACCACCCATATCAATGCCCCGGTATCTGCTGTCCCGGCTAACCCCGCTGACGAGACGTGCCAGTGGCAAGCCGCACAACGGCTGACCGAGGCCGGGTTAGGTGGCAGCGTCGCATTGACTGCCGATGGCGTACTGCGCTTCGGGATCGTCGCTACTCTCGCGCCGGGCCAGGCCGCCGCCGATGCCGCTCAGTTGATATGGACAGCCTTCGATGTGGCACTAGCCATGCCAGACGCGTGCGTCTTTGACCGCATCGAGGTCACAGTCCACATCCAGGATACCGCCACGACACTCCACGCTGGCGTCAGTGTAGCAGACCTGGCGGCTTATAGCGCTGGCACCCTGAGCGAGGGCGAGTTCATTGATCGGGTCACGTATACGGTTGGTGATCGGTAGATCGGGTAGTTGGTAATGAACCGAGCCCGTCGGCTTCCCAATTCGCCAGGTCTCGATTGTAGCCTGGGGCAGGGTAAAAGTCAACCGGCTGCTTGACGAGGTGGCGGTTCCGCCCTTATTGCGGTGACGGAAATCTGTCGCTCATGCCACCCACTCGATCGGCCACGTGGCGGGAAATGCCGCGCCCTGCTCGCACACACCGTACTGGCGCGAATGGCGATTCGGAGTATACTTGAAGAAGACAGCATCCGCGAACGGGTGGAAGTGGTGGACGTGGCGACCCCGCTCACCTACGAACGCCCCTGGCGAGATCGGCCGTCTACCTCTGCGGCCCGCTTTACCGGGGCACACCGGCCCAAGACCAAATTACAGATCGGATCGGCACTACTCGGATGAGTGACCTATCGCCTTCTCAGATGAACATCAAGGAATGCCTCCGCCCGGCCCTTTTCGGTCTGCCGGAAGAGGATCTGGACGAATTGGCCCGGGCAGCGGTTGAGCGTCTCTTCTCTCCAGGCGATGTGATCTGCTGTGACGGCGACCCGGGAGAGGTGGTCTACTTCGTCGTGCGAGGGCGCGTGGAGATCGTCAAGCCACTGGAGAGCGGGGAGGAGCGCCATCTGCGAGATGCTGGCCCTGGCGAGATCCTCGGCGAGATGGCCCTGTTCCAACAAGGCGTGCGCACTGCCACCCTCCGCGCTGCTGAACCAACCTCCTTGCTGGAAATCGGACGGGACCCGTTCCTGGCTGTGCTGGGACGCAGCCCTGCGTTGGGCGTTCGTATCCTGGTCAATATGGCCTCTCGTCTGCAGGATTCCGACCAGCGTGCTATCGCCGAGTTAAGGCGCACCAATGAGGAATTGACCCGCGCGCTGCACAAACTGGAGCGGTTGGATCGTACCAAGTCCGATTTTATCCAGGTCTCGGCCCACGAACTGCGCACCCCGGTGGCCGCGCTGCTGGGCTATGCCCAGATGATGCAGAATGACCCTACGGTGCAGGCATCCCCCCAGTTGCGCGCGCTGGTCGAGGGAATCGTGGCAGGGACGGAACGGCTGCACCGCGTGTTCAACAGCATCCTCGATGTCTCGCGGTTGATGGCCGGAGACTTGCAGATCGGCTGTAGCCCGGTGAGCCTGACAGTGCTCTTTGAGGGCCTGCGCTTGGGCTTTCAGGAGGCGCTGGAGCAGCGACAGTTGGCGCTTGAGTATACCGGATTGCGTGACCTACCGCTGTACATGGGCGACGCGGAAGCGCTGCACAAGGCGTTCTATCAACTGTTGAGCAACGCAATCAAGTACACGCCTGACCGCGGGCGTATCAGTGTGACAGCCCGGGTAGCAGAGATCCCCGACCTGGGCCAGTGCATCGAGATCGTGATCGAGGACACCGGCATCGGTATCGCGCCACAAGACATCGAACTGATCTTTGAAAAATTCTACCGTACCGGCGAGATCTCGCTCTATTCCTCTGGGGCGGCCAAGTTCAGAGGTGGCGGACCAGGGCTAGGGCTGGCTATCGCTCAAGGGGTGATTCTGGCCCATGGCGGCCGTATCTGGGCCGAAAGCCCCGGCTACGACGAGGTCGCCTGTCCCGGCAGTCGCTTCACCGTGCAGTTGCCTTTGTAGACCGGAGGGCCCTCAATCAGCCCCGACGCTCTCCGGTAAGACCGACCTGCAGAAACGCCACGCCAGCAGTTGTCCGGTTTGCACCCTATGGAAGAAACGCTGGGCGCAACTCCGGCGCGTAGGTGTCAATGACCTGTGGCGTGATGCCACCTGCCTTGATGATCTCGGCGTACAGGCTGGCGCTGCGCCGCGCCGTGCGAGCCTGGCTTTCGGGATCGAGCGCGATGAGGCCGAACCGCAACGTCCACCCCTCGGCCCACTCAAAGTTATCTACCAGCGTCCAATGATAGTAGCCCATCACCGGATAGCAGAGCATCAGCGCGTACCAGATCTGGCGCAGGTGGGCCAGGATGTAGCGCGGGCGCTGGTCGTCATCGGCATCGGGAATACCGTTTTCGGTCACATAGATTGGAAGGCGTAGGCGCGCCAGCCGCTTGAGGCAGCGTAACATCCCCTGCGGATAGAACTCGCCATAGCCGCCATCGAGCCTCTCGGCTTCAGGGGCGTGCAACCGGAAGAAGGGCGGGCGCCGCCTGCGATCGAAGGCAACCAGGTCGCGCGTGTAGTAGTTGAGGCCAATCCAGTCGAGCGTGCGACGCAGTTTCCAGGCGAAGCCCAAGCCCAGGGGCGGCATCCAATAGCCCTTCGTCAGCGCCACCAGCACCGCCTGGTTGAAGGTCCGGTCTAGTATGCGGGTGGCGAAGCGATCGAGCAGCGAGCGGGGATTCGCCGGGTCCAGGATGCGCATGTTGTGCGCGAACCCCACGCGGGCCTGGGGCTGCACCGCGTGGATCTCCCGATAGGCAGCGGCATGACCGGCCAACAGGTTGCGGATGACGCGCAGGGCCGTCTTGAGATCAGACCTCCCGGGCGGGAAGGCGCCTTCCAGGTAGCCCTTGTAGCCATAGACGTTCGGCTCGTTGATCGTGCACCATAGATCGCCGTACGGGCTCAATGCCTCGACGACCCGGCGTGCATAGCGGGCAAAGAGCGCGGGCGTCTCGGGGTTTTCCCAGCCGCCACGCTCGGCCAACCACAACGGACTGGCGAAATGGTACAGCGTCACCATTGGCTCGACGGCACGCTTGCGCAGGCCCTCTAGCATCTGGCCGTAACGCTCCAGGGCAGCAGGGTCGAACTCGCCGGGGCGTGGCTCGACACGTGCCCATTCGACCCCCAGGCGCAGCGCATTGAGGCCCATCTCGGTAGCGCGGTCGAAATCGGCCTCAGCGTTCTCCCACCAATCGCAGGCACGTCCAGACCGGTGCCCTTCCTTGATGTGGCCCTCGGTTTGCTCCCAAGCCCACCAATCGGTATTGGTGCCGTTACCTTCCGTCTGATAGGCCGAGACGGCAGCGCCCCACTTGAAGTCGGCGGGAAAGTGGAAGGTGGCTTCTGGCATAGAGGCTCTCCTCATGTACGCTATGGGAACAGCCGTCGCGCTTTGACCTCGGCCACCGCGTCCGCGCGGAAGCGATAGAGTCTGGCCGGTCGCCCCTCGCCGGTACGGTACCGACCTGTTTCCTCGATCACGCCGGCAGCGATGATCTTGCGGCGAAAGTTGCGCTTATCGAGTTTCTCGTCCAGGATGATCTCGTAGGCAGCCTGCAACTCACTCAGGGTAAAGACCTCCGGCAGCAGTTCAAAGCCCATCGCCGTATATTCCAACTTGTAGCGCAGTCGCTTCAGGGCATAGGCCAGCATGTCGGCATGGTCGAACGCCAGAGGTGGGAGATGGTAAAGCGACCACCAGCGGGTCTCGGCTGTATCGTCACCGGGGCGCGGCTGAACGGCGTCAGCGGGTACCAGGGCGAAGTAGGCTACGGTGATCACGCGCCCGCGTGGGTCGCGGTTGGGATCGCCGAACGTATACAGCTGCTCAAGGTAAACGTCCCGTACGCCGGTCTCTTCGTCCAATTCCCTCAGCGCGGCCTCCTCCAGAGACTCGTCTATTTCCACGAATCCCCCGGGAATGGCCCACATCCCTGCGAAGGGAGGACGCCCGCGCTTGACAAGGAGCACCTGCAGATCGTTATCGCGCAAGGTGAAGATGATGACATCTACGGTTACAGACGGGCTGGCGTGGTCTTTTCGCAGTACCTGTGTGCTCTCCATAGTGTCACTCGCACACAAATTATAGTGGCTTTACCGGATACTGTCAATGAACCGGGTGCGTTTCATCTGCTGAGCCGGGCGCCCCATTGCTCGGCACCGGGCCGAGAAAAACAGACGTCTACCGCAGTTTTGGGCCATGCTAAGGGCTTCCCCGCCCGTGTCGAAGGTCCGCCACCACGCCATGGCTCAACTGCGACAGCCCTGTTCTGGTCGCTCGACCGATTGACAAGCACTCGCATTGTGCTATAATTTGTTCGCTTTGGCAGACCTGGTAGGTGGTCATAATCTATACCGCTGCGCTCTGGAGCATCTCTACCAGGGCTCCGTTTCGATGGAGTATCCGACCGGAGGCCCCGGGTGTCTCTGAGGCCAGAGACCCATTCACTTCGCGGCCAGACATGGCCGCGAAACCTTGTTTATTCTTGTTACAAGGAGGAGTGGAATGGCTCAACGACATACGCGGATCAGCATGTTGGTGGCTGTTATACTGCTGATAGTGATGCCCGTTGTGGGTGTGGCTGAGCCTGCCCGAGTACGGCAAACACAGACAGGCGGAGAACTACTGGTAAACCCGGGATTCGAGGGACTCTCCTGTCCTGGCGTGGTGCCGCCGGATGCCTGTCTTCCTCGCCACAACTTTACGCACGCCGTGCACATCCAGGATGGCATCCTGCGCGACAACATCGAGACCCCCGAGGGATGGGTGACCTGGTGGCGTGAACAGCCTCCTGAATGGACCCAGCCCGAGGTCGTGCTGATGCCTTCCAGCAACCCCACGTATACAGATCCTAACTTGCCTCGTATCCACAGCGGCGCTTATGCCGCGAAAGTCTTTGGCCCTGCAGGTAAAGTAGACGGCGGCCTTTACCAGGTCGTGACCGGACTGCAGCCTGGGGCCACCGTGCAATTGACGGCCTATGTGCACACGTGGTCTTGCAACAGCATGCAAGGAGATCGGGGTACCGCAACCACTTGCGGCGATCAATTCGGTATGTGGGCCAAACTGGGCATTGAGCCTAATGGCTTAGCCGACCCCTTCGCTCCCAGCGTCATTTGGAGCGCAGAATATTACGTCCCCGACTATTATCAGCGTATTGGCCCGCTCACAGCCCAGGTCGGGGCCAATGGTACGATTGTCGTCCTCCTGCGTTCGTGGGCCAAGTGGCCCGTGGCGCACAATGATGCCTATTGGGATGATGCCTCCCTGACCTACGTGGGCCCGGTCGCAGTGCCGACGAACACACCGCCTCCGCCTCCCACGGTAGACCCGTTTGCGCCGACGCGCGCACCGCTTGCCACACCTACCCCGCGGCCTGATGGCGCGATCGTCCACATCGTCCAACCCGGCGATACGCTGTTCGGCATCTCTCTGATGTATGGCGTGGACGTGGAGCAGATCCGCCAACTGAACGCGGCGTCCATCGGCCCCGGCGGGTTGATCGTGGTGGGACAGGAACTGGTGATCGCGTTGCCTGCTGTGCAGCCTACTGCCGTCCCGCCCACGGCTACGCCAGCCGAGGTTTCCGCTGCCGAGGCCAACTCTGGGCCTGCTCCGGCAAGCGCGCCGACAGGTGCCTCGATCTGCGTGCTGGCCTATCACGACCGCAACGGCGACACGTTCCGCAATGACGCGGTAGCGGAAGAGCTCTTGCCCAATGTCGAGTTTGCCGTGGCCGACGCAAGTGGTGTGGTCGCCCGCTATACGACCGACGGCATCAATGAGCCTCACTGCTTTGCGGTTGCGCCGGGCGCTTATCGCGTGATCGAGACCGTACCTGTGGGCTATGCCCCTAGTGGTCAGGCCGAACAGAGCGTGGCGTTGGTGGAAGGAACAACCCTTACGCTCCAATTTGGCAACGTGCGCGGCGAAGGAGCCGAGGCCGCTACCGAGGCACCTGTAGAGGCCATGCCGATGGACATAGGGGCTTCTGCAGGGTCGCAGGGTTCTTCTGGAGAGCGCATTTTCAGAACGATCGCCAAGGTCAGTGGCATCCTGGTGTTGCTTCTGGCCATATTGATCGCCGTGCTCTTCGTCTTGAACAGACGGAGAATGTAGGGCGAATTGCCAATTCGCCCTATGTGGAAAGGAGGAAGTCATGGTGCAAGAGCGTGAGTGGATCAAGATCGTGCTTGCGGCAGGGCTGCTGGGCACAGCGCTGTTTTCAAGCGTGACTGCGCCGCAGGCGCAGACGGCAGCACCCCTGCAGAACCCCGGCTTCGAGGGGCTTTCTTGCCGGGCCGGCTCCGTGCCCCCGGAGTGCTTGGACAACTGGACACGTGACACTTTCGACGGGGTTCCACGCGACAACATCTATGCTCCTCAAGGATGGGTCGCCTGGTGGCGCACGGGAGGGCCCACCAATTATGGGCAACCTGAGATGCGCACCATCCCCAAGGCTGGCAACTATGTCGGCGAACTGACTCGCATTCGTAGTGGCTACTATGCGGTGCAAATGTTCATCGCCTATTACACAATGGACGCGGGACTTTTCCAGACGGTGAGCGGCCTGACGCCCGGGGCGACGGTGCAGTTCTCGGCCTATGGTATGGGTTGGAGTTGCGACAGCGACACCGGTGCTCCCAAGTTCGGTTATTCGTGTGCCGACCTGTGGAACCTGATCTTCCAGGTCGGCATCGAACCCAACGGTGGAAGGGATTTCAACTCGCCGAGTGTCATCTGGAGCGCGGAACGGAACTCTCCCGACGCTTTCGGGTTGGTCGGTCCAGTGTCTGCTCAGGTCGGCCCAGGTGGATCGGTGACCGTCTTTCTACGTGCCAAGACCAAGTGGGGCTACAAGTATCAGGAAGCCTACTGGGATGACGCCTCTCTCGTCTACACCGGCCAGCCGGCAGCGGCAACGGCGACACCCGCGGCCCCCGCAGGCCAGCCGACGGTCATCGCCGGCGCCGACGGCCTGAATGTCCGCAGCGGGCCAGGCACCAACTTTGCCATTCTGGCTCACGTCAACCCAGGCACCCAATTGCGGGTCACCGGAAGATATGCCGACTGGTGGCAGGTGGACTATAACGGCACGGCGGCCTGGGTATATAGTGGGGTGGTCACGGCCCAGAACACGGGCAGCGTGCCACAGGTTGTGCCGCCGCCTTCTCCTGTTCCTGCGGCGGCGCCCACACCGGTCCCTCCCACGCCGATTCCCACTTCCCCGCCGACAGAGTTAGCGCCGACCGAGATGCCAACGCCCGAGGCCGGCCCTACGTCGGCAGGTGCTTCCATCTGTGTGCTGGCCTACCATGACCGCAACGGCGATACGTTCCGCAACGATGCGGCAATGGAGGAACTCTTGCCCAACGCAGAGATTGCCGTGGCCAATGCGACCGGGGTGATTGCCCGCTACGTTACAGATGGTATGAGTGAGCCACATTGTTTCGCTGTGCCGGCAGGAGATTATCGCGTGATCCAGACGTCGCCTCCGGGCTATGTACCCAGCGGCCCAGCCGAGCAAGTAGTCGCGGTGGCGGATGGCACCAGCCTGTCTCTCCAGTTCGGTAACGTGCGCGGTCAAGAACCGATGGCTACTGAGACTGCTGAGGCTGCACCGACAGGCGGGGAAAGGACCGAAGCATCGAGCAGCGCTACTACCCGCATTCTCTCGGTCGTCGCCAAGGCCAGCGGTGTACTGGTGCTCATCCTGGCCGCTGGGTTGGTCGTGCTTTTTGTGCTCAACCAACGACGGAGATGAATTGCGCTATACTGACCGGGTGCCTTTTCCAAGAGAAGTGTGCGCCGAGGGTCTAGAACGGATCTGCCGAGATTGCCCTGCCGCTTGGTGGGGCAGTTTCGCTTATTGAGCCCGATTGCGCAATTCCTAAAAAGAGTGTATCCTACCAGTGAGGGTGGGCTAGGATGAACGGACTCCACAATAACCTGCTCTCGTCTCCCATATTGAGGGCTGCCGCCTCATCGCGCCAGATTGAGGGATGCTGGAATGCAGATGGCAGAGGCGAGAGCATCTAGGCGCGCTTCTCGGATACGCTCGGCAGGATCGCACACGGGACGAGCAAAGAAAGCCTGAACAGTCACGGCTACACAGGAGAGTGGTATGCGCTACGGATATTTCGACGACCGGCAACGCGAGTACGTCATCACCCGGCCCGATACGCCGTTGCCCTGGATCAACTACCTCGGCTGCGAGGCGTATTTTGGCCTCATTTCGAACACGGCGGGCGGCTATTCTTTCTACCGTGATGCGCGTCTCAGACGTATCACGCGTTACCGCTACAACAATGCGCCGTTCGATTTCGGCGGCCGCTACATCTACGTGCGCGATAACGCCACGGGCAAGTTTTGGTCGCCCTCATGGCAGCCCACACGCCACGCGGTCGAAAAGTATACCTGCCGACACGGCTTGGGTTACACGATCATCGGCTCGACCTACCGGGGCATCGAGGCGCAGACGTGTTACTTTGTGCCGTTGGGTGAGAACCTGGAGATATGGCAGTTCACAGTGACCAATCGTCGCCGAAAGCCGGCCAATCTCTCGATCTTTTCCAGTATCGAGTTCTGTCTGTGGGATGCCTGGGACGACCAGACCAATTTTCAGCGCAACTTTAGCACCGGCGAGGTGGAGGTCGAGGAGGGGGTCATTTATCACAAGACCGAATATCGTGAGCGGCGCAACCACTTTGCCTATTTCGCTTGCTCGGCCAAACTGGCCGGTTTCGATACGCAGCGCGACGTCTTCCTCGGCCCTTATCGCAGTTGGGATAGCCCCGTCGCAGTCGAGCGTGGTCGGTCGTTCAATTCGATCGCGCACGGTTGGGCGCCCATCGGCTCGCACCATGTCAAGATGCGGCTCAGGCCCGGCGAGACGCGCCAGATCATCTTTGTGCTCGGTTACCACGAAAATCCCAAGGATCAAAAATTCGACCCGCCCGAGTCCCAGACGATCAACAAAAAGACCGTCAAGCCGGTGATCGCCAAGTATCTCGACCCTGCCAACGTAGCGGCAGCCTTCGAGGCGCTGCGCGTATACTGGGATGGGCTCCTGAGCGTCTATCAGGTCAAGACGCCCGACGTGCACACCAACCGCATGGTCAACATCTGGAACGCCTACCAATGCATGGCCACGTTCAACATGTCGCGCTCGGCCTCGTTCTACGAATCGGGCGTCGGGCGGGGGTTGGGGTTCCGCGATTCGAACCAGGACCTGCTGGGGTTCGTGCAGATGGTGCCGGCGCGCGCCCGCGAGCGTATCCTCGATCTTGCGGCGACGCAGTTGGAGACGGGCGGGGCCTTCCATCAGTATCAGCCACTCACCAAGCGGGGCAACCACGAGATCGGCAGCAACTTTAACGATGACCCGCTCTGGCTGATCCTGGCCGTGGCCGCCTATGTGAAAGAGACCGGCGATTGGAGCATTCTCGAAGAAGCGGTGCAATACGAGAACCGACCGGGCACCGAGCAGCCGCTCTATGAACACTTGCAGCGCAGTATCCGCTATACGCTCGAACGCCTCGGCCCTCACGGCCTGCCGCTGATCGGCCGCGCCGACTGGAACGACTGTCTGAACCTGAACTGTTTTTCCGACGAGCCGGGGCAATCGTTCCAGACAACGACCAGCAAAGACGGCAAGGTGGCGGAGTCGGTGTTCATCGCCGGGCTGTTCGTGCTGGCGGCCAAGACGCTTGCCGAGATGTGTGAGGCTCTGAAACGACAAATCAACGAGTCAGCAAATCAACAGAAGGATTTGCCGATTTACCGGTTTGCCGAGTTGGCCGGGGAGTACCGTGACGCCGCCGAGCGCATGGCCGAGACGGTCAAGGTATATGGCTGGGATGGCGAGTGGTTCGTGCGCGCCTATGACGATTTCGGGCGCAAGGTGGGCTCCCAGGAGTGCGACGAGGGCAGGATTTTCATCGAACCGCAGGGTTTTTGTGTCATCGCCGGTATCGGCCTGGAGGACGGGCTGGCGCAAAAGGCGCTGGAATCGGTGAACCGCTACCTCGCCACACCGCACGGCATCCTCCTGCAGCAACCGGCATATTCGCGGTACTACCTGCACCTGGGCGAGATCTCCTCATACCCCCCGGGCTACAAGGAGAATGCCGGCATCTTTTGCCACAACAACCCGTGGGTGATGATCGCCGAGACGCTGGTGGGGAACGGTGACCGTGCGTTCGACTATTACACTCGCATCAACCCTTCGGCGCGGGAAAAGATCAGCGACGTGCACCGCTGCGAACCTTACGTCTATGCGCAAATGATCGCCGGACGCGACGCGCCTACCCACGGCGAGGCCAAGAACTCGTGGCTCACCGGCACGGCGGCCTGGAACTATGTCGCCATCACCCAGTACATCCTGGGTATCCGGCCTACCTACGAGGGCTTGCAGATTGCGCCGGTCATCCCCACTGCCTGGCCCGGCTTCAAGGCCACGCGCATCTTTCGCGGGGTGACGTATCACATCACCGTCGAGCGTGCCGGGGCAGGCAACACCGTTTCGCTTGTGGTGGATGGCCGGCCGGTCGTGGGTAACGTCGTGCCCCTGCCGCCAGCCGGTCAGAGGGAGGTAGACGTCAAGGCCGTCCTGTCGTGATCGGTCAACATCAGCGGACAAGCGTCGTGGGCTGGCGGTGAACGTGGCGTACTTTACGCTGCCCAGTGAGCCGCTCGCCGCGCTGGTGCGCCGCGTCGCCATCCAGAACGTCTCACAGCAGGCCGTCGAACTCGAAATGCTCGACGGCCTGCCCGCGATTGTCCCCTACGGCCGAGTTCCTGTGGCTGTTCGACTCCGACGGTTGTGTGACCTTTCGCCTCTTGGGGTGCTGCACTGTGACCTACCACAACCCCGCACGGCTGGATACGTTTGCCGAGGGGGCACACATCCGCGGGATCGTCCTCCGTCCCGCAGATGGCGACGAGATCGAGGTTGCCGGCCCCGTCATCCGCGCGCCGCACGCAGAGATGGTGCGGGCGGGGCAAGTGCAGGCAATGGATGGGTTTGTGGGGAGTAAATAGGGGGACTGGTCAGTCTCTGGCTGCGCTGCCGAGCCCTGCGCTACTCGAGCAACGCGGCGTGGATGTCGGCTTTGAACTCATAAAAGTCTCGTTCCCTCAAATCCTGGATGATCTGCCGCATCTGCTCTGGATTGACCAAACCCGCCATCTTACAAGCCAGGAGAAAGGCGGGGATGTTGGCGACGGTCAGCCCCAGCGATTGGGCGAATCGCCGGGCCTTGTTGTCGCTCATCAATAGCGCGACATCGGGCAGAGTGCGGGCCAACAGGATGCACGACTGTTCACCGGCTCCCAGGGCCTGGAACGAGGGGGGGTCTCGGAACAAGATCTCATCGGGCGGCAGTAGCGGAGCAAATCACAGCGGCCGATCTTGAGGAACGAACTGAGAAAATCGGTATCGAGGATGATTGTGGGCATGTCAGGCAGAGCGTCCGGCGGCCTGGAGCGACGCGCGAGCCATCGCGGTGATCTCGGCAAGCGATTCGAAAGACACGCGGGCAATGCCGCGCTCGTGGAGGACGCGCTTCATGCTGACCACGTCCAGCCCCGCCAGCTCAGCGGCCCGGCCCAGCGAGACGTCGCCGCGTTTGTATAAAGGATGGTCAGGTAGATCGCGCCCAGGGTTGGGATGCCCAATGGCGGCCGGAGCATGGCACGCGGCTGATGACCGCGAGCGGCGAGCATTACACCGGCACGGTGTTGGAGCACATTCTGGTGCAACACCTGACCGCCTTCTTCAACGTCGGCGACCACAACAATATTCGCCTGGAAAACGCCGACTGGAACGACGGGATGGACATGGCCCCGCACAAGGGCGAGAGCGTGGCCTTTACCGCATTCTACGCCAGCAACTTGCGTGACCTGGCCGACCTGCTGCGGGCGCTGCAAGAGCAGCGTGGCGTACACGAGGTGGCGTTGGCAGCAGAGTTGATGATGTTGTTGGACACGCTCGGCGGGCGCGTGGATTACGGCTCGGTCGCCGCCAAGCGCGCCCGCTTGCAGGCGTATTTCGACTCCTCCCGCCACACCGTCTCCGGCGAGAAGGTGTCCGTGAGCGTCGCGGCGTTAGCGCGAGACCTGGCGGCCAAAGCCGATTGGCTGTTCAAGCACATCCGCCAGAACGAGTGGATCACGAGTGCCGAGGGCCACGCCTGGTTCAACGGCTATTACGACGACGACGGCGCGCGCGTCGAAGGCGATCATCCGACAGGCGTGCGCATGACGCTGACCGGACAGGTGTTCACCCTGATGGGCGGGATCGCCACCGACGAGCAGGCGCGCCAGATCGTCCGCGCCGCCGAGCGCTATCTGAAGGATCCCGCCGTGGGCGGCTACCGGCTCAACACCGATTTCGGCGGCGTGCAACTGAACCTGGGGCGCTGTTTTGGCTTTGCCTACGGCCACAAGGAGAACGGCGCCATGTTCAGCCACATGGCGGTGATGGTCGCCAATGCCCTGTACAAGCGCGGGTTCGTGCGCGAGGGCTGGGACGCGCTCGCCGGGATTTATCGCCACTGCGCCGACTTTGAAAAGAGCCGCATCTACCCCGGCATCCCGGAGTACATCAACGCGCGTGGGCGCGGTATGTACCACTACCTCACCGGCTCGGCCAGTTGGCTGCTGCTGACGCTGCTCACCGAGGTGTTTGGCGTGAAAGGCGTCTTGGGCGACCTGATGTTGGAGCCGAAACTGCTGGCGGAGCAGTTCGACGCGCAGGGCCGGGCAAGTGTGATGACCGTGTTTGCCGGCAGGCGGCTGGAGATCGTGTACGTCAATCTCGAGCGGCTGGACTATGGCGCGTACAGGGTGCAGGCCGTGCGGCTGGATGGGAACGAGGTCGCATTCGAGCGGCGTGGCGCGGGGGCCTTGCTGGCGCGAGACGTGATTGCAGCGTTGGACGGAGGTATGGCGCACCGGATCGAAGTCGTGATGGGGTGATGCAATTCTTCTGATGGAGAAAGGCCATGGCATGCAACGAGAAACTGCTAGAAGAGCGCGAATACACCGGTGAGGGCTACAGCCCGGTGGTGGACTATGGCGCGTGGCGGGTGGCGATCCTGAACTATATTGATGAACTTTTGCCCCAGAACAGATATGCACCCCAAAAGTTGTACTCGGTAGTATTGTGATACATTGGCCATCTGGAAACAAACCTTCCTGGAAAAGGGTCCAGAGATCTTTGCCAGGGATGGTACGGTCGCGGAATACGAGCGGCGCATTGGCGAACTGGAGCAGTTGCTCGGCAAGAAAGAGGTGGAGATCGCGCTTTTAAAAAACTTCTGATGGTGTCTTCATCCGGGCCGGCTCGGAAGAGTGAGGAGGTGAATCGCGTAGCATGCATAGGTGTCATAACACGCTGACGCGGCTTGACCGATCCTGTGCGGTGGCCTATAATGTGCCGTGACCCCACAGGGAAGGCGAGAGGGATCGGTTTCGCCGGTTCATCTCGTCTTTCAGTGTCGGCAGGCATTGTGCCCGAGATGGCACCTGAGTAGGTCGAGAGTATCACCATACACACCGGCCAGATCGGTACAACTTTTGGGGTGCACCTCTTCTTTTCGACACTATTCTAGTTCCAGGCACTTTCCCCCCCATGCAGGCAAGAGGGATGGTAGACGAACAGGCGTCCCAGACCGCTAGAGGCGTCCCGATTGGCTTGCCGGATGTGCACGGCAGGCATCTATCCCATCGGGGTGGGCCATCCGGGGGCAATCGCTCTATCCGGTGATTGTCAAACCGGCGTGCTCAAGATCAACGTGGATATGAATGCTTTCTATGACTTATTACGCTGCCAGCCTCCTGGCCGTTCGTTCAGTGACTGCGTCCACGCGGCCGGTGAACGCCGTCCGCCGTTTCTGCTTGCGTTTCAGCCGCTCCGCGCGTCCCACGCTGCGGCGGTTGCGCTGCCGTGCCTGCAGCTTGACGTAGTGCAACCGGGTATGCGGGGCACGCGCCCGGTAACGACCCTTCTCCCCCTTCTGGTACACCCGGTTCGTGCGCTCGGCGTCGTTGTTCGTCTTGTACAGGTTCTCGTAGGCGAGGTAGACGATCGGGCGCTCGAAGGCCTCGGCGTCCTGCAGCAGGCGGAGCACCGGCTGCAACGCAGCGACGTGACCGAAGCGCCGCAGGATCATCTCGCGGCGTGCGCGGGCTGCCTCCTGACTGTGGCTCTCTCGAAAGAGTGCCAGGATGGCCTCCTTACAGTAGTAGGCTTCAGCCAGGGTGATCCCCTGATGGATGTGCAGCAGCTCCTCCACCAGGGCGCGTTGCCGCTCGCTCAAGCGCGGCGCGGCCTTCAGCAGCAGGTAACGCGCTTCCCACAGCTCCTTGCGGATGGCCTTCTGCGCCGCCGTCGCCTGGGACAGTTCCCGCCGGTAGGCCAGCATGACCTGGTAGGTGTACTTCTATCTAGCCATAGTTACCTCAAACGATGGGACAAAAAAGGCGCTGACGCGGCTGTATTCGGCGTCACATACGCCTCTATCAGCCGAGAATGAGTAGATGGGGAAGTTAGCGTCTGTGAACCAGCTGTGAGTAACGGGCGTATGCAAATCTTGGGGGAGGTGCGCGTTAGTTGAGCACCGCCGTGCGCTCGAAGCGCACGGCTGACCCCAATTGGAAGCCCTGCGGGCTTATGTTCAGCCCCCGAAGGGGGCTTTGACCTGTTCAGCCCGGCGCTTTAGCGCCGGGCAAAGGGCCACTCCCCGGAGTGTATGCACCCGTGAGTAACCTATTGGGGGTAAGGTTATGGAACTAGGCACCGTCCGTCAAATAGATATTGACCAGGAGATGCAGGTCGCGTACCTGGACTATGCCATGAGCGTCATCGTCGCGCGTGCCTTGCCCGACGCCCGCGACGGCCTCAAGCCCGTCCAGCGCCGCATCCTGTTCGCCTGCCACGATCTCGGCCTGCGCCCCGATGCCCCCTACAAGAAATCCGCCCGCATCGTCGGCGAAGTGCTCGGCAAGTACCACCCGCACGGCGATATGGCGGTTTATGAGGCGATGGCACGCATGGCGCAGGATTTCACCATGCGCTGCCCGCTGGTGGACGGCCAGGGCAACTTTGGCTCGATTGACGGCGACAGCCCCGCTGCGATGCGTTACACCGAGGCCCGCCTCGCGCCCATCGCCACCGAACTCCTTGCCGACCTGGACAAGGACACGGTGGATTTCGTCCCCAACTTTGACGACACGTTACAGGAGCCTTCCGTCCTGCCTGCCGCCGTTCCCAACCTGCTGGTCAACGGCGCCAGCGGCATCGCCGTCGGCATGGCGACCTCTATTCCACCGCACAACCTGGGCGAGGTGTGCGACGCGCTCGTCTACCTGCTCGACCACTGGCGCAAACTCGACGACGTGAGCGTCGAAGACCTGATGCAGTTCATCCAGGGGCCCGATTTCCCCACCGGCGGCCTGGTCTACCGCCGTATGGGGGAGGAGGGGGAAGACGCCATCGCCCACGCCTACGGTCAGGGGCGCGGCAAGATCGTCGTGCGTGCCCGCGCCCACGTCGAAGAGATGAGCCGTTCGCGCCACCGCATCATCGTCACCGAACTGCCCTACCAGGTCAACAAGAGCAGCCTGGTCGAGCGCATCGCCGAGTTGGTGCGCGAAGGGCGCATCGAGGGCATCACCGACCTGCGCGATGAATCCGACCGCCAGGGGATGCGGCTGGTGATCGAGGTCAGCCGCACCGCCGAACCGGAACAGGTATTGGGCGCTCTCTTCAAGCACACTCAGATGGAGGCTACCTTTAGCCTCATCATGCTGGCGCTGGTGGACGGCGAGCCGCGTCTGCTCACGCTCAAGAAGGCGCTTCTCACTTACCTCGATCATCGCCAGGTCATCGTCACCCGCCGCAGCCAGTACGAACTGGCCCGTGCCAAAGAGCGCGCTCACATTCTGGAAGGGCTGCTCACCGCGCTCGATTATCTCGACGAAGTCATCGCCATCATCCGCCGCTCGCAGACCACCGACAGCGCGCGGGTCAACTTGCGCAAACGTTTCAAATTGAGCGAGGTGCAGGCCCAGGCGATCCTCGACATGCCGCTCAAGCGGCTGGCCGCGCTGGAACGCCGCCGCATCCAGGACGAGTACAAGGAGAAGAAGGCGCTCATCCGCCACTTGGAGGCGCTGCTGAAAAGCCCGCAGAAAATCCGCGACGTGGTGCGCGAGGAACTGCTGGCAGTCAAGGCGCGCTATGCCACCCCGCGCCGCACGCAGGTGATGGACGCCGGCAAGAAGGTGCTCACCGCTGCCGATCTCGTGCCCGATCAGCCGGTGTGGGTGGCGGTAAGCGGAAGTGGGCTGGTGGCGCGCGTCCCCGACGACGGCAAGCCGCTCCAGGTGCCTTCGCGGCCCAAGGATGCGCCGGTTGCGCTCTTGGCCGCTTCCACGCGCGACACGCTCTACCTCTTCGCCGCCGACGGCAAGGCCGTCGCCTTTCCCACCCATCGGCTGCCCGAGGGCGTGGCCTGGGAAGGCGCGGGCACGCATTACGCCGACCTCACCCCGTTCGGGCGACGCGACGCCGTCGTGGCCGCCGTGGCACTTCCCACCCCACCGCCGGAGGAGGGCAGCGCCCTGAGCCTGTCGAAGGGCTATCTCTTCCTCGCCACCCGGCGGGGCATCGTCAAGCGCGTCGCGCTGGGAGACCTCCCCGGCGTGGGCAGCGAGCCGTTCACCGTCATCGGCGTGGAAGAAGGAGATGCCCTGATCGGCGCAGTGCTGACAAGCGGGGAAGATGAAGTGTTGCTGGTGACATTTGCCGGGCAGGCCATCCGCTTTAAGGAAGACGAAGTGCGCCCGATGGGGCTGCCCGCCGGCGGCGTGATGGGGATAAAACTGGGCGGTGCGGGAGACCGTGTCGTGGCATTGGCAGTGGCGCGTCCGCGCTCCGACCTGTTGGTGGCGCTGGAAGACGGCAAGGCCAAGCGCACCCCGCTGACCGAGTACCCCACCCAGGGGCGTTACGGGCAGGGCGTCGTCACCGCGCGCCTGACCGACGAGGTGGGACTGGTCGGTGCCGGCGTGGTGCAATCCGATAGCACCGTGGTGCTGGTCACCGAGAAAGGCGCGGCCAAGACCATCCGCGCCCGCTCGGCCCCGCGCACGGGGCGGCCCGCACAGGGCAAGAAGGTCATCTCCCTGCGCAAAGGCGACCGGTTGTGCGCAGTGCTGTGCCCGGCGGCGCACACGTAGCACGGCCGACCCGGACGCCCTTGAAGAATGGGCCGAAGGCCAGACCTGCGTCGGGTCGGAGACCCGCCTGGCACATCGCGGCGGAAATCCTTTGGCGGTACCGGATCATGGTGTTGTCTATGCTCGGCCTCGCCGATGGCTAGAAGCCATCGGCGGACGCCCCGATTTATCGGGGGCGACCCGGCTAAAGCCGGGCCTCCAGGCCAGTGTTGTACCGAAAACTAAAGCCCGCCGGGGCTTTCATCTAGCCCTCAACCGTGCGCTTTGAGCGCACGGCGGGGGTGCGGCGACGCTCCCGGTCGGATACCACCCACCGAGGGATTGGCGCCGTCGCATACTAGGCACCGGATCGCCGACTTGCTGACTCACCACCCTTCACGGGAGGCTACTCAGCAGCCTCGTACCCTCGCGTAACGTTTCCCCACAGACAGTGTTATTACCTCAGAATCACCCCCAGGCAGGAGGTCAGGGTCATGAAACAACGTGTCGTAGTCACCGGCCTCGGCGCAGTCACCCCCGTGGGGAACGACGTGCCGACAATGTGGGAAGCACTTTTGGCCGGCAAAAGTGGTGCCGGCCCCATCACCCGCTTCGATGCCAGTGGCCTCGAGGTGCGGATCGCCGCCGAGATCAAGGGCTTTGACGCGGCGGCACTCTTTGGTAGCCGTGAGGCCCGCCGCAATGATCTCTTCACGCTCTACGCGCTGGCTGCTGCCCGCGAGGCCATCGCCGATGCGCGCCTGGAATTCGACGACGAACTCAAGCAGGCCACGGGCGTGATCGTCGGCACCGGCATCGGCGGCGCGCTCACCCTGTTGGAGAATTACGACGTCCTCAAACAATCCGGCACACGCCGCGTCAGCCCGTTCATGGTGCCCATGATGATGCCCAACGCCGCCTCCGCTGCCATCTCCATCGCCTATGGCCTGCAAGGACCTGTCCTATCGGTCGCCTCTGCCTGCACCACCGGGTGCAATGCCATCGGCGAGGCCGCCGAGATGATCAGGCGTGGCGCTGCACAGGTCGTCATCTGCGGTGGAAGTGAGGCGGTGTTGCACCCGATCTCGGTGACCGGCTTTGCGAACATGGGGGCGCTCTCCACCCGCAACGACGAGCCCGAACGCGCCTGCCGTCCCTTCGATGCTGAGCGCAACGGCTTCGTGATGGGCGAGGGAGCAGGCATTATGGTGGTGGAGAGTCTGGATTGTGCCCGGCGACGGGGTGCGCGCATCTATGCCGAATTCGTTGGCTATGGAACTACCGCCGATGCCTTTCACATCGCCGCGCCCGACGAGGACGGGGCCGGTGCGACCCGCGCAATGGCATTGGCGCTCAAGGATGCCGGGATTACCCCCGAAGAGGTAGACTATATCAACGCCCACGGCACCAGCACGCCGCTCAATGACCGCACCGAGACTCAGGCTATCCGTCGCGTCTTTGGCGCGCACGCCGACCGGCTACCGGTCAGTTCCACCAAATCTATGACCGGCCACCTGATGGGCGCAGCCGGCGCGGTCGAGGCTATCGTCTGTGTCAAGAGCCTGGAGACCGGTTGGGTGCATGCGACCATCAACTACGAGCATCCCGACCCGGACTGTGACCTGGACTATGTGCCCAATCAGGCGCGCAAAATAGACCCTCGCGTGGTTCTCTCCAACTCTTTCGGCTTCGGCGGGCACAACGGGTGCCTCATCTTCCGCCGCTGGGAGGGGGCATGATGGCGACTCGCGCTCATATCGTCGGCTGGGGCAAGTACGTGCCACAGCGCGTGTTGACCAACGGCGACTGGGCGCAACGGGTGGATACGTCGGACGAGTGGATCCGCACGCGCACCGGCATCGTCGAGCGGCACATTGCCTCCGCCGACGAGACGACGTCCACGATGGCCGTCCAGGCGGCCCGCCAGGCGCTGGAAGTGGCCGGACTCGATCCGATCCAGTTGGACCTGATCATCGTGGCCACCGTCACTCCCGATTATCTCTTCCCGTCTACCTCCTGCCTGGTTCAGGACGCATTGGGGGCTACTCATGCTGCGGCCTTTGACCTTTCGGCGGGTTGCTCCGGCTTCGTCTATGGGCTGAGTGTGGCTGCCGATCTCATCGCCGCCGGCACCTATCGCACCATCCTGGTCATCGGCGCCGACATCCTCTCGCGCATCATGGATTGGGAAGATCGCAACACCTGCGTGCTCTTTGGCGACGGGGCGGGGGCCGTGATCCTGCAAAGCAACGGCGCAGACGGCGGCGTTCTCTCCGCCGTACTGGGCGCCGACGGTTCCGGCGGCGATCTGCTGATGATGCCGGCCGGCGGCAGTCGGATGCCGGCCTCCCACCAGAGCGTGGCCGAGCGCCAGCACTGTCTCAAGATGAAGGGGCGTGAGGTCTTTCGCTTTGCTGTGAACACGATGCCGGCTGCCACGCGCCAGGTTCTGGAGAAGGCCGGCCTATCTCTCGGCGACATGAAACTCCTCATCCCGCACCAGGCTAACCAGCGCATCACCGAGGCCGCGGCCAGAGCACTGGGATTGCCACCCGATGCGGTTTTTAGCAACGTCGAGTGGTACGGCAACACATCGGCGGCCTCCATTCCCATCGCGCTCTGCGACGCGCTGGAGCAGGGCCGTATTCAGCGCGATGATGTGGTGGTGTGCGTGGGATTCGGCGCCGGGCTGACCTGGGCAGCGGCGGCCATCCGGTGGAGCGCACCTCTGCCACCCGTGCCACCCACACGCTGGCGGAAGGCCCTGTACGGTCTGCGCTATCGCTATGCGGCGTTGCGCTCGCTCGTGCGTCGCTTCCTGCGTTGGCTCCAAGTCCTCTTAACGCGGGAATAACCTCAAAACACCCAGGCCTGCCTATGATGGCAGGCCTGGGCTTTCACTGGCGGAGGGAGTGGGATTCGAACCCACGGAGCCCGAAGGCTCACCGCATTTCGAGTGCGGCGCCATAAACCGGACTAGGCGATCCCTCCGTTTCGATTTTCTCGCACCCCGGCGAAGAATCGTTTCAGCAGTGCTTGTGCTTCCTCGGCCAGCACACCGCGAGTGACGGCAACCTGGTGATTGAAACGCGGGTCGCGCAGGAGGTCAACCAGCGATCCAGCCGCTCCCGCCTTTGGGTCATCGGCCCCGTACACCAGCCGAGGCAAGCGGGCCAGAATCATGGCACCCGCGCACATCGGACAAGGCTCAAGCGTACAATACAGTGTCACCCCGGTCAGTCGCCAGCCCCCCAATACGTGGACGGCTTCCCGGAGCGCGATCATCTCGGCATGGGCAGTCGGGTCGCCGTCGGCCTCCTTACGGTTGTGCCCCCGCCCGATAATCACCCCGTCGCGCACGGCCACGGCGCCGATAGGTACATCGCCGTGGGTGAGCGCCTGTTCTGCCTCAGCCAATGCCTGACGCATCCAGATTGGATCTTTATTATAGCACATCGCAGAAGACGGGACAATCGGTAGATCACAATTGCTCTCGCCGGATGACGCCCACGCGGAGCGTGGGACATCCGGCGGTCAAGACGCGGACGCGGCACTTGTGCCGAGTCGTCCGCTTGAAGCCCTCCTTTTTGATCTACTGACAATCCTGAATCTGGATATTCAGCGCAAGGTGCACCCTTGCCGTAGGTTCAAAGCGCATGGCCCAACCCAGTAGACCGTCCAGGGAAGCCCATGCGCACGGCCAGTGGCTCAATCACTTTTGCGCGACTGAGTGGTGCCCAGGATTGCGGCCAGGTCACGTAACTGGCTGAAACTGATGGGCTTGAGAAGGACCAGATCGGCCTCACCGCGAAGGCTCTCCGCCATGTGCGGGTGGGCGGTGGCGATAATGACGCGGGTATGTGCCAGGCGTGGATCGGCGCGAATCCGGCGCAGGATATCCGTCCCGGCCACACGGGGCAGGTGCAGATCCAAAACCACGATGTCGGGTGTCGTGGCTTCCAGGCGCGCCAATGCCTCGTCGCCGGCGCAGATGATCTCGGCCTCGAATCCGGCGGCCTGCAAGGCCTGCGAGAATATAAGCGATAGGTCTGCATCATCTTCGATAACGAGTCCAAACGTATTGCCCATGCTCTCCCTCCTCGACCAGCCTAGGCGGGTCGGCGAAGCCGACCCGATCCGCAAGCGCTGGACCCTGGGTCTATGCGTGGATGGTGAAAGAATCAGCTCTTCGCGACGAAGCCCAGGCGTGCAGCCAGGTCACGCAACTGGCTGAAACCGATTGGCTTGATCAGCACGAGATCGGCCTGGTCTGCAAGAAAGTCGGCCAGGCGGGGGTCAGCCGTGGCGATGATGACCTTCGTGCCGGCAAGCCTATCTTGGCTGCGAATGTGCCGCAGAATCTCCTCGCCCGATACGCGAGGGAGGTGCAAGTCCAACACTACGACGTCCGGTTCCGTAGAAGCGAGCCACATCAGGGCCGTGTCGCCGGCCCGTGCAATCTGCGTCTCGAAACCGGCTTCCTGTAAGGCCATGGCGAAGATGATGGCCAAGTCATTGTCGTCTTCGACGATCAAGGCAAACCGACTGCTCATGGTCTCTACTCCTCCTGATCGTTGTATTCGATGCACTCACTCTGTACGGCCTGGGCCACCTGACCCACGACAGCGGCTGATTGATTCCGGGATTGCCTCGACGGGGCGTCGGGCAAGAAACGCGCCGCCAGGTTGCGCAGTTGCCCGAAGGTGACCGGCTTGATCAGGATCCAATCCGGTTCATCTTGTAGACTATCAACGAGCCGTGAGTAGGCAGTAGCGACGATGACCTTGGTTCTCGCCAATCGCGTGTCGCCGCGAATATAGTGCAGGATATCGGCCCCCGGTACGCGCGGTAGATTCAGGTCCAATATCACCAGGTCTGGTGTTGTTGATGATAGCCATACCAGGGCTGTATCACCGGAACGGATGATCTGGGCCTCAAAGCCGACTGCCTCGAGCGCTTTGGAAAAGATGATCGAGACGTCATATTCATCCTCGATGACCAGGGCCAGGGGTCTACTCATCGTTCCTCCCAGAGCAGAAACGCCCGATCGAGACAGGGCCGTCAGGTGCGTTGAGCGGCATCTGTCTGGATGCTACCACTTGGAAGCGATATAGCACCGAAGCGCGCTGCCAGATCACGCAACTGGGCAAAACTGACGGGTTTGCAAAGCACGCAGTCAGCCTGGTTTTGGAGTTCCTCGTCAAGATTCGGATAAGCCGTAGCGACGATGACCTTGGTGCTTGCCAGCCGCGCGTCTGCGCGGATTCGACGCAGGATCTCTGCCCCCGGTACGCGGGGCAGGTTCAGGTCCAGGATCACCACGGCCGGCGTCCGGGTAGCGAGCCATTCGACGGCAACGTCGCCCGCGCGAGCGATCTCGGTCTTGAACCCAGCCGCCTCCAGGGCTCTGGCGAAGATGATCGAGATGTCGCGCTCGTCTTCGACGATCAAGGCCAGCGGCCGTGTCACCGTTGTCCCCTCTGGGTTAGCCTCAAGAAACGTGCCAGATCGCGCAGTTGGGTGAACGTAACGGGCTTGACAAGTATCTGAACTGTGCCCTTCTGAAGCGGCGAAGTATCGGCCAGGACCGTATCGCCGGTGATGACGATCACCTGGGTAGCGAGCAAGCGCGGATCGTTCCGAATGCGCTCCAAGACGTTCGTTCCCGAAATGCCCGGCAAGTGCAGGTCCAGCACCACCAGTTCCGGCACGATGGCCGCTAGGCGCCCGAGGGCCTCGTCGCCAGAGATGATGATCTCGGTGTCGAATCCCGCAGCCTGCAGTGCGCTCTCATAGATCACGGACGAATCATAATCATCCTCGATGATCAAGGCAAGCGGATTGTTCACTTTCGTTCCTCCTCCTGCATCGGCATGGGCTATCCGGCCGAGTCCGAGGCCGTTTCCTCGCTCTGCGCAGGTGGCACGAGGGGCAGGATGACGGTGAATGTGCTGCCGCGCTCGACCTCGCTTTCGAGCCGGATCTCGCCGCCCATCAATGTGACCAATTGTTTGACAATCGAAAGTCCCAGGCCGGCACCGCCGTACTCCCGAACGGCGGGATCGTCGGCCTGCCGGAAGGCATCGAAGATATAGGACTGTGCTTCCGGCGAGATCCCATGTCCGGTATCGGTTACAGCCAGCGCCCAGTGGTTCGCGTCGTGCATGTAGATGCGGGTCTCCACGTAGCCCTCATCGGTGAACTTGATGGCATTGTTGACGAGGTTGACCAGGATTTGCTGCAATCGCTGCCGGTCACCCACGAGCGTGGTCGGGACGTCGCTGGCGATATGACTGGCGAGCGTCAGCCCTTTGGCCTGGGCCATCACCTCCATCACCCCGTATGCGCTGCTGAGCAGTTCGGATGGAGGGAAGGGGCCGATGTGAAGACGCAACTTGCCGACCTCCAGTTGGGCGCGATCCAGCAGGTTGTTGGCCAGGCTCATCAGGTGGCCGGTGTTCGCGGCGATCCTCCCGACCACATTGCGTTGTTGGTCCGCAAGTTCACCGTAGATGCCCTCTTGCAGCATGTCAACATAGCCCAGAATGGCACTCAACGGGGTGCGCAGTTCGTGGGAGGCGATGGAGATGAAGGTAGATTTCATACGATCCACTTCGGCCTCGCGGGTAAAGTCGCGGAAGACGGCGACGGTGCCGGTGACGCGGCCGGTGTTATCGCGCACCGGTGCCAGGCTGGCGGCGAGGGTCTTTTTGCCCCAATGGAACTGGATGCCGGAGTGGGTGTTCTCCCGATCGTTCAGGAGTTGGGTGACCTTTTCACGGTCGGCGGGGTCTACGTCCTCGCCCATCAGGGTCTCGATGGTGCGCTCGGTGATGTGGTGGATGGGGCGACCGAGGATGTTAGCCATGGCCGGGTTGGCGACGACGGCTTTGCCTGCGTTATCGAAGACGATGACACCGTCGGCCGTTGAGTCGAGGATGGCCTGGATCTTGGCCAGGGATTCGGTCAGGTCACGGGTGCGGTCCTGCACGCGCCGGTCCAGTTCCCGGTTGAGGGCGCGCAGGTCGCGCAGGGCGTGCTCCATGGTATTCGCTGCGAGCCAGGAGACCAGAGCAAATACAAAGAACGCCGCAATCGCGAAGGGGTTCGGCAGCCAGCCGATCTGGACCCCGATCAGCGCGTGAGCCAGGCTGGCGACGAGCGCCATGCCGAAACTGGCGTAGGAGGGCAGGATGTTACTGGCCATGAGGATCGGGATGCAGAACAGGAGCATGCTGCGGCCGTTCATCAGGTTCTCCGGCTCGTCAAACACGGCTATCAGCCCTGTGAACAGTAGCAAGAAGAGGGAACTGGCTAACCAAGACGGGCCGTAGCGGTTGATCAGATAGGTAATGACAATGGTGAACGTCAACGCCGAGGTGCCTATCCGCACCATACTAAGCCGGCCTTCCTCTTGCAAAACACGTACCACTGGGGCAGCGAAGGTTACCAGCAGGAGAAGGATGACCATTGCTCCCACACCGAACAAGA
>FWPU01003529.1_pt1 | contig 39198 bp, 31 predicted proteins | sample 2228361 | NCBI WGS metagenome assembly FWPU01 (sample SAMEA103939777, study PRJEB20133) | metagenome | reverse complement strand
TATTGGGAGTGATACCCACGGTCGCGCTTCTTGACCTTGCGCTCGTTTGGCTCATATTCAGGAGCAGTAGGTGGAAGAGGGTTAGGGTATGAGGAGGGTAGTGGCTTCACTAAACAAACGATTATTGGTAGAATATTAGTGAACAATGAGTCGTCCCACTGCGAAACTCTGCACTTCAAACGCGCATTACAGAGCGGACCTGATTGAGCGCGTTGTGGACTTGGAGAAGAATAGACGCATTCTTGGAAGCGATCTAACTTTCGTTGAATATAGGGAGTTTGAGAGGACAAAGCACGTTCATAGGCTCCATCCCTATCTTGGAAAGTTCATACCTCAGCTTGTGGAACTTTTCCTGCGAAAGTTCTTTAAGAAAGGACAGTGGGTACTTGATCCGTTTGTCGGATCCGGCACTACTTTGGTGGAAGCCAACGCGCTTGGCATCAACTCGGTTGGGATTGAGCTTTCATACTTCAACTGGCTCATATGCAAAGTTAAAACAGACGAGTACGATATTCCCAGGCTAAACGCGGAAGTAAGGGACTGCCTGAATCAAACACAGATTTTCAGCAAGCACCTAGTGAACGGCAAACTACACCTTTTCATTGACGAGCAAGAACCAACGACTGAAAGCGAATACCTAAAGACCTGGTATGCACCGAGAGCACTGGCGGAGCTTTTGTATTACCGAAGCCAGATTGACCGCTATATGTACAGCCCTGTGTTGCAGGTTATTCTCAGCCGAGCCGCGCGCTCCTGCCGATTAATAACTCACTATGATTTGGCGCGGCCGAAGGAGCCGATAGACCCAAATAAGGAATACTGGTGTATCAAGCATCGGCGCTACTGCGAACCGACGAAGGAAGCGTTGAAGTTTCTAACGCGATACAGCCTTGATACCTTGAAGCGAATGAAGGAGTTTGCTGAAATTCGCACGAAGGCAAAAACTTTAGTCCTCCAGGGCGATTCTCGTAGCATTGACCTGCCTAATGGCGTTGAGTTTGACGGAATTTTCACTTCGCCACCTTACGTAGGAATGATTGACTACCACGAACAGCATCGCTACGCCTATGAGCTTTTCCACATTCCAAGGCAAGATGATGAAGAGATAGGCCCGATGTCCCGCGGGCAAAGCAAGGCCGCGCAGGATAGGTATTTGGAAGAAATCGTCAACGTGTTTGCCAACGTTTCGCACTGGCTGAAACCGAAAGCGAAGATATTCATCGTCGCTAACGATCGGTTTGAGCTATATCCGAAGATAGCACGCTCCCTTTGCTGGGATATCGTTGACGTGTTCAACAGACCCGTTCTAATGAGGACAGAACGGGACACAAACCACTACTTCGAGAGCATTTATTATATGAAGAAGGTATGATTTCCGCAGAGACCAGAGCAAGAATTAAAGGTTACGTTGAGGGAATGATACAGCACACGGTCGAAAAGATACTTGAGCGTGAACGGTGGAGGCGAGAAGGTAAACCTAGGAGGGGAAGTAAGTCGGATGCTGGTTACAAACCTTTCCACTACGCCCTAATTCCGGAAGGCGTTAGACGAGTAAGTGAATTCGAGAGAACATTTTCCACCTCGCTAGGAAGCTCATTTGAGGAAGTAGGCATGTTGGTGGCTAGCGAACATCACGGCTTTGCCAAGAGGACATACGAATTAACAGGAGGTATTTCCCTGTCTGCCGTCTCCTTCATTGAATCGGCTATGAAACGGATTGACGAAAGTGGTGTTTTCTGCTCATATCCGGAACTTGTGGCAGGAGTTACACACGCGGCTACTGACACTAACAGTGTAACGAGAACGGTTAGAGCTGACCTCTTTGTAAAAACGCGCGACAATGAGGAATGGTACTTTGAGATAAAGACGCCCGAAGCCAATAAGGGACAGTGCTTGGAGCTTACCTCCCGCCTTCTCCATATATGCGCAATGAGGCGCTCCCATTTCCCGAAGGTAAAGACTTACTTTGCTATGGGCTACAACCCGTATGGAGAAGAAAGGAGTCTTTACCGCTGGAATGTCGTGCTACGGTACACTGATTTGCAAAATCAGGTGTTGATCGGAAAGGAGTTTTGGGATTTACTTGGTGGAGATGGAACCTATGAGGAGCTATTGTCGATATACAAAGAAGTAGGAAGAGAAAAAGGTAAAGAGCTCATCGACCGACTCGCATTAAATTACTAAGAATCCTCCCGTAGTCTCATCAACGCGCTGAACTCTTCGGTTCCTTCGGGATACGACTTAAAGAAGCTGATATGGTTGGATTTGAGCCAAAACTCTATTGAGTCCGCGTCGTGGCTGTCGTATTCCGTATCGGTCTCAACTAGCGTTGCTTGAGCAGGGTCTAGTTTTAGTTTGTGAATCTCGGTTACCCCGCCTATGATAAGCCTAAGGCTATGCTTTCCGTCAATTAGCCTATCCCAGATGCCTTTCTTCTTTAAGATGTGAAGCGCCTCTCCGTGGGTTAGTTCGCGTTCCTCCTCCTCATCATCAAACGCCTCGTCAAGTTGTTCCTCATTTTCTTCCATACCCGGGACCATAGCAGATTTCGGACTGAAAGCAAGTGGGGGGAGAAAATCGGCGCGTCTCAAGAGGACGGGAACAGTCTTCTACCGCTAGCCGCCAGCGAGCATAAAGCGGTTGGGATCCTGGGCTTCCCCCTATTGAATCGTTACCGACATTGCGTTATAATATAATCGCCCTTTGAGAGAGAGGGCTGAGAGTAAATGTCTCAATATACCTCCGGGCTTGCCGGTGAGCCTTATCTAATCACCGGCTTACTTTCGACTCCGAAGATTAGCGGTATTCGGGTTCCCCGCTATTGAGAGAGGATTCTTTGGAGAAGCTCCTCATCATCGGGGAAAAGACCGACCTTGACGAGACGCCGCAGGGTTTCGCGCCAGCTGGGCTGAAGGCGGAAGCACTCCGCGAATATGGGCAGAGCCATTTCTATGAGCGCCTCACGTTCCTCTTCCGTAGGTGTCCACGTCACCTGAGCGGATTCCTCGGACGAGACGTCCGAGGCTTCAGGTGCAGGTGTTTCGGATGCAGGTTCGGGAGGCTCGCTTGTCGCCACCTCCACGAGCGTCTGGGCATACCAGAAGATAAGCTCAGCGTTTTCCGGCTGAAGCTCCCGCATCTTGAGATACTCCATTTCCGCTTCGTTCAGCCTGCCTTGATAGATAAAATCAGCGGCGTTATTGAGGGTGCGATACGCGGTAGCCACGTCGAGCAGACGCTCGAGTTCAATAAGAGGCGCTGGCGAATCGTCCACGCGAATGTCGTAGATGTGGTCCGCGGAGTATTCACCAGTAGGCTTGATAGAAACCACGACCAGTGCGGCGGACTGCTTTCCGCGTATATCTCCACCCTTGTTTTCCGCTGCCCAAAGCGCGGAGAGCATTCGGTGGGCGAGGTCTCCGCTTGCGGTTTCAAAGGCGTGCGCCATCGCGGAGGGAACGGTGGGCAGAGCCATCAGATTCGCCTGGCAGGAGTAGATTGCCTGATTAGAGCCTTTGGGGAGAACCTTTACGGTTAAGCCTGCGGAGGGATTGCTCGCTTCATCGGTAACGTGCCCCGCCTCCGGTATGCACTTTTCGCCCGTGTGAACCGCTAGCTTGCCGTTCGCGTCAATCATCGCAACCTGACGAACCGCGGAGTTTTCATCCTTGGCGAGAAGCTCCCTAAGCGCCTCCTCGGCGGACTTGCCCGCGCGCACAAGCTCAAGTCCCAGCGGTCCGTAGGAAACTTCCACGAGCGACTGCGTTGCGACGACCCCAACGCCCGGCTCCGCCCATGGGACGATGGAGCCCACGTTGAACCAGTGGGATTGGACCGCGACGCCCATTTGATTGCTCGCGGGGTCATAGGCGATGATGGAATAGGTGTGCGCAATAGGAAAGGTTTGAAGTTTAACGTCTGAGGTTTGGGCGAAAGAAGAAGCAGGGAATATTAAAACCGCCAGAAGACAAATGCCAATGCTTTTCATATCCTTCCTCCTTCATAGACATGGGAGGATTATACCTGCAGGCTTAGAATGTAGTGGGTAAGCGTTTCTAGTTGAGAGTTCGTCTAGACGAATAAATCACTGACCTGCGCGAGTCCCGTAGGGCGCGACCTCGTGTCCCACCCTACAGGTTCAGACGGGAGGAAGAAAGAGGTCCCTTCGCGCTTCCATGCAAAGTTCAATGGCTTCCTTGATGTTAGGGAGGGCATCTTGACGGGTCTTGCCCTGGGAAACGCCACCAGGGATAGACGGGCATTCCTCGGATATCCCACCGTTCTCGCCGGATTCAAGGGTAACGAGGAGTTTCATAGGGACTTTATAGCATCACAGACTGGAGAATGTGAGGGAGTGTTTGAAGGCACGTGCGTATCTTTAACTTTGCTTGGCGCTCGTTCTTGGGTTTCTAAGTTACTTTCCCTGCAAAGAGCTTTTCGCCGTGCCTACTACAGGTAAACTTTCGTCCTTGAGGCGTGAGAGGAGTGTAGCGTTAAGCTCCTTAATCTCGTCCCGCAAGACCGCGGCTTTTTCAAATTCCAAAAGCTCCGCAAACCTCTGGTTATTCCTTGCTCCTATCTAAGCAATTCGCGAAACTCCTCATCCGTGATTTCAGCAAGACGTATGATTTTGTGCAGGGTTCCTCGGTCAACCTCTTTGTGGGCTGGAACGGAAATTGTAACCTGTGAACCTTCTTTGTGAAGAATGATGTGGCTTCCTCTTTGACGGACTTGGTACCACCCCACTTTCGTGAGCGACCTGACCACTTGCCTTCCACTGATGATCGGCAGTTTCACTCCTAAGCGGGAACCTCAACTTCCGCAACTTCAACGAATGGGGGAAGTCCAAGCTCTTTTCTAGCCTCCAAGCAGAGTTGGATTGCTTCTGTAATGTTTTCAAGTGCTTCCTCGCGCGTTCTGCCCTGGGAAACGCAACCAGGGATAGACGGGCATTGCGCGACTATCCATCCGTCCTGCCCCTGCTCAAGAGTGACAAGCAGTTTCACGGGATTATTATAACATCGCCTTTGGCGAAAGTAAGGATGATATTTCCCAATCTATTCAAACGGATTCCTTAGCCTCTCCTTCGTTCTCGATGTTCTCACTTCACTTTCTCTGCGAAAATCTTTTCGCTTTCATCTTTTAAGCGCGTGCGGAGGATAGCGTTAAGCTCCTTAATCTCGTCCCGCAGAACCGCGGCTTTTTCAAATTCCAAAAGCTCCGCAAACCTCTGCATCTTTTCCGTGAGTTCGGAAATCCGTTGCTCCAACTGCCCGATTGACAGCACCCGCGCGTTCGGCGTCAGAAGCGTTCCCTGCCCACGCAACGATGCGCGTTTTGCGTCCGGGGGAATCTGCCCGCTAGCAAGCGCAGCGTCCAGCGCCTCCGCGTACTTGGCGTAGAGTTCATCTTCCTTGAAGTCCACACCTCCGCCACCAGCCACTGCGTGAGCCTGTCTACCCTTGATAATCTTCAGCCCGCTCTCCATCAGCTCGTCGGTAATGTCCTTGATTTCCTTCTCAATAGTGCGCGGGACGATTCCGTATTTCTCGTTGTGGGCGATTTGCTTCTTCCGTCTGCGGTTCGTCTCATTTATCGCCTGTTTGATGGAGTCGGTCATCTCATCCGCGAAGAGAATTACTTGCCCGTTCACGTTTCGCGCCGCACGCCCGATGGTCTGAACGAGCGACTTAGTTGACCGCAGGAAGCCTTCTTTGTCCGCGTCAAGAATCGCGACCAGGCTCACCTCGGGCAAATCCAGCCCCTCCCGCAAGAGGTTTATCCCCACTATAACGTCGTAAGTTCCGAGCCGCAAATCCTTGAGGATGCGGATGCGCTCCAGCGCATCAAGGTCGCTGTGCAGATACATAACCTTAAATCCGTTCTCCTGCAAATACTGCGCGAGGCTCTCCGCCATTTTTTTCGTGAGCGTGGTGACTAGGGCACGCTCGCCACGCTCAACACGCTTCTGAAGCTCGTAAACCAGCAAGTCTATTTGATGCTTCGTTGGGAAGATTCTTATCTCAGGGTCAACGAGCCCGGTTGGGCGGATGACTTGGTCAACGATTTGGGCGGAATGCTTGAGCTCATAGGGACCTGGGGTGGCAGTTGTGAATATTGCTTGATTCACGTAATTCTCCCATTCCTCAAATCTCAGGGGACGATTATCGAGCGCGCAGGGCAGGCGAAACCCGTAATCCACGAGCGTCGTCTTCCGCGAGCGGTCGCCGTTGTACATCCCGTGAAGTTGGGGAATCGTTACATGGCTTTCGTCAACTATCATCAGGAAATCCTCGGGGAAGTATTCAAGCAGGTTAGAAGGTGTCTCTCCCGGCTCACGCCCTTCAAAATGCCTAGAGTAATTCTCAATCCCCTTGCAGTAACTGAAATGTTCTATCATTTCAAGGTCGTATTCCGTGCGTTCCTTCAGGCGCTGGTATTCCAGAAGTTTGCCCTGCGCCTTGAAGAATTCCAGACGTTCCTTTAACTCCTCGCGTATCGCACGAACCGCAATGTCGCGCTTATCGGGTAGAAGAACGTAATGGCTTGCGGGGAAAATTACCACCTCGTCCAGTATTTCCTCAGTTTTGCCGGTTACGGGATTGATTTCAATGATTCTCTCAAGTTCGTCGTCAAAGAACTCAAGACGGGTGATGAGCTCTTTGTCCGCGGAGTAAATCTCGCAAATGTCGCCTTTGAAACGGAAACTTCCGCGAACAAGCTCAAACTCGTTTCTGCGATACTGCATATCTACGAGCCTGCGTATGAGCTTCTCCCGAGGCTCGCGCTCCCCCTGCCGCAGTCTCACCGACAGCTTCGCGTAGTCTTCAGGCGAACCCAAGCCGTAAATGCAGGAAACCGACGCTACAACTATAACGTCGCGGCGTGTTAGAAGGGATTCCGTTGCGGAGTGCCGCAGACGGTCAATTTCCTCGTTGATGTCCGCGTCCTTTTCTATGTAGGTGTCGGTCGTTGGAATGTAAGCTTCCGGCTGGTAGTAGTCGTAATAGGAAACGAAGTATTCAACCGCGTTTTCCGGGAAATACCGCCGATACTCCGCGCACAACTGCGCCGCGAGCGTTTTGTTGTGGCAGATGACGAGGGTGGGGCGCTGAACGCGCGCAATCACGTTCGCCATTGTAAAGGTTTTGCCCGTTCCCGTCGCTCCGAGAAGAGTTTGGTACTTGTATCCCTTCTCCAGTCCGTTGACGAGCTTCTCTATCGCCTCCGGCTGGTCGCCCGTGGGCACGAAATCTGTGAATAACTTGAACTTACGCTCTCTCGCCGCAACCGCCATACCTTTCTATGCTAACACAGGTTACCGCGCGAAATGCGTAATGGAGGCAGGAGGGCGGGTTCTCAATATTCTGCCCTCACGGAGATTCAATCGTGGAAGGCGACTAAATTGTTAGCAAAAGAAACGAGCAGTGTTCCGTTTGGATGGATTGATGGCGTCGAAGGCGATGAGTAGCCCACTAGAAAGTATTCCCACTTGATGGTCAGGTCCGGGTTGATGGCGAGGGCGTCCTTGGGCTGTGTCTTCTCCACCATCTCCGCATTCTTCGCCTGCGGAAGGTAAACGTCAACGAGCTCCGCAAGTTGTGTCACTACGCGCCTCTTGAAGGCGGAAAAGTCAAAGGTATCCGCGTCAGGGCAACCCGGGTCAAGGGTATGCAGGGGATGGCAACCCGCGCCCTCGGCGTTTCCCAAAGTTTCACCCGCCCCTCCGCTGGGTCGCACCTACTCGGTGAATGTGTATTAAGCTGGCGCGCTAGGGCGGGGACGCCCGTGCTCCAGATTGGAGGGTAGGTTTCCTGTCCCCGCCGCAGGTTGACGTGACCACGCCAAAGAGCGTGGCAACCGCGACAACAACGGTGATACTTAAGATGCCCCTGAAGAAGTTTACTTTAGCCTTCATTTCCGTCTCCCCCGGTGGTTGGTATTGAAACTTGTTTTCATTATAACATAGGTGCATTGGTTTCTTCCTTTAACGCTTCAGTTTTGAGTCATTCCCCGTCTTCGGAGATTTTTCAAATGACCGTCATATGGGATCAATGGCGCGTTTCCCGTCTAGTTTTGGATAGTGGTTTCCTCTCGGAAGTGTGATAGTATCTGCTTCATCTTGAAGCCGAAGGATTTTTTTGGGAACGTCACCGCGTTGAGGCTCGTGGAGGCTCTGCTAACAAGGGAAGCTCCCCCAAACACGCTTCTTTTTAGCGGTCCGGGCGGTGTGGGGAAGGCGCTCTTGGCTTACTTTTTCTCAAAGGCGCTAGTTTGCGAGAAGCGCGGAAGCTTTGGGGATTCTCCCTTGAACTTCTGCGATGAATGTTACGCCTGCAAGTCCTTGGAAGCTGGTCAGCAGTCTGAGTTCGTTGGAGTTCGCCCAAGATCCACTGAGTTAACCCTCGCCCAGGTTCGAGAAGATTATGGTTCTTTTGAAAGTGCGTACTTGCACCCACGAAATCTCGCGTATCGAATCTTTCTCCTTGAAGAATGCCATTCAATTTCCGAAGAGCTGGCAAACTCAATGCTGAAACTCCTAGAAGAGCCACCTACTCGCTCAATCTTTATCCTCATTACCGATAAACCTTACCTACTTCTACCTACGATTCTCTCGCGTTCCTTCCACATTCGGTTCCGGCAGGAGGACTTACGCGAATTAGAGAGCTTTCTAATGGAGCAACGCCAGAACGTACCACTACGCGTTTCCGAGTCGGCGATAAAGCTTTCCGCCTTTTTCTCGCATGGGAGAGTGGGACTTGCAAAGACGCTTCTACTTGACCCAGATTTTCTACCAACCCTGTCCGGGCTTCTCGTTAGGCTCACTGACGGATACAGGAAGAACGCAATTGTTAGTCCTGCATTCCTTGTTAATTTCTCCCAGCAGGTGATTGAACTGTCCGACGAGCTTCTTGAGGTTCTCTTGAAAGTGGAGACGGGAGAAGACCTTCCAGCTGGTTTTTATACTGTTCCGTGGAGGCGACATCGAGAAGAAGATGAAACTGGCAAAGTCCCACAAGTCAGGCGAAACGAACTAGGCAGAACCGCATTGAGGTTCGTACTTGAGTCAATAAGATCCGCCCTTTTCAAGCTTGAATCAGAACTGGGACGGGGGTTGGCGTCCACCAGTCTTGAGGCGTTCTCCGACGCCAATAGTATGCTTGACGTGAACTTGAGAAGGGAGCAGGTAGTTGACTACTTGCTTTCCAGTTTGCCGAGTGCTAGAATGTGACGGATAGTAAAAGTGAGACGCATTATCTTTAATCTGAAAAGGAGATTACTTCGGATGAGTAAGAATTACGTCAAGTTTGCTTATAGCTCTGTAGTGGTTTTCCTTCCCGCGCTTATGGTTGCACCATTCCTGTTTGCGGTGGCTCTCCAGAGCTGTGGTAAGAGTTTACGTCAACCTAGAGAATATCCCATTGGAAGTGTGGACATAGGCACGGTCACATTTGGGCAAGCGAGGGGGGACAATCCCCTCGCGGGTGTTTCGTTTCCATCAACTCTTCCGACTGATGGTGTCCAGCCTTGGGAAAAGGTAGACGGGGAAGGGCACGTGGTATCCTCTGAAACTGGAGCGATGGCTGTCCAGCCGCTGGGAGTGAGTGATGGAATGGACACTCTCCGCTCCCGAATCTATAGAACAAGCTCCGCCATAGATCTTGAGACGGATTTTACCCCGGGCGTGGAGAAGTTCAACTCCGCGGGCGACGTTACCGATTTTCAGGAGGCTTCGCGTTTCGCGTCAGGAAACGTTGGAGAGAAACAAGTCTCCTACGCGCTTTACCGTATAAGTCTGGGACCCGCACAGCCAGGGACAATCTCCGCGGACGTGAATTTAAGGTTGAGAAACGACGCGACTATGAGTGATTACTACCTCGGCGTCTCCGATTACCGCAATAATGTTTGGGAATGGTTTGGGCCTTTCAATGACCCGCATGTTCGGATACCCATAGCGGTCGGGGATTACACCAGCGACCTGGGAAGCACCTTCATAGCGGTGGTTGCCTACGATGGCGCGAGCTTTGACGTGGTAGGCATTGGCGTCAACGTTAGGAACGACTCCGACACGACCCCTCCGCCTTCACCATCCGCTCTGAGCGCAACTGGGCATGTGGAAAGCGTATCGCTTGAATGGACGCCATCCGTGGCGGGGGACCTCGCGGGATACAGAATCTATATGGGCGCTTACGAGTTTGCCTCCGCGTCCGACGACGGCGTTGAGAGCCTCAGCTATCTTGTGGGGAGAACGTCGCACCGCATAAGTAAGAGCATCATCCAAAACATAAGGGCGCGAAGTGCCGACCCCAACGGTCCATACTACTTCGGCGTAACCGCGGTGGACGTTTCCGGAAACGAGAGCCCGCTATCTGAAGTTGCGAGCGCGTCTCTAATAGATGGATCTCCAACTGTCCTCCTACTAAGCACAGATACCGTGAGCGGAACTCGCGGACTTACCGCCAATTTGACCGCAACGGGAGCGGAAGTTTACGATTGGGATACCGAGGGTGACGGCGTGTTTGACATAACTGGAGATTTTGGTGGCTCGCAAACGATTATCTTCAACGAGCCTGGAATCATCCGTCCAGCGGTTCGTGGGACTACTGCCGCTGGCGGAGAATCCTTTGCCGCGGTGTCCCTTATCGTCACCTCTAACTCTCGCCCTGTTGTCTCAGGTTCGGTTGAACCAACATCGGGAGTTGCGCCTTTGGACGTCCAATTCACCGCGGTCGCGGAGGATTCAGAGGGTAGTGAACTTACCTTCGCGTGGGATTTTGATGGTGACGGGATATACGATTCAACCCAGCAGAGCCCGCCTTTCACCTATTCAATCCCTAAACTCTACAACGCCAAGGTAAGGGTAAGCGACATAGAAGGCGACTGGGATGTTGACACTGTGTCGGTCCTTGTGAACGCGAATCCGGAGATTCAAGTACCGATAATTAATTCCGTTACTGCGGAGCCCAGCCTCACGGTGCCGGGTACGGTTATCCAGTTTAGCGTTGATGCGGATGTTCCCTTCGGAGATATCGTTTCTTACTCGTGGGACTTTGATAACAACGGAACTGAAGACTCAAACCTACAGAATCCGCAGTACTTTTACTCTTCGGAGGGACTTTACAACGCCAAAGTCCGCGTCACGGGCGATCTTGGCGGATATGCAGTGGGATACGTCACGGTAAGGGTGGAGGCGCCCGTTAACGCTCCTCCAGTGGCGATTCTGACTGGCTATCCTCGTGTATCGTTCCTCGGTGAAGGGGACAGTGTCCTTGTGACCTTGAACGCAGGTCAAAGTTACGACCCGGACGGAACTATTGATATTTACTACTTTGACCCAGAGGGTGACGGTAGTTTTGTATTTAATGGAACGAATCCAGTTTTCACATTTACCTATTACGCTTCTGGGGATTATCTTCCTGCGCTTTCCGTTGTTGATGACGACGGCAGGCAAACGCGAACAAACATCTCCGTCAAGGTGTACCGTTTTAGCGAGGAGATACCTGATACCGGTTCCGGCAACGACGTTGGTCAAAATTCATCACTTGATATTGTCGCGGGCAATCCTGCAATAAGTTATTACGATTCCTCTAACGGCGATTTATGGTTTGCTAGGGCGGAGGACCCGACGGGAACCAGATGGTCTGCGCCGATTCTCGTGGATAGCGGCGGGGCAAATGACGTCGGCAGGTACTCATCCCTTGAGGTCGTGAATGGCAACCCCGCTATCAGCTATTACGACGCGACGGGCGATTCACTTGCCTACGTTCGCGCCCTAGATGCGGAAGGAAGCACGTGGGGGACGCCTGTGGTCAACATCGGAGGTGGAGGTGGAATGCACACCTCGTTAGCAGTCATTAGCGGGAATCCGGCTATTGCTTGGTATGACCAGAATAATCAAGATCTTCTTTTCATTAGAGCCATTGACGCGGATGGATCTGACTGGGGAAGTAGTCAGTCCTTCCCAGATCCGGACGTCATCGTTGGACGTAGAGTTACTTTACTCACTGTAAATGGAAATCCCGCCATTGCCTACGCCAATCCCGTAGACAGTATGGGGTATTACGTCCGAGCGACTGACTCGCTTGGCGGAGCGTGGGGAGCGAGAGTGCCGATTAGCGACTTGGTCGTTGATGGGCATATAGCGATGGCGGTAGTTAACGGGAGACCTGCCATTGCGTTTCATCCCGGTGCGGAGCTTGGATATGTTAGAGCTGTAGACGCCAACGGCACTAGCTGGGGTACACCGGTAATCCTTGACTCCGCGGGTGATGTTGGTCACGAATTATCAATGGCTATCATCAACGGCGTCCCGGCGATTTCCTACGAGAAAGACTTTGACACAACGGGCGACATAAAATTCGTAATGGCGAAGGACGCGGACGGTACCAATTGGTGGAATCCAGTTTTTGTTGCGGAAGGAGCCAAAGGCGGAGGCGGAACGAACACGTCCCTAATTGAGCTTCTCGGTAGACCCGCGATTTCCTTCTATGATGGCGTAAACGGAGACCTGGTCTTTGCGTTTCCCAGGATTGTGTGGGAGTAGTCGTTGAGGTAGTGAGGGCGGGGAAGAAAGTTCCATCCCGCCTGGATTAAGAGAATCGCAACTTTATTCTATTCCTTTTCCGGTTACACTGTCGCGCCAGGTCCATCCCAACAAATTTCAACGTCCACAAGGGAAAGCGAGACTACCTCAAAGTATTTGTTGTGGACGGTTAGATTCGGAGGCTGAACAATCACTGGCAAAAGCTCTTGAGGATTCTCGTCGGGAATTTCTGCAGGCATTAGGTCGTAGGGCACTCGCTTCGTGAAGTCACAAACGAGGGCAGTGGTTACCCCACCTGCCTTTGCGTGTTCAAGGAGAAGCCGTGTTCCCGTCTTGTTTATGAAGCTCTCTTCAAAAACAGCATCCGCGCCGACTAGCGCAAGCTGGATTTTCTCCAAGAAATCCGCAAACGCAAGGTCCGCAAATACAACGCAGTTCAAGCCCTTTTGCGCGAGCTCCGTTGCCAGCAGAGCCCCCTCGCATTGGGGTCTGCCTTCTCCAATAAAGAGCTTGGGGCTTCCGCCAGACTCCTGAGCTTTTAGCAGGCTGTCCCTTATGAGTCCTGAGTAACTTATGCTAAGCACGTTTGGGTGCTCCAAAATTAGCTCGGCGCATTTTTGAATGAGCTTTTCCTTGTGGGAGGAGCGTTTCTTCTCCAGTTCTTTAGCGGATAGACTTACACTCTTGAATATCTCTAACTCCTTCCGCATTATTCGCGTTACGTTAATTAGCGCTGGGATGCCAGGATGTGCTGATTTGAGTTGTTTTTCCAACTCCTGGAGAAGTTTGACGGGATCTCCAACTTCCTCGTCAGTGTAACTTCCAATCAGTGCAAGGGTCCAGTCAATAAGCACGCTCGCGCCGTGAGTTCTGTCCTCCAGTATCTCCTTCCACCTTGGATCTTGAAGAATTTTCTTCATCGTTTCCCTCTAACTTAATGCCCAATTGGCTTCTGCCAAACTCAGACCATTGCCACGATTCTAAGCAGATTCGGGGGATTTAAGGAGAATCGGATGCGTCTCACAAATCTCGCACCTTATACCTGCGATACGCGTCCCAGGCGATAACTGATATACTCCACAGAAGGGAACCAACGAGTGCAATTATAATCCCGGCGAGTATGAATCCCCCGCGTTCTAGGTCGTAAATCATAACGCGCCCGTCTAAGTAGAAGAAAAGGGCATAGAGCGAAATCAAGAATATAGTCACAGGAACCGTTATCTTCTTCTCTACCCAATACGGGTTAAGCGCCTCAGCTTTCTTACTTCTACGTTCTTCCTCCGCCCTTTGAGTTTCCTCCTCCCTCCTTGCTTCCTCCGCGTCGTATTCAGTAGTGGCTGTCCTGATGCGCTTGGCAACAGGTGAAAGCTCTGTTGCCGTTTCAGTCTGCCCTATAGGCTCTATAGGGAACCTCTCTTCGTAAGTGGGCGGTTCGCGTCGGGGTTGACCTCCTTCAAGCTCCACAACGTGGAATCGTCTGCTCACTGGCTTTACTCTTCTAGGGGTGGTAAATGCGTCCTGGTTAGCGGATTCTCCTTCCCTGAACGGATGCGGGTGGTTTACTTGTTCAACCTCAATCGCCCTTGTTTCCAGAAGGCTCTCGCTACAGTATATGCATACGAGTACCCAACTTCCATAGACTCGCCCGCATAACGCGCACCTTCTGAAACGAGTTCCACACTCCTCGCAGAAGAGCGAAGATTCATCAAATACCGCATCGCAGTTCGGGCAAATCATCTTCTCTTCTGGTTTCTTACGCCAATGTGTTTCTGTCTTTTGGGGTTTGCTATCGACATAACTCCGATAAACGTGTACACCGCGGATGCTACAAACGCTAGAACGCTGAGGATGAGGAGAATCCTAGGTAGCCAAACGTGGGTGGGGCTGTAGTCACTTAGCTCCTCAAGTCCTGCTGTTGGAACGAGGGAGGAAATGAACCATCGCAAGAACAACGCAACAGAGGCGATTAAGGCGTAGTAGAATGCCAAAGCAAAGGACGATGCGCCCCGAAGCTTAGTGTGAAGGGCTGAGGGTTTCTTGGGCGCCCCCAGTTCCCAAGGCATTTTTCCCCAGATGGTCTCCTCATCTTCAACTACCTGTTTGGCGGGAGAACCTTTGAGGCTGATGGTAATATCTTGGGGAACATCAGAAACGTTACCCTCGTCCGTCCCGAGAGGTTCCGGGGCTTCATCGATATCCAAAATTTGACCATTAAAGCCCTCTTCTGGCGCGGCAACTATCCCCTCATCCAGTTCCATTTTTTCAACTCGCGCTCTGGCGTCAGGAGAAGTCGCGGAAGGCACGTATTCCGTTCCAGTGAAAAGTTCTTCATCGGGAGCGACGCCAGGCAGTGGCCTACCGCAGCGCGGGCATTTCAATTCTCTCACGTCCACTAACTCCAGACAGTTGGAGCATCCCCGGAATTTGACCCAGCAGGAAGGGCAGACTAAGTCCGGCGTGAGTAGGTCCCCACTGCAGTATGGACACCGCATCAGCTTAAGTCTAGCACAAGCCTTGAAGACGTGGTGAATGAACCCGTTAGCCTGATATGCGGGATCATTGGGAGCAGATAAAGACTGCTACCGCATCTTCCCACCAACTGCGAATCCTTGTCACACTGAAACGTAAACGCAGTAAGGTAACATCAATCAATTCGCGGATAACCGAACATCACTACATTTTCGTATTCGTTCTCGTAGGCGATGCCAGGTCTTCCGTTTACAAGGGCGATCGATGTCCAAGTGCCGACATCGGTGTAGCTATAAACCGTAACTGGCGATTTCCAGGAACTCCCGTCAAAGGCGCTAGCGATGGCAAACTTCAGGTCCCCATTCGTTGCGTCATAGTAGGACAGAGCAGGATATCCGTTCACATTAGCAAGGGAGCAAAACTTGCCAACGTCTCCCGAGTCGTCAGCGATATGTGGAGGATTCCATGCGGAACCATTCGCGTCCGCAGCGCGAACGAAGAGCACGTCGTGGTTAGTTACGTCGTAGTAGCCAATGGCGGGATTTCCCGCTATGACAGCCAGGGAACTGTACTTCCCAACTACGCCGGCGGTGTGTACCGCTGTGGGGCTTCCCCAGGCGGAACCGTTAGCATCGGTGGCGCGGATGAACTTGAGGTCACCGTTCGTCCTGTCAAAGTAGGAAACCGCAGGAAAGCCGTTCACCAGTTCGAGCGACGTGTATAAGCCCACGTCGCCGGTGGTGTCTAGGGATATTGGAGCATCCCATACGCTTCCATCCGGTGCGCTCGCGCGAACGTACATCAGGTCACCATTGATAGAGTCGTAGTAGGTGATAGCGGGGTTCCCGCTGACAGACTCCATAGAGTTATAACTTCCCGCGTCAGTTTGGGTTACAACGTCAACCGGCGTGCTCCAGGAAGATCCGTTGGCGTCCGTTGCGGAGATGAACCTTAAAGTATCTGGAAACTTGTCAATCTGAATGGGGTCCCCCCAACTGCCACCGCTTGCGTCAAGAGCTCTGACAAATTTCAGCGAACCGGACGAGCCGTCAAAGTAACTTATACTAGGATTTCCGTTCACCACGAGTAAGAAACTGTACTCTCCAGTATCTCCTTCAAAGTCCGGACTTGACGGGGTTCCCCAGGAAGTCCCATCAGTGTCCTGCGCCCGAACGTAACGCAGGTCTCCCAGTGTGGAACTGTAATAGCTAATCGCTGGATTTCCGTTGACGACTTCAAGTGAAGTATAGAATCCGTTGAAATCGCTGGCGTCAACGGTAACTGGTGCTCCCCAAGTTCCTCCATCAGCGTCCTGTGACCTGACGAACTTGAGCGCGCCTTCAGTGAGGCTCCTGTAACTTATTCCAGGGTTGCCATTTACTACAGCAAGTGAGGTGTACTCCCCGACTAAAGTGTCGGCACCGTCCACTGTGACAGGTGTTCCCCAACTTACACCGTTAGCGTCCAGTGCCCTAACGTACTTTAGGTCGTAGTTTGACCAATCAAAATAACTAATAGCTGGATTACCATTCACAATTGTCAGCGAAGTGTGAAGCCCCGTGGAGAAAGAGCTATCCACGGTAACCGGTGTGCCCCACGTGGTGCCGTCTGCATCTGACGCTCTCACGTAAAGGAGATCCCCATTGGAAGAATCATAGTAACTGATGGCTGGATTGCCATTGATCACCCTAAGTGAAGTGAATAGCCCTACGTAGTTGACGGTGTCTACCGCGACCGGGGTTCCCCATGTTGCTCCGTTCGTGTCCGATGCGCGCACGTACCATAAGTCTCCGTTCGTCTCATCGAAGTAGCTTATTGCAGGATTTCCGTTAACGACAAACAGCGAGTTGTAAGAACCAACTGAGTTAGTCGTGTCCACTGGCACTGGCGTGCCCCATGAATTGCCGTTTATGTCCAATGCCCTAACGTACATCAAGTCCCCATTAAGGGCGTCGTAGTAGCTAATGGCTGGATTTCCGTTGACGATAGCTTGGGACGTGAATTGACCAGTCGCGTTGCCACTTCTCTTTCGGTAACTAATAGCCGGGTAGCCGTTTATGGTCTTGAGTGATGTTCCGCCAAAGGAAGAGGAGGAATCAAGCCAAAACATAGATCCCCAATGCAAGCCGGTTCCATCCAGAGCCCGGATATAGTAAAGGTTGCCGAAATCGTCAACTAGACTTAAAGCGGGGAAACCATTCACTACCGCCAGCGAAATATCCGTGCCTTCATACGACCTATTGTCTTCCACCACCACAGAGCCGAAACGATAAACGCTGAGAGGTCTACTGTTCTCTGATACAGCGCCTTGAGCGTCTTTTACCCTCAATCCAACGTTAAACGTGCCGGTAAACGAATAATCGTACGTATAAGTTGGCGTTGTGCTGAAAGCGGTATAGCTCCCGTTACCAAGCGGATCAAAGGCATATTCTAATGTCCCGCCCTCAGGGTCGTAGCTTGAACTCGCGTCAAAAGTAACGGTTTCAAAGCCTGTCTCGCCCAGGTAGACGCAGGTGGGAGTTAAAGCGAGCGAAGCGGAGGGAGGTTGGTTAAACATCACGTTTATTCCTAAATAGGCGCTTGATGCGTCGCCCCCGTCGTCAGTTACCTGAAAGCGTGCCACGTAAAATCCAGGCGAAGCGTACGTGTGGCTGGTATCACCGCTAAGAGGGTCTGTGAAATCCAGAATACCGTCGTTCTCGAAGTCCCAGCCGTATTGAACTATATTGCCATCCGTGTCAAAGGCATTAGTGGAGAAAATGACGTCCAAGGGCGGTGGACCGTAGTACTGAGAAGCGGTTATTTCAACGATGGTTGGAGGTATGTTTAGTGGCGCCTCCACAATCCCCACCGTCACGTACCCGACTGCGTAACCGCCCAAGTCATCGGTAACTTGAACCCTTACGTTGTAAAGTCCGACCGAGGGAAACTGGAACTGAGGATTTCTGATAAAAGAATCGTCCGTGCCGTCGTTTTCAAAGTCCCAAGCGTAGCTGACAATCGTGCCGTCCGAGTCGGTCGCGACGACGTCAAAGAACACATCCATTAGTGGCATAGTAAGACTGGGCGTTGCGCTAATCGCGGCGATAGTTGGCATTTGATTTGCGGGGTCAGGTTGAACTTGAATGGATATTGTGTCCACGTCCCACGCGCCCTCGTTGTCCTCAACGCGAAACTTCACATTGTAGAGCCCCTCTGTCGTGTAAGTTTGAACTGGCGGGTTGGGGTTCGTCGGGTCCGAGTAGTCGTAGAAGCCATCGCCATCAAAATCCCAGGCGTAGTTCACTATGGTTCCATCAGAATCCTCGCCTACACCCGTGAATGTGACGTCAAGGGGAACTTTCCCGGAGGAAGGAGTAGCTGATGCTGATGCGGATGGTCTTGAGTTGCTCGTGATAATCAACGATACCGCGGCAAAGCCGATTCCTCCGCCGGCAGTTCTTCCCCTGACCGCGGGTCGTATGATTCCGCTATCCTGTGCAATGAAACTGACGTTTCCACTTGCCAGGTCAGTTTGCTCAAAAAACCCATCTCCGTTCAAGTCAAAGTCGTAAACTTCCGCACCTACCGCGTTCAAGTTCACTTGGGAACCGCGCATCGCTGATGCAGTATCTGTTGTCAGCTCCAAGGTTGGAATAGCTCCAATGACGCCTTTGCTTAAGCTGGCTTCCGACAATGCGCTCTCATTCCCGTTAACGTCAACCGCGCTCACTCTTACGTAGAGCTTTCTGTCGTCCGGGAGCAAATGCCAGGAGATTCCCTCAACGTAATTCACGAATTCCACTAGAAAATCGTTGGGCGAAGAAAACTCATAGGGAGCGTAGCCAATACGGTAACCAGCCAGGTCGTCCGCTATGACCGATACGAACTGAATGAACACGCCTCCCGGTATGGGCGTAACTGTGGGCGCAGGAGGGACAGGGGGAGGAGCGCTGTCCGTTTCGTCTCTTGGGTTAACGCCTATACCAGTGAGGTCAAAGTTTGAACCGTTGAAGGCTGAAACAATAATGAAACTGTTCCCCAGCTCGCTCGTGTAATCCGATGGTGGAAGAACCAGTCGCACGTGGGAGTCCGTGAATGGACCGAACCATTTCCAGACGGAATTCGCGTAATCGCTAATTGCAACGTAGTACTCGGACCGTGTTGCGTCGGAACGCAGGCGTGGATTTACGTCAAAGGATAGCGCGGAGGGCTGATTGGAGCCGAGGCTGATGCGGAACGTGGCGTAGGAGAGAAGCTCCTCCCCAACGCTTCCGCTTGCGAATCTGCTAGCCTCGCCAAAATCGGTCACGTCTCCAACCTCATTAAATCGTTGCACTCCCGGAGTAAAATCCGTCTCTAGGTTGATGGCAGAGGTTTGCCTGTATGTGGAGGATTCATTCTCCGCTGTCTCTCCGCGCGATGTAAAATCGTGCCCTACAACAATCACATAGCCATTCTCATCCACTCTTTCCCAGGGCTGAAGCCTATCTACTGGTAAACTGTCCGGAGGCGATGCCCCATAGGTCAAAGGATTCTGGGTGAATTGGGGATTACCGTTTTCCGGTTCCTTCCCGTATTGGTCAGGGACCGGGTGCGGGAAGCTAAGTCTTTGTCCATTCTCCTTTCCGCAGCCGTAAAAAAAGAAGGGTGAAAGGAGGGCGACGATGGATGATAACAGAATGTATCTTTGGGTCTTCATTTGAGTATCCTCAACTTATGAAAAGTATAGCGGAAGCCTGGGGCAGGGATAAACAATCCTCCCGGTTCCTCATTGCAAGATTCTGGAGAAAGCTTATTCGCTCCCTAATTAACCAAGCCTCCTCGCGCCTCTGCGTATCCAAACCTAAAGGCGTCGGTATATTCTACCATACTGTGAGACCTTTCAACCGCATTGGGAAGTAAAGATTCTCTAGAATCTTACCCAACAATCGACCGCCCCTAGAATTTACCGATTTGGTGGCAGAGGGAAAGGCTCCAGGGTTACATTCCTCAGCCATTATTGGGGCATCGCTTCCACGCCACTTGATGGATGAAACCGTCTGCTAAGCTGTGATAGAATTCTCATAGTCAGTATCGGGTAAGACCATAGGAGAACTAAATTGGCGAAGATATTCAAGGACAAAAGGGACGTTTCGCGGGAAAACCAAGCCTTCAAGAGTGTATCTGGGCAGTTTCAAGGCGGGCGGGCTTTTCCTCGCGTGAAGGCGCCCTCTTACGTTAGGTATCCCATAACAGTTTCTGGTGTTCCTGTGAAGGCTCTCTATACTGCGGATGATACTGCGGGGATTAGTTACGAGCAAGATTTGGGTGAGCCGGGAAAGTTTCCCTTTACCCGTGGGATTCACGAGACGATGTATCGTGGGAAACTATGGACTTTCAGGCAGTTCTCCGGCTACGGCACGCCAGAGGAAACCAACAATCGTTACAAGTTCCTAATTTCCCAGGGGCAGACCGGCTTGTCCGTCGCCTTTGACCTGCCGACGCTTTACGGTTATGACTGCGATGACGAGTTCTCTTACGGCGAGGTAGGTAGATGCGGCGTGGCAATCTCCAGCGTTCGGGATATGGAGATTCTCTTTGACGGTATTGACCTATCCCAGATAACAACATCAATGACTATCAACGCGCCCGCGAGTGCCCTGCTTGCGTTTTACATTGTTGCCGCGGAGCGAAAAGGAATATCCCCTGAGAAACTCGGTGGAACGACCCAGACCGATATGCTTAAAGAATTTCAGGCGCAGAAGGAGTGGATAACGACGCCTACACACCACCTTCGGCTTATCGTGGACAAGGTTGAATACTGCACCAAGCGCCTGCCAAAGTGGAATACGATTAGCATAAGCGGATACCATATTAGGGAGGCTGGTTCAACCGCGCTTCAGGAACTTGCGTTCACCCTGAAAAACGGAATGACCTACGTAGAAGCCTGTCTGGAGCGTGGAATGGATGTGGACGCCTTCGCACCACGCTTCAGTTTCTTCTTCAATAGCCACATAGACTTTTTTGAAGAGATAGCGAAGTTCCGTTCCGCGCGGAGAATCTGGGCGAGGCATATGCGGGACGTCTACAAGGCTAAGCAGCCGCGTAGTTGGCTACTCCGTTTTCATACGCAGACCGCTGGAGTATCTCTTACCGCGCAACAACCCTACAACAACATTATTAGAAGTACAACAGAAGCTCTCGCGGCGGTCCTCGGCGGTACGCAAAGTCTTCACGTGAACTCAATGGACGAGGTCCTCGCTCTTCCGACGGAAAAAGCAGCGGAGATTTCTTTGCGAACTCAGCAGATTATCGCCTATGAAACCGGCGTAGCCAACACGATTGACCCACTGGGAGGTTCTTACTTCGTGGAGACCCTCACGAGGCAAATGGAAGAGGGTGCGGAGGATTACTTCCGGAAAATTGACGAAATAGGCGGTGTGGTGGAAGGCATTGAGAAGGGTTTCTTCCAGCTTGAGATCGCCAAGAGCGCCTATGAGTATCAGAAGCGGGTGGAGGAGGGAAAGCACGTCATAGTTGGCGTGAATGATTTTGTCACCGAGGATGAGTTGCCAATTGAGATATTGAAAATCCCGCAAGAAACTGAGGATAGGCAGGTTGAGAATCACAAAAAATGGAAGGCGGGTAGGGATATGAATAAAGTCGGGCAGGCGCTGGATGAGCTCAGAAAAGTTTGCAACACGGAAAGGGAAAATACGATGGAAAAGATTGTTGAATGTGCCCGCGCGGAATGCACCCTGCAAGAGATCTCCGACGTCTTCCGCGAAGTCTGGGGCGTCTACCAAGACCCCGCGTTGGTGTGAGCGCTGGATGCGGGTATAATATGTTTGAGGCTGGATGTGGCTATCACTCTAAAAGAGAAGCTTGACGCGTTTAAGGCAGACCATCTTTGGGTGGACGAAAACCGCGAAAGACTCCTTGAGCTTTATCCTGAGCAATGGATCGCGGTGAAGAACAAAGAGATCATCGCGGTTAGCGACGATTTTGAAAGCCTTGTGATGAATCTGCCAGATGCCGCTCATACCTGCATTAAGTTTTTGTCGCGCGAACCGATAGGAACCGTCCTGTGATCATTCGCGGATCCTTCGCTGAGGGCGCTCCTTACATATTTGCCGGCGTTCGCGGCAAACAGTTTGCCGGTCCGATTCAGTTCCTCGTGGATACCGACGCAAGGTTTACGGTGATTCTTGACAGGGACACAATCCCGCTAGGAATACAGGTGGAATTCCTTCGGCCGAGCCAGACAAGAATCATCGGGATTGGTGGAACAGTTGCGACTTTCCAGATGAAAGACGTGGAGCTGGTATTTCCCGCCGACATCGGCGAGCTAAAAGTAACCAGAGACATCTAGGTGGTTCGGCACGAATTGACTGAACTCACCAAGCTTGACCGTAGCCGAATATACAGCCTTCCGTCGGTTCTCGGTCGCGATATCATCAACGACTTCAGGTTGGTCGCGGACTACAACTCTCGGCTGGTGGAATTGCATAAGGACTAAGTGTGCCAGGGCGGACTGCACCCCTCCGCAAGCTGGGGGTAAACCTTGCAGGAGATCAGCGACGTCTTCCGGGAAGTCTACCGCGTCTACCAAGACCCCGCGTTGGTGTGACGTGCGAGATTAGGTGGTATAATTCCACTGTTTAACAATGAATGGAATTAAATACATTGTTGATGAGAAGGGGCGAAAGTCAGCGGTAGTCATTGACCTCAAGAAGTTTGGGGACTTTTGGGAAGACCTCTATGACTACCTCCTCTGCTTAACTCGCAAGGACGAGCCAACCTTCCCGCTTTCAGAAGTCAAAGCCGACCTAAAGAAGCTGGGGAAACTTCGTGGGAAAGTATGAGGTCATCGTGACGTCCTCTGCACGGAAGGATATCATAGACCTCCCTGCGGACGTTGCCTCTAGAGTCTACGCGAAACTAAAACAGCTTGAGCTAAACCCGCGTTCCCATGGTGCTGTTAAGCTTACTTCAGGTGGTGGACTTTGACGGATAAGGGTCGGCGATTGGCGAGTAGTTTATGAGATTGATGATAAGGAGAGAATTGTGAAGATTATTGGTGTCCCGCACCGAAGCAACGCATATTGAAGGATAACAAGCACGAAGGAGCAAGGCAAAAGATGGTTCAATGCGCCCACGCGGAATGCACCCATCCGCATGCTCCCTTCGTTCCGAGCAGCTCGGCTGAGCTCGCCGAAGTCTCAGGGCGAGGGTAGGGTAAACCTTGCAGGAGATTTCAGATATTGTGGTCAACTTATCAGTATCCAGCCACGTTCTGAAGACGTGTTGGACGAATAAGGGAAGCTGATACGCCTGAAAGTTCTTGATTAGAACGACCAGAGCTTCAGAAACCTCCTGCAATGCCTAGTTCCACATTAACGGGTCGCATCCGCACCAGTAGTTGCCACCTTCCCATTTTCAGACGTTGGAAAAAGTAGCCAGTCTCGTTCTATCCCTTTCTGCATATTGCAGGACTATTGATTCTAGGTTATACTATAGGTGGTAGTAGATATGCTTGCAGTGACCAAACAAACAGGGGCATTTCTGAGACAGGCCGGAACAATCACTGCTGAAACCCTCTTTCTAATACGAAAGGTTGTCGTATCCGCATTAGGATTGGCTGCCCTCGTCTATATGATCAAGTTCTTCTACTGCACGTTTATCGCCCTTCACGGTCCTAAGTAGGATAAAGAAGCTGGTTGGTTCTGTTCTTTTGCCCATCTGCGGAATGCGGGAACTTTTCCCCAAGAAAGGGGCGGGAGACTTATACTTAATTTTCTTGGCGCCCCTTCGCAATTTGGCTTCAATTCAGAACTTCTGAGCAAATTTGAGAATGAGTGATTAGTGGGAAGGAAGCTATCTTCCCGGTAGCTGGTTCACTACGGTTTGATATAATGAAAGAGTGAGAATGTCGACCTTCCTAGATTACTTACTTCGGGTGTAAAACTTTCATGCTAGGTTCAAATATGGGCGATGAGACGACAACTGGGTTAGGCGCGATTGCTCCGCCTCCATCGGAAATCATTCGCGTCGTTGTAGCGAAACCAGGTCTTGACGGGCATGATCGTGGTGCCCGCGTCATCGCACGAGCTCTTAGGGACGCAGGGATGGAGGTTATCTATACTGGGATACATCAGACACCCGAAAGCATCGTAAACGCCTGCATTCAAGAAGACGCGGACGTGTGCGCCCTTTCAATTCTCTCGGGGGCGCATAATGCGCTGATACCCAGGGTTTGCCAGCTTCTGCGAGAGAGACACGCGGAAGATGTAATAGTCATAGCTGGAGGCATAATACCCGAGGACGACATTCCTATGCTCCAGGAAGCTGGCGTTAAGGCTGTGATGGGTCCTGGAACTCCGCTAGATGCAATCGTGGAGGAGATCAAACGGCTTGTGGCGGAGAGGGATAGGCGCGTTTAGTCGATGGATTTGAAGGTCATTAGCTTTTTAGTCGGTTAATATGAGACTATGCGGGTCCCCGTTGTACTTCCTGAGATTGGGATGAAGAGTACCGAAATAGAGTTCGGTGCCTGGTTAAAGAGCATAGGTTCAAGGGTCGTAGAAGGCGAGGAGCTCTTGGAGGTAGAGGTGGACAAGGCGACCGTGGTTATAGAGGCTGAAGTATCTGGCACCCTTGTGGAGATCCTTGTAAGTGGCGGTTCGATTAGGGAAGGGGATGTCCTTGCTTATATTGAAACGGACCACTTGAAGGAGGTTCCCAGGGGACAGCGCTAGTGTCCCTGAATAAGTTCCCCACCTAGCTTCCATCTTATGCTTGACGTAAACTACATTCGGCAGTATCCAGAAGAGGTTAGGGACCGCCTGCGAACTCGGGATGAGGAGCTTCCCAAAAAGATTGACGAAATTCTTGCCCTTGATGATAAGCAGAGGGAGCTGAAGAGTAGGTTAGATGATGTCCGCCACAAGAAAAACGAGGAAAGCAAGATGATAGGCAAGCTAATTTCACAAGGGGATGAGGCGGAGGCGAAGAAAAAGAAGGAAATTGTCCGCGAGCTTAATGAGTTAATTGAGGAGCTAGATACTGAGTATGAGAGGGTTGAAGAAAAGCGGAGGGAGCTCCTATCCGAATTGCCTAACCTTCCTGACGGCGAGGTACCGGTGGGAGGTGAGGAAGCTAAGGGAATAATTAAAGAATGGGGAGAACCACCCGTGTTTCCCTTTGAGCCGAGGGACCACGTTGAGCTTGCCAAACGTCTCCAACTCATAGACTTTTCCTCTGCTGCGCGGGTCGCTGGTAGCGGTTTTCAGTTTTTCGTCGGAAGAGGAGCGCTGATTCAGCGGGCATTGATAAGCTTGATGCTGGACGTACATATAATGAGGCACGGATATACTGAGGTGCGCCCACCTTTTATCGTGAGGGATCATACCGCTTTTGGGACGGGTCAGCTTCCGAAGTTCTCCGATGAAATGTACCACGTGTTTATTCCGCTCAAGGAGGCAGGTTACGGGGAAGTAGTTAAACCCCATTACTACTTAATCCCAACGGCGGAGGTTCCCGTCTGCAATATCTATCGTGACCAGATATTGGAGAACATTGAGTTTCCCCTTAAATTCGTTGCGTATTCTCCTTGCTTTCGCGTTGAGGCAGGGCATTATGGCAAAGAGGCAAGGGGACTTATGCGGGTGCATCAGTTTGAAAAGGTTGAGCTCGTGAACATTTGTAAGCCGGAGCAGTCCAATGAATGTTTGGAGAAGATAACCGAGGAGGCGGAGCATATCCTTGAAATCCTTGGCTTGCCTTACAGACGCTCTATTCTGCCGACAAAGGATATGGGCTTTGCTTCCTGCAAGACCTACGACCTGGAAGTTTACGCCGCGGGTATGGACGATTGGCTGGAGGTGAGTAGCGCTAGTAACACCCGGGACTTTCAGGCAAGGCGAATGAACACCCGCTTCCGGCGCGAGCCGGGCGCGAAGCCGGAATTCGTCCACTTGCTTAACGCCAGCGGGCTCGCCCTACCAAGGCTAATGATTGCGCTCCTGGAGAACAACCAACTTGAAAATGGGAACGTGAAAATCCCGGAGATCTTATCCACGAAGTATCTAGGTGGCTTGAGGTATTTAACCCCGCCAGAAAAGCCACTCCCCTGGTTTGAATAGGGAGTAACCTATCCGGCGATAGGGTTACTCATAAACTAGGGCTTTGCCAACCTGCTTCAGCTTGGCTGTTCCTTGCTTAAGTTCCCCTTCCACTTCCTCCAAGAATCTCCTTGTGCGTCTATTGTAGTAGCGTTCTCCACAGTTTGAGCATATGATATCTTCAATGTTGACATAACCTAGGTCGTTACCGGAGGGGAGTGCCTCCTTCACCAGCTTCTTTTCAATATCATCGTTATGGCAAACAACACATTTCATACTTTCTTCGTTCTTAGATTAAACCAGCATTTATGGGGAAGGTTGGGTTCTACTCCGCCAGTTTCCGCCACGCAGAAAGTTCCGCCATAAAGTTCCTTGTTAACGGAGCAACGCACTCCGCGGGAAAGTCCCGAGGACGGAGAAGCAGTCCCTTCAGAGTGAGCTCCTTCTCGGTGAACCCCACAGTAGATTGTTGACGGTTCAAAGATTAGGCTTGGGGTCATAAAAGGGAAAAGACATAATTGAAACGACCTTTGCGAAGGAAAAGTGGGATTTAGTACCTGACCCTACCCAGCCGCAGAAGGTAAGTATGATGCCAGGACCATTACTTTGGGATACTTTCTAGCGTTGGTTGCGGTCTGAAGAAGAAGAGGTCGCTCTCCAATCGGTCGGGAATTGTCCTGCTTTCTCCTTGAAGAGAAGGAAATGAGTGTTCCATTTGACCATCCAAATGCAAGTAATAGACGTTACCATCAACTTCAACAACGAACGCAACGTCCTTATCTTTAGGTATCTCCGTTACCTTTAATTAATTATACCATTTCTCGGTCATTCTCTGCACTCCATAAACGCGGCATTAAGGCTAGAATGCTGGCTTGCACCGGCTTTATTCACGACACATCCGTGAGCGCTATCACCACCTCCGCGAAGGCACACTTCCGCGGTTTGGCGATTCTGGGTTGCTCGGTCCTCTACCGGCTATACTATCCAGGCGAATATGCGGAAACCTTCAAAAGCGTCATACCCCGTATCCCTCCTTGATTACTTTCTGCCCGAAGAGCTAATCCCGCAACAACCTTTGCCAAATCGTGATGAAAGCAGGCTCCTCCTTTTAAGGAGGGATTCGCAGGAAATTGAGCATAGGCGCTTCTTTGAGCTTCCGGAGATACTTGATGAGCAGGACTTCCTCGTTTTCAACGATTCCCGCGTGATGCGTTCACGATTTTTCTGCACGCGCAAAGGCACAGGGGGACGATGCGAAGTTCTTCTAACGCGCATCTTTGACCGTGCCCTCGCTGAGTGCGTCACGGAGGCTCGTGGGCATATTCAAGCTGGCGAGGAGCTTGTCTTCAACGAATCTTTCTCCTTCATCGTGGAGAAACCAATGACCGACGAATGCCCTGGCAGAGTACGCGTCCTCTTTAATGGTGAACCCGCGCCACCCCCAGCAATCTCCCAGCTTATCAACTCCGGCGAGCTTCCGCTTCCTCCCTATCTCAAGGAAAAGCTCTTGGATGAGGAGCGTTACCAGACAGTGTTTGCGAGCTCCCTAGGCTCATCCGCTGCGCCAACCGCTGCCCTTCACTATACCGAGCGCGTTTTTGAAAGGCTCAAGGAGCGGGAAATTGACTGGGCTTTCACCACTCTGCACGTTGGCACCGCAACTTTCCTGCCAATAAGGTCGGACGATGCTGGGGAGCATAAACTTTCACCCGAATACTATTTCATCTTTCCCAGCCAGTTTCGCAAGATTCTTGGCGCTAAGCTTTCTGGCAGGAGAATCGTGGCGGTTGGCACCACCGTCACGCGCCTGCTTGAATGGGTAATGAGGGACTGGGTGGAGGTTTGCCAGCGCGAAAGGCTGGAGACGTCAAGCTTTCTTCAAGTCCCAGACGAGGAGCTTGCGCGCCTCTTCCAACTCTCCGGGGATACCAACCTTTACATCCTTCCCGGCTACAAGTTCAAGTTCATTGACAGGCTTCAGACGAACTTCCATCTTCCAAGGACAACTCTTCTCGCGCTCGTTTACGCGTTCGGCGGGCGGGAGCTTGTCAGGAATGCCTATGAAGAGGCGATTCGTCAGCGCTATCGCTTCTACTCCCTTGGCGACGCTATGCTTATCATTTAACGCGTTTATGGGTTCTGCGGTAGTTCCAGGAGTGGGTAGTTATTAGAATTCAATTATCCTATAGACGGAGCCTCTTTGGTGGTCAGTGTAGTAAAGTTCGCCGTCCTCGCCCTCACCGAATGTGGATATCAGGAATTCGGGATTGTCAAATTCAGCCATTTCGTAGTGAAACTCGTCAACGCGTCGGACGCCGGATATTCTGCCGGTACAGTAGTCGGCGAAAAGGTACGTACCTATGAGGCTAGGGATAGATGAGCCCCTGTAAACGTAGCCACCAGTGATTGAACAGTCACCAAGACTGTGGGAGTAAACTAGCATTGGCATAGCCAGGTCTGGTGGAATACCAGTAGGCGGGACGTTGAAATCCGCAAACCCTTCAAGAATCCTCCAACCGTAATTCTCACCGCCTAAGCTGTCCGCAGGTTGGAAGTTCACCTCTTCCCAATCCCGCTGACCGACGTCTGCTATCCAGAGGTCACCGGTCTCCCTGTCAAAGCTGAACCTCCAAGGGTTTCTTAACCCATAAGCCCATATTTCCGGTCGCGCGTTAGGATTACCAGCAAACGGATTGCTTGGGGGGATACCGTAGGGTTCCGCGCTATCCACGTCTATGCGCAGAATCTTTCCCAGCAGGCTTAGAAGATTCTGTCCGTTGTCATGCGGATCACCACCGCTTCCACCGTCTCCTGTGGCGATGTATAGGTATTCATCCGGCCCAAAGGCAATCATCCCGCCGTTGTGATTGGAAAAGGGTTGGTTAATTGTCAGGATAACTCGCTCACTGAGGGGATCTGCGCGGTCAGGGTCTCCACTGACAAGAAATTCGGATACCACTGTATTCCCGAGAACGTCCGTGTAATTCACGAAGAATCTGCCGTTTGTGGGGTAGTTCGGATGAAACGCCAAGCCCAGTAGTCCTTGCTCATTGAACTGGCTACCAACCCGATCAGTGATATCAAGGAAAGGCTCGGATAGTAGGCCACCGTCCTTGTAAATCCTTATCCTCCCGATCTGTTCAAGGATGAATAGTCTGCCAGAGTTGTCACCCGCGTTGGTGACAAAAGTTAGCCGTCCCAAGCCACCAGTCACAGAGATGAAGGTTATGTTCTCCCATGGATCTACAAGGATCGGCTGGCCCAGGACAACTGGGAAATCCCTAGAGTCCGTGCCGTAGTCATTAGTCACGGTAAGGCTAACCGTATAATTTCCTGGCTTTCCCAGCCTGACTCTTGGAGAGGTGTCAGTGGTCGTCTGTGGCCAGGCACAGCCATTAAAATTCCAATCATAGTTGAATGGAGGTGTGCCTACTACCTCCGCGGTGAAGTTAACTGTCAAGCCAGAAGTTGCGTCGGTCGGTGTTATGCTCAAAATGGTTGGCGGCTGTGGCTGTTCAGTGACGTTAAGTTCAAAGTTAAACGTATCGGATCCGCCTGCGTTCGTTGCGGTAACGGACGCGGAGTAAATTCCCGGTCTGCCAAGTGTAACCTGGACGGATGGAACTTCCGTTTGCTCAACGTTCGGCGTTGCTCCTCCTCCGAAGTTCCAAGTGAACGTTATCGGTTCACCCCCGGTTAACGTCGCGGTGAAAGTCGTGTTGCTATTCTCCAGTCCTTCTTTAGGATTAACGTCGGTCACGTCTGGAGCTTCAGGAACTGGCAAAACCTCTAGTAAAAACTCAAAAGTATCATCGCCAAGCGCGTTGCTGGCAGTAACTGATGCCGAGTAGGTGCCGGGATCTGCTAGAGTCACCAAGGGAGATTCCTCAGCACTGGAGTCTGGCGTGGCTCCTCCGCCGAAATCCCAGCTAAATGTCATTGGACGGGTGCCGGTTACGGTTTGCTCAAAGATAACTTCCTGTCCGCTTATCCCCAAGGTTGGACGCACGGAGATGATATCTGGCTTCCTTAGGGGGGTTTCAAGTGGAACGCGGTCGGATGCTATACCCGGTGTTTCAAGGGCGTCCCGAGGAACAACCCTGGCGTAGTCAGGAATTTCCTCGCCTAACCCTAGGTCGTAGGTGATGTAGAAGGTATCCCTTCCTCCATGAACTTGCCGATCTTGAAAGGCAACCCTGCTAACCTCTAGCCAGCTATTTCCATCATCGTAGGAAAATTCAAGAGTATAGTCCGCGACTTGTGCTAGGAAGTTTTCTGCGAGGGCGGAAATATCCTGAATGTTAACAATGCGGTCGTCGTTGTAATCCGCAAGCTCACCTTCCGGATCCGAATCGTTCTTAAAGAAGTTCACTGCCAATGGAGTAATATCCTGGATGTTTACGAAGCCATCCTCATTGCCATCTCCCTGATTTTGGTAACTCCACGTTAACCTCCAGCCATTGCCTTCAACGACCGCCTGAAGGTCAGTAACCTTGCTATTTCTGCCAGAAGGTGAGATTGAAACGTTTCGCGTGGAAATACCACTGATACGTTTCTGAAGTTCCTGGAGAAGTTTTTCCTTAATATCCGAAAACAGTTCATCGCTCACTCCTTCGGGAGCGTCAAGGGAATCAACTTCCTCCACAAGCGTCTCCCACGTGGTAGTAGTAGGGAGCGTGGCTAAAGTGTTTCCCTGAGTATACTTCTTTGAGGAGGAGCAGGCACTAAGAAGCGCTCCGCAAAGAAAGACGGTCATCAGGGTTAGTAAAATCCTCAGTTTACCTACAAAGGATACATTTGGCATAGGTCTATCTCCCTAGTTCAGTTTACCTGCCCATCTATCTTTTTCCCGTATCCGACTAATTCGCCGGGTTAATTTAGATTGATTCTCAGGACGATTTATTATATCATCCAATTCAAGCACTAGGAGTAAGCAAGGATGGACCTCCCTTAGAAGGATTATTTCACTCGGCAGACAGACGGTTGCTTACCTTTCACTCGCCTCAACGATTTGGAAAATCCTTCCACCGTAATCCACTAGGTAAAGTTCACCATCCTCGTCCTCGCCAAAGGAGCTTGGGGCGTAGCTAGTTTTTTTGAATTCAGCCCATTCCCAGCTTCGTTCTGTTTTCCTGAGACCCCAAACGGTGCCGGTGCCAAAATCGGCGAAGAAATAAGTCCCCGCAAGTCTTGGGAACTTTTTTCCGCGGTAAACATAACCGCCGGTAATGGAAATGCCAAGGTTATGCCCGTATTCCAGGATTGGCGGGGTGAGAGCGCTTCTATCCTGTTCAGCCTTCATTTCAAAATCGTGGAAGCCTTCCAGCAAATCCCAGCCGTAATTCTGTCCGCCCGCTGTTCCCGACGGTTGAAAATCAATCTCCTCCCACTTATTCTGCCCGACATCCGCGATGTAAAGGTCTCCCGTAGCGCGGTCAAAGCTGAATCGCCAAGGGTTACGCAATCCGTATGCGTAAATCTCAGGTTTGACGTTCTGCTTTCCGACGAAGGGGTTGTCCTTGGGAATAGAGTAGGGGTCGCCACTATTGACGTCAATTCTTAGAAGTTTTCCAAGCAGGACGGTCAAGTTCTGCGCGTTGCCCCAGGGGTCGCCTGCCCCTCCCCCATCCCCCATGCCGATGTAAAGGTAGCGGTCCGGACCGAATTGCAATTGACCGCCGTTGTGATTGGCCGCAGGTTGGGGTATCTTCAGTAGTATGCGTTCAGTTCCCTTGTCAGCGCGGTCGGGATTTGTTTCGCTGACTCTGAATTCGGATACGATTGTAGTTCCGTCAAGTGTCGTGTAGTCCACGTAGAATTTGCCGTTATCCCTATACTTTGGGTGAAACGCGACTGAGAGAAGACCGCGCTCGGATTCTGTGGCGCGAACACGGTCAACAAGCACAATAAACGGCTCTCCCTCTTTAACTTTTCCATCCTTGATGATTCTGATGGCACCTGGTTTTTCAACTACGAAAATGCGCCCCGATCCGTCTCCCGCGTTTCCAAGAAACGTGGGCATATGGAATCCATCCGCAACCAACTTAAGTTCAATGCTTGCCCACCGTTTCACTTTCCGCGCGTTTTCACCGGTTATCCCGGACTGGGCATTCTCCCGCGTAATCTTGCCTTCAACCGGGGACGCCTGCATCTGCTGTTCTGCTTTAGCCCCATTACTGAGCCTCTCCACGCAGGAGGCTGTGAAGAGCAGGGCAATGATCAAAAGCTCAATTGACCCGAGGATGATAGCCTTAGGCGGTTTTCTCACGGACAGCTCCTTCATACTCTTAACCCCTTTGATTATACATTGCACTTACGGATTTCAAATCCGCGGGGTATAATGCTCAACGGCGATGGACGCGCCAGAGAACAAACGGATTTTTCCTATCCCCCGCAGAAGGATTCTAACCGGCGATAGACCTACGGGGAAGCTACACCTGGGGCATTACGTCGGCTCGCTCGTAAACCGCGTTAAGCTCCAGAAGGAATATGAGACTTTCCTCATCATCGCGGACGTTCAGGCGTTAACGACGCACTGGGAAGAGCCGGGAAGAATCAGGCAGTCAGTCTATGACGTGGCGCTTGATAATCTCGCAGTCGGCATTGACCCCGAAATCACGACCCTCTGCGTCCAGTCGCTAATTCCTGAAATCGCGGAGCTAACCGTCCTTTACGGGCTTTTCACGAATATGAATAAGCTCCGGCATAATCCCACCACAAAGGCGGAGGCTCTACAATACGGGATGATTGGCGAGAATGGTGATTTGATGACTGGTTTCGACCAACTCACCTATGGCTTCTTCGGGTATCCCGTTTCCCAGGCGGCGGATATAACGTTCGTTCGGGCAAATCTCGTTCCAGTGGGTGAAGACCAGAAACCACACATAGAGCTCACACGCGACATCGTGAAGAAGTTCAACGAGCTTTTCTGCGGCGGGCGCGAGATAATTCCGATGCCGGAAGCGCTAATTTCAGAAGTCCCACGTCTGACCGCCCTCGACGGCGGGGCGAAGATGAGCAAATCCCTCGGCAACGTCATCAACGTTTCCGACGACCGTGAGGAAATCAAGAATATGGTGTGGAAGGCGGTAACCGACCCACAGAAGATCCGCAAAAACGACCCCGGAAACCCATACATCTGCAACGTCTACAAGTATCACAGGATATTCAATACTGCGGAAAACGCGGATGTCGTGGAGCGGGACTGCAAGAGCGGCATGCTCGGCTGCGTGGAGTGTAAAGGTCGCTTGACCGAAGTTCTTGATAGAATGCTGGCGCCTATCCGCGAACGGCGCAAGGAGTATGAAGCGAAACCGAAAGTTGTGGAAGAGATACTGAGAGAGGGGACAAGACGTGCCCGCGCGGAGGGTCAGGAGACTTTGAAATTGGTGAAGGAGGCGCTAAAAATTGATTATTTCCCTCTTCCGGAGGGTTTTTACGGTGTTTAGTGGACGCCCCGAAAGGGGTGTTTTTTTATATCAAGAGGAACCGCCCGCAGTGGACTGCGACGCTACCCGAGGAATGGATTCTACCGATGCCCAAAAGTCCTGACATAAAGAAGGTTCTTGTGATCGGTAACGGGCCCGTTGTCATCGGGCAGGCGGCGGAGTTTGATTACTCGGGAACACAGGCTTGCAAGGCTCTTCGCGAAGAGGGCGTGGAGGTCGTTCTCCTAAACTCCAATCCCGCGACTATAATGACTGACAAGGAAACCGCCAACCGCGTTTACGTGGAGCCGATGGACATCGCGCACCTTGAACGTATAATCTCCATTGAAAAACCGGACGGCGTTCTGCCAACCCTAGGGGGACAAACGGGACTAAACCTCGCAACTGAACTCTACAACAAAGGCGTCGCGCAGAAGTACGATTTGAAGTTTCTTGGGACTTCCCCGGAGAGTATCGCGAAGGCGGAAGACCGTGAGCTTTTCAAACGGCTGATGGCGTCCATTAGTATGCCAGTCCCAGATAGCGTTGCCGCGAGTGATTACGAGAGCGCAGTAAAGTTCGCGGAGACGAACGAATTTCCTCTCATTGTGAGGCCCGGCTTCACTCTCGGCGGAACGGGCGGCGGTATCGCCTTCAACCTGGACGAATTTAGGGAGATTGTCACGCGTGGCTTTGCCCATTCACTTAACCACCAGGTTCTCATAGAGAAGTGCGTTATCGGCTGGAAAGAAGTGGAGTACGAGGTTATGCGGGACTCTGCGGATAATTGCATTACCGTCTGCAATATGGAAAACATAGACCCGATGGGGGTCCACACGGGAGATTCAATGGTGGTCGCGCCAAGCCTAACGCTCACCGACAGAGAATATCAACTTCTGAGAAGCGCGTCTCTCGCGATTATCCGCTCCCTGAAAATTGAGGGCGGGTGCAACGTTCAGTTTGCATTGGACCCCGAATCGCTTCGCTTCTTTGTAATTGAAGTGAATCCGCGCGTGTCCCGCTCCTCCGCGCTAGCAAGCAAAGCAACCGGCTATCCGATTGCCCGCGTGGCGGCGAAGATTGCGCTCGGTCTAAGGCTAGATGAGATTAGAAACCAAGTTACCGGTATGACGATGGCGTCATTTGAGCCCGCGCTTGATTACGTCGTTGTCAAAATCCCAAAGTGGCCATTTGACAAATTCTCCGAGGCGGACAGAACGCTGGGCACCCAAATGAAATCCACTGGGGAAGTGATGGCCATTGACAGGACCTTTGAAGGCGCGTTCCTGAAGGCTTTGGAGAGCCTTGAAGTTAAGCTCTGGAGCTTTCACACGAGACGTTTTCTGCGCTTAAACGACGCGGAACTCCAAGGTTACCTGTCCACACCTACGGACGGTAGAATCTTCGCCATCTTTGAAGCACTGCACCGGAATTATTCCGTTGAGCATCTCTCCAAAGTGACGCAGATGAGTCCGTACTTTATTAGGCGGTTCAGGAATCTCGTAGAGGCGGAAAAGAAGTTTCAAGGGCGCAAGACCGAATCCCTAACCCCTGAAGACCTTAGCTGGTTGAAACAGCACGGCATTTCGGACAAACTTCTCGGCTTGATAATTGGGGAGGAAGAAAGAAAGATAACGGAAGTAAGGAGACTTGAGGAGATTGCTCCATCCTTCAAAGCGGTTGACACGTGCGCCGCGGAGTTTTCCGCGGTTACGCCCTATTTCTTCAGCACCTACACGATGGAAAGCGATACAAGGGTAACAGAACGAGGAAACGGTTCACCGAGAGTCAATACTAGGATTGAGAAGCACCATCCTGAGAGGGGGAAGGTCTTAGTCATTGGTTCCGGACCTATAAGGATAGGGCAGGGAATTGAGTTTGATTACTGCTCTGTGCACTGCTTGAAGGCTCTTAACAATCTTGGCTATGAGGCGATAATCATCAACAACAACCCGGAAACTGTCTCCACTGACTTTGATATGTCCGACGGGCTCTACTTTGAACCCATAACGCTGGAAAGGGTGCTCGCGGTGACGGAGAGAGAGAACCCAATAGGGGTTATCGTTCAATTCGGAGGGCAGACCGCAATTAACATAGCGAAGCCTCTCGCGGAAGCCGGAGTACGGATACTTGGGACGACCGTTGAGGGGATTGACGTAACGGAAGATAGGGAGAAGTTTGACGCGCTAATGGGTACCCTTGATATTCCGCGACCACCGGGAGGCGCAGTAAGCGATTACGGGAAGGCGGTGGAAGTCGCGGAGCGCATAGGGTATCCGGTTCTGGTACGCCCATCCTACGTTCTCGGTGGACGGGCGATGGAGATAATTTACTCATCCGAGGCCCTTACAAGGTTCATCAACGCCAACTCCTGGGCGTTCGCGGACCAGCCTATACTCATTGACAAGTACTATCGCGGAACTGAAGTAGAGGTTGACCTAATTAGCGACGGGAATGACGTGATCATCCCAGGGATAATGGAGCATATTGAACGCGCGGGCATTCACAGCGGAGACTCAATGGCGGTGTATCCACCCATCTCGCTTTCCAAAAGGCAGATTGAAACGATCGTGGATTACGGAGAGCGAATCGCTGAAAGCGTGAAAGCGGTCGGGCTAATCAACATTCAGTTTGTCATTACCGCGGAAGGAGAAGTGCTTGTCCTTGAGGTGAACCCACGAGCTAGTAGAACAGTGCCTTATTTAAGCAAGATTACCGGTGTGCCAATGATACTTCTCGCGACAAGCGCAATTGTGGGGAAGAAGCTCAGGGAGATGGGCTACCCCCTTGGTCTTCTGCCCGTAGGTAAGTACTACGGCGTAAAGTCTCCGGTCTTCAGCTTCGCGAAAATGATTAGAGTAGATGTTGGTTTGGGTCCTGAAATGAAGAGCACCGGCGAGGTTATGGGTATTTCCAAGGATTTCGCAATTGCCTTGAAGAAGGCGATGCTCGCGGCAAACGTTAAGGTGCCCGAAGGGAGGAGGGATAGCGCGACTGCAAGGGTGGGGCAGGCGAGTGGGCTCACTCCAAGGGGTTCGCGGAATGGTGGTTTCGGACTCGCGCGCAAATCCGTTCCCTCCTACGGTCTTCTCTGCACTGTCGCGGATATTGACAAGGAAGAGGCGCTATCCCTGATGATGAGGTTCTCGGAGCTTGGGTTCAAGATATACGCTACCCACGGAACCGCGCTCTATTTTAAGGAACGAGGTCTCTCAGCCGAACCAGTGTTTAAGCTGTCGGAGGGGCGTCCGCACATCATTGACCTGCTCACTAACGGCGAGTTTGCCCTCATCATTAACACGATAAGCGACAACCGCATCGCGGAGATTGAGGCGCGGGCGATTAGAAGAGCAGCGGTTGAACTCGGTATTCCTGTCCTAACGAGCCTAGATACCGCCGCCGCTCTCTTAACTGCTATTATCACGCCAATGGAGGATGAAACGGGATTGCCAGTGGTCACGGAACTTGGGGAGATAGGGCGAGCGAGGTCGTAGGTCATTCCGTTAGAGGGAGAAGCATAGTCAAGTAGGCTTGGGTACCCGTTCTTTGAGCGTGCTCAAGGGAGAGTAAGGGTTGGCTAGTCCGCGGGGCGAGTAAGAGCTTCAAAGTCGTTTCGCGGTGAATTCACCTCTTTGGAAACCCAATAAGCTTCCATTTCCTCCGCGGGGTAGGGCTTGAGGATGGAGAGGAGAAGTTGTTCGGAGTTTTCTTTCGTTGGTAGCTCGCCACCGGACGAACTAGGCTGAGCGGGGAGACCCCGCCCCACAGGCACGGGAAGATTTGGGTTTAACCAAGTGTCCGCTGAGTTGCCCGTCAGTATTACTGGCATACGATGGTGAATCTCCTTCACAAGCTCATTCGGTTCCGTGGTGATGATAGTGCAGGTCAGCACTTGCTCTCCGCCTGGCGAGGTCCATTTCTCCCACAAACCGGCAAAGCCGAAAGGCTTCCCGCTTTTCAGGCGAATATAGGTGGGCAATTTCCTCCCCCCTTCTTTTTTCCATTCGTAAAATCCATCTGCGAGAATCAAGCACCGACGCTTCAAAAACGCCGACCTGAAAATGCGCTTGTCCGCGACCGTTTCCGCACGGGCGTTGATTAAACGATTGCCAATGCTTTCATCCTTTGCCCACGCGGGTATCAACCCCCAACGGAACGAAACCAGTCTGCGCTTACCTTCCTCGTCAACGACAACCGCAACTTTCTGTGTCGGAGCGATGTTGTATCTAGGGGAGAATTCCAACTCCACCTCGTCAACTCGAAACTGATCAACCGCAAATTCCAAACCGCCGGTTAAAGTAAATCTTCCGCACATTGTATTAGAAGCTAACGCTTCTTTCTCTTCCAATTTCTGAGGAACCAGGCGTCTACCGAATACTGTCCGCCACCGAGCATAACAAGAGCACCAGCGATTGTCCAGTATGCAAGGGCAAGTTCCTTCCTTTGGAACGGGTCGTCCCCGTGCGCGATGAAGGCGGCGACGCTCATATTGATAAAGAGGAAGAGTGAAGCGAGGCGCGTAGCAAGTCCAATGGCTATTAGAATACCCCCGCCAAATTCCGTAAGGGCGGAGAGCCAGGCAAAAAACTCAGGCATCGGGAAGCCCATATTCGCAACACCCTGATTGAGCTGGACAATTTGTCCACCGAAGACCTTACCATAGCCGTGATATGCGATGCCCGCTCCAACAAGGACGCGAAGCCACAATAAACCAAGTGATGCGAGTGCGGTTGGAAATTTGTTCATACTTAACTCCTATGAGGGTTTTCTACCAATGAAATCAGGAGATTCTTGTATGTGGAATGGAGAATCTCTGCCCATCGCCTGAACGAGTGTGCATAGGGATAACAATTCTCTGGGCTAAGTGATAAGCGTAATGGGTTGATCCCGAGTTTATCCTATGGATGAAGGAAGGTATGCTCCTTCCCGCGAATAGTAACGGTTCTTAGAAGGTCTTGGGGACCAAGGGATTCCAGAGTTTCAAGTAATCTCCTTCACCCTTTTTCCCAATACGCCATAACCTCTTCGGGGGAGGTGAACTCATCAACGAATTCCCTGTCCCTGTGCTGACACTTTCCTCGCCATCCGTGGTCAAAAAACCCGTCCACCGAGTCTTCCTAAGACACAATGACCGCACGCCGATTTGAGTGGGTTGGATGGCGAGTGGCAGAAAAGGCAGGAGCCCCACTCCCTGTAGGGGTTCTGTGCACGATGCCGAGGAAAGCCCCGCTCCTGACCCTGCTCTAGGCGCGATTTTATATCGCGCTGTGCATTCTCCGAGCACCCTTGTGCAGGGCGCGTTTCTTGTCCCCTTCGTGGGTTATATCGCGATACGCAGGGCACCGTGAAAGGTGTAGGGTGCGATTCTATATCGCGCCGAGTTTGTTCGGGGCATGATTCCCCCGGGGCTGACCATCCGCACTCAGCAATCTGGATCGCGGGCGTCCCCGCCCTGGCGCGCCAACTTAATAGATATTCACCGAGTAGGCGGGACCCAGCGGAGGGGCGGGTAAACTTTAGTCCCGCAGAAAAAGCTGGGCTAAAGCCTAGCGCACTCCGGGGCAAACCGAAATCCGTAGCGCTTGCGGACGCGGCTGTAGGGGCGTCCCGCCGATAGCGGGATTGGAACCCGCCCGCACAGGAAGAGAGGGTCAAGGACCCTCCCCTACAAGCT
>FWPU01002483.1_pt1 | contig 39217 bp, 43 predicted proteins | sample 2228361 | NCBI WGS metagenome assembly FWPU01 (sample SAMEA103939777, study PRJEB20133) | metagenome | reverse complement strand
CAGCGAAAAGACGATAACATCTTTAACTCCTCCCTTTTTAAGTGTATTAGAGGCTTCCTTCACCGTTGCCGTTGTGGTTACAATATCATCAACCAATATAACTTTAACAGAATTTAACCTCTTTTTCAAAGAAAACACATTTTTTACGTTTTTAAACCTGTCTTCCCTGCCAAAGCTGGTCTGGGGCATGGTGTCCCTCTCCTTTATGAGGATATCGTTAAGAACAGGAATTTTAGTCAGTTTTGACAACATTCCTGAAATTATAAGCGACTGATTAAAGCCTCTCTCCATAAGCCTCTTCTTTGAGATGGGCACAGGTATTATTGCATCAAAGTTGGTTAAATCCTGTAGCTCTTGTTTTATATCCTTTTCTGCCAGTTTAAAAAGTTTTTTGAAATAAAAGGAGCATTGATGAAATTTTGCGTGCTGAATGGCGGTTTTAATAACCCCTTCGTAAATAAATGGAGAGTAAATCTTTGAAAAATATGTTTTTTTTCTCATACAGTTGCCGCATAAAATGGCACCTGACACACCATCCATGGGTAATGCACAAATGGAACATTTGTAGCCATTGTTAAAAGGCAACTTTTTAATGCAGTCACTGCATATAAAACCAAAGGCATTGTTACAGGAAAGACAGGTTTCTCCTGACAGAAAAGATAAAAATAAGGATAGATATTCCTTAACTTGTGACAAATAGTGATTCACCTGTCATTTCTTTTGGTTTTTTTATACCCATATAAGAAAGAATTGTGGGGGCTATGTCTGCAAGGATACCATCACGAAGCCTGAGACTGGAAGATCTGGTTATAAAAACAAAAGGCACTTTGTTGGTTGTGTGTGCCGTGTGTGGACTGCCATCTTCTTCTGCCATCTGTTCGGCGTTACCATGGTCTGCGGTTAAAAAAACTGCTCCATCAAGTTCAAGCACCCTTTTAACAACCCTTTCGGCACATTTATTGACAGCTTCTACCGCACTGATTGCCGCTTTTAGCACTCCCGTATGCCCCACCATGTCCATGTTTGCATAATTACAGACAATAAAACCATACTGACCGGTATCAAGCCTTTTTACCAGTTCTTCTGTAACCTCGTAGGCACTCATCTCAGGTTTATGGTCATAGGTTGGCACATCCTTAGGAGAGGGAATTAAACATCTGTCCTCCAGTGGAAAAGCCTTTTCCTCACCACCATTGAAAAAATAGGTTACATGGGCATACTTTTCTGTCTCTGCAATGCGTAATTGGGGTATTTTTTTTTCTGCAATGACCTGTCCCAGTATGTTTTCCAACACAAGGGGTGGATAGGCAATATGAACATTTTTCAGGGTTTCATCATAGAGTGTCATTGTCACATAGTAAGAGATTTCCGGAAATAGCTCTCTTTCAAAAAAGTTAAATTCCTTCTCTGTAAGTGCCCTTGTAAGTTCCCTTGCCCTGTCTGCCCTGAAGTTAAAAAATATAACCACATCTTTGTTTTTGATTGTGTTGTCATTTCCATCTTTTATAATTGTGGGTTTTATAAACTCGTCCGTTTCACCCCTCCTGTAAGCCTCTTCAATAGCAACAACCGGATTGTCGTAAAACTGCTCCGCTTTTCCGGAAACGATGGCATCGTAAGCCAGTTTTACCCTTTCCCATCTTTTGTCCCTGTCCATTGCATAGTATCTGCCTGATATTACACCGATTCGCACAGTACCCTTTTTTCCGATATAGTGGTATAACTCCCTGATGTAGTTTATGCCGCTTGTCGGTGGTGTGTCTCTGCCGTCCATAAAGGCATGAATTACAATGTCTTCAACGCCGTTATCCCTGCCCATTTCTATAAGAGCCTTCAGATGTTCTATGTGAGAATGGACACCGCCATCAGAAACCAGTCCCATGAGATGAACCTTTGATTTGTTTTTTCTGGCTGTTTTAAAGGCTTCCAGTAACACATTGTTGTTATAAAAGCCTCTTTCTCTGATATCCTTTGATATACGGGTTAAGTCCTGATAAACAATCCTGCCCGCACCAATGTTCAGGTGTCCAACTTCAGAATTACCCATCTGTCCGGAAGGCAGTCCCACATCCTCACCTGAAGCAGAAAGTTCACAAAGAGGATAACTTTTTATCGCTTCATTCAGAAAGGGTGCATTTGCAACATACACCGCATTTGTCGGTTCCTGTCTTCCTATACCCCAGCCATCAAGAATCAATAGTAAAACCGGCTTCATCTGACCCCCCGCTAAACCAGATATTCACGCTCAAATTTAAGCTCCCTTACCATCAGTTCTTTAAGAGCTTCATGAGGTGATTTGTTCTCATAGATAATTTTGTAAACCTGTTCGGAGATAGGCATTTCAACTTTATATTTACAGGCAAGTTCGTAAACGGATCGAGATGTCTTTACACCTTCTGCCACCATCCGCATTTCACTCTGTATCACTTCAATAGGTTTGCCCATGGCAAGCTGGGTTCCTACCTGACGATTTCTGCTTAAGGCACCGGTACAGCTTAACACCAGATCACCGAGCCCGGAAAGTCCTTTAAAGGTTAACGGGTTGGCACCCATGGCAACACCAAGTCTTGTCATTTCTGCCAATCCCCTCGTAATCAGTGCCGCCATGCCGTTGTATCCCAGCTGCATTCCGTCACATATACCAGCCGCAATGGCTATTACGTTTTTTAATGCCCCACCCAGTTCAACCCCTATAATGTCATCAGATGTGTATATTCTGAAAACAGATGACGAAAAACGCTTCTGAATTATCTCTGCATTTTCAATATTGTGCGAAGCCGCCACCACAAGTGTTGGCTTTTTCTCCGCCACCTCTTTTGCAAAACTGGGACCTGAAAGGACACATATATTTTCCCTAATTTCTTCACCCAGCACCTGTTCCACCACCTCTGCCATAAGAAGGTTTGTTTCGTTTTCAATACCTTTAGCCACAGAAACAATTACCGCCTTTTCAGACACAAATGGCTTAAACTGTCGGGTAACGGTGCGCACCACGTGGGATGGAACCACTATAAACAACACATCGGCACCGGTTACAGCCTCTTCAAGGCTCATGGTGGGAATAATATTGTCTGCTATTTTTACATTGGGCATAAAGACAGGGTTTTCATGTCTTTCTTTTATGGCTCTGTAAACATCTTCCTCGTAAACCCACAGATACACATGTTCATAGTTTGTTGCAAACAGATTGGATAATGCGGTGCCAAAGCTTCCCGCCCCTATGACCGATATTTTCAATCCCACTCCTCCTTTAAAACCATCTCTTTACTACAGATGATAAACATTTTCATAAACTCATTGTTTTCCATCTCTTCTACATTCTCCACCAGACTGTCACTCAGGGCTATAACAGCAGGTATCAGTTCCCTATTCTCTTCGATATTATACAAAAAATCTGCAAGCAACAACAATCTTTCTTTCCATCGGTAAAGATTAGGAATAATTAATTCTCTCAATGTCTTTCTGACAAGCAAATGGTTTAGATAAACGCTTTTTTTTTCGGTGCCTGAATACCATTTTTTTACTATATCCTTAAACCGCTCATCTGCAGACAGCCAGCCTGCTTGGCTTATTATGTCAAAAATCTTTTTTTCCTCTTCTTCAGTTATATATCTGTTTTTGTAGTCACCAACACGGCTTTTTATAACTGTAGGGTCGTATGGAAAAGGTTTCATTAGATTAAAAGGAAGACAAAAAGACACAACGGGAAAAAGGGGAGGAAAAAAAACACCGTTTAAATAATTTTTTCTCACACCGTCTTTCATAATTAATGCGGTATAATCAAGAGACATATATTTCATGTTAAAGTCCTTTCTGTATCTTTCTATAAAACGTTCATATTTCTTATCATTGTTCATGAAACTGGCACAAAATAGCCGTTTTATTCCTATGTCTTCATCAATTGTAAAAAAAATGAAATGCCTGTCTTTTCCATTAAAAACCAGAACACCAACATATCTGTAACCATAAAAGTAGGGGAAACTGACCAAACAGTTCTGAACCTGCCATTTATTATCTTCGTAATCCTGTTCTTCAGAAACCCACATGAATTTTAGCCTTCTTATGTTCTTTTCAACCAGTTCTTTATAATCCTGAGGCAAATACCTGAATGCCCGTCTGAGAACAGTTATACTTTTTGGAGACTTTATCATGCCTAAGGTGTTTAATGCAGCCACAATAACTTCATCTATCCCTGTTCTTAAAAGTAAATCCAGTGCAGCCACAGCCTTTTCCCCATTACCCAAAAGACTTTTTACAAAGGAGACCATCTGAGAATTGTCCATGGAGTAAAACTTTATCATGTGCCTGTGCAGCTCAGCTATGCTTTGTTCAGAACTGTTCAGTAAAGCCTCTTTTGTTGCAGATAAAAAATCCTTTTCCTGCTTTAGATAATCTTTCAATGGTGGGACAGAAAAATCGGCATGATAATATTTTAGTAACCTTATAACAATTCTTTTCAGTTCAGGCTTTTCTGTTACTTCTGGTAGCAGTTTTATCAAAAGAGGAACAAACCCCCTGTAATCCAGAGCCGATATCAAATACTCAAACTTCTTAAGCAGTTCTTCTGATTCAACTCTTTTCAGTTCATCAATTATTAAAGGATAAAATATGGGGTCATAGTTGGACATAAGTTCAGCAATACGAGCCATCTCTGTGGGCACAAACTCTTTGGTGATTTTTAGCTGATTTAAAAGCTCAAGAAACTGCTTTCTTGCCAGTAAGGCATAGGACAGGTTACTATCGTTGTTGTCTGCCACTATAATGTTCCTCAATGAAATCATTAAATAGTGGATCTTCAAAAACTTCGGTTAACTTTTTGTAAAGTGTAAGCCGTTTGCTGTCATTTCCCGCCCATGTCTTAAGGGCTTTCATTAAATTGTCTATAATCGGATTGATGTTGAGCAGGCTATACTCCATATCCAGTGGAAAAATCGTGTCCAGTTTATCAGGATTTTCTGCAAGAAAAACACCTTTTGGCTTCAGCGAAACAAAATATATTTCCGGAAAAAGAGAGTCGCTTGAATAAACAGACCGCAGTTCAATGATACCATTTGATTCAAGATAAAAAAGATTCAGTGCAACACGTTTTTTGTCAATATTGAGCCTTTCTGTAAGCTGGCTGAATTTTAAGCTTCCATTTGGCTGCTGATGCAGAGTGTTTATGATGTTTCTGCTTAGCTCATTATTTGTCATGGTTAAGTCCTGTACTTATCCATCACTTCCTTCCAGAACCCCTTTGCCTTCAGTATAATCTCACAAACCTCTCTCACAGCACCTTTACCGGCATAGTTTAGTGTAACATAATCCACCTCTTCCCTTACCTCATAGGGTGCATCTGGAACAGTAACTCTAAAACCAACCCTTCGGAAGACAGGTATATCCACAATATCATCACCGATGTAGGCGACATCTTCAGCTTTTAAACATAACTCATTTAAAACCTTTTCTATAATCTCCCTTTTATCCTTTGCATTCTGATAAACTATCTCAATATTCAGTTCCTTTGCCCTTTTTTCAACTATTGAAGAGATTCTTCCCGTTATTATCCCTGTTTTTATGCCATACCTTGAAATGAGCTTAAGACCGTGCCCATCACGGACATGAAAAAATTTTAGCTCCCTGCCATCACTGTCATAGATTATCCTGCCATCTGTCAGCACACCGTCCACATCCATCAACAAAAGTTTTACCTTCGCAGCCTTTTCAAACAGTTTTTCAGACTCAAAAATCATACAATACCAGCCTTCAGAATATCATGCAGGTGTATTACACCAACCAAACTTTTTTTCTTTTCGTCGTCAAAAACGAAAAGGGATGTTATGGAATAGCTTTCCATAACCTGTAACGCCTTTGCTGCAAGCTCGTCCTGCAAAATCCATTTTGGATTAACCGTCATTATCTCTGACACCTTTCTGTTCAGGACATCACTAAATTTACTCAAGGCACGCCTTAAATCTCCGTCAGTTACTATACCCACCAGATTGTTATTTTGATCCATAACCCCTGTAAAGCCAAGTTTTTTAGATGTGATCTCAAAAATAGCATCTTTTATCAACACATCACTTTTAACTAATGGAATATCAGCGCCAGTGTGCATTAAATCAGAAACTTTCAGTATAAGCCTTCTGCCGAGGGCACCACCGGGATGCCTAAGGGCAAAATCTTCCTCCTTAAAACCACGCATCTTTATCAAGGCAACCGCTATGGCATCACCCAGCATAAGTGTAACTGTTGTGGAGGCGGTTGGAGCCAGATTAAAAGGACAAGCCTCTTTTCTTACGCTTACATCAAGAACAACATCGCCTGCTTTTGCTAAAATTGAGCGTTTTTTCCCTGTCATAACAACAAGTTTTACACCAAGCCGCTTAATTATGGGCAGTAACCTCACTATCTCTTCTGAAGAACCGCTGTTTGATATAGCAAGAACCACATCTTTTTTGCTGATAACACCAAGGTCCCCGTGGAGCCCTTCTGCTGGATGCATAAAAAAGGCTGGTGTGCCGGTACTTGCAAAGGTGGCGGCGATCTTTTGTCCTATAATACCCGATTTTCCTATGCCCGTTACGACAACCTTCCCCTTGCATTCATAAAATACCCTGCAAGCCTCTTCAAAAGAGCTGTCCAGCCTGTTGAGCAACGCCTCTGCCGCCTCAATCTCTATCTTTATAACCTCTTTTGCCGTTTCAATCAACATCTTTTCACATCCTTCACCAGGCTGTTAATCTGAATCACCTTTTCAAGCAGTTGTTTCAAATCAGAAAGTTTTATTGAGTTCGGTCCATCACAAAGGGCACAGTCAGGATTGTCATGGACTTCCATAAACACACCATCTACACCACAGGCAACAGCCGCCCTCAAAAGATAGGGTATCATCTCTCTGTCACCCCCGCTCGCAAATCCAAGACCACCCGGTCTCTGAACACTGTGTGTGGCGTCATAGACCACAGGAAACCCGAAACCTCTCATAATGGGAAAACTACGCATATCAACCACAAGATTATTGTAACCAAATGTTGTGCCTCTTTCTGTTATGATAATATTATCGTTACCTGTTGAAACCGCCTTTTCAATAATATTTTTCACATCATTGGGGGCTAAAAACTGTCCTTTTTTTATATTTACAACCTTCCCCGTCTTTGCCACTTCAAGCACAAGGTCTGTCTGCCTGCACAGAAATGCCGGAATCTGCAGGACATCAAGTATTTCTGCGGCAGGAACAATTTCTTCAAAGCGATGGACATCTGAAAGAACCGGAAGACAAAAAGTTTCCTTAACCTTTCTCAAAATATTCAACCCTTTAGCCAGTCCCGGTCCCCTGTAAGAAGAAAGAGAACTCCTGTTTGCCTTGTCGTAAGAAGCCTTAAAAATATATGGTATTTTAAGTTCATCTGCTATCTTTTTTATACTTTCCGCCATTCTTAATGCATGCTCCTCGCTTTCTATCACACAGGGACCTGCAATAAGAAAAATCTCTCCCCTGTCTCCGCCAATCTTAAAATTGCCAATTCTTATTTCCTTCATTTATTCTGCACCTTTAGCCCAAGATTTAAACTTTGCCGGATTTTTTCATACAGGCATGTCTGATAAAGGAGACAAAAAGCGGCTGCGGTGAATGCGGTTTGGACAGAAATTCAGGATGAAACTGACAACCAAGAAACCAGGGGTGATCTTTTATCTCAACGATTTCTACAAGATTATTATCAGGCGATACACCGCTAATCACAAGCCCTCCCTTTTCCAGTATTTCTCTGTAATCATTATTGAACTCATAGCGATGTCTGTGTCTTTCGTAAACAAGTTCACAACCATAAGCCGCCATAGCAAAAGTATCCTTTTTTATTACGCAAGGATAGGCACCCAGTCTCATGGTTCCGCCCATCTGCACATTTTCGTCTCGTTTTATTATCTGATTTTTTTGATAATCAAACCACTCCTTCATAAGGTAAATTACGGGATGGGGGGTGTCAGGATTAAACTCGGTGCTGCAGGCATCTTTTAAACCGCAAACATTTCTTGCAAATTCAATAACCAAAAGCTGCATCCCGAGACAGATACCAAAAAAGGGGATTTTGTTTTCCCTCGCATATTTTATGGCAGCAATCTTTCCATCTATACCCCTGTTGCCAAACCCTCCCGGAACAAGAATGCCGTCACAGTTATCAAAAACATTCTCAATACCATTGTTTTCTATATCTTCAGAATCAATAAACTTAAGGTTTACCCTTACACCATTTGCCACTCCGCCATGACAGAGAGCCTCGTTTAAACTTTTATATGAATCTTTTAAGCTGACATATTTTCCCACAACCCCTATTGTTACTTCGTCCTCCGGATTATAAAGGATATGACAGAGCCTCTCCCATTTTGACAGATCAGGATCCTTTGTCCAAATATTAAGAAGCTCCACAACCTTATCATCAAGCCCCTCATTGTGAACAAAAAGAGGCACTTCGTATATAGATTTTACATCCTTTGCAGAAATGACAGCATCCTCAGACACATTACAAAAAAGGGCTATTTTTGACTTTACATCCTTTGGAAGTGGTCTGTCACTACGACAAATAAGGATATCCGGTCTTATACCTATTGACTGCAGTTCCTTCACACTGTGCTGGGTAGGTTTGGTCTTTAACTCCCCAGCACTTTCTATATAAGGCACAAGTGTAAGATGGATATAAAGCGTGTTTTCCTTTCCAAAATCAAATCTGAACTGTCTTATTGCCTCAAGAAATGGAAGGCTTTCAATATCTCCCACCGTGCCACCCACCTCTACAATCAGAATGTCATTATTGTCCGCAGCCTTCAATATGAAATTTTTTATTTCGTCTGTAACATGGGGGATCACCTGAACCGTTTTACCGAGATAATCTCCCCTTCTTTCCTTCTGGATTACAGAGTCATAAATCTGACCTGTGGTAAAGTTGTTAATCTTTCGCATTTTTGCCGAAGTGAAACGTTCGTAATGTCCTAAGTCAAGATCTGTTTCGGCACCATCATCTGTCACAAAAACTTCGCCATGTTGAAAGGGACTCATCGTCCCGGGATCAACATTAATGTAAGGGTCTAACTTTTGCAAACTAACCTTAAGTCCTCTTGCCTCAAGAAGTGCAGCCAACGAGGCTGAAGCAATACCTTTTCCCAGTGACGACACAACGCCCCCGGTAACAAAAATGAATTTTGTGTGAACTTTTTTTCCTTTGCTCATGTATGAATCCCTTTCAGTATTTTATTTGCCTTTTCCAGGTCTTCCTCAGTATCAATACCAAAACCTTTATATTCTACTGCAGGCACCTTTATTTTAACACCTTTTTCCAGTGCCCTCAGCTGTTCCAGCTTTTCTGCCTGTTCCAGAAATGTGGGCTTCATCTTTGTGTATTTCATTAAAAAATCCCATCTGTATGCGTAAATTCCGATATGCTTAAACACCTTTGATGTTAAAACAGACTGAAAAGTCCTTTCTATTTTACCAGTTTTTTTATAAACACCGTATTCATCACGAAAGTAAGGTATAGGAGCACGTGAAAAATAGATGGCATAATCATTACTGTCACAGATCACCTTCACAACAGATGGGTTGAACACCTCCTGAATGTCATAAATATTGGTCTTCACCGTTCCCATCTCTATGTTTGTATCCTTTACCATTAACCTTAACAACTCGTCTATAACCTCTTTTGTTATAAAAGGTTCATCACCCTGAACATTTAAAATGATATCAGAATCAAGCCTCTTCGCAACTTCGGCAACCCTGTCTGTTCCGGAAGGATGAGTAGGTGAGGTAAGCATCGCCTTACCCCCAAAGGAGTTCACAGCGGCAACGATTTTTTCACTGTCTGTAGCAACTATGACTTCATTGACATATCTGGAATGATTAACATTTTCATAAACCCATTGAATGAGCGGTTTATTGCCTATTAAAGCCAGAGGTTTTTCCGGTAGTCTGGTGGAGGAGATTCTTGCAGGTATTATTGCTGTAACTTTCCTGCTCCTCAAAGCCTTTAACGTTTGCATCAAAACTGTTTCTGTCAGAGACTGTCCTGTTTTCTCCCGATTTTTTCACCTTGTTTTTATCTTTCAGACTCCAGCTATAACTGTAATTAAAGGTTTTGCCAAATTTTTTCAAAACCGCCTTAATATCAACCCTGAGTCTGGAGGGAAGGTCACTGTTTTTCCCTTTGAAAAAGGCAATAAAAAACTTCATTATCTGGTCTTTATCAACCGTTACAAGGAAAGGCAGTGTTTTGGTTGAATTAGCCTCCAGCACCTCTTCCCCCTCCCACTGTCCTGTTCCGCAGGCAACATCATCGTTATAAATATTGGACTTAACAGACTTAAGGGTAACACTAAAGTTGTTGGTATTGTGAATATCCACCATGATTTTAAGCTTAATATCACCCTGAACTATACCATCTAATCTGATATCTTTAACAGCTATTTCTGGGGTTTCAATGCAGGCTGTAAAGAATAAAATTATGATAAATGGCAAAGCTAATTTTTTCATAAAACCATATAAAGGTTACGGTAAAATCCTTATTAAGTCAAGTTTAAGTAATAACAGACAGAGATTTCAGGATATTTCTTCAATAACCTCAGCAAGTGGCTTTTTCCTGGGTGGAATGTAGTTTTTGGAAGGATAACCAATCGGTATCATTGCAAGAAGTTTGCCTTCTATACCCAAAAAACATTCTATCTGTGATGCTACCAAAACCACAATTCCAAGCCACAGACTGCCGAGTCCCAGCTCTGTCGCCTGTAACAGCATGTTCTGAACCGCCGCTGAGGCACTCTGTATCTCCATTTCATAAAAAAATCTTTCTATCTCTTTTTTATAATCCTCTCCAAAATCGTATGCCTCTTCAACCAGCTCACCAGTACTTAACACAGCTATTAATACTGGTGCAGAATTAATTGATTTTGAAGCCATTCTCAAAAGAAGTCTGCTTTTTTTGGGATAAAGCTCCGATAGTTCAGTTATAAGTGAAGCCAGTTGTTTCTTTTTGTTACCCTTTACAACAACAAATTTCCACGACTGTTTGTTATGGGCAGACGGGGCTAAATTGCCTGCCTCAAGCACCTTTCTGATCAGTTCTTCAGGCACATCCCTGTCTTCAAAAACCCTGATGCTTCGTCTCTTCCTTGCAAGCTCCAGAAAATCCATAATAACATTATATAAGCTGTAAATTTTTTTTCAACTTATAGAAATCGGTAAAAAATGGTATAATATAAGCATGGCAATAGACAGGTATGGACAGAAGGAAAGAAAAAGCGAAACGGTTACCAGGGGAATAACACCGGACATGTACAAGGTTTTTCTTCTCAACGATGATTACACAACCATGGAGTTTGTGGTAGAAGTTCTGATGTCTGTTTTTCACAAGGATGAGATTGAAGCAACCGCAATTATGCTTCATGTTCACAATCATGGCAAGGGTCTTGCTGGTGTTTACATAAAGGACATAGCCGAAAGCAAGGTGCTTGCTGTTCATAACCTTGCGTTGCAGCATGGTTTTCCTTTAAGATGTGAAATAGAAAAAGAGTAAATTATGCTTAGTAAAGACATAGAAATTATTTTAGACGCAACCTTGAGGGAGGCAAAACAGTCCGGACAGGAATATGCGACTGTTGAGCACATTTTATACGCCCTTTTGCATGACGACTATGGTGCAGAAATTATATATCAATGTGGCGGTAATGTAGAGAAGCTGAAACAGGAACTTAAATACTTCTTTGACAACTTTATACCGAGGGTTAAGGATAACAGAGAAAATCTGCCAATTCTGTCTGCAGGTTTTCAGCGGGTTATACGTCACGCAATAAGGCATGTTCAGTCTTCAGGAAAGCAAGAGGCAGACGCCGGAGATCTGCTTGCCGCAATTTATCTGGAACCTGATTCCCATGCTTACAAACTGCTCAAATCAGAAGGGATAACAAGACTGGATGTGCTAAACTACATAAGCCATGGTATATCAAAAATAAGGGATTTTAATAATGGTCAAGACAATCCCTTTGGCAACTCCCATACAGAAACCACGAAAAGATGGCACGAAAAACATTCAAAACAAGACCTGCTTCAGCAGTTTACCGTTGAACTTGTTAGCCTTGCCAGAAAAGGAGGTATATCGCCTGTAATCGGAAGGGAAAGAGAAATAAACATGGCTATACAGGTTCTTGCAAGAAAGAAAAAAAATAATGTGATTTTTGTCGGAGAACCGGGTGTAGGTAAAACAGCTATTGTTGAAGGACTTGCCCTTAAGATATCAAAAGGAGAGGTGCCGGATTTTCTAAAAGACAGTCAGATATACTCGCTGGACATGGGCGGTATGATTGCAGGCACACAGTTCAGGGGAGACTTTGAGTCACGACTGAAAGGTGTGGTTAAAGAACTGATAAACAAAAAAAATGTCATCCTGTTCATAGATGAAATACACACTGTGGTTGGAGCCGGTTCTTCAACAGGAAACTCTATGGACGCTTCAAACATACTTAAGCCCTACCTTAACTCTGGAGAGATTCACTGTATCGGTGCCACCACCTATGATGAATACAGAAAATTTTTTGACAAAGACAGAGCCCTTTCCAGAAGGTTTCAAAAGATAGATGTGCCAGAGCCATCTGTTGAAGAAACTTATAAAATCTTATCGGGATTGAAAAAGTTTTACGAAAACTTCCACGGTGTAAAATACAGTAACAAGTCCCTGCGTGTGGCTGTTGAACTTTCAGCAAAGTTCATCAACGACAGACATTTACCAGATAAGGCTATTGACGTTATTGATGAAGTGGGTGCAAGAATCAAAATTTCAGGCAGGACAAATAAATTAGTCACATCAAAGGACATTGAAGAGATTGTTTCAAAAATGGCAAGAATACCTGCAAAATCTGTCTCTCTTTCTGAAACAAACAGGCTGATGAATCTGGAAAAGGAGTTGAAAAAATTGATTTTCGGGCAGGACAAAGCGATAGACGTGCTGGTTTCAGCGATAAAACGTTCAAGGGCTGGTTTAACAAATCAGACAAGCCCCATAGGCTCTTTCCTGTTTGTAGGACCGACAGGTGTGGGGAAAACGGAAGTTGCAAAACAGCTTGCAAATATTTTAGGTATAAATTTTTTACGCTTTGACATGAGCGAGTACATGGAGAAACACACCGTTTCAAGACTAATTGGTGCACCACCGGGTTATGTAGGCTTTGATCAGGGTGGTCTGCTTACAGACAGTATAAGAAAGCATCCACACACCGTTCTTTTGTTTGATGAGATTGAAAAGGCACATCCCGACATTTTTAATATCCTGTTACAGATAATGGATTATGCCACATTAACGGACAACAACGGAAAAAAGGCAGACTTCAGAAACGTTATTCTGATTATGACATCAAATGCGGGGGCAAAAGAGATGGAGAAAACAACCATCGGCTTTGGAGAACGATACGGTGATTCAAGCGAAAAAGGCGTTGCTGCCTTGAACACCCTCTTCTCTCCAGAATTCAGAAACAGGCTGGACGCCATTGTAACCTTTAATCCTCTTAACGAAACGATAATACTGAATATTGTTGATAAGTTTATAAACGAAATAAAAAAGCTGTTACAGGATAAAAAGGTCAGCCTGACTATAAGCGACGTTGCAAGAAAACACCTTGCCGCAAAAGGATATGACAGAACCTTTGGTGCAAGGCCGATGAAGCGTTTAATAGAAACAGAGATTACCGACAAACTTACAGATGAAATTCTTTTCGGAAGGTTAAAAAAGGGCGGGCATGTCTTCATAGACTTTAAGGAAGACATGCTCAGTTTCAGTTTTTCTCCCTTAAGCAATGATTAGCTTTTTAAAAGGCAACACACCTTTTCCTGATCCGGAATCAGCAAACGATGATGGACTGCTTGCCATAGGTGGCGATTTAACTGTAGAACGTTTGATAAAAGCATATTCGTCAGGAATTTTCCCCTGGTTTAATGAAGGCTCTCCCATACTGTGGTGGTGTCCTAACCCGAGATGCGTTCTTTTCATTGATGAAATTAAGATTTCATCAAGACTAAAAAGGAGAATGCGAAACAGTGGAATTACGGTAACATTTAACACCGCTTTTGCTGAGGTTATAAGATCCTGTTCAGTTGTCCATAAAACAAAAAAAGACAGTAAAGGCACATGGATAACAAAATCAATGATTGATGCATATATTAACCTTTTTAATCATGGCTACTGTTTGTCAGCAGAAAGCTGGTATAAGGGAAAACTTGTGGGAGGGCTCTACGGCGTTTATATTAATAATGTTTTTTCCGGCGAATCCATGTTTACATTAATGAAAGACGCCTCAAAGATCGCCCTCATAAAAATGGCAGAGTATCTTTCTGCAAAAGGATGCAAAATAATTGATTGCCAGATCCCATCTGAACACATGATAAGATTCGGTGCCAGACTAATTCCACGAAAAGAGTTTCTCGGTTTTTTGAATAATTCTCATTGCATATCCCTGTAAAATTTAGCATGATGATACAGGATACTAAAGAGGCAGGCAAATAAACTCTCTCCCCAATGACAAGGGAAAATCACGTTTAAGTGTGTTTTTTTAGTTCTCTTCTTCAGTTTACTGATGACAGGCGGGAAAAGGTAATCCCTGAGGTTATGTTGTCAAATCCTTCCGATTCCTCCTTCATCTTCACCTCTATCTTCTTTTCCATACCTATTACCAGAGAAGAAGCAAGATATCTGTTAAGCTCATCTTCGCTGATTATTTTCACCTGTGCCATTCTCTTCAAAATATTTTTTGCCCTTAATTCAACCCTTTCTACGTTTCTATAAGGATTGAATATTTTCGGACCGGGCAGAAGGGACGCCAGCAAAGCAGCCTCAAGGGGATTTATAGTTGAAGGTGACTTTCCAAAATAAAAGTGAGTCGCATGATTAACACCATAAACAAGAGGACCAAACTCTACTGCATTAAGGTAAAGTTCTAAAATTCTGGTTTTTGATAGCTCAGCCTCAATGATAAAGGCAATAACAAGCTCCTTTATTTTTCTTGTTAAGGTTTTTTCTCTTGACAGAAAAACATTTTTTGCCAGTTGCTGTGTAATGGTGCTACCGCCCCTTACGTATCTCCCCACCTCCAGATTTCTTTTAATTGCCTGTTTCATTGCTTCGTAATCCACACCTGAATGCCTGTAAAATTTTGCATCTTCAGATAAAATAACAGCCCACTTGATATAATAGCTAATATTTCTCCACGGCACGTAATTTGGATTTTTTGGTCCCAGCACAAAGGAATATGGATTTTTGTTCCAGTCATAAACTGTTATCACCTTTGAGTATTTCGGGTCTTTCAACGCCTTTATTTCTTTATAAATATAAAAGCCATATGAGAGGGAAAAAATAACAAAAATCACAACTATCAGGGAAAGTGACAAAATTATTTTCTTCATAAACATTAACGTTCTGATGCCCTTTTGAGCCGATCACAAATGGCAAGCCCAATTCCTGTTTTTTCCGGCAAGAAGGCAAAAATTACATCAACCGAAACTGCATCCAGATATCTTAACGTGGCATATAGTAATCTGCCATATTCAGCCACATTATGAAATATGACCTCTTTAAAAAAAATCGACTTTACAGGGTTTAATCCTATAAAAGCAACCTTTTTGCCTCTATAGTCTTTCATTTTTTCATGTAATTCAGATTCTGTGTTAACAGGTACCACCAAAGCGTTTGGTGCATAGTGCCTGTAGCGTGTGCCGGGAGAACGCTTTAATAGGTCTTCTGTCTCAGGAAAAACAACATTAACACCTTTCTCCTCCAGCTCTTCTTTTGAAACTGCACCCGGTCTTAAAAGCGAAAATGGCTCTGTTGTCATATCAATAACGGTTGATTCTATACCAAATACAGTCTTTCCACCATTTATGATGACATCAACTTTTCCATTAAAGTCTTCAAATACATGGGAAAAATCTGTCCCGCTCGGGCTGCCGGAAATGTTGGCACTGGGTGCAACAACAGGAAATGATAATTTTTCGATAATTTTCAGGGCTACCAGATTATCTGGCATTCTAAGGGCTATCGTTTCCAACCCGAAGGTAAACTCTTTACTTATCCTGCTCTTCAGGACAACCGTTAAAGGACCGGGCATAAACTCTTCAATAATCTTCTTTACCCTTCCGGAAACATCTGCAAGACTGTAAATCATGTCATAATTTGAGACATGAAAAATCAAAGGATTGTCCCTTTTTCTGCCCTTTATTTTAAAGATTTTTTCGACCGCATCCTTCCTGAAGGCATGGGCACCAATCCCATAAACCGTCTCTGTGGGGAAGATTACTATTCCGCTGTTAATTAAAACATCTGCACAAATGTCGGCAATATATTCCAAACCAGAAGAAAGTTTCAGAATTAATGTTTCCATTTTTGTATTTGATTATAAAACAAAATCCCCTGCGAAACAAATGTTTTGCAGGGGATTTGAAAAGTGGTTATTAAGGAAAGATTTATATATCGTAGTAGAGGAAGAACTCCATAGGAGTTGGTCTTAAGTTAACGGCATTAAACTCTCTTTCTATTTTGTAGGATATCCAAGCTTCAATCACATCTTTTGTGAAGACATTACCCTTCAGAAGAAACTCATGGTCTTCTTCAAGCGCCTTTATAGCTTCCTGCAGTGACCCCGGAGCTGAAGGAACATTTTTCAGTTCTTCAGGTGAAAGTGCATAAATGTCTTTATCGAGAGGCTGCCCCGGATCAATCTTGTTCTCAATACCATCAAGACCTGCCATGAGCATAGCTGCAAAGGCAAGATAACCGTTACAAGATGGGTCTGGTGTTCTGAACTCAATTCTTTTAGCCTTTGGAGAAGGAGAATACATCGGAATTCTTATAGCTGCACTTCTGTTTCTGCTGCTGTATGCCAGATTAACGGGGGCTTCAAAACCCGGAACAAGCCTTCTGTAAGAGTTTGTTGTGGGATTTGTAATTGCACAGAGAGCCCTTGCATGTTTTAAAATACCACCTATGAAGTAAAGTGCCAGCTTGCTGAGTCCGCCATATCCGTCTCCAGCGAACAAAGGTTTTCCCTTTTTCCAGAGAGAAATGTGTGTATGCATGCCAGAACCATTATCGCCAAAGAGTGGTTTTGGCATAAATGTGGCGGTCTTGCCGTTACGGAGTGCAACATTTTTTACTATATATTTGAACCACATAAGTTTGTCTGCACATTTAAGCAGGCTGTCAAACCTAAAGTCTATTTCTGCCTGACCTGCTGTTGCAACCTCATGATGCTGCCTTTCCACCTGTATTCCCACAGATTCCATAACCCTTACCATTTCGTCTCTGATGTCCTGCTGACTGTCGGTAGGAGAAACAGGAAAATAACCTTCTTTATGCCTGATTTTATAACCGAGATTGGGCTCCTCTTCTCTGCCTGAATTCCAGATGCCTTCAATGGAATCCACAAAATGATAGCTATGGTTGCTTGCAACGTCAAATCTCACTTCATCAAAAATAAAGAATTCCGCCTCAGGTCCAAAATAGGCAACATCCGCAATGCCGGTGGAAAGCAGATAGTTTTCTGCCTTAGCTGCAACATTTCTTGGATCTCTTTCATAAGCTTCACGGGTTATGGGGTCATAAACGTTACAGATAAGGGATAAGGTGGGCATTTCAATAAAAGGATCCATTACGGCAGTGGTGGGATCCGGCAAAAGTATCATGTCACTTTCATGAATTGACCTCCAGCCCCTGATACTGCTGCCATCAAACCCCAAGCCTTCTTCAAAAATATCCTCATCAAAGGCACTTATGGGGATGGAAAAATGCTGCCAGGTACCAATAAAATCCATAAACTTAAAGTCCACAGACTGGGCACCATGCTCCTTTGCAAATGCAACTACTTCCTTAGGTGTCATATAAATCCTCCTGTTTTGTTATTTTTCACAATATAAAAGCAATTAGCTTGCCATTTTTTTGCCACTTTTTTAAACTAATCTGACCACAAAAAAGACATTTCAAAAAATATTATCAAATATTTGCCTATTTTTTAACCATTAAAGAGACTGTTCTGTTTATTGTTAACAGGGATATTCAGGTATTTGTATGCAAACTCTGTTGCCACACGTCCTCTCGGTGTTCTTGCTATAAAGCCTTTTTGTATAAGGTAGGGCTCGTAAACATCTTCTATGGTCTCCTTCTCTTCACTGACAGCCACAGCAATTGTTTCCAGTCCGACAGGTCCCCCGTTGAATTTTCTTATTATGGTCTTCAGAATTTCCCTATCCATCGCATCCAGTCCTTCGTTATCAATATCCAGAGCCTTTAATCCCTTATCCGCAATTTCTCTGTCAATATGACCGTCTCCTATCACCTGTGCATAATCTCTTATGCGTTTTAAAATTCTGTTTGCTATTCTTGGCGTTCCTCTTGAACGCCTTGCTATCTCAAAGGCACCTTCATTGTTTATTGGTATGTCAAGAATTTTTGCTGCCCTTTTTACCACCACAGTCAACTCTTCATCGCTGTAATAGTCAAGACGGGCAGAAAAACCAAACCTGTCTCTTAATGGGGAAGTAAGAAGTCCAGCCCTTGTGGTTGCACCTATGAGTGTAAAATGAGGCAAAGTTATCCTGATGCTTTTTGCCGAAGGACCCTGACCTATCTTTATGTCTATTTTAAAGTCTTCCATAGCCGGGTAAAGTATTTCTTCCACAATGGAAGGAAGCCTGTGTATCTCATCAATAAACAACACATCCCTTTCTGAAAGACTGGAAAGAAGAGATGCCAGATCACCAGGTTTTTCTATAACAGGACCTGACGTTATCTTTATATTTACCCCAAGCTCCCTTGCTATCACCATTGACAGAGAAGTTTTTCCAAGTCCGGGGGGACCGTAAAGCAGAATATGATCAAGTGCTTCCTTTCTTTCAAGCGCTGCCTTTACAAAAATCTTCAGATTTTCCTTTATTTTGGTCTGACCAATAAAATCGTCAAAAGAAGAGGGACGTAATGTTCTGTCTAATTCCAGATCTTCAACCGTTTTTTCGGGAACAACAATTTCATCTCTCATTCATCACCTCTTCACAAGAAGCCTTAATGAGGCTTTGAGTATCTCCTCTATTGATAAACTATCACCCACCTGTTTTTCCGCAATCCTTATAACCTCTCTCGCATCCTTTACAGAGTAGCCCAGTGAGACAAGTGCAAGTTCCACATCCTGCAGAGTATTGGTATCTGTTGTTTTCTGTGATGGTGAAACATATTTCCTAACCTTGTCCTTTAATTCAAAAACAATTCTTTCTGCCGTCTTTTTTCCTATTCCCGGCACCTTTTCGAACAGAGACGGAGTTTCGCTGGCAATGGCAGATACAAGGTCATCGCCATCTAAGGAAGACAGCAGATTGTAAGCCGTTTTAACACCCACTCCCTTCGCCATTCTCAGAAAATTGAACACTTCACGTTCTCTCCGGTCAAGAAAACCGTAAAGGAAAAAGCCATCTTCCTTCACTATGGTCTGAATAAACAGGAATATGTTGCTTCCGGTCTCAGGTAAGGCTGAGTAAGATTTAAGGGGGATAAAAACCTCATAGCCCACCCCGCAGGCTTCCACAGTTATAACATCTATCCGCTTTTCTATAAGTTTACCATTCAGTGAGCAAATCATTTTTTAGCCAATCTTATGCTTTCTGATATATTACCATGAAAAATGGCAACTGCAAGGGCATCAGAGGCATCTTCTTCAATAAGGTCTTTATGATTCAGAATAAGTTTCACCATTTTTTGCAGCTGTTCCTTAGTTGCATCACCATATCCCGTAACCCCCTGTTTTACCGCTCTGGGTGCATATTCAAAAATATCAACCCCCTTTTCCATTGCAGAAAGAATACAGGCTGCCCTCGCTTCCCCTATAAGAAATGCAGAGCGTGCATTTTTACCAACAAAAGCCTTTTCTATTGCCATACAGTCAGGCTTAATTTCCTCAGAAAGCAGGTTTAACTCCCTGTGAAGCTGATAAAGCCTTTGATGTGTATCCTGTTTTACATCCAGTTTAATGAGACCAGCTTTAAGAAGAACATAACCATTTGTCTCCTTTTTAATAAACCCGTAGCCGGTCTTTCTGAGTCCGGGATCTATCCCAAGTATTATCATGACCTTAATTATTCCAGATTCATATCGTCCGGCACATCAAAGTTTGCATAAACATTCTGTACGTCATCGTGATCTTCCAGTGCATCAAAAAGCTTCATCATGTTTTCTGCGTCTTTGTCCCTGACCTCAACATAGTTTTTTGGCAGCATGGTAATTTCTGCCACAGAATATTTCAACCCTTTTTTATCAAAGACTTCTTTGACAGTCTCAAAATCTGCAGGAGCCGTAATAACTTCCAGTGATTTATCATCACGTCTCACATCTTCTGCCCCTGCCTCAAGGGCTATTTCCATAAGCTCTTCTTCGGTTATTACACCTTCTTCAAAAACGAAGTATCCTTTTTGTTCAAAAAGCCATGACACACAACCGGTTTCACCTAAATTTCCGTTGTATTTTGAGAAAAGATGCCTTATCTCTCCCACTGTTCTGTTTTTATTATCTGTCATACAGTCAACAAGAACGGCAACACCACCGGGACCATAACCTTCGTAGCGTATTTCTTCATATTGAACATCCTGCAGTTCACCGCTTCCTTTTTTTATAGCCCTTTCAATATTTTCATTTGGCATGTTGATACTTTTTGCCTTCAATATAACTGTGCGTAATCGTGGATTCATTGCAGGGTCTTTACCACCAAGTCTGACTGCAACGGTAATCTCTTTTGCCACCTTTGTGAATATTTTGCCACGCTTGGCATCAACAACCGCCTTTTTGTGTTTAATCTGTGCCCATTTGGAATGTCCTGCCATTTAAAAAACCCCCTTAATTTATTCTGACTTCATTAATAGATATTTTTCAATAAACTCGTCAATTTCTCCGTCAAGAACAGCATCGGCATTGCTCGTTTCCACCTGTGTCCTATGGTCTTTTACCTGTTTATAGGGATGGAGAACGTATGTCCTTATCTGGCTTCCCCAGGCAATATCCTTTTTATGTTCATAACTCTTCTTTTTTTCTTCTTCCCGTTTTTTTAACTCAATTTCGTATAGCCGGGCTTTCAAAAGCTTCATAGCCATTTCCCTGTTTTTGTGCTGGGAGCGTTCATTCTGACACTGCACAACTATCCCGGTAGGTAAATGGGTTATTCTGACAGCAGAGTCGGTTTTATTAACCTTCTGCCCACCGCAACCTGATGAACGGTACGTGTCCACCCTTATATCCTCTTCTTTCACTTCAATGTCAATATCATCTTCCTCCTGAGGTATTACAGATACGGATGCAAAGGAGGTGTGCCTTCTGCCTGAGGCATCAAAAGGTGAAATCCTTATCAGGCGGTGAATTCCTTCCTCAGCCTTCAGATAGCCATAGGCATAATCACCATCAACTGTAATGGTAACATTCTTTATGCCCGCTTCATCACCGGCAAGTATATCCACAATGTTTGATTTATAACCTCTCCGTTCAGACCATCTAAGATACATCCTGAGTAGCATCTCTGCCCAGTCCTGAGACTCTGTTCCGCCGGCACCAGAATTTATACTTAATATAGCTCCCTGAATATCTTCCGCCTCGGTAAACATCTTTTTTATTTCCAGATCTTTAAGCAGTTTTTCAAACAACCGCAGGTTTGTCGTCATCTCCATAAGCAGGCTTTGTTCAATATTGTCTTTCAAAAGTTCCTTTGCCGCTTTTATGTCTTCATATAAATTGTTAATCCTGTCCCACTCTTCAAAAAACCTGATTAAAGTTGTTCTTTCTTTTAAAACCTGTTTGCTTTCCTCTATATTTTTCCAGAACTCCTCTTTTGCAACAAGAGCCTCTATCTCTTTCTGACGGGACAACTTCTCCTCCAGACCGATGTGGTCCCGTAAAACAAGAAATCTGGATTCCAGTTCGTCTAATTTTTGGTTCAGGTCGTCTAACATAAGTTTTTTAACATTTTAATGCAATACAGCTTTTTTTTCTACATTTTTTTCTTGCAATCATAATAAGGATATGTTTAAATATTTGTCTAAACAACAGCGGAGCCGTAGTTCAGTCGGTTAGAACGCCTGCCTGTCACGCAGGAGGCCGCGAGTTCGAGTCTCGTCGGCTCCGCCATAAACTAAACATTTCATAACAAATCTTAAATTAAATAATGTCTTAATACTAAAGATAAACAACGTAGGTTTTTGCTATCTTGTCGTGAAAAGCCTGATTGTTTTTATCAAATACAGCCCAGAAAAATCCAGCTCCCATAAAAAGTCCTGACAATATTTTCCCTATAATCTCTCTTTTTATTGCCTCTTTTAGGTCAGGATTTTTTCCATACTGGTTTATGACCTTTATTCCAACTACCTTCTTACCAAATGTCATACCGTATCTGTGTGTAAAGTAGGTAAAATAAAAGAACATAACAATCACACATGCCACGTAAATTAAGCTACCAATAACTTTAAAGGTAAAGTCTTCATCAGTAATGCCTGAAAGGACAAAAAGGTAGCTCAATCCCCAGTCAAGCGAAAAAGAAAGAATAAGAAAAACTGCGTTTAACAGCAACAGATCAATCACCATCGCAAGCGTCCTTGACAGAAAATTAGCCTTTTTCTGTTCAAAGAAGGTAAAACTGAAGGTCTCATTACACATGGGACACTTTACAAGAGAAACGGCAGAAGGAATGTTTTCCTCAGCCACCTCCTTGCTAAAACTACAAAAAGGACAGGTAATCTTAATCATTTTTCCCAAGAAAATCGCATAGTTTATTTTTTATATCTTCAAGAGCCATTTTTCTGTGGCTGATGTTATTCTTTTCCTCTTCCCTCAGTTCTGCAAAGGTTTTTCCGAATGGAGGGTAATAAAACAAAGGGTCGTAACCGAACCCCTTATTGCCCTTAGGTTCGGAAAAAATATATCCATCAACACGCCCTTCTGCACTTATGTAACTGCCATCAGGTTTACAGATGACAACAGCCGAGACAAAATGAGCCGTCCTTTTCTCGTAAGGAACGTCTTTAAGCAGCTCCAGCAGTAAGTTATTGTTTTCTCCATCTGTAACATTTTCCCCCGCAAATCTTCTGGAAAAGACACCGGGTTTACCGTTCAACACATCCACAACAAGTCCGGAATCTTCACCCAGTGAAATAACACCAAATTTTTTTGCAGCGGTTGACGCCTTGATAAAAGCATTTTCAAAGAATGTGGTTCCGTCTTCCACAATATCTATAGGTGGAAAATCATTTAGTGTTAAAAGATTAACATTTAGTCCCTTAAGTATAGCTTCTATTTCAGAAAGTTTTTTCTTGTTATTGGTAACTACAAGTATCTTTGTCACCTTTTAAGCACCTTTTCCTGAATTTTAAACAGCCTTTTAATACCCTGCCAGCCCAGTTTTATAATCCTGTCCAGCTCAGTTTTTGTAAAACCTTCTTTTTCAGCGGTTCCCTGAATCTCTATTATTCTGCCAAAGGAGTCCATAACAAGATTCAGGTCAGTCTCGCAGGTACTGTCTTCACCGTAGTCAAGGTCAAGTAAAAGTTCCTTGTTTACAATACCGAGTGATACAGCAGCAACTTTACAGATTAAAGGATTTTCTGTAAACAAACCGGTCTTTAAACCCTTTTCTATGGCAAGACAAAGTGCTATGTAGCCGCCTGTTATGGAGGCTGTTCTTGTTCCACCATCAGCCTGTATCACATCACAGTCAATCCATATTGTCCTTTCACCCAGTTTTGAAAGATTTACCGATGCCCTGAGAGCTCTGCCGATAAGTCTCTGTATCTCCTGCGTTCTGCCAGATAATTTACCCTGAACCGACTCTCTTACCATCCTTGTCTGGGTGGAGCGGGGAAGCATGGAATATTCAGCCGTTACCCATCCCTGCCCTGTTCCTTTTAAAAAAGGTGGCACCTTTTCTTCAATTGAGGCGTTGCATATAACCTTTGTCCTTCCAAACTCAATCAACACAGAACCTTCAGGATAAACTATGAAATTTTTTGTAACCCTGATTTTTCTTAAATCAGAAAACTTACGGCCATCCTTTCTCAAATTAGCCCCCTCTTTCAGTTAACTATGTCAGAAAATATTATAGATGAAGCTGCAGTTAAAGTAAATTGTTCTTCCTGTACCAGTTAAAGGTTTCTGTAAGCCCATCATAAATATTAAAGGCAGGTGCATATCCCAGTTCCCTTTTTGCCTTTTCCAGAGTTATCCCCCAGTTTTTCTGAATTAAGTCTAAAACCCTGTCTTTGTTCAACACAAAGGTCTTTTTTGTCAATCTGCCGGCTGCTTCATAAGCAAACGTAACAGGAATAAGTAAAAATTTAGGTACATAAATATCCTTTGGGCTATTTGCCACAACCTTAGACAGTGCATCTTTTATCTCGTAAAAAAACTCATTGTGTCCGCCAATATAGTAAATCTCACCGGAACAAAACCTGCAGTTCAATGATTTTAATACGCCAGTTACGAAATCGTCAATATAACAAAGATTGACAACCCTGTTTAAATCTCCAAATCTTATGAAAAAGCCTCTTTTTACCAGTTTGAACAGAGGTAATAAATTATAGTCCCTCGGACCGTAAACAACAGTTGGACGTAAAATGGTAATATTAAAATTTGATATATATTTCAGACACTCTTCTTCAGCTAAAAGTTTACTTTTACCAAAGTGAGAAACCGGTTTTGGAAAAGAGTTTTCGTTTTTGGGGTCATCAGTAGGTGATGGTCCCGCTGCAGTATGACTTGAAATATATATAAACCGCTGGACAGTTCTTGTTTCACTGCATGCCTGCAGGATATTTTTTGTACCAAGAAAATTAACTAAATAAAAATTGTGCCAGTCAAATGTGTTCACAAGACCTGCTGCATGAATAACAGTCTCAATATCATCAAAGTTCCCTTTCAACGTTTCAGGATAGAGAAAATCGCCATACCTGATCTCCACATCCTTCAAAATGTCAGAAAGCCATCTTTTGTTACTTTCCTTTCTGACAAGACAGACCACATGAAAACCTTCTTTTAAAAGCCTCTCCGCAATGTGACTTCCAATAAAACCATTTGCACCTGTAACCAGTACTTTCATTGTAAAAAAGTTTATCAATTTTTTTGTATCTAAGGCAAGCTTTTAAATTTATAATATTAGCTATGGAAATCTCGGTTATTATTCCCACATTTAACAGAAAAGAGTTTTTAAAAGAGGCGTTAATCTCTGTCTTTAATCAGACTTTTAAGGACTATGAAGTTATTGTTTTTGATGACGGCTCAAGGGACGGCACAGATAAACTGATCCAAAATTTCAGAAGGTATTACCCTTTAACATACCTTTATTCCCCTGAAAACAAAGGACCTTCTTTTGCCAGAAATCGTGCAGTTGAGGCTGCAAAAGGCAGATATATTGCCTTTCTTGACTCAGACGACCTGTGGCTGAAAAATAAACTCAAAATACAATATAACTTCGTCACTTCAACCGGTTACAGAATCTGCCAGACAGACGAGTACTGGCTGCGTAACGGGAAAATGGTTAACCCAATGAACAAACATAAGAAACCATCAGGTGATGTTTTTGAGCGTTCACTTGACTTATGCGTTGTCTCACCTTCTGCTGTTTTGATGGAAAAAAAACTGTTTCTGGAACATGGCGGTTTTGACGAAAGTTTACCAGCCTGCGAAGATTACGATTTGTGGCTCAGGGTTTCATTAAAAGAAGAAATAGCCCTGATTGATAAAAAACTGGTGATTAAAAGAGGCGGACACAGCGACCAGCTTTCCCGCACCATTCCATACCTTGACAGGTTCAGAATTTACAGTATGAGCAAACTGTTAAAGGAACACAAAATGGACAGTTATAAGACCGGTCTTGTAAAGAAAAAGCTAACTGAAAAATGCAGAATTGTTATAAGCGGTTTAAAGAAAAAAAACAGATACGAGGAACTCAAACATTATGAACAACTGTCTGAATTACTTACAGATTAAAGACATTGAGCAGGACAGTATAAACTGGTCTAAAGAGTTTTGCCTTCTCTATTCTGTAGAAAAAAATTATCTGCCGTTTTTTTTCTTTACAAATGATAGGTATTACCCTGTTTTCTATAAAACAGAAAGAATCAGTAACAAACAGATAAAGGCGATCACATGCTCAGACAAAGAAGCGGTCACCCATTTTATCTTATCCCTCAGAGGAACCGACAATCTGTCTTTTGCGGACAAGTTATTTATTTTCAGGTTTAACGAAAATAACCCTTTTTTTAACAACACCTTTCAGGGAAATTTAAAAAAATATATACCCCTTCTAAATCTGCCCGAAATAGGTTTGGATCTCCTTCACCACAACAGGCTCTCTCCTGACCTCGGACTAAAACTTCTTACCTGTTCAACGGAAGACATCTGCACATTTCTTGAACTGGTGGACAAACTGAAACTGAACATTAACCAGCAAAAAGAGCTTTTTGACTTTTTTATGTTGCAGTCAGGGAAGCACCATAAGAGTTTTAAAGAATCGGCTGTAACATTCTTAAATTCCGAAAACAGGGAAAATTTAATGAAACAAATAAGAAAAATAGCCTTGCCTGCATACACAGAAACCCTTGAAAAATTCACCATTCTGAAAAAGAGGCTTTCACTCAAAAAAAATATAAATCTTGTTGAAACACCCTTTTTCGAGACCAGAACATTAAAGATAGAACTTTTTTTTAAATCTTACCCAGAGCTTAAGGGGTTGGTGGAGTCATTACAGGAAAACATTGAAACAAAAAAAGATGACTGGAATGAAATATTCAGTATCTTGTGAGTATCACAACCATGGGGGAGAATTTAAGTCTTATGTCTTATAAGCTTTTTGTGTTAAAAGAGGCATTACCATACTCTATTGATTATTTGAAGGCAACCAAAACTAAGTATGAGGTGTTGGATAGTGAAAATCTTATACCTCACGACGGACAAAACAAAAATATCATCTATAAGGTTAACAGGGGTAGATTTCTTACCGCCTGTCCCGGTACCCCACGATATGTCTGCTGTGGATATTTTGTCCTTTCCCCGGTTGAAAACTGCCCCTTCTCCTGTACCTACTGCATTCTGAACGCCTATTTTAACACACAGGATATTACTGTTTATGTAAATACCGACGATATGATAAAGGAGTTACAAAACATCAGGGGGAAAGCAATAAAAAGAATAGGAACAGGTGAATTTTCGGACAGTCTGGCGATACCTGAAACAAGGCTCTATCTGAATCCTGTTCTTGATTTTTTCAAAAAAAACAGACATATCTTTCTGGAATTAAAAACAAAGTCCGCCTTTATCCCCGACGATTTTTTCAAAGACCATTACGAAAACGTAATTTTTTCATGGTCTTTAAACAGTACAAAAATCAGAAACGATGAAGAGCAGGACACCGCCACTATCGGGGAACGCATCAGTGCTGCTGAAAAAATAGTCAGGGCTGGCTACAGGGTTTCTTTTCATTTTGACCCTATAATTCACTATGAAGGTTGGGAGCAGGACTACAAAGAAACAATAGAACAGATTTTCGCCCATTTACCTGAAAAAAGTATAGTATGGATAAGTCTGGGCACATTAAGATTTATCCCTCATCTTAAAGACATAGCAACAAATCTGTATCCGTCAACAAACATATTCCACGATGAGTTTATAACCGGTCAGGATGGCAAAAAACGGTATTTCAGGAAGAGACGGGTGGAAATTTATAAAAAGATGGTGAATATGATAAGGGAGTTTTTGCACAATGTGTTTATTTATCTTTGCATGGAAAACGATGATGTCTGGAAAGAAGTGTTTGATATGGATATGAACTCACAAAAACTGAAGGAGTTGATGGATGAAAGGCTATAAATCGGTTGCACTCATATTCGCCTTAAAAAGGGAATACAGGGGTTTTACAGACCTTCTTAAGGATAATTTAACCGACATTGAAACAAAACCATTTTATGTTTCAAAATCGGTTCATAATGGCTTTGATTTAACATTTGCTGTCTCCGGACTTGGAAAGGTAAAGGCTGCCTCATGTACTCAGTATCTGATTGACAAATACAAGCCAGATCTGGTTTTAAACGTGGGCTCTTCAGGCGGAGTCTGTGGTAGTATCAAACCAAAGGATATAATTTTTGTCGCCACGGCAATAGAGTACGACTTTAAAAGCATACGGGAAAAAACCCCTATACTGGGTGTAGATGAAGATTTGCTTTTTGCGGCAAGGGATGCCGAAATACCTTTAGGGGTACTGGGCTCGGCAGACCAGAATGCGGACAGCGATGAGAAAAAGGATTACCTTCATTCACTCGGCATAACCATAGCAGACTGGGAAGGTGCTGCCGTTATAAAAACAGCCAGACTGAATGGTGTTAAAGCAGGTGCTATAAAGGTTGTAACAGACACATCCAACAGTGACTTCGCAAAAGAGTTTTCTGAAAATGTTTTCAGTTTCAATAAATCTCTCTCTGGGGTTGTGTTCAGATTTTTAAACAGTTTGAACAGAATGTGAAAAGAGCTATTTCAGGAAACGCTTCAGTTTCCACATATAATCCACCCCTGACCATACAGTCGCAATGACAGCCAGAATTAACAGATCATAGCCTATGGAATGAAAATCAAGGGTAACATAGTAAGGTTCACCTATATGATAGCGGTAATGTAGCAGCAGAAAAAAAATTGCCAGCATCTGTAAAAATGTTTTAACCTTACCTGAAAAGGAAGCCGCAATTACTGCCCCCTGATGCACCGCAATATCACGTAACCCCATTATGGTTATTTCCCTGATGAATATTAAAAGCACCGCCCAGAGAGGCACCCACCGATGGTGCAGAAGCAGAATAAGGGCGGACATAACCAGTAGTTTATCTGCAAGCGGGTCTAAAAACTTCCCTAAGTTGGTAATCTCCTTTCTCTGTCTCGCAATATAACCATCAACCCAGTCTGTTAACGCCGCAAAAAGAAATATGAAGGCACCATAAAGGCATTTATTCTTGGTTGGTTCATTGAGAAAATAAATAACAGCAGGAATAAAAAGGATTCTGGTTAGCGTAATGATGTTAGGGATATTTAACATAGCTGCTAAAAAAGTATAACTTTACCGGTTCCCTTTTTTATCGTTAGCAAACCGTTCTCAACTTCTTTAACCTTAAGCTGCCCTATCAGCCCGACCAGTCCTTCTTTTCTTATCACATCCTTTTCCTCTATGTCTTCTATGAAAAACCGCCTTTTCTGAAGGATTACTTTTCTGGGACCTTTTATCTTTATAAGGCTTGCCCTGTTGAAGGCACATTCAAAAATATTGTCTATACCGACAAGGTGTTCCGCATTTACGAGTATCTCATCTTTTTCAGAGAGTATTAAAATAAATGGTTCTTCCTTGAAAATGATCCTACCTTCACCTTTTAAGACAACATGTTCTATAAAATTCTCAATCTCAAATTTTTCTGACCAGATCGAGATAAAATCTGTGTTTATACTCCACACACCAAAAAGTGATGACTTTTTGTATAATTCTGTTTTTACATCAAAATTTTGTCTGAATGTTTCCAAAAAATAGTCAACATTATATTCTGACAGTCCTTCCTGTATGGAAACATCTTTGACTTCTTCGTTAAGCTTTCCATGTTCAACGAGCTTTGCCAATACCTTTTTTGAACTCTTTAAATCCCCAATCTTTTCGTAAGAGGCACTTAAATAAAACATAGCGCTCTTATGATTAGGTGCCAGTTCAAGGGTTTTGTTAAATGCATCTATAGCAGAACGGTACTCCTTAAGATTAAAATAGGCTCGTCCGAGGTTATAGAAGAGAGAAAAACTTTGCTGCGGGTTCTTTTTAACCAGATTCTTATAAACTTCTATCATCTCCTCATACTTTTCCCTTTGATAAAGCACCCAGCCCATAAGATTAAGCAGTTTTTCATCATCCGGTTCTTTTGACAAGCCCTCTTTCAAAATGGCTTCTGCCCCTTCCAAATCTCCTTTGTTAATTAACGCCAACCCTTCTCTTAGATAATCTTTTTCTGTCATTAGTCTGCCCTGCTTACATTTGAATAAATTCTGTAATACTCCAGAACCTTTTTTACATAACTTTTTGTTTCGTTGAAAGGGGGAATAGAATAGCCGTACTTAATCACATTTTTTGGTCCCGCATTGTAAGCAGCCAGTGCCAGTTCAACCCTTCCGTTAAAATAATCCATCAGATACTTCAGATATTTTATACCTGTCCTTATATTACTTTCCGGATCAAATGGATTTTCACAATCAAAAAGCGATGCGGTCTCCGGCATCAGCTGCATTAGCCCCATTGCACCTTTACGTGAAACAGCCTTAGGATTATAACCCGATTCTGCCCTTATAACAGCCTTAACCAGCGGGTAATCCACCCCGAAGCTGCTGGAGTAACGGTAGATAATATTGTCGTATTTTTTAAAATAGTCTTTGTAATCTTTAACATTGAAGAAACCGGTTCTAAGATATAGTTTAAACCCCTTATGAGATGGCGTGTCGGTAAAATGAATAACGCCATTTCCATCCTCATACCTGTAAATATCTGCTGTCGCAGGGGTTTTAACTAAGAACAAAAATATAAACAGAAAACCAGTACAAAGAAAAGCCTTCATAATATTATTTGAATATCATTAGGATATTTTGTCAATAGTAAAACGCCATCTTTTGTCATCACATATGTGTTTTCAATCCCGGCAATACCATAATCCGGCACAAAAAATTTTGGTTCAAGGGCAAAAACGACGTTTTCTGATATTTCATCCTGAACACCTTTTGTAAGAATGGGCAACTCGTCTAACTCCAGTCCAACCCCATGCCCTATATAAGGAGCAGTCTTTCCAGGCAGCCCCATAAAAATGTGTTCCAGATCATGGCTACTTACGATATCCATTACAAAGGAAGTGAGCTCATCACAGGTTATACCGGGCTTTATATTTGCTTCAACCTCCTCGTGTATCTTTTTCGCCACATTGTATATGCCCAAATATTTGTCGTCTGGTTTTCCAAGATAGAATATTCTTGTCATATCAACAAGATAACCACAATAATTAAAAACAAAATCAACGCTGAAGGACTCATTTTCCTTTAAACGTTTATTTCCTGCACCCTGAGAAAAATATGCACCCTGACCTTCTCCGGCTGTAGGCGACTCTACATATGACCTTTTAAGCCCGTTTTTTCCTGACAAAAGGTGTCCGTAAAACATCTCCTGATTAAAAGATCTCATCCTCACAATACCCATATGCCCCTTTTTTCTTGCCAGGTATTCAAGTTCGTAAGCCACATCAAGTTCCCGCATCCCAACTTTTATAATTTTTTTAAATTCAGCAAAAAGTTCGCCTATAAGCTCTCCAGACCTTTTCAACAGTTCTATTTCGGTCTCATCCTTTACCACCCTGATTTTACGGATAAGATAAGAAGCATCCACCAGCTCCGCAGAGGGAAACACATCATAGATACGTTTATAGATATTGAAAGGAACCACATCTGACTCAAGTCCAATCCTTTCTGTTTTGTAATTATATTTTGCAAGAACAGGGGGGATATCGTTAAAACTTTTTAAGGAATAAATATGGGTTAGAAAAGATTCCTCTTTTGCCCGCTCCAGATCCTTTTTTACAAAAAAAAGGGCATCTCCCTCCTGTGGAACAAATAAGAGCCCCTGCTGAAGGGTTCCTGTAAAGTAAAACAGAGCCATCTTTTGCATAACTATGACAGCATCTGTTTTACTTTTTTTAAGTTCCTGCTGGAGTTTTAATATTCTTGTGGCAGATAAAGAGCTATTACTCACCCTTACCCCAGATTATGGCAAGGATTTTAGTCCGATTTTTACCAACACAGGCGACTCTGTGAGGAATGGTGGAGTCATAGTATATAGAGTCACCTTTATGCAGTATTTCTTTATAATCCTTGAGCTGAACCTCCATAGACCCTTCGAGCACATATATAAACTCTTCTCCCTTGTGGACAGAAAGCCCTGTCTGTTTGACCTCTGTGGGCTCCAGGGTTATAAGAAAGGGTTCAAAATGTCTATCTTTTTTTCCCACACCTAAGGACATATAGGTGTAGCCATAATTAACACCCTCTTTTGAGGCAACCCTTGATACCGGATGTTCTTCTCCCCCCCTTATTATAACAAAGGGAGCTTCATTGTCTTCACCAAGAAGCTTACCAACACTTATATTAAAGGCATTTGCAATATTCAGTAACGCCCCCAGAGGCGGAGAGATAAGATGGTTTTCTATTTGTGAAAGTATGGATTCAGAATAACCTGTTTTGACAGAAAGGTCTTTAAGGGACATGGATAGACTTTCTCTCATCTCTTTTATTTTTTGTCCCACATTTATAAGCTGCTCTTTTTTCATTTTATCAACCCCTCATTTTTTTAAAAAGCTCTACACCTGCCAGTATTGCCTTTTCATTAAGAGGTATTAACCTTTTATGTTTTTCACTAACAACCTCTTTTATTGAGGATAACAGACTTTTAACATCAACACATTTTGTTAATGCTGTCATAAATCCGAGCATGACCATGTTTGCCAACCTGTCATTTCCCACAGCCTCAGCAGAAACCATGTTGGCAGCTATAAAATACTTATTCACGTTATCTCTTGTAACGCTTTCCTTCTGAATTATGTCTTCGTTGATAAGAAGAAGTCCGTTTTCTTTAATAACGTCCTGAAACCTGTCGAGGGCAGGTGTGCTCATAATAATGCCTGTCTGGGGTGCTGAAGGAATGGGAGAACCTATCTTTCTGTCAGATATAACAACATAACAGTTTGCCGCCCCCCCTCTCATCTCTACCCCATAAGAAGGAAAAAAGGTGACTTCTCGCTCCTCCTTAAGTGCAGCGTAACAAAGAAGCGTTCCGGAAATAAGTATTCCCTGTCCGCCGAAACCTGCAAACACAAAATCATTATAAAAACCATGTTTTTTAGAGGACATCAGAAACGCTCCTTTCCTTAAAAGTGCCAAGCGGGAAAAAGGGAATCATCTCCTCTTTTACTCGCTTCAATGCATCAAGTGGCTGCATGTTCCAGTTGGTGGGACAGGCGGAGAGAATCTCAACAAAGCTAAAGCCCATATTGTTTATCTGCATTTCGAAAGCATTTTTAACAGCCTTTTTTGCCTCAACAATCTGTTTCGGCGTGGTAAGTGCAACTCTGGTGGAATAGGCTACTCCTTCCAGGGTGGCAAGCATTTCCGCCATCCTTATTGGATAACCGTCTCTCTGAAACTCCCTGCCAAAAGGTGCCGTTGTTGCCATTTGACCCAACAAGGTGGTTGGTGCCATTTGTCCGCCTGTCATGCCGTATATGGTGTTGTTTATGAAAATAACCGTAATGTTGTCCCCCCTGTTTGCAGCATGCACCGTCTCTGCCATGCCTATGGCGGCAAGGTCGCCATCACCCTGATAGGTAAACACAATCCTTTCCGGTCTTGCCCTCTTTACCCCTGTTGCCACAGCAAGACCTCTTCCGTGAGGTGCTTCAAGAGAGTCAACATTTATATAGTCGTATAAAAAAACTCCACACCCAACCCCAATAACAGCTATACACTTTTCCACAATGTTTAACTGCGTGATTGCCTCAGCAATAAGTTTGTGTGCATTGCCGTGATTGCATCCCGGACAAAAATGAAAAGTTACATCTCTTAAAACATCTGGCTTTTTATATACCGCTTTCATAAATAGTACTCCCTTACCTTATTTAAAAGTTCCTCAGGTGTTGGTGCATAGCTGCTTGGCTTCCCATAGAACTCTATCTTTACATCCTTACCAAGAATTCTCTGAACATCGTACAGCATCTGCCCCATATTCATCTCTATAACAAGAAACTTACCGCAAATACCACCTAATTTTTCCAGTTCCATTTCAGGAAAGGGCACAAGTGAAACAGGTCTGAACAATCCCAACCTGATGCCGTTTTCCCTTGCTATATCAACGGTTGTCCTCGCTATCCTCGCAATCATTCCAAATGCAACTATAATAATATCTGCATCGTCGCAACGATACATGTCCACAACAACTTCGTTCTTCTTAATTTCCTGAAACCGTCTGTTAAGTTTCCAGTTATGCTCTTCCAGATCGTGTCCTTTTAAATAAAGTGATTTTATTATCTTTTGTTTTTCTCCCATTCTGTCAGAAAAAGCCCACTTTTTTTCAGGTGGTTTTACACCTTTTTTATGAGTTCTTATTACAGGTTCTTTCATCAGGCTTACCATCACATCACCCAGCAAAATAACAGGCATTCTGTATCTGTCTGCCACATCAAACGCCCTGATTATCAAATCATACATTTCCTGAACAGAATATGGTGAAAATACGGGTGTGTAATAGTCCCCATGACCACCACCTTTTGTTGCCTGATAGTAATCACCCTGAGATGCACCTATACCACCAAGCCCCGGACCCCACCTTGTTATATTGACTATAACAGCCGGCAGTTCAGAACCTGCAAGATAGGATATACCTTCCTGCATTAAAGATATTCCCGGACTTGAAGAAGAGGTCATTACCCTGAGCCCACAGGCACTGGCACCCAGCAACATGTTTATAGAGGCGATCTCGCTTTCTGCCTGAATAAATTTACCGCCTGTTTTATGAAGTTCTCTCGCAAGAAATTCAGGGATATCATTTTGCGGCGTAATTGGATACCCTGCATAAAAATTAAGCCCCGCATCTATTGCTCCTAATCCAAGAGCCTCACTGCCTCTTAAGAAAAGTTTTTCCATTACTCCCTCCAAACCTCTATTACTGCATCAGGACAGATTTCTGCACAAATACCACAGGCAACGCATACATCTTCATTTTGCAGGAAAACAGTGGTGTAACCAAGTTTGTTTATTTTTTTACCAATGGCTAATGCGTTTTTTGGACAAAAACTCACGCAAAGCTGACAACCTTTACACCTGTTTGACTGAATAACAAGTTTCTTGTTTATCATATATCCTCATGAAATTATATTTTTACGATTTATAGAAACTACTCGTCTTTTATAAGTTTCTTTTTGATTTCCTTCCCCATTTTAAAGAAAGGTAACCTTTTTGGCGGGACATCAACAATGACGCCTGTTTTGGGATTTCTACCCTTTCTCGGCTTGTAATTTTTAACATAAAAGGTGCCAAAACCTCTTACCTCAATTCTCTCACCCTTAACTATTGCCATCCTCATCTTTTCAAAAATAAAATCAACTATTTCTGAGGATTTCTTTTGTGAAATTGATGCTTCCTTGGTCAGTGCATTAACAACATCAGATTTTTTCATTTTTTTTCTCTCCTTTCTTTTGTTCAGAAAATATAATAGATATTTTATATTTTTCTCCCCCATAACTGCAAGTAACTTTAGCATTTAAAGATTCTAATAAAACCTTTAATTCCCAGAATGCATAATAAATACAATCTGTAATGTCCTTCCATTCATCCGCAACAAGATGTTCAAAAACATTATCGGCAACTGACGTAAATGATATATTTAAACTAAATGAGTTATTGCTGTTATCAAAGTTTAGGGCTATTCTTTCCCCACCCCTTTTTATCAGTTCAAAAAGGATTATCCTCATAAAAAACTTAAACTTCTCAAAATCACCAACTATCTGTTTTTGCGGAACATCTTAAGGGAATAAAACCTTTTCAAGTTCCGGCAGACTCTTCAGGTTTTTAATCAGCATGTCCATAGAAAATATATGAAAATCCGACTCTTCCTCCAAACCAACCTTGTTTAAAACAGACATGGCATCTTTAAGACTAATCATGGTGGCATAACAGCCCTTTATGTTGTTCAATATGGAGCTGATTTTCTGGTTTTTCTCACCTTCAATAAGGCTAATGGAACAACCAAGATTAGAAAGGCATCGGTTAATATCCTCCGTAATAATCTTTGATATGTTTTTTCTGTTTCTGTCTGCCCATTTCAGGTAGTTTATCTTTTCTATCATGTTTTCTGTTATTACTTCAGCCCCCTGAGAGTCATCAACAGTTATAGCTTTGTTTGAAACATATCTGTTAAAAAACTCTTCGTTGGCTATATAGACCGAAAGCTGATTGCCTACCGCTTCGAAAAATTTAATCTCCTCTTCGTCAAACTCAGTATTTGAACTCTTAAATCCTATAAGTGTCCCTAAAAAGGTGTTACGAAAAACCATTGGTAACCATAGTATGGGCATGTTGTCAAACTTAATTTTATTAAGTTTTGCCACAGTCTTTACATTAATAAGCCCGCTTTTTTTCCACTCTTCTATTTTATTGACCCAGAAGGTTATCTTTTTTTTCTCCGATTCCAGTGCCTTTCTCTCAAAAGCGGTAATCCGTCCGCCCTTGAAAATGCCATCACATGCAAAAAGCAGAGATATATTTGTTGCGTTAACCAGCCTTCTTAATTCATAGAGAACATACTGCAACACATCTTTGTACGGCAGATTAGAAAGAAAAGCCTGTGTAATATTAAAGAGAGAGCTTATCTGCATCACCTTGCTCTTAATACTTGTAACATCCTGAAGTATAACAAATGAGCCACCTGTTTTGTTAGAACTACTGGGAATATTGTAAAAGGAACAGTGAACCGTTTTTTCCCCGATTTCACAAACAGCCGTTTCTCTTCGGGCAGAGGAAAGTTTTTTTAAATTATTGTACGCCTCTCTCAGTTCAGGCTTTTTTTCAAAATCTAATATATCATTCAGAGTATGTCCTATCACCTCATGTTCTTTTTTATTTATTATCTGGCAAAAGGATTTATTTGCAAAAACAGCAACTCCCTTTTCATCAAGCTCCAGAATTCCTTCAACAAGACTTTGAAATATGACCGAATAGTTCAGCTCCGTTACAAGCAGTTCTTTGACTATCTGTCTTGGATAGATGTTTTCAAGACCAATTACGCCTTTACTTTTTTTATTTTTTAAGCTGTCAATGTGTGGCAGAATCTCATTGAACGTTTCTTTCATCTTGTCAAAGGGTGCCTTTGCCACATATATGTCAATGTAGGCATCGCTCTCATTCATTGTAACGCTTTCCAGTGCAGCAGCCGTGATCAGTATTATGGGAGTGTCCTTATAATGATTAATTTGCCTTAAATACTTAGCCAGTCTCACACCATCAACCTTAGGCATTACAAAGTCAAGTAGGAATAGATCTATCTTTTCTTTTCTGGCTATATCCAGTGCAATCAGTCCATCGCTTGCGGTAATAACTTCATAGCCATGCCCGGCAAGGACATCACTGAAAAACTGCAAATAAAACAGATTATTATCGGCAACAAGACACTTTTTCATAAAACACCTCTAATTTTTATAAACCTCTACCCTGTTTCTGCCATTTCGCTTGGCGTCATACAGGGCAATATCGGCAAATTTAATTAAGTCTTCCGGGGTGTTTATATAAGTTGCCGGATAGTTCGCAATTCCGAGACTGATGGTTATAACACCTTTAGCATTAACTCCACTGAAAAAATGCTCTTCTATTGACTTCCTTATACGTTCCGCCTCATTGTAGGCACCATTTTCAGACGTATGAGGGAGAAGCAGCACAAACTCCTCTCCGCCATAACGTGCAAAAACATCATTTTTTCTAATATTCTGCATGATTATAACAGCCAGTTCGGTAAGTATAGCGTCACCGGTCATATGTCCATATTTATCGTTAATATTTTTAAAAAAGTCTAAATCAATCATGATACAGGCTAAGGGGGTTTCATACCTTTTAGCCCTTTCAAACTCCTCTTTTAGTTTATTATGAAAAAAGCGGTAGTTATAAATGCCTGTCAATCCATCTGTTATTGCCAGATTTTCCAGTTGTCTGTTTTTTTCCTCCAGTTCATCCTGTAGCTGCTTCAGTTTAATTAAAGAGTTTATCTTTGCCACCAGTATTTCTGATTCAAAAGGTTTTGTAATGTAATCGTTGGCACCACAATTTATTCCTTCTATTATATCCTCTTTTTCACCTTTCGCTGTCAGCAGTATTACAGGCAGGCGAGTGCTTTCTCTTATCTTTCTAATCTCTTTGCAAACGTCAAAACCAGACATTCCCGGCATCATAACATCAAGCAAGACCACATCTATGTCCTGAGATGTAGCTATTTTTCTCAATCCTTCCTCTCCTGAGAAAGCGGTATCCACCTCAAAATCCTGTAATGAAAGCATAAGCTTCATCATGTTAACAAAATCAAAATCGTCGTCAATTATAAGTATTTTTGCCATTATTTTTTTATTTTTTTCTTCAAATATTCAAAAACTTTATCTGCATCAACATTCTCAATACCAGTCCAGATACTAAAACTTTTTACCCCCTGATACACAAGCATATGCAGTCCATCAACAGCCCTGATCCCCTTTTTTATTGCGTTTATAACAAGAGGCGTTTTAGTTTTACTATAAACCATATCAAAAATTTTACATTCTTTCAATAATATATCATAATCTAAGGGCAGAGATTCTCCCTTAAGTCCGACAGTTGTTGTATTAATTATCAGGTGTATATCCTTCTTGGCCATAATGCTATTAAGTCTGGTTAAGCCAAACAGAGAAACCTGATAACTGTAGTTTTCCTTAACATATTTTTCAAGAGCCCTGGCTCTGTCAACAGAACGGTTTACAATTATGACCTTCTTTGCTCCCATAAGCTCAAGGACAAAAAGTGCAGCCTTTGCAACCCCACCAGCTCCCACTAACAAAACGGGTCTGTCATCAAGTCTGAAAACAGAAAGATATCTTTCAAGCGTCATCTTTATACCATAAACATCTGTATTGTCTCCATAAAGCAAACCATCTTTAACGGTTACAGTGTTAACGGCACCAACCTTTTCTGCCTCAAAAGAGATTTTATTGCAGTGAGGCATTATCATTTCCTTAAAAGGGACAGTTACATTGAAACCTGTAATATTCTCAAGATGCCTTATCCCGTTAATAAACAGGTCAAAATGTTCCTTACTGACACAAAAAGGAAGATAACTCCAGTTCAATTTATATTTTTTTATAAGATAGTTTTGAAAAAGTGGCGACAGACTATGACTTACAGGATTGCCAATAACACCCAGTATTCTTTTTTCTCTGCTAAAATCTGTCTCCATCAGAAAAATCCTATCACCGAAATCGCCTGAGGTTTCAAGCTCGGTAACAACTCAACCGCTTTTTTTACAAGCTCTCTGCCTGAGCTGTCATTGTTCATAACCAGACTTACACCTACATCATAAAGACAAAAGG
>FWPU01000983.1_pt1 | contig 39226 bp, 35 predicted proteins | sample 2228361 | NCBI WGS metagenome assembly FWPU01 (sample SAMEA103939777, study PRJEB20133) | metagenome | reverse complement strand
AAAACCAACTTCTTGTCATCCGCTCTATCCTTTAGATGGTTTTACCATCCTTGAGTATGTCTCTGCCGTTTCTGATCCGACATCTTTTGAGCTTTACTTGGAAAAAATGATCTCACCAACTTCATAGCGAACATTAATCTTTTCTATAGATTTTGTTTACGTTTATCTGTTTTAATCATAGGTCAAGAACATGAGAAAAATAAGCAACGGTTTGTTTCCTGATCGGTAGTTATTTGTCAATAGAGGAGATTTTATGGAAAGTAAACGCCCTCCCATCCTTATTGTTCTCGCCCTGCTAGTGATCGTTTTCGGGGCGACCTTAGCTGGTTTTTTTGCCGGTCGCGTTTCAGCCGCCAATCGAGAATCTTCCTTCCTGATTATGCCAGGTGCAACACCGGCGGTAGAAGCACTCCCGAATGCTAATCTAGACCAAAATACAACGGAGTTGTTTGCGCCTTTTTGGCAAACTTGGCGATTAATTCACGAACAATATGTCGATCAACCAGTTGATGATGTCAAACTCATGCGGGGTGCCATTCAGGGGATGTTGGATGCTCTGGGTGATGAACATTCATCTTATATTGACCCAGAATCGCTTGAACTTTTCCAAGCGCAAATTACCGGCACGCAATACGAAGGTATCGGAGCCTATGTCGACACCACGCGAGAATATTTAACCATCATTGCTCCCATGATGGGATCGCCTGCCGAGAAAGCTGGGCTTAGAGCAGGCGATCAAATTATTGCCATCGATGGAGAAGATATGACCGGAATTGATGGTGAGCTCGTGCGGCAAAAGGTGCTTGGGCCGGCTGGTTCAACCGTCCGATTGACGATCAAACGACCTGGTGTCGATCAACCCTTCGATGTCGAGATCGTGCGGGCAAGCATTAAGTCAACCAACGTTATCGGCAGAATGGAGAAAAACAACATCGCCTATATCCGCTTGTTAGCTTTTGGAGACGAAAGCACCACCCGAGACTTTCGAGAGATGCTCAAGAAGTTACTGGCTGAAAATCCAGACGGCATCATCCTCGACCTACGCAACAATGGCGGTGGTTTACTGAATTCAGCCATAGAGATCGCTTCTGAATTTATCAAAGATGGAGTAATCGCTTATGAGGTCTATGGCGACGGGCGCAAAGAGACCTTCAAAGCCAGCGGCAAAGGACTGGCTACCGACATCCCGCTGGTCGTACTGATCAACGAGGGTAGCGCCTCAGCATCCGAAATTGTGGCCGGTGCCATCCAAGACCTTGGAAGAGGTAAATTGGTGGGGGTAACCACCTATGGCAAGGGGTCAGTTCAAGTGTGGACTGATTTAGTCAACAATCAAGGCGCGGTGCGGATCACCGTAGCCCGCTGGCTAACGCCGAGCGGAAACACTATCCAAGGTACCGGGCTGACTCCGGATATCGAGGTGCCAATGAGCGAGGAAGATTACGCCGCCGGAAAAGATCCTCAGCTCGACAAAGCCATTGAATTGCTCACAAAATAAGTTACCAAGATTAAGAAAGGAGGACAACGATGTTTTTCTTCGATCCAAGTTATATCCTCTTTATGGCACCAGCCTTCATCCTAATGTTGGCTGTCCAGTTTTATGTCAACACTTCTTACTCAAAGTGGAGTCGCGTGCCATCGCGGTTGCGCATCAGCGGTGCTCAAGCAGCTTCCCAACTAATCCGCTATAGCGGACTTTATAATGTACGCATAGAAGGTATCCGAGGTCAACTCACCGACCATTATGATCCACGCGATAAGACCCTACGCCTTTCGGAGGGTGTCTATGGTGGTGCATCGGTAGCTGCCTTAGCGGTCACCGCCCATGAGCTAGGTCACGCCTTACAAGATCAGGAAGGTTACGCTCCATTGAAATTGCGATCCGCATTGGTGCCGGCGGTAAATATCGGTTCCTATCTGGGATGGATTCTCCTGATGATCGGCTTTCTTTTGCGCTCCCCACAATTGGCTTGGTTGGGCGTCATCGTCTTTTCTGCAGGTGCGGTATTTGCGCTGGCAACCTTACCGGTTGAATTTAACGCCTCAGCACGTGCCAAACGGCTGTTAGTTGAATCGGGGTTGATTTCTACACAAGAAGAATTGCGTGGAGTAAATCAGGTTCTCAATGCTGCTGCGTTGACTTACGTTGCGGCTTTGGTCACTGCTATTCTACAACTGCTCTACTATGCAAGCCTAGTCTTAGGGATGGGTGGCCGGCGGAGAGATTAAGTCTCTCCGCCTCTTTTCGTCTCCTATCGAGCACCTTCAATGCGTCGTTTTCTAATCGCCGTTCTCCTTTTATTGGGCATTGTATTTTTAATCACCCGCTTTGCCGAAGTTCAACTGATCTGGGAAACCCTTCAAAAAGGAGATTGGCGATTTATTCTACTTGGTTTTCTTGTCCAAACGATCTGGATTCTTAACCTCGGAGCGACCTATCAATCGATCTATCACACCTTGGGCATCCATGATCGTCTCCAGCGATTGGTGTTTCTAGCCATCGCCTCCAATTTTGCCAATATCGTTGCCCCCTCCGTGGGCATGAGCGGCATGGCAGTATTTATCTCCCAAGCCCGCAAAAGCGGCCTACCGATTGGGATAGTCACCCTTGCCGGCATCCTTTTCGTTTTGGTCGATTATGCATCTTTTCTCATGGTGCTCGCTCTCGGCTTAGTGGTCCTATTTCGCCGCGACGATCTAGATCCCCCTGAAATTATGGCTTCTCTGCTCTTGTTTTTGCTTGCTATTTGTATGGCTACGCTTATATACATCGGCGCCCGCTCTCCTACATTACTGGGTAAGATCCTTGCTCGCCTCGCCCGGCTGGTCAATCGCATTCTTTTTCCCTTCCTTCGGCGCAACTATCTATCCGAACAACGTGCCCACCAATTCGCTCAAGAAGTATCCGATGGCTTGGAAGCCCTGCGTTCCAATCATCGGAGTCTCTTATCACCTCTAATCCACGGCCTTCTCAATAAGTTCCTGCTGATTTTGATCTTGGCGATTGTCTTTTTTGCCTTTAAGGTTCCCATCTCAATCGGCACAGTTGTAGCCGGTTTCAGTATAGGTTATCTCTTTATGATTGTATCGCCTACTCCGGCCGGAATTGGTTTCGTCGAGGGAGCTATGACCCTCATTCTATCTTCCTTTTACATTCCCTTGAGCGTGGCGGCTGTTTTAGCAATTGCCTATCGCGGCTTTACCTTTTGGTTTCCCTTACTGCTTGGCTTCATCGCTTTTCGAGCTTTGAGCCGCTCGGACTTAACAACGATTTGACGGAATGCATAGCTATCGGTTATAATCAAGTTTTGTCATAGAAATCTAAAATCCATTAGAACGGGATGGTGCAATGCCTAAAAGAACCTATCAACCAAAAATTCGTCGACGCGTGAGAGTACACGGTTTCCGCGCCCGCATGGCGACTGCCGGCGGTCGTAAGGTCTTGAAAAACCGCCGCCTACAAGGCCGCTACCGCTTGACGGTGAAGAAGAACAACCACGTTAAAAACGTAAATTGGAAGAGCTAATCGACGGGCTGCGCGGTAAAATTCGAATTTCCTGATCGCCTTTCTTATACCACTTTCGTGGATCGCAGATATCGCTTGAGAGGGTCAACCAATTTCAAGCGGGTTCGGCAAGAAGGTACCGCCTATGCTCACCCGCTTTTCGTGTTGATTTATCAGTCAACCGCAACCGATCAGGTTCGGATAGGAATCTCAGCCGGACGTTCCATCGGAAATGCCGTACAGCGGAATCGAGCTAAGCGTCGTTTGCGAGCTGCGATTCAGCCCTTCTTAGAGCAAATACATGAGGGAACCGATCTTGTCATTCTGGCTCGGAAGCCAATTTTACAAGCGCAATTTTCGCAAATTAACAAAGCAATGGCGAAAATTCTCGAAGAGCAACAATTAATCGACAAGAGGAGCTATGAGACCCAAGCCTTTTCCTCAAGAAGTTCCTCCTGAACCATCACTGCGCGAGTTAGAGATAAATTTCAACACGCTTTGGCGGTTACCGCTTTTGATTCTAATTCGGTTCTATCAAATGACCATTTCAAAAGCCTTACCACCCAATAGCTGTCGCTTTTATCCAAGTTGTTCGCATTATGGCTATCAGGCGATCTATCGATACGGCTTGATTAAGGGCTCTCTACTGGCGATTTGGCGAGTGCTCCGCTGCAACCCTTTTAACCCCGGTGGTTATGATCCTGTTCCGTAATCTGAAAAGAATGTTGAGCAAAAAATAAACCATGGATCCTCTACGATTTTCCTATTTGACCAATCTGATTGAAATCATCCTTCGCTCTAGTAGCCGAGCAAAAAAGGTTTTCACTTGGCTCATCTTGGCTTTGGGGAGCATCCTAACGGCAGCCTCCCTCAGCGCTTGCTCACCGGCATCGATGATGTCCAATTGGCCTGGGGCGACCACCAAAGACGGCATTGTGTATATCGCTTATCAAGCCCACGTCTACGCCATACAAGCGAAAAACGGCACAGAAATCTGGCGCTTTCCGACAGAAGCGGATAATAAGATCTCCTTTTACGCTCCTCCCGCCCTCAGTCCACAGAATGATCAATTGATTGTGGGCGGATTCAATCATGTCCTCTATAGCTTAAATCCCGATAATGGCAGTGAACAGTGGCGATTTGAAGAATCGAAGTATCCTTATATTGCCGGCGCACTGATTACTGAGAATATGGTTTATGCACCAACCAACGGTAATCTTATCTACGCCCTAGATCGCCAAGGCAACAAGCGTTGGGAATTCAAAACCAATGCCCCCATTTGGGCAACACCGACGTTTGATCCAAACTGTGGCTGCATTTATGTAGCTTGTCTGGATCATTACCTCTACGCAATCGGAGCACAAGATGGAACTCTGCTCTGGAAAACAGAACGTCTCGAAGGTGCTATTGCGAGTGCGCCGGTGCTCAGCAAGGATGGGATTCTTTATTTTGGCACCTTTGGAAACCAGCTTCATGCGTTTGACACACGCTCGCACCGAGATGTATGGACTTACACCGCCTTGCACTGGGTGTGGGGATCTCCTCTCTTAGCTGACGATCAGGTGATCCTGACCGATCTATCCGGCAACCTTATCGCTTTGGATGCTCAAAGCGGAACAGAGCGTTGGACAATAAACACCGGCGCAGCCATTACCGCTTCACCGACTCGCATCGGTGAGGTTCTCTACATTGGTAACGAAGCAGGTCAACTTTACGCCGTTAACCTGCAAGGTCAACTTGTTTGGGGACAACCTAAAACATTTGACGGTAAAATATTGGGTGCGGCTCTACCCGGCGAGGATATCCTGATGGTACCGCTGGTTGCCAAAGATAATTTGATGATTGCTATGACTCAAGACGGTGGCCAAGTTTGGTCGTTTCAACCTGTAAAATAGAGAGTAGTGGAAGAAAACTATGTGGGATCTGATCATCATTAACCCAATGGTCAATACGCTGTTATTTATCTACAGCGTGATTGGCAATTTCGGCATCGCCATTATCATCTTTACCATTCTGATCCGCCTGATCACTCACCCTCTAACGGTGAGCCAAATGAAAAGCACCCAAGCCATGCAGGATATGCAAAAATCCAAAAAATGGCAAGAGATTCAGAAGAAGTATAAAGATGACAAGCAAAAACTATCACAAGAGCAAATGCGTCTGTATCAAGAAATGGGGATTAATCCCTTTGGCTCATGTTTACCGTTGCTCATCCAATTTCCCATCATTATCGGCTTGTATCAAGCGATCATCCGTGCCCTTGCCACAACCCCTTATCAGCTTTTAGACCTATCAAAACATCTCTATTCCTTCATTAACGCAGCAGAACTGATTCCCCTCAATAACCATTTTCTCTGGATGGATTTAAGCCAACCAGAACGATTGCCGGTGTTTGGAATCGGCATTCCCGTATTAGCAATTGTGGTTGTCATCACCACCTATTTGCAACAAAAGCTGATGACTCCCCCACCTGCCCAGCCGGGCGATCAGACCGCTCAAATGAGCCAGATGATGAACCTTTACATGCCTTTGTTTATTGGCTATATTTCGTTTACATTAGCTTCCGGCCTAGCATTGTACTTTGTCACCAGCAATGTGGTTGGCATCCTTCAGTATGCTGCCATGGGCAAACTCAATTGGCAAAATCTGCTTAGCTTCCGTTCAAAACCTACCCTTCAAAAGAGTGCAGGAAAAAAGAAATGAGCGAAACACGAACCAGTTTGGAAATTATCGCCCCAACCGTACATGAAGCCATCCAGCAGGGATTAGAGCAATTAGGGGTTCCATCTAATCAAGTGAGCATTGATGTACTGGACGAAGGCAGTCGCGGTTTGTTTGGGATTGGTGCTCGCCAAGCACGCGTGCGTTTAACCCTTCTAACCCCACCCCAAGCCGAGCCTCCTGCGCCTGCCTCAGCCACTCAGTCGCCTGAAGTCGAAGCAACCGAGCAAGAAACTCCCCCACCCCCTCTCGGAGACCCAGATCACTTAAAGGCAGTTGAAGGAATCGTGTCGCGCTTTTTAAACGAAGTGCGCATCCGTGCCCAAGTGACCGCTTCCTACGCGGATCAAGCGAATGCTTCAGGTGAACATCCAATCCATGTCGACATCCGAGGAAAAGATCTGACCATCCTAATCGGTCCTCAAGCTGAGACCTTAAACGCCCTGCAATACATCGTCACCTTGATCATGGGTAAACAAACCGGCCGTTCAATTCCAATCATCATCGATGTAGAAGGTTACCGCTCAAGGCGGGAAAATCAACTGCGCCGCTTGGCTCGCAAAATGGCAGAACAAGCCATCAAAACCGGCCGCCGCCAAGTATTAGAACCCATGCCGGCAAATGAACGACGGATTGTTCACCTTGAACTGCGAGATTTTCATGGCGTAACCACCGAATCGGTTGGTGAAGAACCCCGCCGTAAGGTGACCATTATTCCAAAATAAGTTTGATGTTTTAACAAAACCTTCTCAGATTTACCCGCTTTCGGCTGGATTTCGATATAATGCAGGTATGATCTATTCCATTGAGAATCCTCAACCTATCGATTACCTGTTGGTTGGGCATATTACCTGCGATCTAGTAGATGGTGGTAGCCGACTGGGCGGCAGTGTTGCCTATGCGGCTCTGACCGCCAAAGCGCTCGGCATGCGACCTGGAATCATCACCTCCTTTGCAGAGGATCTATCCTTAGAACCATTAGCTTCCATCCCCATCATCCATCTCCCCGCCCTGAAAAGCACTACGTTCTCCAATCGAGAAACTCCACAGGGACGTATTCAAACCATCTATCATCGCGCCGAAACCTTAGAATATTATCTGGTGCCTCAAGCATGGCGCAATGCAGCCATTGTCCATCTCGCCCCGGTGGCGCAAGAGGTCAGCGCCGACTTTGTGCGCCACTTTCCGCAATCTTTTATTGGCATCTCCCCTCAAGGTTGGCTCAGAGGATGGGATGAACAGGGCCGAGTCTCTTGTGCAGAATGGCCAGAAGCGACTTTTGTTTTACCTTACGTTAACGCCACCGTGCTCAGCATCGAATATGTGGGGGGCAGTGAAGAGATGATTGAAGAAATCTCAGCTTCATGCCATATCCTCGCCGTCACCGAAAACAAAGAAGGTTCTCGCGTGTATTGGAATGGGGATGTCCGCCGCTTTCGCCCGCCCGAGAACCTGATTGAAGTTGATTCGGTCGGCGCCGGCGACGTTTATGCCGCCGCTTTCTTTATCCGCCTGTTCGAAACCCGCGATCCATGGGAAGCTGGGCGATTCGCCACACAATTAGCATCCTACTCAATTACTCGAGGTGGCTTAGATAGCCCACCAACCAGGGCTGAGATCGAGGAATGCCTGATTGAGGTCTATTAATGGGGAGAGTCTACACATTTGTCAATCAAAAAGGAGGGGTAGGCAAAACCACGTCGGCGATTAACCTCGGCGCCTATCTGGGGGTTTTCCGCCAAAAAGTCCTAATCATCGATTTAGACCCTCAAGCCAATGCCACTTCGTGTTTGAACATCGACCGGCAAGTGATCAAGGGCGGCACCTATCAAACCTTAATTGGCGCCTCGCCGCCGGAAGCGTTCATTCTGCACAACCCGCGCCTCAACCTTTCAATTTTGCCTTCGTCCGCCGAGCTCGCCGGCGCAGAGATCGAACTGGTCAGTGAAATGGCACGCGAGAGCAAACTGCGTCGTGCGATCCGTAACCTGATCGATAAATATGATTATATCCTCATCGATTGTCCCCCTTCCCTCGGGCTCTTAACCCTCAACGGTCTGGTAGCTGCCAAAGATGGCTTGATCATCCCTGTACAGTGTGAATACCTCGCCTTAGAGGGGCTAGGACGGCTGATGGATACCATCCGACGGGTACGCACAGCGCTGTTCCCCGAACTGGCTATTCGCGGTGTTCTATTGACGATGTTTGACGGACGCACGAACCTTGCCGGTGAGATTGTCGAAGAAGTCAAACGCTTTTTCCCAAACAACGTCTTTCAAACCATCATCCCGCGCAGCATTCGGCTGGCAGAAGCGCCTTCCTTTGGCAAACCGATCGTCTTGTACGCCCCCCAATCCAGCGGGGCGCTCGCCTATGAATCTTTGGCAAGAGAGCTTTTACAGGGTGATGGCATCGCCATCCCCGCTGCTATCCAACAGAATTGAGGTGCAACATGCCGAAACGAAGCGTTCTCGGCCGCGGTTTAGACGCCCTGATCCCCGCCGGCGAGGAATCGCAGGGTATTCAACTGGTGCCGATCGAAAAAATCATCCCGAACCCCCTGCAACCCCGTTCACAAGTGCACGCTGAAGAACTGGCGGATTTGACCGCCTCGATCAAAGAACATGGCATTTTGCAGCCCTTGGTGGTCAGCTACGACGCCGCTCAAGATTGCTATATCCTCATTGCTGGGGAAAGACGCTGGCTAGCAGCAAAACAAGCTGGTTTGAATGCCGTTCCTGTCATTCAGCGTCAGGTAGACGATCGCACCCGTTTAGAGCTAGCTTTGGTCGAAAACTTACAACGCGAAGATCTCGACCCACTCGAGGCTGCCGAAGCGTATCGACTGCTCGTCGAACAATTTCAGCTCTCGCACGAAGAAATCTCCAACCGCGTCGGGAAAAGTCGTGTGGCAATCACCAATACCTTGCGGTTGTTGAAGCTGGCAGATGCAGTTAAAGAAGCCCTTCGAGAAGGACGCATTAGCGAAGGACACGCCCGCGCCTTGCTGGCGTTGCCCTCCCCTCAAGCCCAAGTGGCAGTCCTGCAAACCGTTCTCCAAAACGATCTCAACGTTCGTCAAACCGAGGAATTGGTGCGCAAATACACTGGAAGGAGACCCCAGGCCGGACATCAAAAAGCGATTCCCCCTGAGATTATCTCCCTCGAAAACCAATTGCGCCAAGCTCTTGGCACAAAAGTCCATATCTCCCCTCGAAAAAAAGGGGGTGGTACGATTACCATTCACTACTATTCGGATGAAGAATTGGATCAACTTCTGATGCGTATGCTCACTGAAGGCAAATCATGACCCAGCTTACCCTTCTTTATAATGGAAATATCATCACTTTAGATGAACGCCACCCAAAAGCGTCAGCGGTGGCGATTTTAGGCGAGCGAATTCTCGCCGTCGGTCAAGATCAGGAGCTCTTGGAAAAATTTCGCCAAGCTCCTTTCAAGACCGAGTTAATGGATCTGAAAGGCAAAACAATCCTGCCCGGCCTGATGGATGCGCACTTGCATCTGCTCCATTTTAGCTTAGGTCTCGAAAAGGTCAACTGCGAAACCGAAACCCTGCAAGCTTGTTTGGATCGAGTAGCAGAGCGTGCCCAAACCCTGCCTGTCGGCGAGTGGATTTTAGGTCATGGCTGGAATCAGAACCATTGGGCAGAAGGCTTTGGCAATGCTGAAATCTTGGATCAAGTCGCTCCAAATCACCCTGTCTATTTAACCGCCAAATCCTTACATGCCGCATGGGCAAACAGCTTTGCCTTAGAAAAGGCGGGTATCCAACTTCACACCCCCGACCCGCCTGGGGGCAAGATTGGACGCCACGCAGACGGCAAGCCCAACGGCATCCTGTTCGAGAATGCCATGCAATTGGTGGCAGACGTCATTCCCCCACCCACCCCAGACCAATCTCGTCGGGCAATAGAGAAAGCTCAGCAGGCTCTCATCCGCCTCGGAGTCACCGCTGTTCATGATTTCGATGGTAAAGCGTGCTTTTCAGCGCTTCAAGAACTCCATCGAGAAAGCCGGCTCAAAATCCGCGTGCTTAAAAATTTGCCCGCCGAACTGATGGATGAGGCCATCGCCTTAGGTTTACACAGCGGCTTTGGAGACGATATGCTCCGGCTGGGGAGTATCAAGTTTTTTGCCGATGGCGCCTTGGGACCGCGCACTGCCGCTATGTTCGAGCCTTATCTTGAAGAACCTGACCAGCGAGGCAGTTTATTGTTAGACGCCGAGGCACTTACGGAGCTGGGCAAAAAAGCGATTCAGAATGGATTGTCGCTCGCTGTTCATGCTATCGGTGATCGTGCTAACCACGAAGTGCTCAATGCCTTTCAGCATATGCGTCAATTGGAAAATGAATCTTTGCACTCTAAGCACTTGCGCCATCGCATCGAACACGTTCAACTCTTGCACCCGCAAGACGTCAAACGCTTGGCGGAGTTGAATCTGATTGCCTCGATGCAACCTTTCCACGCTACCTCAGATATGTTGATGGCTCAGCGTTATTGGGGAGAACGCTGCCGATATGCCTACGCCTGGCGCACGCAATTGAAGTACGGAAGCATTTTAGCCTTTGGATCCGATGCGCCGGTGGAATGGCCAAATCCGTTCTGGGGGATTCACGCCGCCGTGACCCGCCAACGCCAGGATGGCAGCCCCTCAGCACAAGGCTGGATACAAGAAGAAAAAATTACGCTCATCGATGCCTTGAGGGCTTATACCTACGGGGCAGCCTATGCAGCTTATATGGAAAATCGGCTTTGTAAGCTGGCTCCCCTTTACTATGCAGATCTGATTCTGCTTGAAGAGGATCCTTTTGAAATTCCAGCCAGCGAACTACACACGCTTGCACCGCTTGCCACCATGATCGGTGGACAATGGGTTTACACTTCCTTTGGCGAATGAATGTCGAGCAGGGCTGTCCCCAACTCCCAGTGTCCTTTCACCCCCGGCTGCTGTCATGTCGTCTTCGCCGGCTGTCAGGTCGAACGAAGTGAAGATGTCATAAGATTCCTCACTCGCTGCGCTCGTTTCGGAATGACATGAGGGACATGTCACTCCGGTTCTTCGGGACGACACATCCTTGTGTCATATGGAATGCCTACGTCAGTCAAACACCCTCTCTGTGTCATGCCAAACATCCTTCGCCCTGTCATGTTAATCCTCTAACTGTCCTTTCGCCCCTGCCGGCTATCTTGTCGAATGCCTCCGCTGTCATGCCAAACACATTCCCCTCTGTCATACCAATTCCACAACTGTACTGTTGCCCCTGCCCGCTATCTTGTCGGATACCCCCAATGTCATGCCAAACACCCTCTCCTCTGTCATGCCGAACACCCTCCCCACTGTCATGCCGAACGAAGTGAGGCATCTTAAGATTCCTCAGTCGCTCCGCTCCTTCGGAATGACAAATGGGGTGTTGCGCTTCTTTGGAATAACACGGGGTGGGGCTGCACTTCGGGGTGACACGCAGACGTGGGTTGAGTAGCGAAGCGCAGCAGAGCGTATCGAAACCTGCCCTCACCCTTCGACAGGCTCAGGGCGGCGCCCCCAGCCCCTCTCCCAGCGGGCGAGGCAACCCTCACCCCCAGCCCCTCTCCCGATGGGAGAGGGGAGTCAAGACTCCCTTCCCCCGAAACGGGGGAAGGGCCGGGGAGGGGGGTCGCGGGTTGAGAGAAACAAAAAAACTCCCCCGCGTAGTTGCCCACGCGGGGGAGAGTGAATCTACTCCGAATTTTTCATTCTTCTTCGATTAGCTCATCGAAGATCTGTCCCAGAGATGATCCTGCGCGGGTCTCTAGTTCAATTTCCAGCACGATGGCGGGTGTAGAATAGACTTTTGGTTGTTGCTCGTTCATTTTTTATATCTCCTCATCCCATCAACCGTTTATTTACTCCGTCGGCGCCCGACCCAAACAGCCGTCAGGCTCGCCAAGACGCCAACCACGAGGATGCCAACGCCGGTGGCGGACTGTTGCGGTGCCGCCTGAACCTGCTTGAGATCTACAGCCGTCGGACCAAAGCGCCAGAGGTAATCTTCTACCTCACCACCCATAACCGGACCGCCTAACTCTGCTGCGAGTTGATCACATTGGACATACTCATCCACCTCATTGGCAGTTCCTGCCGGTACCAAGAAGGTAGCTGGTGAGAGACGGAAACGGGCATAAACATTAGCATTCGAAAAGCCACTCGGTAGAGCGAAAGTAAGAAGATGCTCACCAGCAGCAGGCAGATAAATATTGTCGATCACTTTTTCGGTAAAGGTTATGCCATCAACCAAGAAATTTTCCGAAAACTTATAATCAAAGCCAAAGTCAACGAAAGTATTCATATCATCAACGGTTGCCCAATCCACCCAACCCATCAAGCAAGAAGGGCCGGTGACGGTTACGGTGACAGACCCGCTACCCTCGCCCCAGGTTGCGCCGCGCAAGACACCATCTTCATCTGCGTCATTATCCATGTCATCATCCAGGGCATCCGCTCCTGGGACAATGTTCATTTCTAAATCGCGCAAAACACCGAGCCAAACGTCACCCTGTGAGAGAGGGATATGTCTTGCACCGTCTTCACCAAATTGAGTAATCCCATACTCAACTGGTAAATCTCCATAATCTGCATATACGGCTTGTGAGCTCTCATAGCAAAACTCGACATGGCTTAAACCGTAAGGTTTGTTGTTATTTGGATTGGTTGGGGTGGTTAAGTCGGTATCGCCCATTGAAGCTGGATCATAAGAATATACATTACCGACCGGTCCGCCTTTTACTATGACTTCCGAAATGCCAAAGTTAGAGCTCCAATCGACGATGGGACCATCCTTAATGGTCATCGTTAACGTCCCCATTGCAAATACATCATAAACATAGGTACCCGTCATCGTATCCATGGGTTTGAATCCAACAAGACCATTTGAACACTTCGGATTATCTGCTATCGTTGGCGTTACCGAAGCTGCTAAGGCCGGCAAGACCCACAGCACGGCAACCAATAGGGCTAGACTTGCGCCAAGTGCCCAAAAAACCTTTCCTCTTTTCATACTAAGCCTCCTTTTTTCGTCTTTGATAAGTGCAACTTTTCAGACGGTTAATCAAAAAAAGCTGCCTTGTGATGATCTCTCACAGGCAGCCAGACAATCTGCTCAGACAGATTCACGGCTTTGCGTCCCCACCTCGCGATGGGTTTGCCATTTTCTGTGCAAAGCGTTTTTCGGTTTAACGCTTTCTTACCTCGATTATATAAGCACTTTGCCGTTTATTTGCTGACAGTTTGCTGACAGTTTTCGACCGATTCTGTCCAGATTACTGCTTGCTTAACTGATAGCCAAGTCCACGGATGGTTTGGATCAACTGTGGCTGGCGCGGGCTCTCCCCTAATTTTTGGCGCAGCCGGCGCATGGCTGCTTCGACAATGTTGAGGTCAACATAACCGGAAGCGATTTGCGAGCTGAAACCCCATACATTATCGAACAATTCGCGTTTGGTGACCACCGTCTCGGGTTTACGCGCTAGATAAACTAAGAGGTGATATTCCAAGGGACTCAGCGCGATGCGTTTTCCCTGATAGGTTACCAGACGACGCTGCGGATAAATTACCAAATCCTGATATTGAATGGGTTTGATCTCCTCCTCGCGCATCCGTTCCGCCCGCTTCAAAGCAACGCTTAAACGGGCAAGGAACTCCTTTTGGCGAATCGGTTTGACGATATAATCATCGGCCCCAGCTTGTAAACCGTCCACCACTTCGTCCTCTTGCCCACGCGCCGTCAACAGCAGGATGGGGACTTGTGAAAGGCGGCGGATGCGCCGGCAGACCTCTAGTCCATCGATCACCGGCATCATCACGTCCAGAACGACTCCATCGAAATGCTCTCCTCGCCAAGCGTCCAGCGCATCCTGACCATTGTTGGCAACAACCACTTGCATCCCGGCGCGCTCAAGGATCAAGCGGACTAAGGTTTGCATATCGGCATCGTCATCACCATATAGGATTTTATGCAGTCGTTCTGAGGTGTTGGTTCCCATTCTATGATGCTCTCCTTCGATGATCAATCCAATAACAAATAAGTAGGTCTCCTTTTTTGACCTACTCATGGAGTCTCCAAAAGTCAACTTTGATTACTCTATACTTAAAAACGTATTAAAGGGGAAATTGTTACACTGATTGTTCAAAAAAGGCTTAGTGGTCAATTCAATAGAAACACAAAGCCACGGAGCCACCAAGGTTTTTCTAAAGCCCTTGTGTCTCAATGCCTAAGATGTAAATAGAATAACAAGGATAACAAAGAAATGGAGACAGCAAGACTTTTCTAAAACCCTTGTGTCGCTTGTATGCGTAAGTTACTCACCATCCTCAATGCCATGCTGCGAGACAATCGAGCTTGGAAACCTTCTCATCCCTCTTGACTTTTATTACAGTTGCTTGGTGGTGAAAAGAAAGAAAATACAAAGATACGGGGTCATCAAGATATTTCTAAAGACTTAGTGTTGGTGCCCTTGTGGCGAATAGAATGGCAAAAAACACAAAGTAACACGATGACACTAAGATATTTCTAACACGTTACCGATTCTGTTCAATCACCACCGTATTGCCACACTCCGCTAAACGGCAGCCACCCCGGTATGCCTCCACTCAGGGCTTGAGACTTCTCCAAAGACGCCCGTACCACAAGACGTTCTACGTAATGTCCAAGATCGCTGTTCCACCCCGTGCAAGTAATCAAAGTCAGCATAGCCTGATCCGTGGGTTGAACCACCGAAAAATCATCATCCTTCACCACCAGAGTCCCCTCCACGCGGTAAATATACAAGCCTTTTTGTGTGTAAAGGCGGATTTCGTCACCCTTGCGCAGGGTTTCCAAATAGCGGAAAGGTCCATCAGCGCCATTTCTCAGGGTAACATGTCCAGCCAGCCCCGTATTACCACCCAAGCCTGGCCACGAGGTGCTGCCCATCCAAGCGATCTCATTTTGCAAGCCGGAGATCAACCAGGTAAAGCCATCAAAGGGGACATATTTGACGATAGCATCCAACCCTAACTTTGGAATTTGCAGGCGAGTTGGTGGCGTGTCATCCAAATTTTCGGTTGCTTGAGCCGGGTTAATCGTCGGAGTAGGGATCGGATAGTCCGGTAAGCTTGCATGTTGGGCATCCCACCATTGTGGCGGTGGGAAAGACTCTTGAGGTGACTGGGTTTCGGTGGGCGAGGGCGCGATCGTCTCTAGGATGGCGGCGGTAAGCGGCGGTGCAGGCGAGCGTCCCAGCCAAGCCGCCGCCCCAAAGAAAAGCAAACCGGCAAGGCTGAGAATCGCTCCCATCTGGCGTGCCCAACCTGCCCACTCGGAGCTTCGATTATAAAAGCTATAGGCAATCCCCAGCAAACCGCCCCCCAACAGTAGGAACCCAATCCCCACTGCCACCCAGAACGCTAGGGGGTAATCCACCACGCTTTGGCTGGGCGGAGCGAATCCCGTGCCCGGTAGGGTCGAAGAGCCAAGGATCCGATATTGCACCGTATTTGAACTTCGCCATTGCTTTTTACCACCATGTTCGAAACGTGCTGTGGCGGTGTTATTGAGCGTCTGCGTGGAAGAAGCAACATTGTTAACCGTCATGATAATTGAGACATCTTTGAAAGAATTTGGTGAGATTGTACCTAAATCAACCGAGAATACCCGGCTGGAACTGTTATAACTTCCAGATGGACTACTGGAATAGAAGCTCAAATAGCTTGGAAAGGTATTGGTGAATACGACATTAGTGGCGGGGACTTGAGTTTGGCGGTTATACACTCGAAAGCTAAACGTGAATCGTTCGTTGATCTTTGCCTCAGTGGGACTAACGCTATACTGTACGATCTCAAAATTGGGGGTATAGGAAAAATCCGTGGCGGTCTTATTGACTCGAGTGGAACCATCCTCATGATAGCGCAAGGATACTTTATTATCAATTTGATTCGTACCGCTTGCCAAGGGGTCGTCGACTTTGACCCGAATCGAGAGAGTCAACTTTTCTGTTGGAGTAAGTAAATAGGCTGAAGAAAGCGTCCAGGTATAAACGCGGTTCACCGGAGACGGTGAGGTATGGGGAATTTTTCCGTTTTTATCTTTCAAGGTGTATGTAATGAAAGTTAATTGACTGTCTAAGACATCACTGATGACCAAGTTTCTTGCATCCAATACCCCTAGATTGGTGATCGGAATGGTATAGGTGATGGTCTCACCGGGAACGATATACAACGTGCCATCCGTTTTTTGCAAATGAATTTCTGCGATAGGATCTAATGGAATAGTGGGGCTATTTTTTGTATCAGCAGCCAGTAGGCTAGATATCGTTTTCTGGCGGAAGCCGCTTGCGGAGCCAATAAAAGTAGCTACGCCAGCGGTTAAAGGTTGAACCGTTGAGTTCGTAAAGGTGAATACTCCAAGACTCGATGTCGTCGTTGTATAAATATGGTTTGCGCTGTCTTTGATCTGCACTTTGGCATTAGGTATGGGAATGGTGACATTATCAGAACGAACGACTTGCCCTACCACACAAGTATTCCTGACCGTTACGGCTGCCGAGGCACGATTATCCGTTAAGTTCGGGTCAGGTAAATCCGAGGTGAGGTTTTGAACGGTATTGGTGTAAACCTGCCCGCACGCGCCATCCTTTACTGTCGCTGTGATGATAAGAGTTTTGGTCTGATTCTCAGCTAGATTACCAATTGACCATAATCCAGTTGTTGGGTTATATTCTCCGCTAGGTTTTGCACCGTTAAAGGTGAAGATACTCGGAAGGGTATCGGTTACTTTGACATTGGTCGTATCATTCGGACCGTTATTTTTGACCTGAAGGGTGAAGGTGACAACGCGAGTTGGAGTTACAATGGTCGGGAAGGCAGACTTTGTTATTGTTAAATTGGTGCTGATATTGGTCGGATCGGAGAAAAGGTTGTTTGTCCCTGCAGTATCACTGATTGCGACAGTGTTTGTTACCGTTTGCACTGTCGAAGGCTTGAGCTTGACGACTATATTCAACGGCGGCAAAAAATCATTTGTATTAAGCGTTTGCGTTATTCCATATTGACATCCTACAGTTGGCGTGACAACTGAACAATTCCAACCATTCCCCTTATAGTCTGCAAAAGCCAAGGGGGGAATCGGCAGCGTATCGGTAATCTTCACCGTATAAGGTGGATTGATTGGTGAGCCCACGTTCTTGACAGAAATGGTGTACGTTCCAACATCGCCGACAAAAAAACGGGTAGCATGGGTCTTGGTGATCGATAAGTCTATCCCGCCATTTAGGGGTTGAAGCGGGGACAGGCTACGCTCCGCTCCGACTTCGGTCGAAGATGCCAACGCCGCAGTGCGCACCAGACCCACCACTGCAAGCACTCCCCCCAGCGCGCACAAGAGGGGCAAAATCAAGCGGGTAAGGCGCAACAGCTTTGTCTTTTGCTTAAAGTTCATTTCCACTCTCTCCTGTTTGGCTTGCAACCGATTCTCTTCCCTTCCTCAAGACGCGTACATCGCCGCGCCGTTCTGTCATCCCAATTTCATCGAAATGCTCCAGCAAAGCCAAGGCATACTTGCGGCTGGTTTGCAGGTGATCGCGCACTTGCGCTGCGCTGATCTCCCCCTCTTGGGCAAGCAGTTGGCGCACCTGCTGCATGGCTTTCAAGTAATCTTGGTGGCGAAAGACAACCTCTTCTGAGACTTGGATCAACGTTTCCAATTCCAATAGTGCCTGATACAGCTCATCGCCAAGTTGTTGTTTACACTCTTTAACCGAAGGCGGTGCAAAAGGATTTTGTTTAAATAGACGAAGGAGAGCCTCCGCTTGTTCCTGCTGAGCGGGGGTTAGCCGAATCTGAAAAGCGGCTAAAGCGACGAACTGACGCACTTCGCACACTTCTCCTTGCCCTTTTAGCACTTCCAACAATGGTTGAAACAAAGGCATAGGCAATTTCAGCCGATTCTTCAATTCTTCACGCGGCATTCCCCGCCGCAAGGGAACCTGCTGATGGTAGGTTTCTAAGAGCTGGTGCGCTTTCTTCTGCCACGCTTCCCACTGGGTCTGCGCTACCAAAGGGGTTTGACTAGCCTCTTTGCCGCCTTTGGAAAAACGCTGCGCTGGGTCATGGATGAGCCCCTCTTTGAGCAACCCTTGAAGGGTTTGGGCGATCACCAGCGCAGAAAAATTGGTCTGGCGGACGATCTCATCCATGCTAAGCCATTGGTTGCGCTGCAACAGCTTCAAGATCACCTCGGCGGGGTCTCCCATCGACAAAGCTTCTAGGCGTTCGCGCCATTCCGTCCCAAAGCGCTTATAGCGCCGAGCAGGGGAAGCATCCAAAACTTCACCACCGCCGAGCGTCTCCGCTGGGGAAGGGCGGCGTAGGATGAAGCGGTCACCACGCGCAGTAATAACAGGTGAATTCAATTCGATTTGAATCCATCCCTCCTCGCCGGGGTGAATTTCTTCTACACCCAGCACGCGCACCCGGCCGAGAACTTCGGCGGTATAGAGGAAGAATTTGATTTCCATATTGTGTTTCAGGCTGGTTGAGGCATCCTTGAGCATTCGAATTCGGGCATCCAACCGTTGGGTAGGGCGAAAGGTACCCGCATTCACCAATACATCACCGCGCTGAATCTCTTCCACCGCCACGCCAGCGAGATTCGCCGCCGTGCGGCTGCCGGCTTGGGCAACTTGCTCCTTTTTTTTATGCGATTGGAGGCTACGGATGCGAGTTTTCAACCCTTTAGGCAAAATTTCGCACTCCATCCCTACTTCCAAATTGCTATCGATGAGCGTCCCGGTGACAATCGTGCCAAATCCACTTAGGGTAAACACGCGATCGATGGGCAAGCGCGGCCGCCCGTTATCTCCCCGTTCGGGGAGGTGCAGGAGCTCGTTTTGAAGCGCGATCTTCAGATCATCCAATCCCACTCGCGTCTTTGCAGACACGCGCACCAAAGGCGCTTTTGCCAAGCGAGTGCCGCTTAAAATTTCCCTTACTTCCGTTTCAACCAACTCGAGCCATTCCTCATCGACCAGATCAACCTTGTTCAAAGCTACCACCCCGCGGTTGACCTGCAATAGATCGATAATTGCCAGATGCTCTTTGGTCTGAGGCATGACTCCTTCATCAGCAGCGATAACCAGTAAGACAGCATCAATGCCTCCAACTCCCGCCAACATGTTCTCGATAAAGTCGCGATGGCCAGGCACATCGACAATGCCCACCTCCTCCCCATTTGGCAAAGTCAGCCAAGCAAAACCAAGGTCGATCGTCATTTGGCGAGCTTGTTCCTCCGCTAAGCGATCGGGGTTGATCCCACTCAACGCTTCCACCAGCGAGGATTTTCCATGATCGACATGTCCGGCCGTCCCAATGACTCTCATCTCAGCCCCATCCTAGACAGTTTGGTTGGTGCGGTCATATTCTGCCGCCCAATTGTAGATGGCGTTGAGCAAATCGCGCAAATGACGTTCCATTTGGGTATTCAGAAGTTCAATCGCATCCCCTAATATCTGGTTTTTATCTTCTATCTCATTGACTTGGTTGGTAATTTTTTCCAATTGTCGCACCAATTCAGAGCGTATTTCTTCTTGGACGAGGGTGTAGTTCGTCCAGCGTTTTTGATCATCGCCTTTGAACGCTACCCATTCCTGACGTAAACGTTCCTCGCCTAAGCGTTGTAATTCGGTTAGCTCGTTTACCCTTCGCTCGACTTTTTGCGTCAATTCGTCAACCGCTTTTTGTGCTCGTTGGACGGATCGATTCGCCGCATCGACATTTTGGATTGTTTTTTCCACTTCTGCCGCTATTTGTTCAAATTGGTCGATTTTTGCCAGCCATTCTTTCCACAAGCGTTCTCGTTCAACCTGGATTAAGGATTGCTCTTCGATAAACTTTATCTGCGCTTGTTTTAATTCACCAAATGTGCCCTCTAATTCAGCCATACGGGTTTCTATGCGCTTGGTCGTCACACTTGCCAATTCAAGTTGACCTTGCAATTCGTTATAGAGCTTACGAATGGCGGTGGTCTCTCCCTGCAAGTCGGTAATTTTACGCCCGTCTTGGCGGCGATTGTCTTCCGATTGACGGAGAAGCCGATTGAATTCTTCTTCTGTGCGTTGTAGGTCGACAATTTTTTCTTCGATTTCATCGATTGCCCGTGAAAGGCGTAGCTCTTCGTCGATGCGGACTTGCAGGCTGCGGCGGATTTCCGCCAAGGGTGCTAATTCCTTACGCAACTCTGCCAACGAAGTCTCTAGGGCTTTGATTTCTACACGCCGAATCTTTTCCGCTTCTTGCTCCCGCCGTTGGGTTTCTCTCTCCAGCTCATCAAATTGCTGTTTGATTTCCACCTTTAGTTTCAAGACCGTTTCATCCGTTTGATCGATGCGTCCCGTCAGCGGTTTCAAGCGGCTTAATTCGCTGGACAACTCTTTGATCTGTTGATTAGCACTTTGCAGGCTTTGCTCTAGACCTTTGATTTTCTCTTCCAAAGAGACAATGGTCGCCTTATCGCGGCGGCGTTCATCATCTAGCCAATCCAATTTCTTTAAGATCTGTTCCGGTTGCATGCAGGCTCCTTATACCGAGCTAAGAGTTCCTTCCACCCCATTATAGCATGAGCAGTTTCATCGTAACCTTTTCAAAGCCCTCCGGCACGTCTCATATACAGGCATGCCTAATTTCAGACGAGATACCTCGCTTGCCGCTTGCTATCTGCCTCCTAAAAAAGTCAACCCCCATTGATACATCAAGGGAAGAAACCACTGGGGAAGGACACCGCTCAACAGCAAAATCGCCGAGGCAATGGCTAATAAAATAAGCTGAGGGTGGGCTTCAGTTACCGCCCAAGGGCGATCATCCACACTGCGCGCTAAGACTGCCAAAGCCCGCATCCCCCCAATCAGCACGCCCACACTCCCGCTCACTGCTCCAATCGCAATCAATGGAAACTGCTCAAACCATCCTTGCCAAACCACCAGATGGACAGGGAATGCCGCCGTTAGCGGAAAACCGACCAAGGTCAACATTGCCACAAAAAACGCCAATGTCGCCAATGGCAAAATTCTACCCAGCCCACTCAGCTCTTGGAGGTGTAAAGATCCCGCTCGCTCGCGGAAGAGGTTACAGGCTAAAGCTAATAAGGCTAAAGCAATCCCTCGCGGCAGCATTTGCATAAACAGAATGGCATAGAGACTGCGTTGATCAGCAGCGACCAACCCTAAACCGACTATTAAAAAGCTCATGCCAATTTCCTTAAGTAGGGCATACCCCAGTAAGCGACCGAGATGGCGGTGGTAAACTGCCCCGATTCCTCCTACAACCGTCATCAAGAAGCCCTGAAAACTAAAAAACAGAACAAACCACGATGAAGAAGATAACCAAGGATATTGCAACAAAAGTCTTAGGACAAATAGCAAAGATAAGAAAGAAGTCACGAAGAATCCACAAGAGAAAACATAGGGACTAATCCGTTCAGCAAGGGCGGGAAGCCAGCTTTGGAAAGGGACAGTGCCGAGCAGTAGCGAGAATCCAAGCAGCAAAAGCAGAAAGATCAACGCCGCGCTGTTGATTTCGCCTGGATTTGCTTCTGTACCACTGATTAACCACCCTGCCAATAGCAGGAAGGGCATAGCTAAACTTTGAAAGATCCAAAATCGCTTGAGACCTTGGCTGGCTTCCCTCTCTTCAGAAACGAACAACACAACAGTGATCATTGCTGCTAGCAGGAGCAATATCGCGCCATAATAAAGCGGTTGGATGAAGATGGCAGCAATCAGAACGATGGATAAAGCCATCCCCAACGGAATGAAAAGCGGATGGGTGTTCGTGGCAAGGCTGCCGATAAACCAAAAGGTAAGCGCCAGATTGATCAAGACGATGAGGGGTCGATCGGAGTCAATCAGGGAAAAACGGCGCCCGAAAATAAACCAACTGGGTTGGATTTCGAAGGTCAACAAACCCCATTGGATCAGTCTGCCGACGGGGATAAATAAGGCAAGGCTTGCTAAAACCAATGCCAGAGCACTTCCAACTGTTGCCGAGACTCTTCGCCAGCGAGCCACCCCAAGCAAACAAGCCGAAAACATCAACGGCAAGAGTATCCATAACAGCGGCGCGCTCATTGATTCTTCTGCTCTCCCTCGATATACAAAAGATACGCGCAGACGAAGGCAATTCCTAAAACCATACCTGCCATCAAGCCGCTCAACATCACCGAAGGCTCAATCACAGCCAGCAGAATCTCAAAACCATTCAGAAAGGTGATTAATCCAATTGAGATTGAAAAAGTCGAGGTTCGAAAACTAATCATCAATAAGCCAATCCCTGCCAACCCTAGCAGCGCTATGGTCTGATAAACACGAATGCCATTAAATAGAGACATTAGAAAAGGCGCACCACTCAGAACAAACGTCCCCAGCAACACGGCTGTTGCAAGTCGAAACGCTACTGCCGAGAGCGGATTCACGACAAGGGCAGGAACACTCTCAAGGGGAGCAGTTGACTTGCGTAAGTTGGAGGTGTAAGAAGCCATTGCAGTACCCAAAATTGCTGCAGCCATCCAACCTTCCCGAACAAGGGCTAAGGAGAGGGATAGACTTTGTAAACAGAGCAAAAAAACGCCTGTCGCCTGAAACGCCAAAACCATCACCCGTTTCCGCCAGTCTTGAGCGATCAAATTAACCAAACTGGCACTCAAGACCAGAACAACACCCAGCAAACCAACCCAGGATGCGCTCATAGGTTATTCTCCACCGCCTACCAACAAGAAGAAGCGAGCAAGGATCAAAAGAAGGACAAAAGCCCACAAAATTCCCCCTCTTCCTTCTAATACCGCTTCGACTTGATAGAACAAATTCCCCACCAGTCGGAATATTCCTTGTAAAGCACGGTACAACCAATCCATGGAAAGAAAGTACACCAAATTCGAGGGTAGGCGCCATCGGGGCAATCGTCCCCAATAAGCAAACCCTGCCCCGCACACACCCGCAGCCAACAGTCCCAACCCAAGCGTGTATTCTACCCATCCACGCGGAGACAGTTCTGCTCGACTCAAAGCAGAAGCGATCAGCCGATCCCAGTTTCCATAGCCAATTATCCATGAGGCACCAATCAAACCAATAAATGCCCAAAAATACAGAGCGATTCTCCATGGTTCTCCGCTAAAGGGGGTTGATGGCTTTTGCGCCACAAAACGCAGATAGCCGCTCAGCATTAATAAATGGGACAAGAAAAAGATGAGACTGCCGATCGACAGGGGAGGGTGATAGACCTTGACAATATCCCAGAAAGGGGTAAAAGGCACACCCACTAAAAACAGGATTTGGAAACCAAGACCCACCAGCCAGAAGCGATCGCGTCCCCGAATTAAGAAGAGAAAACTGCCGCAAAAAGCCATGATCATCGCCCAAGCGATGACCGCTTCTGGGCGGTGAAGGGTTGCAGCATAAAACGCAAACGAAGCCGTTCCGATAATCCAAAAAGGTCGGCTTTCTAGAAGTTCTGAGCTATTGATCCACAAGACTGCGGCAAATAGGGCTAAAAAGCCTAAAAAAATCACCAGCCACCCTTCAAAAGAGAAGTAAGCCAGATCGGCTAAGCGTGCCAGCAACGGCATGGTGGTCAACGGCGGCACCAGACGGATGATCGTCCCTAAGCCTCGGCGCAGATCGGGCGATTCAAGATAGGGCAAATGGAAAGGAAACACCCCCCAGCGCAAAATCACTGCGAGGACATATGCCCAAGGATTGCCCAATCCCCATAAAGAGACCATCACCCCCAGAGCACGGCTGGCAAAAGCCAAAATCACCCGCTCGCGCAAAGTCGGATGAAAAGGGCGGCTAAACCAGATCGCCAATTCGACCAAATCAATTGCCGCCCAAGCTAATAGAAGAGTCAATTGGTTGCCTGCAAAGATGGCAAAGAATCCCAAGCCCACAAGCAAGATGCTATTTGCCCACCCAAATGAAAACTCCACTTCTTGGGTTGAGGCTTCGGTCAAAATTACCGCTCCCCCAATGGTTGCTAGGGTAAACCCGATTGGCCAAGAAAACCCGTCCGCGAGCAAGCTAGGCGAGAGGGGAAACAAGGTCTGAGGCTGCCAGGTTGCTAAGGGAAGAAAATGGGGTAAAAAGAAGCGCAATCCAATCAGCAAAAACCATGCTGCAGTCATCCCCACAAAAGCAGATAACCACTGAAAACCAACCCTCGCTTTGCGGAATCGAAAAACGATCAGGGCTGCATAAGCTACGAATGGTAAGAGAATCGAGCCTAACAGAAGGCTGGAAGAAATCATCATCAAATGTTATATCACCAAACCGCTCGTCCTTTTGATAAATCGGCCTTGCCCAGCTTCGCCCAACCAACGATCGCCATCTACAATCAGTTTGCCGCGCAAGAAGACCTTGACCGGATAGCCTACCAGTTCACACCCTTCGTATAAATTGTAATCAGTGCGGTGGTGTGCTACTGCCCTGCCGTACGTCAGTCGTTTATTGAGATCCCATAAGACAATGTCGGCATCTGAACCAGGCAAAAGAGCTCCCTTCTGGGGATAAAGGCCAAAGATTTTCGCCGGGTTGGTGCTGTTGAGCGCCACAAATTGGTTTTCGGAGATTCTCCCTGCTCGCGCCCCATATGTCCAGAGGATTGGCAAACGATCGCCCACGCCGGGCAAACCATTGGGGATCTTGGTGAAATCCCCTTCTCCGAGTTCCTTGCCTGGAATAGCAACCTCTTTTCCCTCATAAAGGATGGCTTCTTGTCCATTGTAAAAAAATGGGCAATGGTCGGTACCGATTGTCTGGATAATCCCCTGAGCCAAGCCCTCCCACAACCTTTCATTATCTTCAGCAGTGCGCATTGGAGGGGAACATATCCACTTCGTACCATCCGGGCGGCGTAGGTGATCAACCGTGAAAAAGAGATATTGCGGGCAAGTCTCCCCCATCACGGCTACTCCTCTTTCGCGACCGTATGCCAGTTGATCGACTTCGCCAGCAGCGTTCATGTGTACAATATACAGCGGTGCACCGCTTTGAGCAGCAAGAGCAATTCCTCGTAAGGTGGCTTCCACCGCTCCCCAGCTCGGTCGAGTGTAGGCATGCCATTCAGGAGATGTTTTACTATTGGCTTTAGCCTCGGCGACAAGGGTTTCGATTACATCGCCGTTTTCTGCATGAAGCATGGTCAAGATGCCGTGCTCCTTAGCAATGCGCATTGCGGAGAAGATTTCACCATCGTTAATTCGTAAACGATTGTTATAAGCGGTAAATACCTTAATCGATGGCATTCCCCAATCAACTAGAGAGGGTAACTCTTTAGCAATCTGTTCATCCCATCTGGAGATGTTCATGTGAAAACTAAAATCAATCGCAGCTTTGGGGTCAGCTTTTTCGCGCCATACCGTCACGCTTTCTTCTAAAGAGGGTCGATCAAGGGGGACAAAATCTATCACCGTGGTCGTCCCGCCGAAAGCAGCCGCTTTATGGCCCGTATAATGATCATCACTAGAAACAGTGCCGAACATCGGTAAGTCAAAATGGGTATGGACATCGATCCCGCCTGGCATGGCTGTTAAGCCGCTTCCCTCAATTACGGAAGCTCCCTCAGCTATCAACTCCGAACCAATAGACCGAATTTTTTCTCCCTCTATCAAGATGTCGGCACGGAACTTTTCACTGGCTGTGAGGAGTTCTACATTCTTGATTAAGATTCGCTGGTGATCACTCATAAAAAAACCTCCTCTGCTAAGATGCTTTGGGGTGAATTGTCCACGCATTGGCGATCCCTAAGATCGCCGCCAATACCTCTGCAGAGAGCTCCTGATCGAGTTGCTCGGCTTCGTTGATACCCTTGGTTATGGCGCTCTCGCAAAGCTCGCCATAACCCAGCCCGATCTTCCTCGGCGAGGATCAAATCATCGATCGTTTGTGCCCGCATCAAGTAATCCCCTGTTGTGTAGAAAAAGGTGATCCGCTTCCACCGTCCAGCCGGCAGGGGTCTCTCTAAAGTAGTAAGCGGGCCAACCTGCACCTTATAATATTCTTGATTGGCAAAGGGATGATCCGGTTCATCCCGCAATAACTCCCTTCGAGTAGTCAGTTCGACCCCGCGGATCTCGGCTAGATACTCAATACGCCATTTCGCCTCCCCAAAAGCAGCCGTTTGATAGAAAGCCAAGTAATCCACTGCAATCACTTTCGGCGCTGAGCGCAAGGGAATGCGATACCAACCAAAGAGGCGGGCAATTTCCAAATCTCGAGGGGTTTTCACAATGGAGACCAAAATCAAGGCATTCTCATCGAGCATGGGTTTATTATACTCGGTGTATTGATTCTTCTCGCTGCCCAGAGGGATCGCTGCTATCGGTAAAATCCACAAGCACCTGCCAGAGGCAAAAGAATCGGACAACCCTGAGCGGTTGTCCGATTGCTTATCCCCAAGACACAATCGAATTTGACTTACAAGAGGCCTACATCGCGGTTGAACTCCTCAATCAGGGCATCGATTTCTTCGACTTGTTTTTGCACATCGGTCCAGTAATTCGGCTGATACCATTGATCGAGAATCTCTTCGTAGGTCTTCCCTTGTTGTTCGACCCAAGTGAAATACTTAAGATTGTGAACTCGCCGCCGATCCACATAGCGAAGCTCAATCATATTATCGGTTGATTGCCCGTGTAAATATTGGGCAAAATGAGCGGCTGCGTCCGTTTCCCCATATTCTCCAAATTCTTCATGCATTTCCTTCAGACGGCTTCCATACAACTGCATGGAGTCGGTTAAGACCGTCAATACAATATCGTTCTCGCCCAACTCGTAATATTTAGCCATCTTGATCGCCGAAAGCACATTCGAAATTCCCGAAAATCCGAGCAAATCCAACTTTTCGACGATGGTCTCAGGCACACCCTTTTTGACGAGGTAAGCCCGCCCGGCCGGCTCATTAAACAAGCGAGCTAAATTGACTACCGCATTATCGTCAATCGCCACAATCAAGTCAGTGTTTTTAACGTTATGAATCCAGGGAACGTGTTTATCCCCAATGCCTTCGATGCGGTGGGCGCCAAAGCCGTTTTCCAGTAAGGTAGGGCATTGTAGGGCTTCACTGGCACAAATTTTACTTGCCGGGAAAAGCTGTTTCATGTAATCCCCGCTGGCAATCGTCCCCGCTGAACCGGTCGCAGAGACCATCCCGCGGTAGGTATCTTTGGAACGCATGGTTTCCTTTAACACCTCTTCCATGGCATGACCGGTGATCTCATAATGCCAGAGATAATTACCGAACTCATCAAATTGGTTGAAGATCATCAAATCTTGACCAGAACGACGCAACTCCCAGCACTTATCGAAGATTTCCTTGACATTCGATTCGCTGCCCGGCGTAGCAATCACCTCTCCAGCGATTTTCGAAAGCCATTCGAACCGTTCGCGGCTCATCCCTTCAGGGAGGATGGCAATCGACTCGCAGGCGAGTAAAGCCGAGTCATATGCACCGCCGCGGCAATAATTGCCTGTAGAGGGCCAAACAGCCTTCTGAGTCGTTGGGTCAAATTGCCCGGTGACCAATCTGGGTACCAGACAGCCAAACGCTGCCCCAACCTTGTGCGCGCCGGTTGGAAACCATTTGCCGACCAGGACGATAATCCGTGCGGGAACACCTGTTAATGAGGAGGGTAATTCCATGTAATTGACTTTGCCAAATCCTCCCCCACTCTCCACAGGCTCATTCTTCCAGGTAATGCGAAAGAGATTGCGGGGATTGAGATCCCACAGCCCAATAGACGCCAACTCAGCTTTGATTTTATCGGGAATCAGCGTCGGGTCTTTCATTTGCGCAAAGGTCGGAATAATAATATTGCGTTCGCGAACGCGTTGCACCGCTCGCTTGCGTCGTTCAGGAATAACCGTTAAGTCAATCGTTGCCATATTTGTCTCCTTATAAGTAATCTGTTCTTCACATCTTACGGGAAGCCGAGAGTTTGAAAGTTTTAACCTCCCAGCTCCTCCGAGTCTTGTCGATCAGTTTGGCTCGTCTCTTCCCTTAAGATATATAACGGCCTGCCCTTTGCCTCATCATATAGGCGACCGATATATTCACCTAATATTCCCAGCGAGATGAGCTGAACGCCGCCCAAGAACAACACAGCAATCAGGGTTGTCGCCTGACCGAGAAACGCCTGTAAGCCGGACTGGCGTAAGATGATTACCACCGGGATAGCCAGGATACTCAGCCCTGCCGCAAGAAACCCCATATACGTTGCAAGCTGTAAGGGCAAATATGAAAAGCTGGTGATGGCATCACTGGCAAACTTGATCATCTTACGCAAGGGATATTTGGTTTGCCCAGCGAAGCGCGCCGCCCGTCGATATTGCACTCCTGTTTGACGAAATCCTACCCAAACCGACATCCCCCGCAAGAAGCGATGTCTCTCGCGCATCTTTTTCAAGACTTCAACAACTTGTCGGTCGAGTAGTCTGAAATCACCGGTATCCAATGGAATTTTGACGTCAGTGATGCGATAGATTAGACGATAGAACAAAGAGGCGGTAAAGAGCTTGAACCAACTTTCTCCTTCTCGCTCGGCGCGAATTGCATAGACAACCTCATACCCCTCACGCCATTTGGCGATTAGATTGGCCATTACTTCTGGTGGGTCTTGTAAGTCCGAGTCAATGATGATCGCCGCGCGGCCTCGACAATGATCTAAGCCGGCCGTGACCGCCAACTGATGCCCAAAATTGCGGGCAAAAATCAGCCCTCTTACCCGATGGTCTTCCTGAGCCAATTGACGAATCAAATCTGTCGAGCCATCGGTAGAACCATCATCCACCAACAGCAATTCCCAGCTCAAGCCAAGTCCATCCAAGACTTGTTTCACCCTTCGGTAAAACTCCGGCAGGGACTGAACCTCATTAAAAACTGGTGCAATCACCGAAATATCTGTCTGGGATGTCATCTCATCCACTCAAGTGCTTTTTGAGGGCAGAGAGGGTCGGTTCGATAATCGGAGCTTGGGGCACGGCTTGCATGGCTGCTTTTACATCTTTGAGCCCGCTGCCCGTGTTCAAGACCAGCACCGCATCCTGATCTTGGATCCATCCCAATTGGACGGCTAGCTCCAAGCCGGCATACGAAGTCGCCCCGGCCGGTTCGGCAAAGATGCCCACTTCCCCCAAAGCAGCAATAGCTTGCAGGATTTTCTCCTCCTCCACCGCAAGATAACTGCCGCCACTTTCGCGCGCCGCTCGTACAGCACGCACCCCATCGCGAGGTAAATCAACAGAGATTGAATCGGCTAAGGTATTCGCTTCTACAGGAATGATTTGTTCGCTGCCTGCCTGAAAAGCGTTGTAGATCGCCGCCGATCCTTTGGATTGGACGCCAAAAATGCGCGGCATTTCCTCGATCCACCCCAATGCCAGCAAGTCCTTGAAACCTTTATGGATACCTGAAATAATGTTCCCATCGCCAACCGAGACAAAGACATTCAAGCGATTGAGAGAAGGATGCGCTTTTCGGGTCATCTCCCACCATTCCCAGATCTCGAATGCTGCTGTCTTCTTGCCTTCAGCGGTAAAGGGGTTGTAGCCTGTATTGCGGCAATACCAGCCAAACTCTTGAGCGGCTTGCACGGTCAAATCAAACGCGCTATCGTAATTGCCATCGACGAGGATCACTTGCGCACCAAAAACCAGCAATTGCGCTACCTTTGCCGGTGGGGCGGTTTTCGGGGCAAAGATGACCGCTTTTTGACCAACTGCCGCTGCCATCCCTGCCAAAGCTGCCCCGGCATTTCCCGTCGAAGCGGTTACAACCACCTCAGCGCCAATTTGTCTTGCACGAGCGACGACAACTGCACTTGCACGATCTTTGAAAGAAGCAGTAGGATTGCGGCTTTCGTCCTTGACCCACAGGGTTTGAAGGCCTAACCGTTTTGCTAAGCGAGGCGTCTCAAAGACCGGCGTCCATCCAACACGGTGGAAAGGGGTTTGTTCAAAACCTGGGTCATCCACGGGCAGCAGGGGTAAATAGCGCCAGATGGAAGGCTCACCGCTTTCAAAAATCTTCTGCGGTGCCATGTGGCGCCGCATACTTGTATAATCTAGGAGAACGTCCAAGTTTCCGCCATCCTTCGGGCATACATATTGGACTTCAGAGATAGAATATTCATGCTTACAAAGAGAGCAACGATAGCCGACAAAATTATCCATTTATGTTCTCCATACTGGGTTTCTAGAGCCCACGCTCGCCGCGAATGTAAGGTAACCCCAATGCTGCCGGTGCCCCTAGGCGCTTGCGGATGGCTTCACGAGAACCGATGACCAAAACAATTATCGTAAAAGCATAGGGTAACATTTGAAGGAAGAACCCCCAATATGGATTGTAATAAAATGGATTCCGCAAGCCAAACAATGTCATTGGACCCTGGATATCCAGAATCAACCGACGCAAAGCGCCGAAGGCATAAGACCCAAAAGCCGCTCGAACAGGGTCCCACTGAGCAAAAATCACCAACCCGATAGCAATCCATCCTTGACCAGCAGTTGTCATTTCACTAAACCACCCCGGCGCAATGGCAAGGCTGATTGTTGCGCCGGCCAAACCGGCAAGCACTCCGCCAACAAACACATAGAAATATCTTAATCGGTAGATATTGATTCCCAAAGAATCGGCTGCCGCAGGGAATTCGCCAATTGCCCGCAAGTTCATACCGGCGCGGGTGTGGTTGATGTAATACCATGCCGCGGGGACAAATAGATAACCGATATAAACCAGAACACTATGACGGGTAAAGAAAATGGGACCGATCACCGGAATCTGGGATAACAATGGGATAGAAAAATTGGGCAATAAGGAAATCGTCCCCGCCTTACTCAAACCTTCTCCTAGCACGAGGCTGACGCCGGTGGCAAGAAACCCTAAAGCCAAACCGCTGACCACTTGATCCGCTTGAAGATGAATACTGATGAATGCATGAACTTGACTGATCAAACCGGCCGCAATCATTGCCACCAATAAGCCTAACCAGGGATTACCGGTCTTCACAGCAATGCTAAATGCACTCATAGCTCCAAGGAGCATCATCCCCTCTACTCCCAAATTCAAGATGCCAGCCCGTTCGGCAAAGATTTCACCGATCGTAGCAAACAACAATACCGTTCCACTAGCTACACCAGCTTGTAAGATAATAATCGGATCCATAGACGTCTCCTAATCCCGCCGAGCGATGCGAATTTGGTAACGGAGGAAAAAATCACTTGCAATTAGGCAAACTAAGATCACGCCTTGAATCATTTTTGGAATCCCTGAGGGTTGAATCTCCCGCCCAGCTAAAATCAAAGCGCCAAAAAGGATTGAAACCAAAATCACTGCAAATGGATTCAACTTGGCAAGCCAAGCAATAATAATCCCTGTAAAGCCATATCCTGGTGAGATGGCACCCTGCAATCGATGCACAACGCCGGTGATTTCCGACATTCCTGCCAAACCGGCCAAGCCACCGGAAAACATCATAACCAATATCGTATTTCGTGTGATATTCAAGCCGGCATATCGAGCAGCTTGGGGATTATCTCCGATAAGTCGAATCTCGTAACCCCAGCGGCTGCGATATAAAATGAACCACACTAAGATTGCCGCTAGGATACCAAATAAAAGCCCCAAATGGGTTGTCAAGCCTCGAAAAGCCGGCACCACTTTGGAATAATCCGTCAATCTGGGCAACCAGGCATTTTTTGTGAACATCGGGCTCATTTGGAATCCGCTTTCACTCCAAACCGCATAAATAAAAAAGTTATTCCAGGCAACGGCAATATAATTCATCATTAACGTTGAGATAATCTCATTGACGTTATACTTTGCTTTCAAAAAACCAGGGATAAATCCCCATAAGGCTCCCATTAGGATGCCGGCAATCATCATCACCGGAATAAATATCCACGGCGAAGTATCAGGAGGCAAGATAGGAATTAAGACTACCGCACTGGCACCAAACGCGCCGACAAAGAATTGACCCTCAGCGCCAATGTTCCATAAACGCGACCGAAAGGCTGCTGAACAGGCAAGGCCTACCATGATCAAAGGAGTTGCTTTGACCAAGGTATCCGAGAAGACACCAAGATTTCCAAAAGACGCCTTGGCAATATGCCTATAGGAACGAATCGGATCTCCACCTGCCTGTGCAATCACAATTCCACCAATCAAGAGCGCTACTAGAATCGCTAATAGCGAAATCAAAAAAGGATAATAACGTGGTGGTTCCTTTAAACGATGTTCTATGACAATCCGATAAGGGAAAAACCGAGTCAACGACTTTGTCATTTCTTTGATCATCTTAATGGACTCCTTGCCGGATCTGTTCCAAAGGGGTACCCGTCATCATTAACCCAATCACCTCTATGTCTCCATCAGATACTTCCCCCATGATCCTCCCTTCATAGATCACATAAATTCGATCGCTTAAAGAGATCAGCTCTTCTAATTCTTCTGAAATCAACAAAATTGCTGCGCCGGCTTCCCTTTGTGCCAGCAACAATCTTTGTACTCCTTCAATTGCACCCACATCCAATCCTCGGGTTGGTTGAACGGCAACCAACAATTTCGGGTTGTCGGAAATCTCGCGTGCTAAGATCACTCTTTGTAGATTCCCACCAGATAATAAACGAGCCGGCGTATGGATTGTCGGTACCATGATCTCGTAGGTATCGACCAAGTGGTGAGCAAGTTGGAAAGCCTGATTCATATCCAACACCCACCCCCGTGCAATCGGCGGTTTACGATACTTTTTCATGATAACGTTGTCTGTTATGCTCAGATTGGGGGAGGTGCCAACATGGGTTCGATCTTCTGGAATGTGGCCTAAACCACGTTGTATGCTGTAATTAGCCGATTGGTTGGTAATATCCTCACCGTTCAGGAGAATCTTTCCTTTGGTACACTTGCGCAAACCTGTAATGACCTGAGCCAATTCACGTTGTCCATTGCCGGCAACCCCTGCTAACCCAACGATCTCACCTGCTCGAACGGTTAAGGATATTCCGCGCAATGCCGGTAATCCTTTATCGTTCTCCGCATGGAGGTCCTCAACCTGTAAGACAACATCCCCGGCTGTTTGCTCTTTTTTGTTCAAGCGGAACAGAACTTCTCGTCCAACCATCAAGCGAGCTAGCTCCTGACGGGTAATTCCTTTCGCCGGTACTCCCGCAGCAGTAACCTTTCCCTTACTTAGCACAGAAACTCTATCAGCGATTTCCATGACTTCCTGAAGTTTATGACTGATAAAGATAATAGACTTGCCATCAGCAACCATCTTCCGCAAAGTGACAAAGAGAGTTTCTATCTCCTGAGGAGCCAACACCGCCGTAGGTTCATCCATAATCAGGATATCTGCTCCTCGGTAGAGCATTTTCAAAATTTCCACTCGCTGCTGTTCACCGACCGACAGTTGCCAAATTTTGGCACGTGGGTCGACTTTCAACCCAAAGCGTTCACCAAAATCAGCGATCACCTGATGGTATTCGGATAATTTCAGAATAAAACGCGGTTTATCCAATCCCAATAAGATATTTTCCGTTACGGTTTGGGATGGAACCAACATGAAGTGTTGATGGATCATCCCAATTCCAGCTCTGATTGCATCGCGTGGGGAAGAAAAATGAACGGGTTTACCCTTCACATATATTTCTCCTGCCTCCGGCCGATACAATCCAGCCAACACATTCATCAGAGTGCTTTTTCCGGCGCCATTCTCCCCTAAAAGGGCGTGAATCTCCCCTTGGTAGAGCTTGAAATCGACATGATCGTTTGCTAATACTCCAGGGAAGCGTTTAACGATACCCCGCATTTCAACCACAATGGGTGGAGTCTGTTGAGATTTGGATGGCTCGATCGCTTCGTTCATGATGGTTCCAGCCTCTACGATAAAAAAAGAATTGACAAAAAAGGGGGCCAGACCCCGTTAGAATCTGGCCCCTTTTTAGAGTTTATTGTCCTAGAGATGGCAGTTCTGCGGTAATTCCTTCCGCCCACCAGTACATGCAGTACTTGCACTCCAAACCGGGTGCTCCGGGTGGAAATTGATCCAAATCGGATTGCTGCATTTTCTCACCCTCAGGAACAATCACGTTACCTTGATTGTCTTTAATCGGGCCGGCAAAAACATCGAACCGAGTGAATTGACCTGCCAACATCTTTGCCAGCAAATCTCGCACCGTCGAAATCACATCCTCAGGTAAATCCTTCATTCCTGGGGTTAGCTCCTGGCCTTCCATAAAGCCATACAAACCTAGACCACCACTATCGGCATCAAAGTAATCCCATCCGGGTTTGTAAGAACCATCAATCACGCCCTCTGTGATCTTAGCATACACCGGGCCCCAATTCCAATAGGGAGCAGTTAAGCAGCGCTCGACCTTGCAGGACCCAGCCCAGTCATAAGTCACACCCCATTTGCCTTTTTCTTGTGCCACATCAGCAACGGCCGGAGTATCTGCTCCTGTGAACACAACCTGAGACCCGGCATCAAATAGCGATGCTGCGGCTTCCTTCTCGATAACAGGGTCGTGCCAAGTGTTGATCCAACGTACATCCATCGTACATTCTGGGCATGTTTTTCGCATCCCCAGTGCAATGGCATTCCCCAAGCGCAGTTCTTCTGGGATTGGGAAAGTCGCCATATAACCTAACTTTGGATTTCCATCTAATTTCGCCCGAGCTCCGGCAATCATCCCTGCCAGATACTTCATGTTTTCCATTGCACCAAATAGGTTACCAAAGTTGGTTTGGTTTGATTTGTAGCCGCTGATATGGATATAAACCACATCGGGGAATTCATCGGCAACGATTTCCATTGGATCCATAAAGCCAAACGATGTACCGAAGATCAGGTTAAAACCTTTGCGGGATAAGCTGCGGAAAACCTGCTCCGAGTCCGCACCCTCAGGCACATTTTCGATATACGCCGTATGCACGTTGGGCACATTTTGCTGTACATAAACCAGGCCTTCGTAATGCGCCTGTGACCAACCGCCATCATCATGCGGACCAATCAGCACCATCGCGACATTGAATTTCCCCTCTTCAATATCCGGGATCTGAAATCCGCCGCTCTCAGCAGGTGGTTGGGGTTGAGCGGGTGCCTCTGTCTCAGCAGGTGGTTGGGGTTGAGCGGGTGCCTCTGTCTCAGCAGGGGCTTGGGGCGCCTCAGTTTGAGCGGGCGCTGCAGGTTGCTCTGGTGCCGGTGCTTGTGTCGGTTGTGCACACGCTGCAAGGAGCATGCTCAGCACTAATACTAGGGCTAATAGTCGGAATGTCTTTTGGAACCTCATTTTTAGCTTCTCCTCTTAGAATATAAAGAATGGTTAAACCGAGAATGTGGCAGGCGTATGTTTTATTTTCCTTCGATAGTCACCTCCTTTCGTACTCAACCTACCTGTCGATTATACCCATTCCCTGTATTATACCTAGTGTAATCTTTCCTATTTTTCCGATTCCAAAATCCTTAATCAAACTTTTAGCTTCTAATCCGGCACGATGTGTGTGCCGGTTTCACCACGCAAAGCACGCCCAATGTTTTCCGGATTGGTAATAATCGCTTCTGTGCCACCGGCTTCCAGATACCAGATGATGGCTTGAATTTTCGGCGCCATCGATCCCTTAGCAAAATGGGTGCCCTCAGCAAGGTATTGTTTTGCCTCCGAGAGAGTCATGCGGTCGACCCACTTTTGATCGGGCTTGCCAAAGTTCAGGGCAACCTTTTCGACAGCGGTAGAAATCAAGAACAAATCCGCTTTGAGCATCCGAGCCAAAAGGCTGCTGGCATAGTCTTTGTCAATCACTGCCGCAATACCTCGATATTCCCCATCACCAACATCCACCACCGGGATTCCACCACCGCCAACCGTGATCACAATTACACCCGCGTCAATCAATGTCTTCACCGACTCGAACTCCACTACCTCCTTTGGCAGCGGAGAGGCAACCACGCGGCGCCAGCCACGTCCGGCGTCTTCGACCACATTCCAGCCCATCTCGCGGGCGCGGCGTTGGGCTTCTTCGGCATCCATAAAGCCACCAATGGGTTTGGTTGGGTTCTTGAAAGCCGGGTCATCTTTATCAACCAATACCTGAGTAATCACCGTAGCAACATTTTTCTTGATGCCCCGCTTGTAAAGCCAATTTTGTAAAGTTTGCTGAAGGGCATACCCAATCGCCCCTTGGGTATCTGCCCCGCACACGTCTAGCGGCACTTCATGCATTCCTTCGACTTTTGCGGCAATCTCTGAGCGACGTAAAATGAAACCCACTTGAGGTCCATTCCCATGCCCAATTGCCACATCCCATCCGGCTTCGATCATATCGGCGATATGATAGGTGGTTTCCTTTGCTGCCTCGTATTGATCCTCGACAGATTTATGTTGTTCATCCTTAATCAGCGAGTTGCCACCAATCGCAACCACAGCGACTTTCTTTTCTGTCATTCTAGATACCTCCCATCGTTAGAGCCATCACCGCTTTTTGTACATGCATGCCGTTCTCCGCTTCATCGTAAACAACCGATTGAGCGCTATCGATTACCCCGTCGGTGACCTCAATATTCCGATCCGCCGGCAAGGGATGCATGTAAATTGCATCGGGCTTTGCCAGTGCCATTTTGGGTTCATCGGTAATCCAGTGTGAATACTTCTTGATGATTTTTGCGCCTTCTTCAGGATCAGGAGTGTGAACCATCGCACCCCAAGACTTGGCGTAGATAATATCCGCATCCTTGAAAGCTTTTTCCATCCCATCTGGGTCGCTGATCACCTCAAAACCCGTACCATACTTGCGGGCTTGCTCCTGAGCCATATCCATAATCTCCGGCATCAAACGAAATTCCGGCGGATGGGCAAGCACAACATCCAACCCAAAACGCGGCATTTGTATCACCAGCGATTGAGGGACAGACATGGGTTTCTGATAAGAAGCAGCATAAGCCCACGACACCACCATTTTCTTGCGCCGCAGGTCACGTCCCTTCTTTTCCACAATGGTCATCAAATCGGCCAAGATCTGGAAGGGATGATAGATATCGCATTGCATATTCAACACCGGCACGCGTGAATATTTAGCCACATTATTTAAGTATTTGTTCCCAACTCCCCAGTCAACATGACGAATGGCGATGCCATCATAATATCGACCGAAGATCTCACCAATTTCCTTAGGGGTATCGCCATGAGCAATCTGAGTTGTTTTACTTTCGATAAATGCTGCATGTCCACCCAGTTGTGCCATACCTGCTTCAAATGATCCTCGCGTCCGGGTACTGGAGAAGAAAAAGAGCATCGCAAGCACTTTGTCCCGCAAATAAGGGTGAGGCTCACCCAAGGCGCGCTTGCGTTTCAAGTCAAATGCAACGTCCAAAACCGTTTCCACTTCCTCTTTGCTAAAATCCAAGTCACCAATTAAGTCTCTTCCGTAAAAATGCGTTTGCATGTCAAACCTCCTTCAGGATTTATTGGTAATATAAGGGTAGATATTTATGAATATTAAGAATGCAAGTTGGATTCGTCGTGATGAACAACCGGAAGTAGGCCAGAGCTCTCTGGCCTACTTCGTATCTCGAACCTACTCCATTGCACCTAACACGAGAGCTAATAAAGCCATGCGCATCACCACACCGTTGAAAGCTTCCTGCCAGTAGCGCGACCAACGGGTAATGTCCACATCTGTCGGGATTTCATCCATCCGCGGTAAGGAGTGTAGCAGAATAGCATCGGGTTTGGCTTTGGTTTCGAGCAACTGGCGGGTAATCTTGTAATTCGCCGGGGTCAAGCTCAGTTCACCGGTGCGCTCATCGCGCGATTTGGTGTAATCGGGTTGGACAACCGGCTCAACCAGGATGACATCGGCTGTACTAATCGCCTGCTCGACATGCTCTGCCTCTTTGAAATCAAGGCTGTATTGGCGCAATTCAGCTTTGAATTCTTCGGTCAGCGACATTTCTGGTGGAGCGACGAAAGTGATCGGGCAATCAAATTGCGTTAAGGCATAACCCAGAGAATGCATGGTGCGCATGCGCATGTCGCCAACTGCCAACCAACGTAGGCCGTCAATCCGTCCTTTCTCGCGCAAGACAGTATATAAATCGGTGAGAATCTGTGTGGGATGCTCTCCCCAACCATCACCGCCATTGATAACCGGAATGGAAGCCCATTTGGCAGCTTCATGAGGGGCGCCCTGCTGGAAATGGCGCATTACAATTACATCGCCGTAGAACTCCAGCATTTTGACCGTATCCTTGATCGATTCCTGATAAAAGTCGCCAGCGCGGGTCATCTTTGGATCAGCAAAACCCACAACATGGCCGCCCAAGCGATGCATCGCCGCTTCATGAGCCAAGCGAGTGCGGGTGGAAGGTTGGTAGAAGGCCGCTACAAGGGTTTTTTCCTTGAGCAGGTCCGAATTGCGGCGGCTGCGGGCGATAGGTTCCAACTCGGCCGCTACCTCAAAAATGTGGAAAAATTCATTTCGTTCGAAATCTTTCAGCGATAGAATATCGCGACCCATAAAACTACGCATTTTACACTCTCCTTATTTGTAGATTGTCAAATTTGGATTTAGAACTTGACCGACCCTTCGCACAACATGAAAGCGAAAATAGCCGGGCAAGAAATAACTGAAGGAATAATCGATCACTCTGCCACTGATTGTGTAAAGCCAGGCTTTGAACATCAACAGCCCATCTCCCCTTTGAATGCCAAAGGCTTTTGCCAACTCGCGGCTTGCCTGTACCACATTGATCTCACAGCGCGAAGATTGTAACGGAGGAGAACCGCGCCTTAAGAGCAAATCTAAAACCGACCCTTGAAAATCCTTTAGCTCTTCATCTTCAATCAAGCCATCGGGTAGGATATCGATCAGATAGGCAACAGCTTTCTGATCAGCAAGGATCGAGCGACGGATATCGATGACGACATCCTCTCC